>WNGQ01001490.1_pt1 | contig 72567 bp, 70 predicted proteins | sample 5407661 | NCBI WGS metagenome assembly WNGQ01 (sample SAMN13153382, study PRJNA577476) | soil metagenome | isolation source: 60 cm soil or saprolite under Garry oak tree replicate 2 | place: USA:California | collected 2016-06-15
GTCGGGCCGAGGAGCGAGCAGAAGTAGTTGCCGCAGAGCGTGAAGTCGTCGAACAGGCTGTAGTAATAGGGCAGCTCTGCCGCCGTGTAGTAACCCATGCAATTGATGCCATCCGTGGTGTAAAAGCCATCCATCTTCCCGGCATCCCACTCCGAATGCACGGAATTCCAGGAATGGCCGATATCCGGAGTCGTGAGGCTGGTGAACTCAAACGGCGCCACGTTCCCGCCGCTGCCGTCGGGCTGGGAGTATCCGGACGGAACTCCGCTGGAGCCGGCGAACGGCGCGAAGCCGAAGTAATGGTCGAACGAACGGTTCTCCTGGCAGTCGATGATGACGTGCCGCAGCGGCGTCGCCAGCGCCGCAGCCTGAGCTGAGCGGGACCTGGCGGTCACCTGAGCGAGTGCGCGGCCGCTTGACAGGACGGGCGCGGCGGCGCCGGCCGCGCCGAGCACGCCGACTCCCTTCAAGAAGGTGCGCCGGCCGACCCGCCGTGCAGGCGCCGGATCGCGGCCGTCGGGACGCTCATGCCAAGGGCTTCGCCGTTCGTGACTGGTCACGTGTTCCTCCTCAGGACCCGGTCCCTGCACGCGCCGAACGTTACGGCACGGGAGCTAATAAAGTCGGCCGAACGTTACGGACCGAGGGTGAACGCCGCGCGACGATCCCGCGATGGCGTGCAGAACCTCCGGTGAAGCCATGCAGATTGGCTGGCGGGGGATCCCGTTCATGTCCGACAACGACCTGCAGGCCGAACTCGGTAAGGCCGGCGTGCCCGCTGAACCGGAGCATTTGGGGCTACCTTGGACGAGCATGGGGGACTACCTTCGACCTATGACTATCCTGGCATTCTTTGGTCGCGCGACGGGGGCGGGGGCACTGGCCGCCGTCCTGGCAACCACGGCGGGCGTCGGCGTGGCCGACGCTAACGTCACGCTGACACGGGTGAGCAGCGACCCGTTCACGAACTCCACCAGCCAACACGCGACGGAAGTCGAGCCGGACACCTTCGCCGCCGGCGGCACCGTGGTGGGCGCCTTCCAGGTGGGCCGTTTCTTCAATGGCGGCGCCAGCGACATCGGCTTCGCTCGCTCCGGTGACGGCGGCGCGACCTGGGGGCCCGCTGGCTTCCTCCCGGGCCTGACCTTCAACTCGGGCGCTACGGCCAGCCCGTTCGAGCGGGTGAGCGATCCCTCGGTCGCCTTCGACGCGGTACACCGCACCTGGCTGATCAGCTCCATCCCGCTGCTTCCGAACACTGTGGTGCCGACCGTCTTTGTCAGCCGCTCCACCGATGATGGGCAGACCTGGAACCAGCCGGTGTCGATCCCGCCGCCGGCGTCCAAGACCGTCGACCTGGACAAGAACTGGACGGTCTGTGACAACAACACCAGCAGCCAGTTCCGCGGTCACTGCTACACCGAGATGGACAACTTCGGCGCCGACGACCTGGAGCTGATGAGTACCTCCATCGACGGCGGGCAGACCTGGAGCACGCCGATCCCGACCGCCGGGCACGACAAGGGGCTGGGCGGCCAGCCCCTTGTCCAGCCCGACGGCACGGTGATCGTGCCGTTCGAGAGCCTGAACGGGAAGATCGAGGCATTCCGGTCTACCGACGGCGGACAGTCGTGGGCCAAGGGCGTCGAGGTGAGCAGCATCCGCTTCCACCGCGTCGCGGGCGGGCTGCGTACCAGCCCGCTGCCGACGGCGGAGATCGACGGCGCCGGGACGGTGTACGTGGCTTGGGAGGACTGCCGCTTCCGTGCGCACTGCGCCGCCAACGACATCGTGTTCTCGCGCTCGGCGGACGGGGTGAACTGGACCCGCACCGCGCGGGTGCCAATTGACGGCGTCACCAGCGGCGTTGATCACTTCATCCCGGGCCTGGCGGTGGATCCGGCGACGTCAGGGAGCGGCGCGCACCTGGGCCTGACTTACTACTTCTATCCGAACGCCGCGTGCAGCGGCGCCTGCAAGCTGGAGGTCGGCTTTATCTCCTCCCCGGACGGCGGCGCGCACTGGGGACCGGCCACGCAACTGGCCGGCCCGATGGCGCTCAGCGAGATCGCGCTGACCTCCCAGGGCCCGATGGTCGGGGACTACATCTCTAGCTCCTTCTCGGCCGGCCGGGTCGCGACGCTCTTCGCGGTGGGCCTCCAGGAGCCGACGGCGACGACGTTCGACGAGGCGACGTACGCGCCGAGCGCGCCGCTGGCCGTCGCCACGCCAGCCGAGGCGACCAATGCCTCGAGCACAACCGGCGTGGTCGTTCCGGTCACCGGGATCGGCACAGGCCCGGCGCGCCAGGCCATCAGGAAGAACTGAGTCACCGGGCGGCCGTCAGCAACCGCTGACCTGCCAGCGGCTCCCCGCGCCGGCTACCGGGGCGGGGAGCCGTCCTGGTAGCGGGCACCGCGGCGTGACCCACCCACGGCACGGGCTGCAGGTGCACGACGGCTGGCAGCTGTCCTGCCAGGGGTGGGCGGCGGCTCTCACCGCCGTGCCCGGCCTTTCCGACGACGGCAGTCCAGGCGGCCGGTTCGCCGCCGCAGCCCGGCCGCTCCGGCCGGCACCGGCTGATAGCGGCGCGCGAGCCGCCGCCGCTTGCCTCCCGCGGCATGACATGTACGGGGCCGACGTCCGTTACGGTCAGGAACGGTCGTCGATGATGTCGAGGTCGTAGAAGGTCGGCGTCCCCTCAGCGAAGCTCATCATCTCCTGGGAGAAGCGCTGCGTTTCCGGCAGCTGCGAGTTCTGCATCGCTGACTCGTAAGAGTCGAAGAACACCACGTTGAAATAGCGGTTGCTTTCTGCCCGGTCGCGGCACAGGATGCGCCGGCCTGCTGTGCGCTTGCCTGCGGTGGCTTCCTCCCAGCGGGCGGCTACCGATTCCATTGCGTCCAGGTTCGACGTACGGAACTCGATAATCTGCATGAAGGCCATGTCAGCTTCCTTTCTCGGTGCCCGGCTGTGGTTCCTTTTCCGCTGGCCGGCCGGCCAGCCGGTGGCCGGGGCTGCGGATACGGCAGCGGTAACGGTAGCTGTGACACGCTGCAGTGTCGCGGTGACACGCTGAAGCAGGCCGCGGCAGGCCCGCCCTATCTCGTCGCCAGGCCAGCGTGCGCGAAGAGTGCACAGGGCCTCCGGCCCCGAGCGCCGCGGCTGGCGTCCGCCGTCAGCGATATCTCTTACGAGATCTCATTTTTGAGATATCGTAAGAGGTATGGATGATGACCAGAGCGGGCCCGGCGAGCTGCCGCTGCTGCCCGGATTCCGCGAGATGGCGCTGCGGCGGATGACCCGGCAGCGCCGCAGCCTGGTGGCCGGCCTGGCGGAGCAGCGCCAGTCGGCCGGGCTGTCACAGACCGAGGTTGCCGCCCGGATGGGCACCTCGCAGTCGGCGGTCGCCCGGCTCGAGGCGGGGGAGGCTGATGTGCGCGCCTCGACGCTTGAGCGATACGCCGCGGCCGTCGGCAGCGAGATCACCTGGCAGCTGGGAGACGGGCAGCCGGATATGCCGCGGCAGGGGGGATCGAGGTGACTCCGATGCTGGCTGGCTCCTTCCCGCCCCGGCCGCCGTTCCCGCCGGAAAGGCCGCTCCCGCCGGGACGGCCGGTGCCGCCGGAGAGACCGGTGCCGCCGGAGCGCCCTGCCCCGTTTCCGTACCCGGCCGTGGCGCCCGTGCGGGTATGGATGGATCCGCAGCAGTGGCCCGGGCGGGTGTACGAGCGGCTCTTCGAGCAGCGCATCGTCATGGCGCACGGTCACCTCGACGGCGAGGCAGCCAGCCGGCTGTGCGCCCAGCTGCTCACCCTGGACGCCGAGGGTGACGGGCCGATCCGGCTGGAGCTGCAGGGCCTGGACGCCGAGCTGTCCGCGGCCCTGGCGGTCATCGGCGTCCTGGAGACCCTGCGCGTCCCGGTCCTGGCGTACGCGGCTGGCCGGGTCAGCGGGCCCGCGCTTGGCGTGCTTGCCGCGTGCAGCCACCGGCGGGCCTACCCGAACGCGGTGTTCGCGCTGTCCGAGCCGAGGATGAGCTACGACGGCGCGGCGACCGCGATCACCGCGCAGGAACAGCAGGCCCGGGCCATGCTCGACGCGCTGTGGCTGCGGATCGCCGAGACCACCGGCCGCGAAGTGGACGATATCCGCGCTGACGCCAGCCGCGGGCGCTTCTTCACCGTCGATGAGGCGATCGCCTACGGCCTGATCGAGGAACCGGCCGCGACCCGGACAGGGTGACGCCGGCGCCCGCCGCGAGCAGCGTGGATGGGAATCTACTGTCGTTGTAACCGCAGCAAAGTCCCATCCACGCTGCTGCCATTCGTCCGGCCGGCGCCGGACCTGGCGTGCTTCACTCCTGCATCAGTACGGTCTGCTCGTCCAGGTAGTAGTCGAAGGCCAGCGGAGTGCAATCGCGTTCCGCCAGCCAGTCCATGAACCGCAGGTGGACGGGGTGGGCACGGTAGTTGTTCAGCGCCTCGACGTCGGCGAACTCGGTGTAGAGCAGATACTCGTAACCGCGGGTCCTGGCCTTCGTCAGGTCCGTGCCGAACCGGCATTTGCCCATCAGGCCGATTTCCTTGGGCCAGCTCGCCACCATGTCGCGCATCTGCGCGGCCTCGCCGTCACTGAGCTCGCGGGGGAAGCTGAACAACACGATGTGCTGCAGGGACATCGCGGATCCCTCATCCTGTCCGCCGGCGGCGGCTCGTTGCTCCCGGTGGTCAGTAGAACTCGAAGTACTCGCGCATCTCCCAGTCGCTGACGTCCTGGCCCTCGGCGGGCGGGTTCTCGGCGATGGCCGCGTCGTACCTGGCCAGTTCCGCGCGCTTCATCTGGAGCAGGTAGTCGACCAGCGTGTCGCCGAACGCCCCGCGGAAGAAGACGTCCTGCTCCAGCGCGCCGACGGCGCCGGCCAGCGATGTCGGGAGCATTGCAGCCTCCGTTACATATGGATCTGCCTCGACTGGCGGCGGCGGGTCCAGCTTCCTGCGCATGCCATCAAGCCCGGCCGCGATGTTCGCCGCCATGTAGAGATAGGGGTTCGCGGCGGGCTCGCCCATCCGGTTCTCCACATGGCTGTTGGAATCACCCGGCGCGCCCTGCACGCGGATCAGCACGCCGCGGTTCTCCTCCCCCCAGCACACCCGGTCCGGGGCGAACGAGTACGGCCGGTAACGCTTGTAGCCGTTGACCGTCGGGGTGGCGAACACCGTCATCGGCATCGCATGCTCGATCAGCCCGGCGACGAACTGCCGGCCTTCGCCGGACAGCGCCTCGTCCGCGGTGGCGAACACGTTGCGCCCGTCCTGGCGGGAAAGCAGCGACTCGTGCAGGTGCCAGCCGGAGGAGAAGAAGTTCGGCAGGCCCGGGCGGCACATGAACGTGGCGAGCAGGCCGCGGCGCTGGCATATCTGCTTGACGGCGGAACGGAACAGCACGACCGCGTCGGCGGCGGCCAGCCCGCCGATCGGGCTGAAGCTGAACTCCATCTGCCCGGGACCCCACTCGTCTTCCATCGAGCGGGGCGGCAGCCCGACCGCGGCCAGGCCGTCGCGGATGGCCTCAAGCGTGCCGGTCACGCTGTCCAGCCGCACCTCGGACAGGTACTGGTAGCCGCGCTCGAAGATGCTCACCTCGGGTGGCGGCGGGGTGAACCCGGCGTTCTCCGGCGTGACCCGGTCGGAGTCGAGCTTGACGATGTAGTACTCGATCTCGATGCCGGCCAGGAAGTCGTAGCCGGCCTCGCCGAGGTCACCGAGCGCGCGGCGCATCAGGCCGCGCCCGTCCAGCGGCATCGGCTCGCCGCTGGAGAAGTACACGTCGCAGAGCATCCATCCGGTGCGGTCGGTCCAAGGCAATATCTGGAACGTGGCCGCATCCGGTACAAGTATTACGTCTGGGAACCCGGTGAGCTCGTCGATGCCGAAGCCGCCGCCTGCGGCGAAGGCAGGCACGAAAACCTGGTTGCCCGAGTCGAGGCTGTAGATCGCGCCGGAGAAGTCCAGGCCGTTCGACATGGCGGCGATCGCCACGTCGGGGGACAGCGACTTGCTCCGCGGCATGCCGTGCTGGTCGACGACGACGAGCCGGACGGTGCGCAGGTCAAGCTCGCGAATCCGGGCGGCGACGGCTTGCGCGGCGGCGGCCTGCTCATCGGTGTACAGGCGGTGGCGGGCGATGAAACCGTGCTGGCCCACGCCGTCTACCGCGGGCCGGCTGCCGTTCGGGACGGTGCTTCCCACCTGGCTAACCTCCGATCGGGTGCGGTGCGCGGCACCGTGACCCGGTAGTTGCTTTCCGGTGCTGGCGCCGGCGGTCAGGTCTTCTTGGTATCGCCCTTGCGCCGGCTCATCTGGTCCAGCATGGCGGCGGTGAAATTATCCGGCTCCACGTCGGCGAGGGACAGGAACGTCTCGGTCCGCTGCACCCCGTTGATCTGGAAGATTTTGGTCAGCAGCAGTTCGCGCAGGTGCGCGTGGTCCCGGACCCTGAGCCGTACCAGCAGGTCGAGGCTGCCGGTGACCACGCTCATGTCCTCCGCCTCCGGCAGGGCCCGGATCGCGGTGATGATCTCGCTCAGGTCCATGCCAGGCCCGGCAGTCACCGCGAGGTAGACAACGACAGGGAAGCCGAGCGCTGCCCAGTCGATGTCGACCCGGTAGCCGCGGATGGCGCCGCTGCGCTCAAGCCGGGCAAGCCGGTCCGCTACCGCGGGCGGCGACATCTCGACCTTCCTGGCCAACCCGCGCTGAGACTGGCGGGCGTCCACGGCGAGCGCGCGCAGGAGTGCCAGGTCGAGGTCGTCCACTTCGATCTTCGGCGCGGATGGCGAGGAGACCTCGGCCAGCTTGGCGAGCGGTGCTGACACGGTTGCCATTTGCCAGGTAACCCATCGTGGTGCCTAGTGATGTGGGTTATGCTAAGCGAGGTGGCGTTATCAATGTAAATCTGGCGTGGTGGGATTTTTACATTTGTAAGATCCGCTGTCAAGAGATGGGGCGGACGATGACCGCGGCCACGGAGCAACGCGACTGGAGCACCGCGCAACGCGACGGGAGCACCGCGCAACGCGACGGGAGCACCGCGCAACACGACTGGAGTGCCGGTCTCGCCCGGCGCACGCATTCCCTGGGTGGTGGCGAGATCACCGCCATCCTCGCGCTGGCAGGCGCGACCGACGTGATCACGTTCTCCGGCGGGTTCCCCGATCCGGCGACCTTCCCGACCGGGGTGCTGGCCGAGATCGCTGCCCGGCTGATCTCCGAAGACGCCGGCGTCGCGCTGCAGTACTCGGCGACGGAGGGACTCGCCGGGGTCCGCGACTATGTCTCCGGGCGGCTAGCGTCGCTGGAAGGCCGTGCGCCGTGCGCCGGCCAGCTGATGATCACCAGCGGCGGCATCGACTGCATGGAACTGCTCGCCAAGAGCTTCGTGGATCCTGGTGATGTCGTCGCGGTGGAGGCGCCGACCTACCTCGGGGCGATCATGGCATTCCGCGGCTACGAGGCCGATGTGCGCGGCGTGCCCGTCGACGGCGACGGGATGCGCGTCGACGTGCTGACCGAACTGCTGGCCGACGGGCTGCGGCCGAAGATCCTTTACACGATCCCGGACTTCCAGAACCCGACCGGGCTGTCCATGACTGCGGACCGCAGGCGGGATCTGGTCGGCCTGGCGCGGCGGTACGGGTTCCTGATCCTTGAAGACGTCGCCTACCGGGAACTCGGCTTCGGCGCCGCGCCGCCGCCGAGCCTGTGGTCGCTCGCGCCGGATGTCGTGCTGCAGGCCGGGACGTTCTCCAAGATCTTCTTCCCCGGGGTGCGGCTCGGCTGGGCGGCCGGGCCGGAGCAGATCATCAGCCGCCTGGTCGTCGCCAAGCAGAACTCCGACCAGTGCTCGGGCGCGCTCGGCCAGCGGATGCTCGAGGAGTACGGCCGCGGCGGGCACCTGGACCGCCAGATCGTCAGGTCACGGGCGCTGTACGCCCGCCGGGCCGGGCTGACCAGCGACGCGCTTGCTGCGCATATGCCGGACGGCGCGACGTGGACGACGCCCGACGGCGGCTTCTACATCTGGCTGACCGCACCCGGCGGGGTTGACACGGTGGCCTTGTCGGCGGCCGCCCGGGCCCGGAAGGTGGCATACGTGCCGGGGCGGCCGTTCTACCCCGCCGGCAACGGGGCGACCCAGATCCGGCTGGCGTACAGCCGGGTCGCCGATGATCTCATCGACGAGGGCGTCCGCCGCATCGGCGAGGTCCTCCGGACCGCATTGGAGCAGAAATGAGCGACGCCGCGAGCCCCGCTGGCGGGGAAGGGGCGGCGTCCCCGGGCAACGCTGCCAGCCATTTCAGCACGAAGGCCCGCGGCGAGCCGGCCGGACCCGGGCGGTACGTCAACGTGGACTCGATCAAGCCGGTGGAGTTCCTGCCGGGACTCGGGTTCCGGCCGGTTCTCGGCCAGCGCGCGATGACGAATTTCGTCAGCTTCGAGCCTGGCTCACAGGCGCCCAGGCACGTGCACGAGGAGGAGCAGATCGTCATCGTGCTGGACGGGGAGCTTACCTTCGACCTGGACGGGGACGTGCGGACGATGCGCAAGGGAGACGTCGCGCTCGTCCCGGCCTGGGTGCCGCACGGGGCATGGACCACCGATAGTCATTGCCTGGAGGTTGACGTGTTCTGCCCGCCGCGGCAGAGCCTGCTGAAGCTGGCCGAGGCGCAGGCAGCTGGCGCGGACGGAGCCGGCGGGCCGGTGCCGGGCGGGCCGGTGCCGGGCGGGCCGGTGCCGGGCGGGCCGGTGCCGGGTGAGCCTGCGCCGGGCGAGCCGGCCAGCGGGGCATAGGGGCCTAGGTGGAGCTCGGGCTGGCCGGCCGCCGGGCGATCGTCACGGGCGGATCCAAGGGCCTTGGCAAGGCGATCGCCGCGGAGCTGATCGCCGAGGGCGCGGTTGTCGCTATCTGCTCCCGGCACGCCGACGAGCTCGAGACGACGGCCGCGGAGCTGACCAGGCAGGCGGGCGCCGCCGGAGCCGGGGCCGTAGCGGTGCTGGCGATGCCGTGTGACGTGACCGACGCAGATCAGGTCGGGGCCTTCGTCGCTGCCGCCGCGGCCGCTCTTGGCGGGCTGGACATCCTGGTCAACAACGCCGGCGCCGCCCGGCCCGGCCGGTTCGCCGCGCTGACCGATGATGACTGGCATGCGGACATCGAGGTGAAGCTGTTCTCCCAGATCCGCTGCACCCGTGCGGCGCTGCCTTATCTCCGGCGCAGTGCCGCGGCGCGGGTCATCAACATCAACGCGGTGTATGCGCGTTACCCGGACCCGGCATTCATGGCTTCCTCGGTGAACCGGGCGTCGTGCCTGAGCCTGTCCAAGGCCCTGTCGATGGAGCTGGGCAGCGAGCAGATCCTGGTCAACAGCGTGAATATCGGGCTTGTCGAGACTCCGCAATGGGAGAACATCCGCCAGCGCCGGGCTCCCGATGTTCCGGCCGGAGAGTTCTTCAGGCAGCTAGCCGCCGACGAGGTGCCGCTCGGCCGGTTCGGACAGCCTGCCGAGGTGGCCGGACTGGTCACGTTCCTGGCGAGCGACCGGGCCAGTTACATCGCAGGCGCGTCGATCGACATCGCCGGCGGGATGGGAAAGTTCCTGTAGGAGCCGAGGTGCTATGTGCCGGTTGCTTGGCTATTGCTCCAGGGGCGAGGTGCCTGTCGCCCACCTCATGGGGGATGAGGGTTTCCATGACTTCACCGCGCTGTCGGCCTTGCACGGCGACGGCTGGGGGATGGCCTGGTACGAGGCCGGCCAGCCGCAGATCCGGAAGTCGCCGCTGTGCGCCGAGGGCGCGCCTGAGTTTGACAAGCTGGCCCAGCAGCCGCTGGGAGACCTGGGCCTGTTGCATTTGCGGTGGGCGACTCCCGGTCTGGGTATCAGCGACAGTAATTGTCATCCGTTCCGGTACGGGCCGTATGTGCTGGCCCATAACGGCGCCATCCATCCGCAGCACCGGCTGCCCGAGTTGCTGCCGCCGGAATGGGAGCGGCAGCTAGCCGGCAGCACCGACAGCGAGCGTTACTTCCTTGGGATCATGTCGCGGCTGGCGGCGCATGACGGCGACATGGCTGCGGCGATCGCCAGCACGGCTGCGGGCATCGAACGGATGTTCTCGCCGAACAGCCTGAACGCGATCCTGCTCTCGCCGGAGAAGCTCTACGCCATCAGCTGGCATGATCCGGCCAAGGTCCCTGAGGCGCAACTCCGGCTGCGCGGATACGGAGATCGGCCCGACGAGATCGCCGCGTACTTCGACCTGGCGTACCGGGTGACCGACGACGCCATCGTGGTCGCAAGCTCCGGCTGGCCCCAGCCCGGCTGGACGCCGCTGCCCAACCGGCATCTGCTGGTTGCTGACCGGAGCACCCTGCGCACCTCGGTCCTGCCGCTTTCCCCTGACGGCCCGCCCGCGGCTGGCCAAGGCTACGGCCCGGCCTTCTTATCGGCCGGTCTGAGCTGGGCTACGGCGGCCGGTCTCAGCTGGGATACGGCGGTTAGCCCGCCTCCTGCTGATCTGTCACTTCCTTACTGCAGCCAATCTCTCCGCCGGGAGCGGCGAGCCCGCCATGCTGGCAGCCGAAGGGGTGCGCCGGCTTCGCCGGCTTGCTGGTCAGTGGCCCCTGACGTGTCTCGGGTTGCTGGTGTGTCTCGGGCTGGCTGCGGGCTGGCGGGAAGCCGCCGCGGCGGCGCGGCCGCGGAACTCGCGGCAAGACTGCAGTGGCGCAGGATGGGCGGGCCATCGGACGGACGCCCCAATCACGACGGCCTGCCCGGCCAGTTCCGGCATGCTGGCCGGGCCGGTCGCCGACATCTGCGGCCGCACCGCAGACTGCTGGCTGCCCGGCGCACCTGCCGGGACGGGCCGGCCGCCCCGGCAGCCCCGGCGGCGCTTCCTGCGTCCAGGGACAGGCCAGCGCCGAGGCCGGGAGAACCAGGCATCTCATCTTGATGAAGCGCCGCGGTCGCTCATACCGTTACACCTTCCCGGTCAGCGCCTCCAGGGCAGCCGCGCGGCCGCCTCGCGATGGTGACTATAGGTCCTGGTGCGGGAAGGCTGGGATTCCTGGAGGGATAGAGATGAGTTTCGCTGATCGGGCCGGCCCGGCTGGCTGGCTGACCATGCCGGACCAGGCCACCGGGTTCGTGCTGTTCGCGCACGGCAGCGGCAGCAGCAGGCGCAGCCCGCGCAACCGCTACGTCGCCGCCGTCTTGAACCAGGCGGGCCTGGGCACGCTGCTGTTCGACCTGCTCACCCCGGACGAGGAGGCTGACCGGGCCAACGTGTTCGACATCGGCCTGCTCGCCCGGCGCCTTATCGACGTCACAGGGTGGTGGCTGCGCAGCCAGCCAGGCAGCGCGGGCCTGCCCGTCGGCTACTTCGGCGCCAGCACCGGCGCCGCCGCCGCGCTGTGGGCCGCGGCCGAACCCGGCACCGGCATCGCGGCGGTGGTATCCCGCGGCGGCCGACCCGATCTGGCCGGCCCTCGACTCAGCTCCGTGCGGGCGCCCACGCTGCTCATCGTCGGCGGGCGCGACGATGTCGTGCTCGGCCTCAACCGCCAGGCCCAGGCCGAGCTGCGGTGCGAGAATCAGCTGGCCGTAGTACCCGGCGCCACGCACCTGTTCGAAGAACCCGGTACCCTCGCCGCCGCCGCCGGGCTGGCCCGCGACTGGTTCGTCCGGCACCTCCAGGATCCGCCTACCGACTTCTGACCGGGAGTCGGTCACGATGCCGGCGGGGTTGTCTCGAAATACCTGGGGTTGGCGACGGCAAGCTTCGCGGCGACGCTGTCGGCGAGCCCGATTTCCCTCGGGACCGTGCCGAGCTCAAGCTCGCGGGCCACGATGCCCAGGACGTTGGCGGCGACGCGGGCGTGGAAGGCGAGCTGCCCGGTGGTCGCCGGCATCACCTGGCCGGTGAGGAATTCCCGCACGGCATCGAGCAGCTCGCGCGCCGTGGGGCGCCCGTGCGGCGCCGGGGCTGACCGCGGCACGCCCGCTGCGCGCGGCCTGCGAGGGCGGCCTCGGCTGCGGCCTCCGGCGCGAGCAGCAGCAGCAGGTCCCACTCCTGCTCGCAAACCCGGCGCCCGATCGCGGCAAGCTCGACGGAGCGGTGCGCGCCGTGCGGGCGTCCTCGCGCCGGTAGTCGAAGAACCGGATGTTGTCATCCTGCTGCTCAAGCGAGCGGATCTCCCGCTCGATGAACTCGTCCAGCTCGCCCAGGTAGCCGGCCAGGCCGACCGGGATCTCGAAGTCCACGATCTTCCCCCAAACCCCGCGCAAGGGCGTCCCGGACAGGGGCAAACTACGGCAGCTCGCAGCTGCGCGTCCACATTCGAGCCGCCAGTGCCCTGTTGCCCGCCAGCGAGCGGAAGGCGGCTAGGCGGCGGGCGCTGGAATCGCCTCCCACCAGTTCCCCTCCCCGCGGCTCCGCCCGGCCCTCAGCCGGCCCGGCACTGCAAGCCTGCGCCGGGCTGCCCGGGCCGGAAAGGTGGCTGCCTTGCCATTACCGGTGTGCCTGGCACCACCGATTCCCCGGTAAACCGCCGCTGGCAGGAGCGCCAGGAACGGACTGCGCGGGCGGGCGCGGGGTGCTATGTTCCGGGAATCGGCTCCCGCGGCCGGTGAGATTCAGCCGGTGACATGCACTCCTCCGGGTCGGTCGCACCACATATGGAGTCTTGAGTGAGTCAGCTGTAGTGAGTCAGCTGCACGTCGCCTAGCAGCCGTGGGCTCCCCGGCCCGGACGGTCAGTTCACCTGGTAGGCGGAGGGAGAGTTGAGCCTGTGAGGCGCTCGTACTCCGCCCAGAGCCACTCCGTCGGTCCGCGGCGCCGGCCTCGTCTCAGCGCGAGCAGGGGCGTCGCCGCAGTTACCGCGGTCGTCGTCGGCTCGCTCATCGCCCCGTCGGCCGGGAACGCGGCTCCGGCAGCCCGGCATGCACGCGATGCTTCAGCTGCCCGGCTGCTCGGCGCTGATTCGCATGTGACGCTGGCAAGGCTGGAAGCCCGCGCCGCCAAGCTGTCCCGGCAGTACCGCGGTGAGCTGGTGAATCTCACCGATGCGGAGACCGCCGCCGAGGCGGCGACGGCCCGGGCGCTGCAGCTGGGCCGCCAGCTCGGCAGCGTGCAACGTCATATCGCCAGGATTGCCGCGGCGAGCTACATGGGCGGCGGCCCGGACCCTGCGCTTGAGCTTCTGTTCAGCGGCGACCCGCAGCGCATCCTCGACGGGAACGCGACGATCGAATACCTCGCCCGGCAGCGAAGCGCCAGGGAGCAGGAACTGCAGCGGCTGGCGGTGGCCGGCCGACGTGCCGGGCAGACCGCCCGGGCCAAGGTCGCTGAGCTGCGCCGGCTGCTCGCCGCACTGGTGAGCCAGCGACGGAGGGTCGAGCGGCTGATGGCCAAGTTCCAGCCTCAGTCGCCGACTGTCGGCGGGGATCGCATTACCGCCCGGATGCGGCAGGTGCGGGACCAGGTCGACCGGAGGTTCGGTCCGTTCCCTTCCATCGGCTGCTACCGGCCCGAGAGCTCCGGCGAGCATCCGCTGGGCAGGGCATGCGACTTCATGCTGAGTTCCGGCGGCGTCATGCCGTCCGGTACCTGGGTGCAGCGGGGTTACGCGATCGCTGCATGGGCGCAGGCGAACGCCTCCGGGCTCGGGATCATGTACATCATCTACCGGCAGCGAATCTGGGACATCCGGATGGCGTCATCCGGATGGGTGCCCATGCCGGACCGCGGCAGCATCACCGCCAACCACTTCGACCACGTGCACATCTCAGTGTTCTAGGTCGCCGCGCGGTGGCGATGGACGATGAAGCGGCCGGAGCCTAGCCAGCCCAGCCCCAAGGCCCGGCCACGAGGGCCGGCCACGAGGGCCGGCCACGAAACCAGGCTAGGGACCCAGCCACGAGGCCCGGCGCGGCCGTAAGCTCAGCGACACCGGATTATGGTCTGCGCCAACGTGGCCAGCCTTACCCGCCGGGCTCGGGATTTCCGTCCGCGCCGTCAAGCTCGGGCTCAACCCCGCCTTCCCTGTGCCGCTCTTGCGCGCGAAGCATGTCCCGCATCAAGGCAGCCTCGCGGGCGTCGTCCAGCGCGTCAGGCTCCCCGCTCGGCTCGTCGTCGGAACTGCCTGGCGTCGATGCTCGGTCACTCATGGTCAGGTCCTCCCTCAAGGCCGGGATTTCTGGCTTAGCACACAGCAGGAGGCCATTGTCCAGCCGGGACCGCTCAGCGCGCATGTCGCGCGATAATCTGCTGCTCCGCCGGGGCTACGGCAAGCCAGGCTGAGGGTGGCCCTGCTCGCTCGCGCTCGGCGCCGCGCCAGTTAGTGATGGTCAGCATCGTTACTGCCGGTCTTGGCCTGTGTCGAGGGGCGCACTCGTCGCGGCGGTGATCTGCCTCGTCAGCGCCCCGGCAAGCGTGATCGCCCTCGCCGTCGTGCAGCTGTACTTCATCGTCTCGCCACGCCTGCCGCAAGCCAGCGGAATGCGGCGTCGCGACAGTCATGACCGTTAGCCACTGCCGCGGCTACCAGACCCGGGCGCGGGTGGGAGTCACCCGGATCTTGTGCGGGTAGTCAGCGGCGAAGCTCTCTGGTGTCCATCCGAACGAGTCGATGAACTCGCGGTACTTCCCGATGTAGGCGGGTACCGCATCGGCCTTGGGGCCGGCCGGGTCAATCGTGGCGGTGCCCTCGAAAATGACATTCGCGCCGCCTCTGCCGTTGCCCTCGAGATGAAGGGAGACGCGGGGATTCGACTCGATGTTGCGGATCTTCGGCCCGGTCGCGGCGCCGTAGATCAGGAACTCGCCGGCTTCCCACAGGAACCAGACCGGGGTCGACTGCGGCTGGCCTGACCTGGCGACGGTGGTCAGCCAGATGATCGCCTCGGCCCGCAGGCGGCCAGCCGCCGCGGCATGCGCGGGCACTTCCTGGTTCAGGATCGTCATTTCGGCTCCGGGGCTCGTTGCGGCGACGACAGCTGACATTGTCCGGGCCGGCGGCCCAGGAAGGCTCACAGAACAGGGATTACGAGACGCAACCGGGCACCGATTCCGCCGCGCGTCCGATATAGCTGAGACCGTATCCGTCCCGCTCGCGCGCCGGGCAGCCTGGCAGCCGGCATCCGACAGCGGGCCGGAGCCGGTGTCAGGCCGCCTGGCAACCCCGCAGCAGAGCACTCGTGGCGGTGGAGCGGGTCCTGGGCCGCCGGGCGGGATCCGGCGCGTGGAGGCCAACCCCGTGTCGCGGACCGCCCACGGTCACCTTCGATACCGCGCAGACGTCGGTCGCCGAGTTGAGGCGGTGGGTCGAGGAATGCGGCTACCACTGCGCCGGCCTGTCGGTGTTGGCGCATGTGTGCGACCCGATGGCGGAGCCTGACCCAGCCGGCGGGCACCACGCGCCGTCCGCCGGGCACGCGGAGGCGGCCGTCACGGCGCCGGAAACCCCTCCCAGCCGCAGTGACCGTGCCGCACATCCCGGCCATGAGGCTGGCTCGTTACCGTTTCGTTATTCTCTAGCGCTGGTCAAGAAGGTGGGTGAGAGTGCGCGAAGCGGTTGAATCCATGTGCTGATCTTCACTAGTGTCGGGCTCCGAGCCGGATCGCTTAGCAGTCGCCAGCGCGGCGGCGGCGGCCGGCCGCCGCCGAGTCTCCGCCCCTGGCCCGTGAGCCAGCCGGAGAGCCGGGGAACCACCGGATGACCGCCAGGCAGGCTGCCTGGGAGTCGTCCTGGGGTGAATCGGCCCGGATCCGCCACGGATCCCAGGCCGTAGGGCGCATCTTCCACGGCCCGAACCCGTCAGCTCACCTGGTAGGCGGTCAGTGGGAGAAGGAGCGTGTCACCTTACGTGGGTACGCGACCATCCGTCAGCACGACGCTCAGGCGCCGCATCGCAGCCGCAATGACCGGCCTGCTCGCCGCAGGGGCTCTCGCCACCTTCGCCGGGTCAGCAGGAGCCGCTCCCCAGCCCACCGTCGGCCAGGTCCAGGCGCGGCTCAAGCAGCTGAACTCGCGAGCCGAGAACCTCGACCAGCAGTTCGCTCAGGCCCAGCAGGATCTGGCCTCGGCTAGTCAGCGGCTGAAACTGGTGAATCATCAGGCAAGCAGGTACCTGGCGCGGTACCGGTCGATGCGCGCCGAGATCGCCAGGATCGCCGCGACCGCCTATATGAACGGGCAGATGACATCGGTGGCAGCGCTGCTCACCTCCGGCGACGCGCAGCAGGCCCTCGACCAGTCCTCGATCCTGCTGCAGCTGTCCTCCAGCAACAGCGCCGAGATGAGCCAGTTCCTCTCCGCCGCCCGCCAGCTCACCGGGGCGCAGCAAGCGGCGCGGCGCGCCAGGACCGCGATCGTCGAGCTCAGGAACAAGCTGGCCAGCCAGAAGAAGTCACTCGGCAAGCTAATCGGGCAGCAGAAGGCGCTGCTGGCGCAGCTCACCCCGGCTCAACAGCAGGCGACCGGCCCGGGCACCAGCACAGGCACCGGCACCGGCGGGGGTGGCACCGGCACCGGCGGGGGTGGCACCACCACCTATAAGGGCCCGACCGGAACCCAGGCCGGGAAGGCAGTCGCGTTCGCCTATGCCCAGCTCGGCAAGCCGTATGTATGGGGAGCGACCGGCCCGGGCTCCTACGATTGCTCGGGGCTGACCATGGCCTCATGGGCGGCCGCGGGAGTGTCGATCCCGCGGACCAGCTACTCGCAGTGGGCTGGTCTCCCGCACGTCCCTACGTCCCAGCTCCAGCCCGGTGACATTCTCGTGTTCAACGGCGTCGGACATGTGGCGATCTACGTGGGCGGCGGCTACCTGATCGACGCGCCGCACTCCGGGGCGGTTGTGGAAAAGGTCGCGCTGAGCGGCTGGTACTCGCAGTCGCTCATCGGAGCGGTCCGGCCGTAGCCCAGCGCCAGTGCACCGTGGCATCGGCGGACGGCCGATGCCGGGTACGCCCAGCCGCCCGTCGGCAGGGCTCGACCTCGTTCCGGCCGAGGGTCTCGGCTCTGCTCTCGACCTTGCCGCAGACCGCTCGGCTGACATTCCCAGCACGGACCAAGCGCCTGGCCGGCCGAACCTGCCGAGGTCCCGCCTCCGGCTACTTCGTGCCCGCGGTCATCGCCGTGGCCATCGCTACGTTCGCGGTCTGGTTCACCGTCGGCCCGGCCCCGGCTTTCACCCTGGCGCTGGTGCGGGCGCTGCTGTGGGCCGCAGCGGCGGCGGTCGCGATAGTGGCCGGCGGGTCAGGTCTCTATCTCGGCGCGAACTGGCTCACCGACGTGCTCGGCGGCTACGCCCTCGGTGCCATGTGGATCGCGCTCGCGCTGACGGTAGACCTGCTGACAACTCCAGACGGCAGGCCGCAAGCCACCGCCCCTCGTGCACCCACGAATTCGCGGCCTGCCACGTGGCGGGAAACGGAGCCGGGCGCCGGTGCCGGCGCGAGCTGGCGGGGAACGCCGCTCGCTCCGGGGCACGGACCGTTGTTTCGAGATCTGCGCAGGTCGGCGGCCTCGGGCATCAGCGGGCAGCCGGATCCTCACGACGGTTCCCGGCTACCCGGCCTGGCCCTTCCGGTACTGGCGGCCGAATCCGACCATTCCGGCGCCCGTCGGCACCCCGGACGGCGAAAGCGCGGGAGCTTCGGCCGGGGGCTCGCCGACCTGCGTCGGGGCCGGAGAGACCGACGGGACGCTGTCGGCGCTGCAGATAGCGGCGGCGTCGCTGACCGGCCCAAGCACCTGGCTGCTGGTCGGGATGGCGCCGGCCGGGACGCCGCGCCGCGCTGAGCGCTGCAGGACCTGGCCGAGGTTCTGGGCATGAGCATCCCGTGCGGTCAGCGATGGCAGCCCGAAGGTGGACTCGATCAGCTTCAGCGTGGAGGTGTGCTCGAACGGGCCATGATGGACGACCAGGGCGGGAGCCAGGTTGGACACCACGATGGCCGGTACCCGGAATCCGAGTTGCCTGTAGTCGGGCACTAGCCGGCCGTCGGTGGGTGTCGCAGCGTCCCCGGTGTGGTCGACGGTCGCCGGGTCGGTGTCGTCGATGACCTGCGGAGGCGGCACATGGTCGAAGAACCCTCCCCACTCGTCGAATGTGACGACGAGCACCGTGTTGTCCAGGTACCCCGCGCTGGCCAGGGCGTGGTAGGTGTCGGCGATGAACCGTTCCCCGAGCCGGATGTCCCCCAGCGGATGGTCGTCGGCCGAGGTCCCGTTGCCCTCTGTGTCGAAAGCCGGGTCGACGAAGCTGACGTTGGGCAGCAGCCCCTGGGCCACGGTATCGATGAACGGCAGGGTGTTGACCGGGATCCCGAGAGCGTCCGTGTCGCCAGCGGCGAAGGGATGCCAGAACGGGAAGTACTTCGTCGACCACAGGGCCAGGAAAGGCAGGTCACGGAAGAAGTATCCGCCAGTCGGGATGCCCTGGTTGTTGGGGATGGGCGACAGCCGGTCCCAGATGGCCGGCAGCGTCGACACGGTGGTCGTGTTATGGTCCCGATCGGTTCTGGCCGCGTGCTGGTAGAAACGGTTCGGAAAGGTCTCGCCGGCAAACGAGCAGAAGTAGTGGTCCAGAACGGTGTAGTGCTGAGCCAGCGCCCCGATGACCGGGAGGTCGGGGACAGCCTTGGGCCGGCGGCCGGGGTTGAGGTTCGTGTAGTAACCGACCGGGAAGGTGTTGGCGGCGGCCAGCGTCACCCCCGGGATGCCAGCCGGGGCGGTGGGCCGCTGCAGGAACCCGTCCAGCTTGCCGCCGTTGTACTGGACCAGGAAGCCCTCCCAGCTGTGGTCGGGGTCGCTGTACCCGCAGCCCTGGAAGTCAGGGGCCAGCGCGTAGTTGGGGTAGACGTTGCCGTCCGCCGACAGGTAGGTCATGTCGTGGCGGCCGTCGGCCCCCGGCAGCCAGCTGAGGAAATGGTCGAACGACCGGTTCTCCATCATGAGCACCACCACGTGCTCGACGCCGTTCGAGCCGTTCGGGGAGAGCGCCGGAGCGGCGCTGGCCGCTGTCCGGGACAGGAACTCCGAGCCGGTGATCGCCAAACCGGTAGAAGCACCCATCAGCTGGAGAAAAGTTCGACGTGTCAGCATGAAGCTCATTATGGAGCAACGGCCCTGAACGCCATACCGACACCGGATGGCCGCGCGGTAATGCCGAGGTGACCGGAAGCCACCTCAACGCCCGGCCCGACGACCCGGCATTCCGTGTTCGTCGGGTGAATTAGTGCCAGCACGCGTGACAACCTGACGGCAACCCAGCGCGGCTAGCTGCCGCCGTCGCCGGCGTGATCGGCCGGGCGCGGCGCAGGAGTTGACGTTCACGCGTCGCGCAGCCGGAGCTGCAGCCCGCCGGACGGTGATGCTGCCGTTTCCTGCCAGCGGCTGGTGCACGAAGTAGAAGCTGTCGGTCACGGCCTCGCCGCCCGGCCCCGTCGGGGGCGCGGGGCAGGCCGAGGGCGTGACCGAGCCGCCCGGGTGGACCACAACGCCGCGGGTTAGTGCTGCCCGGCTTGCCGGAGCCAGGCCTGGGCGCCCATCTGGACTGCCTCCCAGGGGCTGCCGAGCGGGGGAGTGTAGGACAGGTCGAGGTCGCCGACGGCGTCGACGGTCATGCCGTGGAAGATCGCCGTTGCGGCGATGTCGATCCGCTTGGCGATCTCGGCGTGCCGGTGCCCGAAGAGCTGCACGCCGAGGAGCCTGCCGCTGCCGCGGTCGCCGGTGAACCGCATCGTGATGCGGTGACTGCCCGGGTAGTAGGCCTTGTGGTCATCGGCCCCTGATTCGACGGTGACCGGGTCGAACCCGGCCGCGGCGGCCTCGTGGTCACGCAGCCCGGTGCGCGCGGCTGCCTGGTCGAAGATCTTCACGACCTGGGTGCCGAGGCTGCCAGCGAACTCGCGGTGCCCGCCGAGCGCGTTCTCGCCCGCGACCCTGCCCTGCTTGTGCGCGGTCGTGCCGAGCGGCAGGTAGCTCTCGCCGAGCAGCCGGTGGTGGGTGATGACGCAGTCCCCGGCGGCGAGCACGTCGGCGAGGCTGGTCCGCATGCCCCGGTCGACGGCGATCGCGCCCCTGGCGCCCAATCGCGCCCCTGCTGCCCTGGCGAGATCGGTTTCCGGGCGGACGCCGACGACGACCAGGACCATGTCTGCCAGGCGCGCTACCGCCGCGCCGTCCGCCGCGGCGGCCTCGACCCGCAGCCGTCCCGGCTCGCCCGCGTGGGCACGAGTGATCTGCCGGACGGTGGTGCCGGTCAGCACCTCGACGCCGCGGCCGGCCAGCTGGCCGTGCACGAGGTGGCCTAGCGCGGGATCGACGGTGGGCAGGACCTCGGGCAGCTGTTCCATCTGGATGACGGACAACCCCCGGGTGACCAGGGCGTCGGCCATCTCCAGGCCGATATAGCCCGCGCCGACAATGATCACGGTCGCCGGCCCGGCGTGCTCGATGGTGCGCATGACGGCGAAGGTGTCGCCCATCGAGTGCAGCAGGTGCACCCCATCCTCGGCACCGAGGGCGTCCGGCCCGGCCAGGCCATCGACCGGGGGCCGGACGGGCACTGCGCCGGTGCCGACAACGAGCTTGTCGTAGGCAAGCAGTTCCTCGCTGCCGTCGGCGCCGGTGACGAGGAGCTTGCGGGCGGCGACGTCGATCCGGCGCGCGGTGGTATCCAGCCGCAGGCTCATCCCGGTACCTTCCAGGTCGGCGATGCTGCGGTGGGCGAGGTTGCGCCAGTGGGTCACCTCCCCGGATACGTAGTAGGGGATGCCACAGATCGAGAAATTCGGGTAGGCATCCGCGACAACCACGCTGACCTCCGCACCGGGGTCCAGCTCGCGGGCCCGGAGCGCGGCGCTGATCCCGGCGTCGCTGCCGCCGATCATGACGAGGTGCATGCTGGCTCCCGTTTCCTGCTGGTGGCTTACCGGGACTGGCGCTGGCCTGGTGGCCTGCCCGCGGGCCGGGACGCGCCATCGCCCGCTGCGTTTTCAGGTCGCGGTTCCGCCCGGCCCCGGTGGTGCGGGACGACGATGTCGGCGGCCTCAGCCGGGGTGACGCCGGGATACAGCGCGCTGATCACCCCCACGGCCAGGGCGCCGCCGATGACCTGCGCGATGATGAAGCCCGGCGCGGAGGACGGGGCGATTCCGGCGAAGGTGTCGGAGAACATCCGGCCGACGGTGATCGCGGGGTTGGCGAAGCTGGTCGAGGACGTGAAGAAATAGGCCGCCCCGATATACGCACCGACAGCCGCCGGGGCAGCGCGGCTGCGGCCCGACCTGGCCAGCGCGAAAATCACCAGGATGAGCCCGAGCGTGGCGACGATCTCGGAAAGCAAATGCGCGGGCGAGGCCCGGTGCTTCGCCGAGACGCTGACTGCTGCCCGGGAGAACATCAGGTTCGCTAGCATGGCGCCGCCGATGCATCCGGCCGCCTGGGCCGGCAGATAGGCCGCCGCTTCCCGCCAGCGCAGCCCGCCGAAAGCGGCATCGGCGAAGGACACGACCGGGTTGAAATGGCCGCCGGACACCGGCCCGAACATCAAGATGATGGCGAACAGCCCGGCCGCAGTCGCCGCCGCGTTCTCCAGCAGCTCAAGTTCCACGGCACCGGGCGACAGATTCTGGGCGGCAATGCCCGAGCCGATCACCGCTGCGGCCAGGAACGCGCTGCCCAGCAGCTCCGCGAGCAGCCGCCGCCACAGTGCAATGTCGTTCATCGCCAGGGCCCGTCCGCCGTCTCACTGATGCCCGGAGCACCGCCTCGCCCAGCGCATCTGCCGCGCGTGCCCCAGCTGTCATATGCTTCCATCGATAAGCATCTATGCAAACTGGTGCCAGTTTGCCAGGCTGGATAGATGGCCGTCAACATAGAGGCATGTCGATGCAGGCTGGCCGGACCACGCTGGAGTTCATCCCGGCGGCGGAGCTGCAGGTCGTTGTCGAGGCCTGTGCTGTGCCCCTGGTCCGCGAGCCCATCGGCGAGACCGCAGCCGCTGGGCTGGCGCAGGTGTTCAAGGCCATCGCCGACCCGGTCCGGCTCCGGCTGGTCTCCCTGATCGGCGCGCACCAGGGCGGCCAGGTATGCGTCTGCGAGCTGACCACGGCTTTCGACCTTACCCAGCCCACGATCAGCCACCACCTGAAGATCCTGCGGGAAGCAGGAATCATCGACTGCGAGCGGCGCGGTACCTGGGTCTACTACCGGCTCGTGCCCGCCGCGCTTGAGCGCATGGCCGCACTGCTCTCCGCCGCCAGCTAGCTTCGCCCTGACGGGCGCCGTCCTCGAATCCCGGGCAGCACGGGCCCGGCGGATCATCCGCCGGGCCCGCGAGCATACGGTGGCACGCCACGCTGGCGCCGGCCGCGGAGCCGTCTGCGCAGGGCTTCGCGCTGCCTGGCTCCTAGCAGCAGCTGGCGGCGGCAGCGGTCGGCTCCGCTGACTGGCTGCCCTCGCCGCCGCAGCGCCCGGGGTCGTCGTGATCCTCGCCGTAGAACGTCTGGCTGTCGGCCAGGACCGTGTAGATTTCCCAGGGTTCGCCGTCCGGCGCGCCCTGTACCCAGAACTTGTCCTGCTTGGCGTAGCAGCAGGTAGTCGCCCGTTCATCGACCGGGGCAAGCCCCGTCCCGGCGAGCCGGGCGTGCTCGGCGTCGACGGTATCGACATCGCTGACCTCGATGCCGAGGTGGTTGAGGCTGCCGCCGTGGCCGGGGTTCTCCAGCAGGACCAGCTTCAGCGGCGGCTCGCTGATGGCGAAGTTGGCGTAGCCGGGCCGGAGCTTGGCCGGCTCGGTGCCGAACAGCTTGCGGTAGAAGGCGACCGCCTCGTCGATGTCATTGACGTTGAGTGCGAGCTGCACGCGGCTGGGCATGAGAACCTCCTGAAGAAGAAGACTTCGATAGCCGTCTATATCTGGCCTGGCGCCGAGCTTGCCACGGGACATAGGGATCTGTCAATATAGATGCATGTCGAAGTCTCTGGCTGTGCTGAGCCCAGCCGATCTGGCGGGGTGCTGCCAGCCGCTGTCCAGCGAGCCGCTGTCCCGAGCGCAGGCCGAGCAGGTCGCGCCGCTGCTGAAGGCACTGGCTGACCCGGTACGACTGCGGCTGATGTCCCTGGTGGCCTCGCATCCGGGCGGCGAAGCATGCGTCTGCGACCTGGCTGACGCGTTCGACCTGTCTCAGCCGACGATCAGTCATCATCTGAAGGTGCTGCATGAAAGCGGCCTGCTGGATCGTGACAAGCGCGGCGTCTGGGTCTATTACCGGGCCCGCACCGATTCGCTGGCCAGCCTCGGCGCGCTGATCGGCTGCCCGTCGCCCTGACCGGGCTGCCGGCCCGTTCCCGCCCAGCCAAGAACCCATCCCGGAGCCCAGCCAGGCAGCACGCAGCCAGGCAGCACTAGCCAGAAGGAGCGCGCCAGTGACCGAAGACCACGCCGCGAGCACCCGCAGCACACGGGACGCGGTCATCGACCGCTACTCCGGCCTTGCCCGCGTCGCCCAGGCCGGCGGCACCCCAGTCGACTGCGACGCTGACGCATTCGCCGAGGGATGCTTCGGCGCCACCGCATACCCTGACACCGCCGGCGTCCCGGAGGCGGCGCTGCGCGCCAGCCTCGGCTGCGGCAACCCGCTGGCAGTGGCCAGCCTCCAGCCCGGCGAGACCGTGCTGGACCTCGGCTCCGGCGGCGGCCTGGACGTCCTGCTCTCCGCCCGCAGAGTCGGCCCGTCCGGCACCGCCTACGGCCTGGACGCCAGCACCGACATGCTCGCCCTCGCCCGCGCCAGCGCGGCCCAGGCCGGCGTCACCAACGCCCGTTTCCTGCACGGCCACATCGAGGACATCCCGCTGCCCGACGAGCAGGTCGACGTGATCATCTCCAACTGCGTCATCAACCTGTCCGCCGACAAGGCACGCGTCCTGGCCGAGGCCTTCCGGGTGCTGCGGCCCGGCGGGCGCCTGGGCGTCAGCGACGTCACCGCCGACGAGGGCATCGACCCCGGCCGGCTAGCCGAAGCCGAGCAGCGCTCAGGCTGCGTCAGCGGCACCCTTACCCAGCCGCAATACCGCGATCTTCTGCTGGCGGCCGGGTTCACCGGCATCAGCATCACCAGCACGCACGATGCGGGCGCCGGCCTCCGCTCCGCCATCATCCTCACGGGTATGAAGCGGAGGACACGACATGTGCGCAGGCCTGGCGCTATCCGACGGTGCTTCAGGCGCCGGGGCAGACTCCCTTTGCCTGGCTCAGGTAGCGCATGGCCCGCTCCACCTGGGCGGGGGTTGGCGCGGCTGGCAGCGGGCCGGCGTGGTCGGCGCGGAAGGAGCGCGCCCTGGTCCTGGGCGCGGCGGACCAGGCCGGTGAAGGCACGCAGTCCCCGTGCGCGCAGATCTTCGGCCGCCTGGCTGTTCGGCAGCATCAGCGTGAGCAGGTCGGTGACGCCACGGTCGGCTGCCTGGGTCGCGCAGGCCCATTCCACGAAGCCGGCGAACCCGGCCCAGGCGTCGGGGCTGTCCAGGGCCTGCTCGGCCGCCTCGGCGAATGCCGCGAGCTTGGGCTCGAGGGTGGCTGCAACGAGGGCCTCGCGGGTGGGGAAACGCCGGTACAGGGTGGCGATGCCGACGCCGGCCCGGTCCGCGATGTCCTCCAGCGGCACGTCCAGGCCCCGCTCACCGAAGGCCTCACGCGCGGCGTCCAGGATGCGCCCGCGGTTGCGCCGGGCGTCTGAGCGCAGCTCTCGGCACGGTGAGATGACTTCATTCGCGTGCACGCGTTCAGATTAGCTCACCGGAGTTATTCCTCCGGTTAAATACTGCGTTCAACGCTCATTGGCAACAGTTCGTCCTGACGCGGTTTCTGCCGCCGCTGAGGCGGACGACCCCGCGCGGTGGCCGATGGCACTCTGGCCGCTCAGTCCTGCGGGCTGATGGCGGCCGTGACTCATCAGGCCCGGCCGTAAACCGGCAGGTGGGCTCCGCCGATCGGGGTAGCCTCAGCGCTGCACAGGAAGTGAACGGTCTCGGCGATCTCATCGGGCCGTACCCAGCGGGCCGTGTCGGCACCGGGCTGGGCAGCCCGGTTAGCCGGAGTGTCGATGACGCTTGGCAAGATCGCATTGATGCGGATGCTCTCGCCGCCGTACTCGGTGGCCAGGGCATCGACGAACGCGAGCACGGCGGCCTTCGCCACCACGTAGCCCGCGGCCCCGCTGAACGGCCGCTTCGCAGCGCGACTCGACACGCAGACGATCGCCCCCCCGCCGCTGGCCAGCAGGTGCGGGATCGCCGCCTGCGAGACGAGATAGGTCGGGCGGAGATTGAGCCGCAGCTGTGCCTCGAAATCCTCAACGGGCGTCTCATGCACCCGCCCGCCAACGGCGAAGCCGCCGACCAGATTGACCACCGCGGCCAGCGGCTCGCCCGGGTACGAGGTCGCGGCCTGCACGCAGCGGGCCACCGACGCCGGGTCGAACAGATCGGCCTCGACCAGCTCGAGCCGCGGGTGCCGCTCTACCCGGCCAAGCTCCTCCGGGACGAACCAGGGCACCACGACACGCCAGCCACCACTGAGGAACCGCTTCGTCACCGCGGCGCCGAGACCGCCCGTGCCGCCAGTGATAAGAGCCGTAGCATCCATCGCCGTCCCTCCTGCCAACCTCCGCCATCCGGCAAGCCCATCATCGCGTACCTGCTGGCGGGCGGGCTGGCGTACGGGTCCAGTACCCGGGACCGGCTCCGCCGTCCTGCGGCAAGCCGCAGCATGGCCCGGGCACGCAGCCGCCGCGGTGCTTGCCGAGCCTCGGCTGGGTCATCCGGGCTGATCTGAGGGCGAATCGTCAGCTGCTTCTCGTCGGCGATGTGGAGGGCACTCTCCGAAACTGCTAGGGTGTTCCGGGATCAAACCTCCACATAAGCACCAGCGAGCGACGCCGACCGGACAGGAGACAGCAATGGGCGAAGGCCGTGACGGCACGGGATCCCTGGCGCAGACGGACGTCGCCCGATTCGTCCGGCCGTGAGCGAGGCGGCAGACATGGAAGCTAACCCTGCCCCGTGGATCGGCGCACTGCGACACTCCCACGACACGCTGCGGGCCTTGGTCGAGCCGCTCGACACAGGCCAGCTGCAGCGGCGTTCCTACGCGTCGGACTGGTCGATCGCCCAGGTGCTCTCGCACCTGGGATCCCAGGCAGAGATCTTCGGCCTGTTCCTGGACGCCGGCCTGAGCGGGCAGGACCCGCCGGGACGGGATGCGTTCGGCCCGATATGGGAGGCGTGGAACGCCCGGGGCCCGCGGTCGCAGGCAGCTGACGCTCTGCGGGCGGACAAGGCGGTGGTCGAGCGGTTCGAGTCCCTTGATGCCGGCCAGCGGGAGCGACTGCGGCTTGAGCTGTTCGGGATGGACCTCGACACTACCGGGCTGGCGCGAATGCGCCTGGGCGAGCATGCCATTCACACCTGGGACATCGCGGTGGCGCTGGACCCTGCGGCTACGGTGGCCCCGGACGCGGTCGGCTTGCTTGTCGACACGCTCGGCCGGCTTGCGGCCAGGAGCGGCAGGCCCGGCGGGAAGCAGCGGCGATTGCGCGTATCAACGAGCAGCCCCGAACGGCACTTCACTATCGAGATCGGCGAGACGGTCACGCTCGCGGCCGCCGAGCGCGATGAGGGCATGCCAGAGCTGCGGCTGCCCGCCGAGGCGTTCGTCCGCCTCGTCTACGGGCGCCTAGACCCCGCCCACACGCCGCCCGTGCAGGCCCGGCGGGCCGACCTCGACGAGCTGCGGCAGATCTTCCCTGGCTTCTGAACGAAACCCGGCAAGCGAAAGGAAGCCTTGTGCATCTTCCGGTCAAGGCACGTGACCTCCCCGGCCGCATCACCACCGGCGTCTATATCCTGCACGCAGGCCGGGAGAAATGGCGTGCCGACGAGGCCCGCGCCGAAGCCGTGCACGGCATGGCGGCTGGCGCCTTCCCGGTACTCAGGCACATCCCGCCAGGCCGTTTCGTCCGAATCCTGTCCGCCAGCGAGATCGCTATCGGGGCCGCCCTGGTGCTGCCCGTCGTGCCGAGCGCACTGGCCGGGGCCGCGCTCGCCGGGTTCTCCGGAAGCCTGCTGACGATGTACGCGCGCACTCCCGCGCTGCGCAAGCCGGGCAGCATCTGGCCGAGCCAGGCCGGCACCGGCGTCAGCAAGGACGTCTGGATGCTTGGCATTGGCGCCGGGCTTGTCGTCGACGCCCTCGCGAGTCGCTGCCAGAACAGTTCCCGATGAGCGGCGACATCGGCCTGTGACCACGAGGACGCTGCTTCGCGGGGGCCTGGTCGCCGACGGGATCGGTACCACGACACGGCTCGGCGACGTGCTGATCGAAGGCCAGCTGATCGCCGCGGTCGGTCCGCACGGCGCGTCCCCGGCGGACTGCGAGGTGATCGACCTGGCGCCGGGCAGCGTGGTCTGTCCCGGTTTCATCGACGCGCACGTGCACGCCGAGGGACCGCTGCTCGCAGCCGGGCGGGTGGACGGCGCACTTGCCCAGGGGGTCACCACCCTTGTCGTCGGGTAGGACGGCGAATCGTGGATCGGCGCCACGGCGCAGACCGCGCGGTACCTGAACCAGTACTTCGCGCCGGTCAACGGCGCGCTGGACCCGGCACGCGAGCTGAGCGTGGCCGCTAGCCGGGACGCGCTGGCCGGCCGGCTGACCCAGAACGTCGCCGTGCTGGCGTCACAGGGCACGATCCGGCACAACATCGCCGGGCTGGCGCCTGGCCCGCTCGGGCCTGCAGCGCGGGCGGCCGCGCGGCGGGCGGTGGAGAACGCGCTCGCCGACGGCGCGGTCGGCCTGTCCAGCGGCCTGGATTACCTGCCGAGCCGGTTCGCCGGCATCGAGGAGGTCGCTGATATGGCCCGGCCGCTGGCAGCGGCCGGACGCCCCTACGTTTCGCATCTTCGCGGGTACGGCCCCGATGTCCGGAGCGGCCTGGACGAACTGGTGACCGTCGGGCGCAGCGCCGGGGTCCGGGTGCATGCCAGCCATCTGTGGGGCGCGCCGGCCGACATTCAGGCGGCGTTCGACGCGGCCGATGCCCGCGGCGTCAGCGTCAGCTACGACATGTATCCCTATCGCAGGTCCAGCACGATCCTGGCCATGCTGCTGCTCCCCGCCGGCCTGCAGGCCGGCGGTCCCGAGCGCACGCTGGCGGCGCTGGCCGACCCACGGCAGCGGGCAGCACTGCTCGCGGGCGAGAAATTCACCGACGAGTTCCTGCAGCACGTCTACCTGGGCTGCCTGCCCGCCGCAGCGGCCGGGTTCGCCGGCCAGTCGGTTGCCGGCGCGGCCGCGCGCAGCTCACGGCCAGCCGGAGAATGGGTTCTCGACCTCCTCGTCAGCACCGGCCTGAAGGTCGGAGCGCACCTTGACCGGCCAGGCCGCGCCGAGAGCCAGCTGGCGTGGCTGGCGTCCGGCGACCGGCATTGCGCCGGGTCGGACGGCATCTACCAGGGCCAGCACCCGCACCCGCGCGGATACGCCGCCTGCGCCCGCCTCGCGGGGCATTACCTGACGGAGGGAGCCGCCACCGGATACCAGCGCATCGCCCGCCACCTGGCGGCGACGGCCGCCGATGTCTACGGCCTGCGCAACCGCGGGCGGCTCGCGCCCGGCATGGCCGCCGACATCTGCGTCGTCGGACCGGGCGGGATCGCCGCCAGGGCCAGCTACGGCACTCCGCGGGAGCAGGCAACCGGAATCGGCCTGGTGATCGTCAACGGCGTCATCACCTGGCGCGGCGGCCAGCCCCTGACAATCCGTTACCCCGGCCAGGTCATCAGCTAGCCAGCCACCAGCCCTGCCTCAGCGGTTCGCCCGGTCAGATGCTTTTTGCAGCCCGTGTCTATGCCGGCCGGGCGGCCGGCGCTGGTCAGGGCCGTCGCCGGAATGCTGCCCAGGTGAACGGCTGGGCCGCGCCGGCCGGGGTGAGATGCTGCTCGCGGTCCTGTGCGATCAGCGTCCAGTCACTGCCCAGCTGCCCGGCGAGTTCCGGCGGGCCGTAGCGGGCGACGGGCAGGCCCGAGCAGTACCGCGGTCCGTCCGGGGCGAAGCAGCCGAAGACGGCGGCCGCGCCCGGGGCGGTGGCCGCGCGCAGGGCCTGCAGGTATTGCCGCCGCGCCTGGCCGGCCGTCAGGAAATGGAAGACCGCGCGGTCGTGCCAGGCCTGGTAACGGCGCTCGGGCCGCCAGGTGAGGATGTCGGCCGTCAGCCAGCGGACACGGTCAGCTTGCGGGCCGAGGCGCCCGCGGGCGTACTGCATCCCGGCTGCGGAGATATCGAGCACGGTGACGTCGGTGAATCCGAGCTCGAGCAGGGCGCCGGCCAGGGGCGATGCTCCGCCGCCCACGTCGATCACGCTGTCCTCGGCTGACACTCCGGCCGCGTCGAGCATCCGCAGGGACAGCGCCGGGTGCTGCTGGAACCAGCTGCGCGTGGCCTCGCCCAGGGCATAAGCGTCATCCCAGTGCGCCGCCAGGCCTGCGTCTCCTGCCATTACCCCATCATGCCGCTGTCAGCCCACGAGTAGCGGGCGCCCGCTGACGCGGGCAAGCCGCCTGCAGGGGCCATGTGACGAAAACTCGGGGCCCGGCCTGGCACCCCCAGGTTTCATCCAGCCGGGGCGTCACGTCCGTGACTTGGGGTCTGTAATGCTTGCCACTGCGGGAGGCTTCCTGTGTATCCTAGCGGCTGTACGCGATGAGGCTCGCGTAACGCCTGGGGTTCACCGACCTGGCTAATGGCCTCTACCTGCACGGGCGCCTTGTGCGCTGCCAGACAGGTGGAGGTCTTTTGTCTGTTCCGGTCCTGATCCAGGTCTTGCAGAGCCTGGTGGTGCTTGCCGCCGCGCCGCTGTATGCGGGAGCGCTGGCGCGCGCCGAGGCGGTGGTCGCGTCCAGGCGCGGCCCGAGCGTGCTGCAGCCGTACCGGGATCTTCGGAAGCTGCTGCGCAAGGGTAGCGCGATCAGCGACCAGGCGTCGTGGGTGTCCCGCGTCACGCCGTTCGTGACGTTCGCCTGCTACCTGACGGTGTCGGTGATCGTGCCGGTCATCACGAGCACGCCGCTGCCGCTGGCGTTCCTCGCCGACCTGATCGGCGGCGCGTTCGTGCTCGCGCTGGCCGGCTTCATGACCTCGCTGGCCGGCCTGGACACCGCGAGCCCGTACGGCGGCCTGGGCGCCAGCCGGGCCAGCTGGATCGGCAGCATGGCCGAGCCAGCGCTGATCCTGGTGTTCTTCACGGTCGGGGTGGTCTCGGTGTCCGACAACCCGTACCTGATGAACCACGCCATCGCCGGCTCGCCCTATGCGCTGGTGCTGCCCACTCATCTGCTTGGCATGCTCGCGTTCTTCATGATCGTGCTGGTGGAGAACGGCCGGATCCCGGTCGACAACCCGGGCGGGTCGACCGAGATCTCGATGATCGAGGAAGGGCGGGTGCTGGAGTACTCGGGCCGGGAATACGCGCTGATGAAGTGGGGCAGCTGGATGAAGCTCTTCCTGTTGTCCGCGATCTTCATGAATGTCTTCGTGATCCCGTGGGGCCTGGGCACATCCGGCGATCTGGCCAGCGCGCTGCTCGCGATTCCTGTGCTGCTCGGCAAGCTGGCGCTGTGCGGCCTGGCGATCGTGGTCATCGACACGTCCTTCGCCAAGCTGAGGTTCTTCCGGATCGCGGAGTTCCTCGGCGCATCGTTCCTGCTCGCGCTGGTCGGGGTCGCCACCTCCTATGTGATCGGGGCGTGAGCGGAATGCAGAACCTGTCCGCGACCAACGCAGCCGGGGTGCTGCTCGACCTGTCCGCGGTGCTGATCCTGCTGCTGGCCTTCGCGTGCCTGGGCTCGAAGCTGTTCAACCGCTATGTGGCCTACTACGGCGCGCAGTCGGTGGTGCTGTCGCTCGCGGCCGGAGTCGCCGCGTATGCCTTCCGCAGCGTCGAGCTGTGGGTCCTGGCCGTGCTCACCCTGGCGATCAAGGGGATCGGGATCCCGGTCTTGGCACGCCGCCTGCTGGTGCAGCGGCTCGACCTCAAGCGTGACGCGGCGCTGTCGACGGGCCTGTCCACCTCGCTGATCGCCGGGGGCGCGCTGACCGCGTTCGCCTACCTGGTGACCAAGCCCCAGCAGCTGCTGCCGCACGGGGTGGCGCACGGGGTGGTGGCGGCGGCCGTAGTGCCGCTGTCGACAGCGGTGATCCTGCTGGGCGGGCTGGCCATGGTGGTGCGGCGGCACACCGTGGCCCAGCTGATCGGCTGGCTGATCGTGGAGAACGGCGTGTTCCTCGGCGCGATCACCCTGGTCGCGACGTTCCCCTTCATCGTCGAGGCGGGGATCTTCCTCGACATCGTCGCCGGAGTGCTCATCATGCTGGTCTTCGTGTCCGGTCTCACCCGCCGGCTCGCCAGCGCCAGTGCGGCTGAGCTGAGGGAGCTGCAAGGATGATCATCCTGGTGATCATGGCGGCGGGCCCGCTGGCCGGCACGCTGGCGGCCGCGGGCGGCGCGCGGGCGCGCCAGGCGGGCTGGGCCGGAGCGGCCGGAGCGGGGCTCGCGCTCGGCTGCGCCGTGTATCTGCTGGTCGCGCAGCTGCACCGGGCCCCGCTGCGCGGCTGGGGCGGCTACCTGTACGTGGACTCGCTCAGTTCCTTCTTCCTGCTCACGGTGGCCGGCGTGACGCTGCTGGCCGCTGTCGGATCGGTCGCCTACCTATCGGCGGAGGAAGACACGGGCAGGCTCAGCCGGTTCCAGGTCCGGCTCTACTTTGTCTTCTTCGGGCTGTTCGCATCCCTGATGCTCGCGTCACTGGAAACCGGCAACCTCGGCCTGCTGTTTGTGCTGGTTGAGGCCAGCACCCTGGCCAGCGCCGGGCTGGTGGGACTGGAGGCCAGGTCAAGCTCGCTTGAGGCGGCCTGGAAGTACGTGATCATCAGCTCGTTCGGCGTCACGATCGCGCTTGCTGGCACGCTGTACCTGTTCTATTCCGCCAGCGGGCTGCACCTGGCCCCGGACCTGCGGCTGACCTGGCCGTACCTGTTCAGCCACGCGCATGCCCTCGCGCCGGCCAGCCTTCGGCTGGCTTTCCTGCTCGCCGTCGTCGGCTACGGCACGAAGGTGGGGCTGGCGCCGATGCATACCTGGCTGCCGGATGCGCACGCCGAGGCGCCGAGCCCAGCGAGCGCGATGCTGTCCGCGGCCCTGCTCAATACCGGGATGTACGCGATCATCCGGTTCCTCGCGATCGCCCGCGCCCGGCTCGGCGACGGCTTCCCGCGAGGCGTCCTGCTGGCCTTCGGCTTCGCGTCGATCGTGATCGGAGTCCTGTTCATGGTCCGCCGGGGGACTGCGGGGGGTCCGGGGGGCCGTCTCCCCGGGATGAACTTCAAGCGGCTTTTCGCCTACTCCTCGGTCGAGCACATGGGCATCATCGCGGTCGCGCTCGGGTTCGGCGGCGTCCTGGGCCTGTACGGGGCGCTGCTGCACACCCTGAACCACGCGATCGCCAAGGCCGTCCTGTTCCTGTCCGGCGGCGACGTGTCGCTGCGCTACCAGACGCGGGAAGCCACCCGCGTCACCGGCCTGCTGGCCGCGGTGCCGGTCACCGGCGGCGCGCTGCTGCTTGGCTCGTTCGCGGTGCTCGGCTCGCCGCCGTTCGGCCTGTTCCTGTCCGAGCTCACGATCGTGCGGGCCGGGTTCGCGGAATCGGGCCCGGTGCTGCCGCTGCTGCTGCTTGCCCTGCTCGCGGTCGCGTTCGTTGCATTCGCCCGGACGACCACCGGGATGGTGACCGGCGAGCCGCAGGCATCTCCCGGCCCGTACCGCGGCCGCGGTGCCGGTATCGCGGCCGTCGCCCCGCTGCTCGTCGGGCTCACCGCGCTGCTGGTGCTCGGCCTGTGGATCCCGGCCGGCCTGGATACGGCGATCCGCCACTCCATGGCGGTGCTCTCGTGACAGCCGCCCGGCCCGGCCTGGCTGGCGAGGCGCCGGGCCTGCGCGGCCTGCTCAGCGAGCTTGGCCGCGACGCGGCAGCCGGCCACGGGCCGGTGGTCACGGTAAGCGTGGCCGGGCCGGATCTGGAGGCCGCGGTGCGGCGGCTGGCAGCCTTCCCTGGCGCGCGCCTGGCCGACGTGTTCGCCTCCGGCGGGAATCCCGCGATCGGCGGTGACCCCGTCGTCTTGCGCCTGGTCTGGGGCCTCGATTCGGACCAGCGGTACCTCGTGACCGAGTCGGTGATCGAGGGGGAGCGCTACCCGCAGCTGTCCGACATCGCCCCTGCCGCGTTCCACGAGGAGTGCGAGATCTACGAGCAGTTCGGCATCCGGCCCGAAGGCGGCAAGCCGCTGAATCGGGTGGCCCTTCCGCCGCGGGCCGGGCCGGATTTCCCGCGGCTGGGCCGCGCGCCGGCGGAGCCGCCTGCCGAGGTGCACGCGCCGCATGTCGTGGGCGGGCACGCGTTCGAGTTCCCGTTCGGCCCGGTCCGCCAGGTCGGCGTGGAGTCGCTGTACTACGGCCTGGTGACCAGCGGCGAGGAAATCGTCGACCTCTACCTGTTCACCTGGCACAAGCACCGGGGCGTGGAGTGGCGGATGCGCGGTCGCACGCCGCGGGAGGCCCTCTTTCAGGTAGAACGGACGGAAGGCCTCGGTGCGGTAGGGGCGGGCTGGGCCTTCGCCGTCGCGGCGGAGGCCGCGCTGGAAGTCGAACCGCCCGGCCAGGCGGTGCGGGCCCGGGCGATCGCGCTGGAGCTGGAGCGGCTGTACAACCATGCTGCGGCTACCGCCGCGCTGTGCCAGTCCACCGGCCTGGCGGTTGGCCAGGCGGCCGCCGAGATCGCGCTGGAGCGGCTGCTGCGCCTCAACGCGGCGGCGTTCGGCCACCGCTATCTCTTCGGCGTCGTCGACATCGGCGGTGTGCGCCGCGGTCCCGACGCGTCGGTGCTGCGCCGTGAGCTGCCCGGCGCCTACGGTGAGCTGCGGCACGCGGCCGACGCGCTGCTGTCCACGAACTCGTTCCTGGACCGGCTGGAGGCCACCGGAATCCTGACGCAGGAGGCCGCTCGCAGGCTCGGCATGGTCGGGCCGGTGGCCCGTGCCACCGGACTCACGACCGACGCGCGGGCAGATCATCCCGCTGAGCCCTACGCCGGCTGCCCGCCGGCGGTGGCGGCCCGCGAGAGCGGGGACGTCCTGGCAAGGTTCCAGGTCATGCTGGCGGAAGCCGCCGAGTCAGTCCGCCTGATCGGGGAATTTCTCCAGGCGGGCGCCGGGCCGGGCCTGACGGAATCGCCGGAAGGCATCGCCGGGCGGCCCGGCCGCTCGGGCCTGGGCTGGGCCGAGTCCTCCCGCGGTGAGGCGCTGGCCTGGGTGGCGCTGGACGGCAGCGGGCGGATCACCCGGGCGCGGCTGCGGCCAGCGTCGGTACGGAACTGGCGCGGCTTCGACGACGCCTGCCGGTCGCAGAACGTGTTCACCGACATCCCTATCATCGAGGCCAGCTTCTGGCTGACCGTCGCCGGGACGTCCCGTTAAAGGAGGTGAGCATCATGCCGCTGTGGTTCGCCAGGGGTCTGCGGCGCGGCGTGGTCACCACGCGCTACCCGGCCCGGCCTGACCCGTCCGCAGGTGAGCTGCCGACCCCGCCGGCGTTCCGGCCCGATGCGCTGACCCGCGAGCTGGCCGACCGGCTCTGCCTGGTCTGCCCGAGCTGGGCCCTGACCAGGAACGGCGACGTGCTGATCTTCGATGCCGGCGCCTGCACCGCCTGCGGCCGCTGCCGGGAAGCGGCGCCAGGGGCGGTTACCGCGAGCGGTGAGTTCGAGCTGGCCGCCACCGATCCCGCTCATCTCGTCAAACGGATCCCGCTGCTGGGGGAGGGGCCATGAGCCCGGCCAGCGCGGCGGGGGACTCCGGGAACCCGGCCCTCCCGGCAAGCCCGGCCCTCTCGGCAAGCCCGGCCCTCCCGGCAAGCCCGGCCCTCCCGGCAAGCCCGGCCCTCCCGGCAAGCCCGGCGGCCCTGGCAAGCCCCGCGGAGGCCGCGGATGCGCTGCGCCGCAGCGTGGCCCGCCAGTTCGGCCGCAGCCTGCACATCCGCACGCTCGATACCGGGTCTTGCGCCGCTTGCGAGCAGGAGATCCGGCTGCTCGCGTCGCCGCACTACGATCTGCACCGGCTCGGTTTCTTCTTCACCCCCGCGCCGCGGCACGCTGACCTGCTGATGGTGACCGGCCCGATGATCCGGGCCTTCGATATCGCGGCCCGCAAGACCTACGAGGCCATGCCAGGGCCCAAGCTCGTCGTGGCGACCGGGGCGTGCGCGCTCGGCGGCGTCTACCAGCCTGACGCGTTCACCCACGGTACGGTCGGCGAGACGCTGCCGGTCGACGTGTGGATCCCGGGTTGCCCGCCCAGTCCGCTGGCCTTGCTGCACGGCCTGCTGGTCGCGGTCGACAGGCTCGCGGCGAAGGTCAGGGACCTCACCTTCACCCGGAACGGAGGGGACCGGTGACTGCGCTGCCCCTGATGTACGGCGCCGCGGCGGCATGGGGCGCTGCCGCCGTGCTGGCGCTGGCGGGCGGAACCAGCAGGCCGGGGATCCGGGCCTGCTGCGCCGCGTCCGGGCTCGGCGGCGGCGCCGCGCTGGCTGGCGGCGTGTCCGCGCTGCTGTCCGGCAACAGCCAGGTCGTCACGGGCGGCGGATCCGTCGTCGTCGGCACCCTCCAGCTGCAGGCGACCAGCCTGGCCGGGGTGTTCGCCGCGCTACTCGGCCTGGTCGCCGTCGCGACGGCCGCGTTCGTGCCCCGCTACCACGATCCCGGCCGCGGGACCGCGCTGTACCTGGCCGTCTACAACCTCGCGCTGCTGGCCAGCCTCGCCGTGCTCGCGGCCGGCGGGGTGGTCACCTTCCTGGTCGCCTGGGAGACGATGGCCCTGCTCTGCTACCTGCTGATCCTGCGCCGCCCCCGCCGGCCCGAGGCCGCGGGCGGGGCATTCTGGTTCCTCGCCCTGTCCGAGACCGGGTTCGTGCTGATCGTGGCGGCCTTCGTGATCCTGGCGGCCAAGACCCACACGATGCAGCTCGACCTGATCGCCTCCCGCGCGCATCTCGTGCCCGGCGCCTGGCGCGATACGGCCTACCTGCTGGCCCTGACCGGGTTCGGCTTCAAGGCCGGCCTGGTGCCACTGCACGTCTGGCTGCCCGAGGCGCACCCGGTGGCGCCCGCGGACGGCTCGGCGTTCCTGTCCGGCCTCGTCGTCAAGCTCGGCGTCTACGGGATCGCCCTGTTCGCCTTCCGGCTGCTGCCCGCCGGGCCGGCCTGGCGCGGAGTCCTCACCATGGCAGCCGGGGCGGTCACCGCCGCCATCGGGATCCTGTATGCGCTCAACGAGCGGGACATCAAGCGCTTCCTCGCCTACTCCACGATCGAGAACGTCGGGATCATCGTCACCGCGTTCGGCGCCGCGATGACGTTCTGGGCCTACGGCCAGCGGCCGCTGTGGGCGTTCCTGCTGCTCGCCGGGCTCTACCACGTCGCCAACCACGGCAGCTACAAGACGCTGCTGTTCCTGGAGGCCGGGGTGATAGAGCATGCCACCGGGACCCGGGACATGGACCGGCTCGGCGGGCTGGCACGCCGGATGCCGCGCGCCTCGGTGATCACCTTCGCCGGCACGCTGGGGATCGCGGCGCTGCCGCCGTTCAACGGGTTCGTCAGCGAATGGCTGATCTTCCAGGGGCTGTTCCAGGGATTCAGGACCGGCAGCCACCTGGCCGCGATCCTGATCGTGCTCGCCGCTGCGACGCTGGGCCTGACCAGCGGCCTGGCGATCTACGCATTCGTCCGCGGCTACGGCATCCCGTTCCTCGGCATGCCGCGGACCCGGCAGGCCGCGGCCGCCAGCGAGAAAAGGCAGCCGGTGGCCGGCCCCGCGCTGCTCGCCGTCGCCTGCGCGGCGCTCGCCGTCGGGGCTCCGGTGGTGCTCACTGCGCTCTCCCGCGCGATGCGCACGGTCACCGGCGTGACGCTGCGGCCGGTGCTGCTGCCCGGAAATCTCACCGTGATCCCGGCGCGCCCGAACTTCTCCGGATTCTCCCCGACCTACCTGGCTGTGTTCCTGCTGGCCGTGCCGGCCCTGATATACCTGGCCGGGCGGCCGCGCGCCGGCAGTGTCACGGTCCCGATGTGGGACGGCGGCATGGTCGCGTTCAGGCCCCGCATGCAGTACTCGGCGATGACATTCTCCGCCCCGACCAGAGTCACGTTCGATGCGCTGTACCGGCCGTCGGTGTCGGTCAGCCGGGCGTCCGACGACCCGGCGGGCCGATCCGGCCCGGTGCACTACGAGTCGCAGCCGGCCCCGGTCTTCGACCGGTACCTGTACCGGCCGGTCATCCGCTGCGTCGAGTGGCTAGCCGATTTCATCAGGCCGATTCAGTCGGGTGACGTCAATCTGTACCTGTTCTACGTGTTCGCGGCCGTTCTAGTGGCCTACCTGCTCGGAGCGCTGTGATCTGCCCCGGCCGGGTGCCCGCCCGGTCAGCTGTCCGTGGGTGCGGAGGCCGCGGGCTGGGGTACCGCGCCGAATATGCGCTCGTACAGGTCTGGGCCGTAGCTCGTGGGCAATGGCTCGCCTTCGGCAAGCCGGAAAGTCCGCTGCCCGCCGGCTTGCCTTTCCGCGTAGGAAGAGGGCAGCGTCCGCCTCTTGCAGGTAAAGACTATGTGCCAGGTCGAAAAGATGGGTAACAAAGAAAACCCTGACGCCTGACTCCAGCAGCGCGCGGATTATCTGGCGTGCGATCTCCGAGCCCTCCCGCTCGTTGGTCGCCGCGAACGACTCGTTGAACAGCACGATGCTGTGCGGCGTTATGCTGTCCGCGATCTCGCTCATCCTGCCGAGTTCTTCATCGAGCTTCCCGCTCTCCATCGTCGCGTCCTCTTCACGCCGGAAATGCGTGAACAGGCGCTCGCAGACGCTGCCGGAGAATGACCCGGCGGGGACGAACATGCCGCACTGCATCATCAACTGGGCCACGCCGACGCTTCGCAGGAACGTCGACTTCCCGCCCTGGTTCGCACCTGTGATCATCACGAGCGGCTTGCTGCCCGCGTTGCCATCATTGCCCACGGCCCGTTCCTCCAGCCGCAGGCTCAGGCAGGCATCGTAGAGGCCCTGGAAGGACAGCGCAGGCTCACCCGCCGCCAGCGGAACGGGAAAGCACAGCGGCTCCCCCTTCTGCGTGAGCCGCTCATGCAGGTTCAGGCAGCCTATATAAAAGCCAAGCTCGCAGCTCAGCATGGTAAGGAAACTGAGAATGTGGTCCGTCGACTGGGCCAGCGCGTTGGCCGCAAGATGAATCCCCCTGCCGCGCAGCTCCGCGACGGTTCTATGGCCGCTCTCGTCTCGGTCGGCGATTCTCAGGATGTACGCGGAACGATCGTTCCCGGAAATCCGCTGGAACCAGCTGCGCTTTTCTCGCGGCGGCTTACTCAGGACATAATTGATCGCCTTGTTTCCCTTGCCCAGCTCCACGCTGATCAGCACTCCGTCGCGGAACCGTAGCCGCTGCAGATGGTCTTCGATGGCCTGGAAGTAGTCATCGCCGAGCTCGCGGGAGAGCATTCCGAAGAGCGCCGTGAAGCCCTCTGACCGGAAACCCGGGGCTTGCTCGTCGGCGATGTTCCGTAGCCTCCTGAGTATCCCCACGAACAGCTGCAGAGCCTCCACGGACCAGCGCAGGATCGAGTCGGGAGACTGGCTGAATATGCCGCGGTAGATCTTCTTACTGCCGGCCACCGCCTCGGTCGCGGCATCGTACATCTGCCTGACGGCGGACGCCTGCTCCAGGCAGTCTGCGAGGATCCGCTGGCGGTAGCCGATCGCGTCGGCGTCAGCCAGGCTTGACAGCACGGCCCGTCGTGCCACCTCGAACAGGAACTCGTCACCGCCGGCCATGGCGCGCAGCAGCGTGCCCAGTCCGAGGTCCTCGGTCAGTGCCGGTTCATTGTCCGGCAGTTCCCCTGCCATGTCGAAGTCCCGGTCGGCGTACATGAGAAATGCCTTCATGGTGCTACCCGCCGGCTGAGCGCCTGGTAGGTCAGGCCGTACTTTTCGGCGATGGCGGCGGCGTAGGCGAGCCCGTCCGCGGGTCTTCTGGCGATCTTGTATGTACGCACGGCAGGATTCTCCAGGACGACGGCGCTTACCAGGCTGACGGTGGCGGGCCCCAGCGACGCCAGCTCGTCAACGAACGTGACGCATACGCACAGCAGGCCCAGCTCGATGATCCTCTCCAGTACCCTCGTGCCGAGAACCATGGCATCTTGCAGCGTGGTGGACGTGAAGATCTCATTCATGACGATGATGCTGCTAGCCGTGGCTCGGTCCAGGACCTCGTGAATCCTGGTCAGGTCGTCCTCCAGCTTTCCCCTGAGATCCTGCAGGTTCTCGCCTGTCTCAAAGTGCGTGAACATCCGGTCGAACAGGAACAGCTGCGCCTGGCTGCCCGGTACTGGGCAGCCGATGCTGGCCAGGTAGTGCAGCTGGCCGAACGTCCGGGCAAAGGTCGTCTTGCCGCCCTGGTTGGGACCAGAGACCACAAAGATCCGCTCCGCGTCCTTCAGGTAGAAATCGTTGCACACCACTGGCCTCTTCTCCGGGACCAGCTTGCCGGCCAGGGCCAGGTCAAATGATTCGTCGGCGCGCACCTCCTTGGAGCTGGCCGAAACATGCGGGTAGCAGAAGCTCAGGCCCGCTCGCTTGAACTGCTCAGGTCACAGTAATCGTTCAGGGCCGTGAAAATTTAGGGATACAGCTGCGTCACGCCGTGCAGAATGCCGGTCTCAATGTGGTCCATGTCGGCCAGGTCGAGGAATTTGGCCGTGTAGTCTTTAACCGCGCCCTGCTTGAATTTCTCGAATGTGGCGGCCACGTCCGCGCCGTAGTCAGCTTCCGCGTCATGCCTGCTGACCTTGACCCGGTTTCCCTTGATGTCCAGGCAGTATCTAATCCCGGCTAGCTGCCCCTCGAGCTTGCGCGTCTCGTCGGCGAGCGCCGTGAAGCCGTCCGACTGGGCATAGGCGGCGATATAGTCACGGAATGCACAGAGCCCGCGCGACCGCAGGCCGGCCAGACTCAGGTCGCGGACCAGGCCGGCCACGGCGTCACAATATATTGCCAGCGCGTCCAGGAACCAGCGCTGTTTCTGAAGCTGGTAGTGGAGTTCTGCTGCCTGGGACAGATGGGCGCGCATGGCTCGCATGTTCTTCGCGAAGGAGCCTATTGAACCGAAAATCGCCGTGTCCTCGAAGTCGCGCAGTATCTCGTGGCGGTAGGCAACTGCCTCGACGCTGCGCAGCGCGGTGTAGAAGAATGGCGCGAGATCATATTCTGCACGGCCGAGGGTGATGGAGCCGATGACCTGATCGAGATTCAGGTCAGTAAAAAAGGCGGGCTCCGCCCGCTGGAGAGCGCCGGTCCCGTGTGCGGGCCCGTCAAAGAGTATGCTGTGGAAAGGCAAGGAAAAGAGTCACCTCCCGGTCAGTCGGCAGGCGTAATCCCCGCGCTGAGCTAGGGAGTACGCCATTGGCAGCCAGGCACTGTAAGGCGGGGCGGGGGTGCGCTCATAGGCCAGGGCGCGTTTGAAGCTGGGCGCAACGGAACTGGGCGCAAGGGAGCACAGAGCGCCCGGCCGACGTCGCGCCCGGGCGCGACGGGGCACCGAGGCGTCCGGGATCGGTGCGAGCCCAAGCCGACGCTCCCTTCACGCTAAATGCGCGTCAGGAGCCGTCAGCGGCTTCGGCCGCGGTTTCGTCGGCGAGCCCCATCGCCAACCTCATGGTATTCCTGAGTCGCGCCGTCAGCCCGCCGGGTGCGTGACGAGACCCGCCGGACACTCAGACGGCGGCCGTGGTCGTCGTTCGGAAGCGGCACCAGAAAGTAGGCGATCGTGCGGCACCTGAGTAAGCACGACGGGCCGCGCGGGAGCGGAGTGGCAGCCGGCCCGCCAACGCCTCCGCTGCGGCGCGATCAGGAACCAATCCTGGTCAGGTCCGGCGAGAGAAGCTCCAGCAGCCTGCTGCACGGCCAGCCCGCCCGCCTGCGCTCGATCTCCTCGAGTGTTTCCTCCAGGCTGGCTAGCCGGTCATCGGGCTGCCCGTGCCAGCGCGGGCACCCGTCATAGAGCGGGCAGTCACTGCGGACCGGCCGGCCACGGGGCGCGCATTGTGGCTTGCTCCCGGACCGGAATGCCCGCAGCGCGCGCCACAGCAGCAGGACCTCGTCTTCACTCACCCGGGACATTGACCGCCCTCACCACCGACTTGCGGAAGCAGGGACTGTCAGCGGCGTCTGCCGCGATCCGGGCGAGCCCCTTCGCCAGACAGTAAGTCTGGCAATCAGCGCCACCGGTGGTCAAGAACTGAGCCGGTCCGGCCCCGGCTCCCGGCCCGTGCACGGCGCGTCCCCGCGCGGCGCCGTGCTGCGTCCCTCGCTGCGGTAAAATGCGCCTGCCGGATGAGGCACCCGGCAGGGCGATTGCCCTGAACCGCCACCGCGGCTGATGGCCTCTGCTATGCGAGGTAACGGCTGGTGGGGGTGTGTAGTTATGCGGCAGCGCGTCGCCCGGGCGTCCCCGGCGCTGAAGTTCGTGCTGATGGTCGGCGTGATGAGCTTCTTTGCCGACTTCACCTACGAGGGGTCGCGGTCCATCATCGGCCCCTACTTGGGGCTGCTCGGCGCCGGGGCGCTGGCGATCGCCGTCATCACCGGGTTCGGCGAGTTCCTGGGGTACGGGCTGCGGCTGTTTTCCGGGCGCAGCGCCGACCGGACCGGCCGGTACTGGCCGATCACTATCGGCGGGTACGTGCTTCAGATGTCGGTCGTGCCCTTGCTCGCCCTGGCCGGCAGCTGGCAGGTCGCTGCGCTGCTGATCATTCTTGAGCGGGTCGGGAAGGCGACCCGGAACCCGCCGCGCGACGCCATGCTTTCCCATGCCGCGAAGGAGATGGGGTACGGCTGGGGGTTTGGGGTGCACGAGGCGCTCGACCAGTTCGGGGCCATGTTCGGTCCGCTGCTGGTCGCGCTGGTCCTGGTCATCGCCCACCACGACTACAAGATCGCATTTGCGGCCCTGGCCGTGCCTGCCGCGATCACGCTGTCGCTCGTGCTCGTTGCGCGCAAGTTCTATCCGCGGCCCCAGGAGCTCTCGGCCGGTCCTGCCGAAGTGACCGCCTCCGGGTTGCCGAGGGTGTTCTGGGTGTACCTGGCCGGGGCGGCGCTGGTGGCGGCCGGGTTCGCCGACTTCCCGCTGATCGCCTTCCACTTCCAGCGGGCCGGCACCGTCTCCGCGCCGCTTACGCCGGTTTTCTACGCGGTGGCCATGGCGGTGAGCGGCACCGGGTCACTGATCTTCGGGCGGCTGTTCGACCGCGCCGGGATCGGCATCCTGGTCCCGCTGACCGTGGTCGCGGCGGCGTATGCGCCGCTGGCATTTCTCGGCGGGTTCTGGGCGAGCCTTGTCGGGGTGTCGTTGTGGGGACTGGGGATGGGCGTGCACGAGTCGATCATCCCAGCGGCGGTGGCGCCGATGGTGTCACCGGACCGCCGGGCTTCCGCCTACGGCCTGTTCACCGGCGTTTACGGCACGGCCTGGGTGCTTGGGAGCATCGTGATCGGCGTCCTGTTCAGCGTCTCGCTGATAGCGGTGGCGGCTTTCGCGGTAGCTGCCGAACTTGCCGCCATCCCGTTGATATTGATGGTCCGCAGCCGCACCGCACATGCCGGCCAGCGCCCCGAGCAGGCCGGCTAGCGCCGCGAGTGGCCGGCGCTGGCCGCCGGGCGGGCCTGGCCGGTGCACCCTCCCGGCAGAGTGGAAGACATGGATGAGCTGAAGGAGTACCAGCGCCGCCGTCTCGACCTCGCTGACGTGATCCGGGCGGCGCTGCACATTGCCCGCGCCTACACCGATGACGAGAGGGAGCAGGAGGCCCGGCAACTGCTGGCGCGGCTGTCCGCCGACCGGTTCCGGCTGGCGGTGGTCGGCCAGTTCAGCCGGGGCAAGAGCACCCTGATGAACGCCCTGCTCGGCGCGGCCTACCTGCCGATGGGCGCGCTGCCGATGAACGTCTGTGGTCACCACCGTCCGGTACGGCAGCCGACCGGTTCCGCGGATACCTGCATGCGGCGCCCCGGGAGGAGGACCTCGCCGCCCTCGATGATCTCGCCGCCCGGCTGGCCCGCTTCCGGGCATCCCTGGACACCTGGAACCCATCCGAGAGCAATGCCGGGGAAGGGCTGGCGGAAGCCGGCGTCGAGGTGCCGGCCGGGCACACCGGCGACTGCGCGGTATGTAGCCAGCTGGAGGCCAGGTCCGGGCTGTCGAGCGGGCGTCAGGTGGCCTGGCCGCCGGCGCCAGCCGCCTGGGGTTCGCTTCCGGGCGCGTCGGCCGGGTGCTTGCGGGCCCTGGGGCTGCCAGGCTTGCGCAGCAGCAGCCAGGGCAGGGCGAGCAGCGCAGCCGCGGCGACCGTGCCGAGCAGCGCGGCCTCCAGCGCGCCGGGCAGACGGAGGCCGGCGGCGGCGAGCACGGCGAGCGCGAGCAGCGCGGCGGCCAGCGCGATCGCGGTGAGCAGCGCGAGGCGCCCGGCGGCGACCGCGCGATCGGCTGCCGCCGAGCGGGGAAGCTGCGCCGACCACAGCAGCAGCTCGCTGACGACGATCAGCCCGGTGGCGTAGGCGATCACGGAGGCGGCGGGGGAGTGCCCGGTCGCCTCGACGATGGTGTATTCGGTGGCGAGCGTGAACAGCGCCGGGCCGGCCAGGCGGCCGCGGCCAAGCAGGGCCGTGAGCACGCAGAGCAGCCCGATCGCGCCGAGCACGCCGGTGAGCGGGGCGAGTCGGCCCGCGCCGAGGATCGGGTAGGCGGCTAGCCCGGCCGCCAGGACTGCTGCTGCCCCGGCCGCTGCTAGGCGGAGCTGTAGCGTGCGAAGCGCCGGAATGCTCTCACCTCCTCGATCACTTCTGCCAGCGGCCGCTGGCCATCCCACTCGGCGACGGCCACGCCGAGCCGTTCGTAGCCGAAGCGCTGCGCCTCGCGCCACAGCTGCCATAGCCGCATCGCCGCCAGTGTGTCCGGGTCGCGCGGCTGGGCGGAGAAGGCCAGCGGGGAAATGTCGACGACCACGAGGTCGAACCCGCGGCGCCGCAGGTCGAGCAGCGCAGCCACGCTGCGCTCGTCCAGTAGCGGGCTCAGCGCGATCACCAGCGCCTGGGGGGTGAGGCTGCGCGCCGGCAGCACGTCGACGCCCTTCCAGGCGAACGAGAAGACGATCTCGGTTTCGAGCAGGGCGTCCACGATCCTGTACAGCTGCGTGGCCCCGGAGGAGGGGGCCAGCCACCGGACCACCCCGCCGAAGCCGACCAGGCCGACCCGGTCGCGGGTGGCGAGGTAGTGACCGGCCAGCGACGCGGCCGCCCGGACGGCCAGGTCGAGTGTGCCCGCATCCTGGCGACGTGCTTCAGCGAAAGTGTCGAGAAAGATGATGACGTCGCTGTTTCGCTCCGGGTGCTGCTGGTTGACGTATAGCGTCTGGCGGGCGGCGCTGGCCCGCCAGTTGATCCGGCGTGCCCGGTCGCCGGGCAGGTAAGGGCGGATGCCGGCGAACTCGATCCCCTCCCCTTTCGTGCGCGCGACCCGGTTCCCGGCGAACGGCTGCGTCTCGGCCGGCGCCACCAGCGACTGCAGTTGTTGCGGGCGGGGGTAGACGCGCACGACCGTGTTCCCGGTGATGCGGCTGTCGAGCACCCGCAGGCCGGCCAGGTCGCGGGAGCGTAGCAGCAGGGTGCCGACGCGGTGAGCGCCCCAGTGCGCGCAGTCGAGCCGGAGCGGAAGCGTCCGGTCGCGACCTGGCTCCACGCGAAGCAGCAGCGAGCCCGCGCCGCCGAGTGCCCGGATCCCGTCCGGGAGGAGGAGTGCCAGTTGCAGGTCGTGCGCTCGCGCGGGCGAGGAAATGACGAGCTCGGCTTCGATCTCCTCGCCCTCGACCGCACGCTGGCGCGCCGGCTGCAGGATCGCCCTGACCTGCGGTGGCGGGGGGAGCGCCAGGCCGACGACGAGCACGAGCGCGAACGGCGCGCCCAGCGCGGCGAGCTCGGGCCGGCCCAGCGCGAGCGCGGCCAGGAATGACGCCCCCGCGAAGGCGGCGTACAGGGCCAGCTTCGGCGACCGCGTCACCACCGGGGCATAACCGGGCCAGCCCGGCCTCGTCCGGGGCCGGCGTCGGCACCGTCTGCAGCACCTCGCGCACGACCTCCTCGGGGCGCACCCGCTGCACCCACAGCTCGGGGCGCAGCGTCAGCCGGTGGGCCAGCGCTGCCACGGCGACGCTCTTGACGTCGTCAGGGACCACGAAGTCACGCCCGCTGAGGGCGGCGCGGCCGCGGGCCAGCGCGTAGAGGGCCAGTGAGCCGCGCGGGCTGGCCCCGACCTGCACGCGAGGGCTCTCCCGCGTGGCCCGCACCAGGTCGACCATGTACAGGCGGATGCTGTCAGACACGTACACCTCCTCCAGAGCCCGCTGCATCGCCACCAGCGTCGGCGCGTCGACGACCGGCTCGAGCTCGATCCGCTCCTGCTTGCGCTCGCCCCGCCGCGCCAGCACCGCAGCCTCGTCCTCGCGCCGCGGGTAGCCGACCGAGATACGCAGCAGGAACCGGTCCAGCTGCGCCTCCGGCAACGGGTAGGTGCCCTCGAACTCGATGGGGTTCTGCGTCGCCAGCACCAGGAAGGGCGGCGGGAGCGGGTGGGTCCGGTCCTCGATCGTCACCTGCCGCTCCTGCATTGCCTCCAGCAATGCGGCCTGCGTCTTCGGCGGCGCCCGGTTGATCTCGTCACCCAGCAGTAGGTTCGTGAACACCGGCCCGGGCCGGAAATCGAACGTGGCCCGCTGCGGGTTGTAGATCGAGGCACCGGTGACGTCGGAGGGCATGAGGTCGGGCGTGAACTGGATCCGCGCGAACCGCATCGACGCGGTCTGCGCGAACGAGCGCGCGATCAGCGTCTTCGCCAGGCCAGGAAAGTCCTCGATCAGCACATGCCCGTCAGCGAGCAGCCCGAGCAGGATCAGCTCAAGCACGTCGCGCTTGCCGACCACCGCCCGCTCGACGCCTGCCAGCATCCGCCCGGCGAGCCCGCGGACCTCCTCAAGGGCCAGCGGCGACTCCATCAGATCCCCTCCAGCTCGTCCAGCAATTCTTCCAGCTCGCGGTGTGACCAGCCGCTCGCGTAGCGATCCGCCGGCGGCCCGCGCCTGGGGCCGGCCAGCTCCCAGACCCGGCCACCGCCAATCAGCGCCCGTGCGCGCTCGGGCTGACGGTCCAGATCGACCCCGTGGCGGCGGGACAGGCGGGCGGCGGCGATCTCCCGGACCATCGGCGCCAGCCGGTAGTACAGCTCGCCCCGGCTCCAGCCAGCTGCCGCCAGCCCCCGCCTGATCGTCTCCAGCTGGCCGACCGGCTCTACTCGCTGCGGCGCGGCCGCCAGCAGCCACTCGAACGGGGTAGACGGTGGCAGCTCTGCGCGCAGCCGCCCAGCCAGCACCACCATCGCGACCGCACCCACGAACAACACGTAGGCCAGCAGCGCCAGGCCGTGCGACCAGCCCGCGAGGAGCAGCGCGAGCACTACGCCGGCCGTCGCGGCCAGCACAGTTGCCGTGATCTTCCAGGCACTCACTGTCCGTGCTCCGCAAGCTCGTCGCGAACGGCCACGAGGGCCGTGATCGCGTCCTGCTTCATCTGGGCAGCGATCGGATGCTCGCTGAAGCGCGCCCGCTGGAACAGCCCCGTCAGCCGCTCCCCTGCAGGCCGGCTCACCCGGATTGCCCCAAGCGCGCGCGCCAGATACTCCTGCGGCGCCTCGAACGGCTTTCGGCCGAGTCCGTGCCGTGCCAGCGCCCCCTCCATGCCGACATACGCCCGGATCACGGCACGGCGCGGGTCACCCTCACGCTCAAGCTCCTCCAGCGACTCTTCTATCACCGCGGGCAACCCACGCGGCACCACCGTCCCCGCCCAGCCGTCTCGTGCCCGGCGAAGACGTCGCCGCATCACAACGATCACTGCAGCCGCAACGACCACACCCGCCAGCACGCCCCAGACCCACCAGTGCACCCCTACCAGGCCGCCCGGCGGCGCCGGCGCCGTCGTGCCAGGATGCGCGGCCCGCTGCGGAGCAGTCACGGCCGGGGCCGGGGCAACCGTCCGCGCCGGCCCTTTCTCATGGCCGGCGCGGCCAGCGAGGAAGACCAGCGCGGTCACCAGCCCGGCGACCGGCAGCAGCGCCAGCGCCAGCACGAGTGGCTTCTCCCACCACGAAACCGGCAACTGCTCGGCGACCCACTCCGGTTCGTCATCACGACGCTTCCGGCGGCGGCCGCCCCACAGCGCGTAGCCGAGCCCAGCCAGCACGGCCAATGCCAGTACCGTGAAAGCGACGCCGAGATCGCCGGCGATCAGCTGGGGCTTCAGCACGCGGCCAGGCCCGCCTACGCGCGCCAGCGAGCGGCTGCTACCCAGCGCGACCGCGAACACCAAGACGACCACGGCCATGACCATCAGGGCCGCCCGCACCGCTGATGACTCCCGCATCGAGGTCGCGGCAGGCCACGCCCGCCACCCCCCGTCACGCTCTCCGAGCCACCTCACATGCCACCTCTGGCCGCATTAGCAAACCTGAGAAGCCATCAGCGCCAGGAGACGCGTTCGAGGGCGAGCTTCATCGCCCGCCGCAAGATTACCCGGGACGCCCGCGATCGCACCAGCAGAGACCCACGGCGCCGACTGTCAGCACGGGCGAGTTGGAATCGTCCTACCCCCCTTTGTCCTGCGCCTGGCTGGTACGCGGGTTGCCTCGCCTGGCCCGTCACGCTCGCTGGCTTGCCGCAGCCAGCGGGCGGTCGCGGCCCCCGCCAGGGGACCTGTGCAGCAGCAGTCCCTTGGCAGCGGCAACCGCTCCGCCTGGCCGTAGCTCACCAGTTGTTGGGCGCCATTCGCCGCAAGCAGGTGGCGTCGCTGCTCGTGCCGGTGGCTGTGGGCTGGCCGTCGGGAGTGTCAAGGTCGGCCAGGATCGTGTAGTACTCCCACGCCGCCCGTCGGGGTCGTGGGCCCAGATTTTGGCCTGCCGGGCGTAGCAGCAGCGGGCCTCGTCCTCTGGCACCGGGTTGAGACCTGCGCTTTCCAGCCGCTGCCTTGCCTGGTCAACCTGCTCGGCGGATTCGACCTCGATGCCGAGGTGGTTGATCGTCGCCCCTGGCCCGTTGCCGGGGGAGTTGAGGACCAGCTTGAGGGGCGGGGAGTCGATGGCGAAGTTGGCGTATCCCGGCTTGAGTTTGGCGGGCTCGACGCCGAACAGCCGCCGGTAGAAGTCCACGGCGGCGTCTAGGTCTGAGACCTTCAGCGACAGTTGCACGCGAGGCATCCTGCCCTCCCTGACGCATTGAAGATGTTCGATACATCGTTTAGCTTGTATCGAAGACTGTCAATACGTGAAAGGGAGGACCTGTGCCGCAGATCCCTGGCGAGCCGGCCTGCTCGGTCCTGGCAGCGCCCCTGACGGCGGGCGAGGCATCAGTGCTGGCCAGCGGGTTTGCCGCCCTCGCCGATCCCAGTCGGCTGCGGTTGCTCAGCCTGATCGCCGATCGGCCCGAGGTCTGCGCGTGCGCGCTGGTAGAGCCGCTGGGCAAATCTCAGCCGACGGTCAGCCACCACCTGAAGGTGCTCACCGAGGCGGGCCTCATCGTGGGTGACAAGCGGGGCCGGTGGATCTGGTACCGGGTCGTCCCCGGCCGGCTAGACCTGCTGCGCCGCGCCATCGAGCAACCCGCCGGAGCGCTGGCATGAGCACCGGCCAGCGCGTCGTCCTCGCTCCCGCCGACTCGCCGCGATGGCTCAAGCTCGCCCAGCGGGCCCGGCTGCTGTCCTGGCTGACGCTGGGCTGGCTCGGCATCGAGGCAGCCGCCGGCGTCGCGGCCGCGATCATCGCCGGATCGGCGGCGCTGCTTGGCTTCGGCCTCGACAGCGGGATCGAGGCCCTGGCCAGCATCATCGTGATCTGGCGGTTCACCGGCTCACCGGGACGCTGTCCGAGCGGCGGGCACAACAACTGGTCGCCGTCAGCTTCTGGCTGCTCGCGCCCTATATCGCCGTCGAGGCAATACTGGGCCTCATATCCGGTGACCGGCCCGAGACCAGCTGGGCCGGGATCGCGCTGACCGCCGGGACGTTCCTTCTGGAGCCGCCGCTGGGCATCGCCAAGCGGCGCCTGGGCCAGCGGCTCGGCTCTGCTGCAACCGCCGGGGAAGGCACCCAGAACCTGCTCTGCGCCTACCTGGCCGGAGCCGTCTTCACCGGCCTGGTCGCCAACACCGCCTTCGGCTGGTGGTGGCTGGACGGCGCGGTAGCCCTGCTGATCGCAGCCTGGGCCGTCCGGGAAGGCTGGCTCACCTGGCACGGAGCCGCCTGTCCATGTTCATGCGCCGAGCCGTTCAGGACCTAATCCTTCGGGGAGCAGCCGGGCGCAGGCTCCGAACTGGCGCAGGTCCGCCGAGATCTCGGCCTGGCGGGCGAATGCTGCCATGTCGCCGCGTGACAGGGATTCCCAGCACAAGCCGTCCGCCAGCGCCAGCGCCCGCAACGCCGCCGACCCCAGGGCCGTCAGCGGCCCCATCTCGACCTGATGCCGCAGGCGTGCCACGTCCTGCGCGGCGTCATGCGCCGAGGCGGCCTGAAGCTGCCCGAGGCGTACCGACAGTTCCCCGATGAGGTATTGCTGGGTCATCTCCTGGCCTCACCGACCTGACCTACCAGGCAGCGCTGCCAGCAGCGGCGGCGCGACTTCCGGCCGGATGATGTTATCGCCGCATCTCCGCGCTGACTGGTGCTGGCTGCCGTCGGCTTGCTGCTGCGTCCTCATCCCGAGCCCACCTTCCGCCTCCTTGAAGCGATGCCGGGTGCGCTTAATTCAGGTCGCTGATTCCGGTTCGCCCTTTCCAGGCTCTCCAGGCGATCTCCCGCGACCGGCACGGCGGCTGTTCGATACCGTCGGGCATGCTCATGGGCAGCATCTCCTAGTGTGTCGCAGCTTCCTTGATGTCGCCGCCTGGCCGGCCTGCGCGCCCGGGTGCCACAGACCGGGCCAGCCCGAGCCAGCCCTCGGCGAACAGCCAGCCGGCCAGGATGTCGCTCGGCCAGTGGACGCCCAGGTAGACCCGGCTCGCCCCGACTCCGGCGGCTGCCAGCAGCGGGGCAGCGTGCCTGGGCAGGCCGCGCAGGCCGACGTTGCCGGCGCAGGCTCCCGCGGTCAGGGCGGCAAGCGCGGTGTGCTTCGAGGGCAGGCTGAAGCCCTCAGGCTCGGTCAGCCACCCGGCGGCGGGCGGCCGCGGCCGTGCGATCGCCCGCGACAGCCTGCGGCGGGCCGCCGCCCCGCTGGCCACCACCAGGAACGGCGCGCAGGCCTCCCGCCAGCTCGCGCGCCGCGCGACGATGACCGCGAAGACCGCCAGCAAGGGGGCGACGAATGCCGGCTCGGCCAGGGTGCTTACGGCGCGGGCGACGCTGGCTCCGGCTGGGTGATGCCGGGCCTGCAGCACCCTGAGAACCGTCTGGTCAAGCTGCCCGACCCCGCCGTCTCTTGCCTGGGCGATGACGACGACGAGGGCTGCGAACGCCGCCGCGCTGTGCCACGAATGCCCGAATACACGATCTCTCGCAGGAACGGCCCGAGGCGTCCGCCCGGGTGGCCGGCCAGACTCGGGTACGCCGTAAAGTGTGCGCGCCGACCACACTGCAGTCCTGCCCCCTTCACGTTACGGAGCAGGACCCATCGGCCACACGGCAGGTCGGCACGCGCAGCAGCACGCGCGGCCTCGGCGGGATCCACCGCCGAGTGGCCTTGCGCCACCGTCGTCATGATAGGGCACGCGGAGGCGACAGCCGGCGGCGCCGGCCTGCCCCGGTTCCCGCCGCGACCGGTATCATGACCGCAGGCGATGAAGCCCGCTTGAACCGCCGGAGCGGCTGATGGCTTCTACCGGATGCGGAAGCGGTGGAAGCTGCATGACTCACTTCAGTCGTCTTAATCCCCCGGAGCCCGACGCGCCGCCCGCGGCAGCTGCCGCAACTGACCTGCGGGTCCGATTCCACAGCATCCTCTTCGAGCGCCCCGAAGATGCTGTCGGCGCTGATCAAAGCCAGGAACCCCCCTTCTTCGCCGACCTGAATCTCGATCAGGTCCTGGAGTCCATGACCGCCGGGCGGGACGAATACCAGCTCAAGAAGTTCTTCTACGTTCCGCTGCACGATACAGCGGCTGTCCGCTACCGCCATGACGTCCTGCGCGACCTGGAGAGGGAACCGGTCCTGGCGGCGGTACAGGCATTCGCCGGGCACATGCGCGAGATGCGCGAGCACCTCACCCAGGCCCGCAAGCTTCACTACAGGTACCAGCAGGAACGCTGGTTCGTGGATACGGTGGCCATCTACTGTCAGGCGGTCAGCTCCCTGACGGAAGACCTTGCCCAGCAAGACGTGAACTCGCGCGGTTTCCAGGCGTTCCGGGATTACCTCACCGACTACACCGCGTCGGACGGCTTCACGTCGCTCGTATCCGCCACCCGGCAGCGGTACGACGATCTTGCTGCAGTGAAGTACAGCGTGCACATTAAGGGAAACCGCGTCCGGGTCAGCAGATATGGCGAGGAACCTGACTACAGCGCGGACGTCGAGAAAACGTTCACGAAATTCCAGCAAGGAGCGGTGAAGGATTACCGGGTCAGCTTCCGCGACCGCCCGGACATGAACCACGTCGAGGCCCGCATACTGGATCTCGTCGCACGCCTTTATCCCGAGGTTTACCAGCCACTGGACGATTACTGCGCCCGCCACCAGCATTACCTCGATGGCACGATCGCGGCCTTTGACCGGGAAGTTCAGTTCTATATCGCCTACCTTGAGTTCATCGAGCGCTTCAAGCGAGCGGGCCTGAGCTTCTGTTACCCGCATGTTTCGGCCAGCTCCAAGGAGGTGCGCGCCGACGAGTCATTTGACCTGGCCCTGGCGGGCAATCTCGTCCCCGGGGAATCGTCCGTGGTATGCAACGGCTTCTTCCTGAGCGACCAGGAGCGCATACTCGTGATCAGCGGCCCCAACCAGGGAGGCAAGACAACCTTCGCACGGATGTTCGGCCAGCTGCATTACCTGGCTAGCCTGGGTTACCCCGTGCCGGGCAAGGACGCGCGGCTCTTCCTCCCCGACCGGGTGTTCACCCACTTCGAAAGGGAGGAGGACATCGCCACCCTCCGCGGCAAGCTGGAGGACGAGCTGACCAGAATTCACCAGATCCTGCAGCAGGCAACCAGCAACAGCATCCTCATCATGAACGAGAGCTTCACCTCCACTACATTGAACGATGCGCTCCTCCTTGGCACCGAGGTGGTGCAGCGGATAACGCGGCTGGAGCTGCTGTGCGTTTACGTGACTTTCGTCGATGAGCTGGCGTCGCTGAGTGAGGCTACCGTGAGCATGGTCAGCACCATCGTGCCGGACAACCCGGCGGTGCGGACCTACAAGGTGATAAGAAAGCCCGCCGACGGGCTCGCCTACGCCGCGGCGATCGCCGAGAAGTACGGCCTCACCTGCGAGCGGGTGAAGGAGCGCGTACCATCGTGAAGGCCTTCCTCATGCACGCCGACCAGGACCTTGACCTGGAACGGAAACTGCCGCCGAGCGCAGACGAGCTGATCCAGGACCTTGAACTGGGCACGCTGTTGCGCGCCATTGCTGCCGGTGACCAGTTCCTGCTCGACGTGGCGCTGAAGACCGTCCTGGCGAGCCTGACGGATCCCGAGGCGATCGTGTACCGCCAGCATGTCCTTGCTGACTGCCTTGCCCAGCCTTCGGTCGTCAGGGAGATCTACGACATCGCGGTGGAGGCAGTCGTACGCGAGAAGAAGGAGTATTTCGGCCTGTTCAGGGATTCGCCGGACACGATACTGTACAGGTCGGTGCGGGTGCTGGAGTTGTTCGTGAGTCTGCTCAGGAGACTGAGAACCATCGCGGATGAGCATGCCGGTGACTTCCGGTCCGAGGGATTCACGCGGTTCTTCGCGATGCTGTCGAGGGAACTCGGCGATGAATATTTCAGCGAGGTCGAGGGTCATCTGAGGGAACTCAAGTTCCGGCGGGGGGTCCTGATCAGTGCCGGGGTCGGCAAGGGAAGCAAGGGCATTGACTATGTGCTCCGGAGACTCCGGGAGCAAAGCTGGATCGAGCGAATCTCGCCGGGGAACCGCGCCGGTTACAGTTTCCAGATTCCCGACCGTGACGATAACGGCTTCCGGGCCCTATCCGACCTGCGGGCCAGGGGAATCAACCTCGTCGCGAACGCGCTCGCTCAGTCTACCGACCATATCCTCAGCTTCTTCGGCATGCTCCGGTCCGAGCTGGCTTTCTACGTGGGCTGCCTGAACGTGCACGGCCTGCTCGCAGGCAAGAGTGAGCCAACCTGTTTCCCGGTCCCCCTCGCCGGAGGCGAGCCTGCCCTGACGGCCCGCGGGCTCTATGATGCCTGCCTCACGCTGCACGTCAGCGCGAGGGTCGTGGGCAACGACGTGAACGCGGACGGCAAGTCGCTGGTGATGATCACCGGCGCCAACCAGGGCGGCAAGTCCACATTCCTGCGGAGCGTGGGCTTGGCGCAGCTGATGATGCAATGCGGCATGTTCGTCCCGGCCCAGTCGTTCCAGGCAGATGTGTGCAACGGCATTTTCACGCACTACAAGCGCGAGGAAGACGCCTCCATGGAGAGTGGCAAGCTGGACGAGGAACTCAGCAGGATGAGCGGGATCGTCGACCAGATAACCCCGGGCTGCATCCTGCTGTGCAACGAGTCGTTCGCTTCGACCAACGAGAGGGAAGGCTCGCAGATCGCCCGGCAGATCGTCCGGGCGCTGCTGGCACGCGGCATCAAGGTGCTCTTCGTCACTCATCTGTTCGACCTGGCGCAGCGCTTCCACATCGAGGGAATGGAGACCGCGCTGTTCCTCCGCGCCGAGCGGCAGGCTGACGGGCGGCGAACGTTCCGGATAGCCGAGGGGGAGCCGCTGCCGACCAGTTATGGGGAAGACGTGTACCGGCGCATATTCGGCGCCGATCTCGACAGCGCGCCGGCCCGCTGAGCTTGGGATGGCCGGCCACCCGCAGGTGCGGGCGAGTTCCGTCGCCTGCCTGCATTGTCTACTGCGCCGCATGGTCGGTCGCGCCCGGTCCGATGAGATAGCGTGGGGGACACGGCGGAGGGGCTCGCCGCAATCGCGCCAAGGCCAACGGTCCCTGCACGGCAGCAGGATGCGCGCAGCATGAAGCAGATTCTCGCCCTCGGTCACGCCCGGAAGTCCTACGACGGCAAGGTCGTCCTCGACGACGTCACGCTGGCGTTCCTGCCCGGCGCGAAGATCGGCGTCGTCGGCCCGAACGGCATGGGCAAGTCGACGCTGCTGCGGATTATGGCCGGACTGGAGCAGCCCTCCAACGGCGAGGCCCGGCTGATGCCCGGCTATACCGCCGGGATCCTGCTGCAGGAACCCACGCTAAACGAGGACAAGACCGTGCTCGGCAACGTCGAGGAAGGCGTCGCGGAGACCAAGGCCCTCATCGGGCGGTACCACGAGATCGCCGAGAAGATGGCGACGGATTACTCCGATGAGCTGCTGGCGGAGATGGGCAAGCTGCAGGAGCAGCTCGACCACCGGGAAGCCTGGGACCTGGAGAGCCAGCTTGAGCAGGCGATGGACGCGCTGCGCTGCCCGCCACCCGATGCGGACGTGAGCGTGCTCTCCGGTGGCGAGCGCCGCCGGGTCGCCCTCTGCAAGCTGTTGCTGTCCCAGCCGGACCTGCTGCTGCTTGACGAGCCGACGAACCACCTGGACGCCGAGAGCGTGCTCTGGCTTGAGCAGCACCTGGAGAAGTACCCGGGCACGGTGGTCGCGGTCACGCACGACCGGTACTTCCTCGACAACGTGGCCGGCTGGATCCTGGAACTGGACCGCGGCCGCGCGTACCCGTATGAGGGCAACTATTCGACGTACCTGGAGACCAAGGCTTCGCGGCTCAAAGTGGAGGGGCAGAAGGACGTCAAGCGCCGTAAGCGGCTGGAGGACGAGCTCGAATGGGTGCGATCGAGCCCGCGGGCGCGGCAGGCCAAGAGCCGCGCCCGGCTGCAGCGGTATGAGGAGATGGCAGCCGAGGCCGACCAGAACAGGAAGCTGGACTTCGAGGAGATCCAGATCCCGCCCGGCCCTCGGCTGGGCAGCCTGGTCGTCGAGGTCACCGACCTGGCCAAGGGATTCGGCGACCGGATGCTGATCGAGAACCTGAGCTTTAGCCTGCCGCCGAACGGAATCGTCGGCGTAATCGGGCCGAACGGGGTTGGCAAGACCACCCTGTTCAAGATGATCATCGGAGAGGAGCAGCCTGACGCTGGCTCGATCAGGATCGGCGAGACGGTTCAGATCGCCTACGTTGACCAGTCACGGGGCCGGATCGACCCGGACAAGAACGTCTGGCAGGTCATCTCCGACGGGGAGGCCTATATCAGCGCAGGCCGCAGCGAGATCCCCAGCCGCGCCTACGTCGCCGCGTTCGGCTTCAAGGGCCCTGACCAGCAGAAGCCCGCCGGAATCCTGTCCGGCGGCGAGCGCAACAGGGTGAACCTGGCGCTCACGCTCAAGCAGGGCGGGAACCTGCTGCTGCTGGACGAGCCGACAAACGATCTCGACGTGGAGACGCTGTCTTCGCTGGAGAACGCGCTGCTCGACTTCCCTGGCTGTGCCGTGATCACCAGCCACGACCGCTGGTTCCTTGACCGGATCGCGACGCACATCCTGGCCTGGGAAGGCGGCGCCAGCTGGTTCTGGTTCGAGGGAAACTTCGAGTCTTACGAGAAGAACAAGATCGACCGGCTGGGAGCAGAGGCGGCCAGGCCGCACCGCGTCACCTACCGGAAGCTAACCAGGGGCTGATCCGCCGGGAGATGATCACCAGGGCGAATCCCCGGTCAGGTCGGGGTAAGCCCGAGGTCCGGCCCTCGGCCTGCCTCCGACGGCTGATTGACCAGGCTGTGCGCGGCCATCACCAGGTAGTCCCAGAGCTGCCGGTCGCGGTCCGCGTCCAGGGCCAGCTCGTCCATGACAGCGCGCATATGCCGCAGCCAGGCGTCGCGTTCCGCCTCGCCGATGGCGAAGCGCGCATGGCGCATCCGCAGCCTTGGATGGCCGCGCCGCTCGCTGTAGGTTCCCGGGCCGCCCCAGTACTGGATCAGGAAAAGCCGCAGATGCTCTTCGGCCGGGCCCAGGTCCCGGCTCGGATACACCGCGCGGAGTTCCGGATCCCCGGCGACTCGCCGGTAGAACTTGCTCACCAGGCGGCGGAACGTCTCTTCGCCGCCGACTGCCTCATAGAGGCTCAGCTCCATAGATTCATTCATGGCTGCGCACCAGGGTATTACCTGGCCCCGGCAGCGACGGCAGCCACCGCAGCGACCGCAGCGGTGGCAGCGACCGCAGCGGCAGCAGCGGCGGCGGCGGTCAAGGTCCGGCCAGGGCGCCGCCCGTGCCGCCGCCAGCTGGGCCACCCCTGGCCGGGTCGCCGCCAGCCTGGCTGCCGCTGGCCGTGCCGCCGCTGCCCATGCCCTCACTGCCCGTGCGCCCGCCGGGCGGGCGGCTCCGGTCGGGGTCATCGTCACCCGGCCCGAGCTGATGGCCGCTCTCACCTGGCTCATCCAGGGCAATCTTCAGCCGTTCCCTGAGTTCCCTGGCCACCTCCCATTGCCGTAGCGGTGCCGTTCTGGCCACCAGCCGGACGACGATCTCGTCGGTGGAAAGCTCCTGCACGCCCCAGACCTCTGGCTCCTCCAGAATGACCCCGTGCCAGTCCGGCTCCTGCCACATCTGTGCCGCTGTCCGCGTCATGAGCAGGCGCACGCGCGGGATATCACGGTCGTAGGCAACCGGAAAGTCGACAATGGCGCGGGCCCAGCCCTGGGACTCGTTGCCCGTCTGGTTGATGATGCCGTTCCGGATATGCCACACGACGCCGCTCACGTCCCGCAGCCGGGTGATCCGCAGGCTGACCGCCTCCACCGTCCCGGTGACATCCCCGACAACGATGACGTCACCGACGCCGTACTGGTCCTCGAGCAGCATGAAGATGCCGGCCAGGAAATCCTGCACCAGGTTCTGCGCGCCAAAGCCGATGGCGACGCCGAGTACTCCGGCGCTGGCCAGGACCGGCGCCAGGTTCACGCCCATGTCGCCGAGGATGATCGCGGTGGCGATGCCGAAGATGGTGACCGACGCGGCGTTGCTCAGGACCGAGCCGAGGGCACTGGCACGGGGATTCCGCCGCTCGTGGAAAACCGAGCCATTCCGGTCGGACCGGCTAGCCGCGTTCTCGCTCGCTCGCTTCGTGATCCTGCCGATGACCCGGTGCGCCGCGATCCTGAGGAATACCGCTACCAGCAGGACGAAGCCGATCCGCCCCGCCACGTGGGCGGGTCCGGCGAAGTAGACCCTGGTCAGCTCTGCTGCCCTCGTGCTGTGCGAGACGTCCCAGACGAACCGGCATGCGATGCCAGGATTTGCCTTGCAGGCACGGGCGAGCGTGTCCGCAGGCGGCCCGGTGGCGAGGCTGCCGCCGGCGGCGAGGCCGCCACCGGCGGCGGTGAGAACGGCAGGGAGCACGGCGGGGTGCACAACGGGATCCTTTCGGCGGCCGGATTCCCATGGTCGCCGGCGACGAGGCTGGCCGGCGCCCGATCCCGTGCTCGCATCACCCGGCCGAGGCCGGAAGCGAATCCCAAAATGGCGTTATCGGTCGAAGGCAGCCCAATTTGATTAGCAAACTGCGACCGATAGATTACGATGAGTTAGCAGTGTGATCGGACCGGGGGATGTGCGGTTTCCTGAACGGGGAGGGCCAGATGCCTGGTGCAGGCAGTCAGGCAGCGGCCAGTATGCCGGCCAGCCACGGAGCACGGCTCGCGGGCCCAGGAAGCGCGGGCCCAGGAAGCGCGGGCCCGGGAAGCGCGGGCCCGGGAAGCGCGGGCCCGGGAAGCGCGGGCCCGGGAAGCGCGGGCCCGGGAAGCGCGGGCCCAGGAAGCGCGGGCCCAGGAAGCGCGGGCCTTGTCGCGGGGGCGCAGGAACCCGGCGATGTCCGCAACGAGCTCGCCCTGGCTCGCGAGACGAGGGCACGCGAGATCGTCGCCGGGGAGAACCCGGCCACGATCGCGGCCATCATCCGCCGTCAATGCGAGCCGGCCTATGGCACGACCTGGATCCGTGCCTACCGGCTGGCGCTCGGGATCGCCCTGGCCGATGTGGTCGCCCAGGTCAGGGCCTGGTACAAGGCCGAAGGACGGCAGCCACCGCGGTTCAGCGAGACGCTGCTTTCCGCCTACGAGAGCGGGCAGAAGCGGCCGGGGCCTGAGTACCTGCACTACCTGTGCGCCGTCTATCGCGCGGATCCGCAGGACCTGGGCTATCAGGACAGGTGCTTCTGCGGCCGGGCGCACAGCGCGGAAGCGCGCGACGCCGCCGCGCCACGGACGCCCGTGATCGCGGTGGCCGCCGGTTCGGCCTCATCACCGACGGAGCGGGCTGACTCGCGTGCCCGCAGGATCGCGGCAGGAAAGCGGGGGCCTGCGGACAAGCGGATGCGTACGGACAAGGGGCTGCCCAGGGCCATGCCACTCGCCGTGGTCCCGGAGGTAGCTGCCGGGCAGGGTTCGCCGGCAGTGGTGCTGGCAGAGCCTGTGCGCGCCAGGAGGGCGGACAGCCGGGATGCAGGCAGCCGGGATGCAGGCAGCCGGGATGCAGGCAGCCGGGATGCGGACCGCGGGGATGCGGACCGCGGGGATGCGGACCGTGGGGATGCTGGCGGCCGCGGGGAGGCTGGCCGCGGGGAGGCTGGCCGCGGGGAGGCTGGCGGCCGCGGGGACGCCGATCGCGGGGAGGCTGGCCGCGGGGACGCCGATCGCGGGGAGGCTGGCCGCGGGGAGGCACGGTCTCGGTGACGATGCTCGACCAATGGGAAGAGACCACGGCCGGATACGGGATCCAGTACATGAGCGTGCCGCCGCTGCGACTGCTCTGCGACGTTCTGCTGGATCTCGGCGACATCCGCCGCATGTGCGCGGAGCGCCAGCCGCTTGAAAGCGCGGAACGGCTCTGCCGGCTGGCCGGGCAGCTCGCCTGCCTGACCGGCATGGCCATGATCAACCTAGGCGACCAGCGGCTTGCCCGTTCGTTCTTCCGTACTGCGCGGACAGCCGCGGACGAGACCGGCGACCGGCGGCTCCGTGCCTGGGTTGCCGCCCGTGAGGCGCTGGTGCCGCTCTACTACGGCGATCCGCGGGAAGCTGCAGCGCTTGCCAGGGCCGGCACTGACCTGGCGGGCCGCAAGCCGTGCGTGGCCGGGGTCATGGCGCCGGTCATCGAGGCACGGGCGCTGGCCCGGCTCGCCGGACGCGGCCGCCGGGAGGCACTGGACCGGGTCAGGGGGGCGCTGGACCGGGCGCACGACGCGCTGGGCGAACTCACCGCGGCGGACAGCGCCAGCACAGCGTTCGGGTACACCGAGCGCCAGCTGTTCTTCCATGAAGGGGATGCCCTGGTGACCCTGGGCGACTACCAGGGCGCGACCCGGGCGTTCGCACATGCGCTGCGGCTGTACTCGCCGACTGAGTTCCTCGACCGCGCGCTTGTCATGTTCGGCGAGGCGCGCTGCCTGGCCGAGGCCGACGAGCCGGAGCAGGCGCTCCGGCTCGGCCGGGATACCCTCGTCAGCCTGCCCAGCCAGCACCGTACCGAGATCGTGGCGCACGCGGCGCGCGGGCTGGGGGAGTCGGTCGCCGTACGGCACGCGGGACTCCCGGCGCTTGGGGACTACCGGGAGGCACTCCGCGCGGTTCGCACGGCGTGCGCTGAGCGGCCGGGCTAAGCTGCCCGCCCATGATCACGGAAGATCCGGGCGCCAGAACCCCTCGCATCATCCGTGATCATGAAACCTCCTGGCTGGATGGCTGGCTGGCGGACTGGGGGACTGGCGGGCTGGGCGGGCTGGGCGGCAGGCCAGCGCCGGGGGACCTACGCTGGCTCAGCCGCCCGTTCTGCTCCGCACAAGACGAGCCCGGTGTGGAAGGCAGCGAACGCGAGCGTCTCCGATCCCAGTGCGACTGACCGGCTCACCGCCCGCGCGCCATGCCCCACATCTGATTCCCGCCGGAGCAGGACAGGGCGGCCTGCCAGCGAGCCCGGGTCGGCATGCTGCAGCGCGGCGCACATCTTGCGGGCATGCAGCGGATCCACCCGGGTATCGCTATCGAAGACGGTGAAAAGCACTGCCGGGTAATGCGTCCCCTCGCGCACGTGGTGATAGGGAGAGTAGGACAGCAGCCAGCCGAGTTCCACCGGATCGGCGGCGGTCCCGTACTCGTCGTTCCAGGTCTCGCCGAGCCCGAACCGCTCGTACCGCACCATGTCGAGTAGCGGCGCTGAGCACACCACCGCGGCGAAGAGTTCCGGCCGCTGGGTTAGCGCCGCGCCGACCAGCAGCCCGCCGTTCGAGCCGCCGGAGATGGCAAGCTGCGCTGGCGTGGTCCAGCCGTCGGCGATCAGTTTCTCGGCGGCGGCATGGAAATCGTCGAAGACGCATCGCTTGCGGTCGCGCATCCCGGCCCGATGCCAGTCCTCGCCCTCTTCGCTGCCGCCGCGCAGCCCGGCGATGGCGTACACGCCGCCGGCTTCCGCCCAGGCCAGCACGGTCGCCGCGTAGCCGGGCGTCATGCTGATCCCGAACCCGCCGTAGCCGGTCAGGATGGCGGGCCTCGGCTCGCGACCCTGCTGGCGCCCGGCGATGACCAGCATCCGCACCGTCGTGCCGTCCGCGGACTGGTAGGCCACCTGCTGTGTGTCGACATCGGGGATGTCGACGGACCCCGGCGCCCGCTCCCACAGCCCGACCTCTCCGGTGCGGGCGTCGTACCGGTAGATCGCCGCCGGCGTGGTGTTGTCGGTGTAGGCAAACCACGCCTCGTGTCCGCCCTCCGGCCGCTCGCTCAGCCCGCCGACGGTGCCAAGTCCCGGCAGCGAGAGGCTGCCCAGCGGCGCGCCAGTGGCCAGGTCGTGCACGCTGATCTCGCTGATCGCGTGCCGCGTCCAGGACGCCAGCAGCACCGGCCGGTCGAGCTCGGCACCGTCCAGGATCGCGTAGCCGGTCAGCACGGCCTCGCTGTCCTGCGGGATCTTCTCGCGCCAGCTGGCGAAACCCGGCTCGGCTGGATCCGCGATCAGCAGCCGGCCGCGCGGTGCGTCCCGGTCGCTGAAGATGTACAGCACGCCGTCCCGGCCGACCCTCGCCATCGTCTGGGCATCCACGTCCTGCTGCATATCGCGCAGGTCGGGCGAGGCTTCCCCGGATGCCGTCAGGTCGGCGAGCCACAGGTCGTTGCGCGGCGCGGTGCCTGCAGACGCGCCGATGACCAGCCAGCGGCCGTCCATGCTCACCGAGGCCAGGTAGTAGCTGGTCTTCTCCCGGCCGTCGCCGAAGATCATTGTGTCGTCATCGGCGGGCGTGCCGACCCGGTGCAAGTAGACCCGCCGGTGGTATTGCTCCTCCCCGTCGGGCACGGCGCCGGCGGGCAGCCTGCGCGTGTAGTAGAAGGCCTTGCCGCCCGGCAGCCAGGCCACGCCGCTGTACCGGCAGCGGTCGATCGGGCCGTCCACGTCCTGGCCGGTCTCGACATCCATGACGCGCAGCGCCGACTCTTCCGCGCCGCCCTCGGACAGCTGGTACGCGAGCAGCCTGCCCTCCTTGTCGGGCTGCCAGGCGTCCAGCGTCGTGCTGCCGGACGGATCGATCCGCATCGGGTCGATCAGCGCACGCTCGCCGCCTGATGCCGCTGCCGTGTACAGCACGGCGTGCTCCTGGCCAGGCGTCCGGCGCATGAAGAACCGCCGCGTGCCGCGCCAGGCCGGAGTGCTGACGGTTCCCGCGTCAAGCAGTTCGGTGAGCCTGGCGGCCAGCGGCTCCCGCCCGGGTAGCGCCGCCATGTGCTCGGCATAGAGCGCATCTTGCCCGGTCAGCCAGTCGAGGGTCTGCTCACTGGCGGGATCTTCCAGCCAGCGGTAGGGATCGGCTACGAGATATCCGTTAATAATCTCCTTAAGATCAGCTCGAAATGCAGGGGGGTACGCAGTCGTCATGGCCTGACTCTAGGGCTACCGGCATCAGCGCCCCGGCGGCTGCCCGGTACGTGCCTCCGGCGGCCCGCGCCGTTACGCTATTGGAGTTGTCGGACGAGCCGTCAGGCAATCACACTGGTCACGGGTGCTCAGGCTCCGCGAGCGGCGCACCCGGCGGGAGGTGCGCGTGCGTCGGGTATTGCTGCTCAACATCACGTATGAGCCGCTGACCACGGTCTGCCTGCCCCGCGCCGTGTGCCTGGTGCTCGGTGAAAAGGCCGAGGTCGTGCACGAGGACGCCGATGGCCGGGTGCTGCACTCGGCATCGATCAAGCTGGCGGCCCCGTCGGTGATCAAGCTGCGCCGGTACGTGCGGGTGCCATACCGGAGCCGCGTCCCGCTGACCCGTGCCGCGCTGATGCGCAGGGACAACTACCTCTGCGCGTACTGCGGCACGAAGGCGGAAACGATCGATCACGTGGTGCCCCGCAGCCGTGGCGGGATGCATGCCTGGGAGAACTGCGTCGCGTCCTGCACCAGGTGCAACCACGGCAAGGCCGACCGGCTGATCGAGGAACTTGGCTGGAGCCTGCGCTGCGTACCCGCCGTGCCACGCGGCGCGCACTGGCGGCTGATCGGCGCCGCGCACGACGGTGACCCGCAGTGGGCCGCCTACCTGGCCAAGACAACCGCCGCCTGACGGACCCCGCACCGGAGTCGTCCTCCTCCGGTACCAGCGCCCTGACGCACAGGGTAGGGAGACCAGGGATGCCCGGGCCCTCTGATCACCACGAGTCACGGTTTCACGATCTTTGAGTCAGAGCCATATCTTTTTCGCCGTGCCAGAACATGCGGCCCGTTTTGTCAGAGGCGGGCGCTAGCCTTCAAATACAAGTTCTAAATAGATCGCCTGCAGTGCGCGGTCCGCTGGTGGCGGGCCGGGCTCTCGAGCTGGGAGGAGGTGTCGGCATGTGCGGTCCACTCCAGCCGCCCGCGGGCGCCGCGCGCCCCACTTCGGCGGCTGGTTCCTCGGCCGTTCCTGGCTCGGCTGTTCCTGGTTCTGCGGCTCCTGCGTCAACCGCAGATGCGGTGGCGATGGCCCAGGCAGGGCTCGGGTTCCTGGCCTCTGCTGGTGCGAGCTCGATGTCGGCGGGCGCCCAGGCGGATTGCCTGCGGGCACTGGAGTGCGCCGGGTCGATGTACATAGCCGCGCGTGCCCGGGTGCTGTCGGCCTTCGCCGGCCAGCGCGGGTTCGAGGATGACGGGCAGGGGTCGGCGGGGACGTGGCTGCGGTGGCAGGCGCGGATCACCCGCGGCGCGGCGGCCGGTGCGGTGGGCTGGGCTCGGCGGCTGGCCGCTCATCCCGCGGTGGGTGATGCCCTTGCCTCCGGGGACCTTTCCGCCTCGTGGGCGCGGGAGATCTGCAGCTGGAGCGACCGACTGCCCGCGGACAAGCGCGCTGACGCTGATGAGGTCCTGCTCGGTGCAGCGGCAGGCGGCGCGGACCTGGCGGACCTGGCCGGGCTGGCCGAGGAGATGTACCGCCGCTGCGCGCCGCCCGACTCCGACCGTGGTGATGACGGGTTCGCCGACCGGTGGCTGCGGCTGGACCTGACGTTCCGCAACTCCGGCCGGGTGGAGGGGGACCTGACGCCGCAGTGCACGGCCGCGCTGCAGGCCGTGCTGGAAGCACTGGGCAAGAAGGCCGGCCCGGAAGACGTCCGGACCAAGGGCCAGCGTGATCATGACGCGCTTGAGGAGGCGTGCCGGCGGCTGGTGGGTTCGGGGTGCCTGCCGGACCGGGCAGGCCAGCCCACGCAAATCCAGCTGCACATGACGCTCGATCAGCTGCGCGGCCTGCCCGGCGCCGCCGGCGCGGAAGCAGCCTGGGCCGCGCGCGGTCCCGCCGCCGCTCCGGGCAGCGACTGTGACGCCTCGATCATCCCGATCGTGTCCGGCCATGTCGACCCGGCCGTCCTGGACCGGCTCGCCACGGCCCTGCGCGGGGAGAGCGCCTCCCAGCCTGGGAGCTCATGGCGGTCTTCAGGCTCCGCAGCATCCCCCGATTCTCCCAGTTCCCTTCGGTTCCCGGCCGTCCCAGGGGCCATGGCGTTCGGGCGGCCCCAGCGGCCGCTAGGCCCACTGCGGCCGCTGGGCTCGCTGCAGGCGCCGGGCTCGCCCGGTGCCCCGTCGGCCACCGCCTCAGTCCGCGCCCTGGTGCTCCGGCATGCGGCGGACCTGCTGTCTGGCCCGGCGGGGCTGGCCGCGTTCCTGCGGACGGGGCTGCTGGACGGCGGGGCGGGCAGCATCAGCCTGCCGCTCGATGTGGGCCGGGCCAGCGAGCAGATCCCGGGTCATTTGCGGCGCGCGGTGATCGCGCGGGACCGGTGCTGTGCCTATCCGGGCTGCCGGCAGCCGCCGGCGGCGTGCCAGGTGCATCACATCCGGCCGCGCCGCAAGGGCGGCCGTACCAGGCTGATCAACCTGATCTTGCTGTGCGCGTTCCATCACCTGATCGCCGTGCACCGTTGGGGCTGGGAGATCACCTTGAACCCGGACGGCACCGTCACCGCGGCCAGTCCCGACCAGCAGCGGACCTTGCACAGTCACGGGCCCCCGGCCCGCGCCGCCTAGTCCTGCCCGGCGTGGTGCGAGGTGCGCCACGCTGGGTACGGTCGCGCTGGACAATGCCGCGCAAAGGCAGGGCAAGACCGGCCTGGGCAGGTCAGCCAGGGCAGGTCAGCCAGGCAAGGTCGGCCGGGACAAGACACGGGCGAGGTTGGCCGTGCCGCCGGAAGGCGGAGCGGCGGCTACTGTGCGGGCGTGCGCAGCGTTCTGGCGGCTCGGACCGTGGCGGCTGCCGTTACCGCGGTGACTGCCGTTAGCACGACCACGCCCCCGGCCCAGCTCGGCGGCATCGCCGTCGCCATGAGGCCATTGTCGCTGCGGAACAGCGCGCCATCGACTGCATGGAGGGCCAGGCCCCAGCTGATGTCGGCGCCGGTCACCACGGCCATGCACACGCTGAGCACCGCCGAAGTGAACTGGCCCGCGGTGAGCAGCCGGAAGTTCCGGTCTGCCAGCGGACCGTCCCGCCACGCTGCCCGGACCCGCTGCCCGGCCTTCACTGCATGCCGTCCGGATCGAACCAGGGCAGCAAGTCGATGACCGCGTGCACCCGCTGCGCGCCGGCTGGCCGGTCCGCCTGGTCCAGCCGCCGGTAGCGCGCAAGTGCAGCCTGCAGCTCGGCCCGGGCGGTGGCCAGCTCGTCGGTGGTGACGTGCAGGACATCCTGATAGATGCCAGCGGCGTCCCGCCATTCCGGTGCAAAGTCCCATTCCCGGTCGAGATACTGCGCACGGACTTCCTCGATCCTGGTTTGCAGGCTCTGCTCAAGCAGCCTGCCCGCTGCCCGGACGGCGTCGGGCTGCCCAGCGCCCGGGCCGACCGAGATAGCGACGACGCGGGCCCGCCACGGCCGGTGCCTGCCATCGGCGGCACTGGCCGGATCCTCGTCGACGAAGCCATGGCGCGCCAGCGACCGCAGGTGATAACTGCAGGCTGACGGGGATAGGCCGGCCACATCAGCGCACTCGGTGGCCGTCGCAGGCCCGTCGAGTACCAGGTGCTGCAGGATCACGCGGGTGTTACGTTCGCCTGCAGAGGCGACAATCAGGGGGCGGCGATGCGGCGCGAGATTTTCACCAGCGAGCACGACGCGTTCAGGGACATGGTCCGGTCCTTCATCGCCAGGGAAATCACGCCGTTCCACGACCAGTGGGAGCGCGACGGTGCCGTCTCGCGTGACGTCTGGCTTGCGGCAGGCCGGGCTGGCCTGCTCGGCATCGATATCGACGAGAAGTACGGCGGCGGCGGGAACCCGGACTACACCTACTACCTGATCTTCAACGAGGAGCTGGCCAGGGCCGGCGCGCACGGCCCGGGATTCTCCGTGCACAACGACATCAACGGCCAGTACCTGCTCCGGCTGGCCAGTCCCGGGCAGCGCGAACGCTGGCTGCCCGGGTACTGCTCCGGCGAGCTGATCACCGCGATCGCCATGAGCGAGCCCGGCGCCGGCAGCGACCTGCAGGGGATCCGGACGTCCGCGGTGCGGGACGGCGACCACTACGTGCTGAACGGCCAGAAGACCTTCATCTCCAACGGCCAGCTTGCCGACCTGGTGATCGTCGTCGCCCGCACCGATCCCGAGGCTGGCTACCAGGGCATCAGCCTGCTCATGGTGGAGCGCGGCATGGCGGGCTTCGAGCGCGGCCGCAACCTGGACAAGATCGGGATGCACGCGCAGGACACGTCGGAGCTGTTCTTCAGCGACGTCCGGGTGCCGGCCGCGAACCTGCTGGGGGAGGAGGGCGGCGGCTTCGTCGCCCTGATGCAGAACCTGCCGCGTGAGCGGGTCGCGATCGGCGCGACGGCGCTGGCCGCGGCGGAGCGCGTGTTCGAGCAGACGCTGGAGTACTGCAAGCAGCGCCAGGCCTTCGGGCGGCCGATCGGGCGCTTCCAGTACAACCGCTTCGTCCTCGCCGAGATGGCGACCGAACTCGCGGTGGCGCGGGCCTTCACTGACCGCGCGGTCGCCGAGCACGTGGCTGGCCGCCTGTCGAACGAGGACGCCTCGATGCTCAAGTACTGGGACACCGAGCTGTGCAACAGGATCGTGGACCGCTGCGTCCAGCTGCACGGCGGCTACGGCTACATGCGCGAGTACCCGGTCGCGCGGGCCTTCGCCGACGGCCGGGCGCAGACGATCTTCGGTGGCACCACCGAGATCATGAAGGAGATCATCGGCCGCGGTCTGGGTGTCTAGCCGGCCGGCCGGTTGCCAGCGAATTCGCGAGGTTCCGATGTGGCAGTGGCCGGTCGGCGGCCCGGCGTAAGCAGCAGAATCCTGCCGCGGCCTGACTAGGACGCGGCGGGCCGGTGACCGCGCGGTGAACTCGATGTAACGCCGATACGCAGTTCTGGCGGTATCGTGTCACACGGTGGTGCGGCGCCCCCTGCGCCGGGCATACACCGGATGCGGTGCATCGGCGCGCCGCAGTGCGGGAGGACGGAGCGGGACGTGGCGGAGTCCGAGAGCGCAGCGGGGCAGCATACGGCGGGACGGCAAACGGCGGGACGGCAAACGGCGGCGCGGCAAACGGCGGGGCAGCAAACGGCGGGGCGCGAAGCTGATCTGATCATCCCGGACGGCGGGTTCTGGCCCGCCCCGGCGATCCCGCAGCCGAACATCTACCCGATGGAGTGGCGGGTCGAGACCGAGAAGCTCGCCGCGATCTACCAGAAGTCCAAGCTGATGGCCTGGAACCCGGCGGACCTGCCGTGGGACGGCCTGCGTGCCGAAGATTTCACCGTCGAGCAGCGCCTCGGGATCATGTACTGGTTCTCGGTGCTCGCCAACTTCGACGCGTCCGGCCCCGCGGTGTTCGCCCGCGCCACGATCCACGCGTTCGAGCAGCACGAGGAGGATCCGGTCCGCAAGTGCTTCTTCTCGATCACCCGGGACGAGATGAACCACGAGGAGTGCTGCCAGCGCTCGATCGCCGCGCTCTGGCCGGGCGGCCCGCTGGACTGGACGCCGTCGACCGACCTGGAGCGGGCCGCGCACAACAACATCGGGTGGCTGTACCACAACGGCGGCCGGTACTGGAGCGGCTACACCAAGGCGGTCGGCAAGTACTCGCTGCCGGTGCTGTTCACCAGCTTCATGATGGGCGAGATGGCAGCGTCCACGCTGTTCCGCGGGATGGCCTCCGGCACGACGCATCCGGTGTTCGCGGAAATGTTCCAGCGGATCGGCCGGGACGAGTCCCGGCACCTGCAGATCTGCATGACGATCCTGGAGAAAGAGTGGCCTGGCCTGACCGATGACGTGCGGAGCACGATCACCCGGCAGCTCAGGGCCGGGTTCATCTTCCTGTCGATGATCCTCTGGGAGCCGCCGGACGGGTTCTGGGACCTCCCGCCGTACTTCCTGCCCAATCACCGGGTACTGATGAATCACGCCAGGGAGGCCGGGCTCGGCGTGCTGTCGTACGCGGCCCAGGCCGAGAACTGGAAGACGGCGATAGCCAAGATCCGGGTGATCGTGCAGCGCTGGGGCATCGAGTTCCCCGCCATCCCGGAACTCGACATCGAGGGCGTGGACGTCTCCGCCGACATCAACCCCGAGGACATCATCCCGGTCTTCTGAACCGGCGGCGGCTTGCCGTCAGTGACGTCCGGCGGGTTGCCTAGGCCGCGGCGATCTGGCAGCTTGGCGTGATGGCGACGCGCCTCGTGCATCTGGTGGTTGACGCTGCTGATCCCGCTCGCCTCGCCCGGTTCTGGGCGGCTGCGCTGGACTGGGAGGTGGCCGCCGAGGAGCCGGACGAGGTAGTCGTCTGGCCACCGGGCTTCAGCTATCCGGGCCCGTCGGCGCTGCCACTGGTATTCGTGCCGGTGCCCGATCCGAAGACGGGAAAGAACCGGCCGCATCTGGACCTGGCCAGCGCCTCGGCCGGGCACCAGGCGGCGCTCGTCCGCCGGCTGCGCGACCTGGGGGCCAGGCCGGCCGATATCGGCCAGGGCGAGGTGCCGTGGGTGGTGCTGGCCGACCCGGAAGGCAACGAGTTCTGCGTCCTCTCGGCACGGTGACGTCGGCCGGGTGCGGGTCTGGCGCTACCGGCCGCTGGCCGTTCTCACCACAGGTCGCCGCCGGTGAGCACGTAAATGAACGGCACCAGCGGGATGATGGCGAAAACGGCCCACGCCAGCTTCGGGCCTCGCCCCATGTCGGGGCGGGTTGCCAGGTCAATCCACATGAGCACGACGGCAACGGGATGCAGGAAGCAGACAGCGAGCTCGAAAAGCTTCTTCATTCCCCGAATCTACCGGTTGCTGCAGGGCCCGCCGGGCGCGATTAGCGCCCGGCGCCCGGGTGCACGGCGGCCGGGCCGCGCTATAGCTTGGTCAGCTTGGTGAACGGGGAGGGAATCCGGGCCTGCTGCCCGCCGAAGTCCACAATCACGGCGACGTCGTCTTCGACACGGACAACCCGGCCGAGGCCGTAGCGGTCATGCGTTACCTGGTCGTCCACGTCATAGTGCTCGATAGGCACGGCGGGCGCGGAATTATTGAACGGGCTTCCTGGCAAATAGCGCCTGGGCATGGCGCGGGCTGGGCTCATGATCTCCAGTATGCGCCTGCCGGGGCGCTGACGAGGGCCGCAGCGGGGTAAACCTCTGTTTGCCTGGTAGCCAGGCGCCGCCGGGCGGCCGAGCGTAGCAGCCGAATCCGCCCAGTATGACGCTCTGTGCAGAAGTATGCCGGCCGGCATAGTAGCGTGGCGAAGGCCGTGCATACGGTGCGAGTCGGCACGGGGGCGCTGGAGCGAGCCAGCAGGACGCCTGCGGCGAGCGGGGTGGCGAGCGGGGTGCGGAAAGGCCGGGCGCGCCGGTAACCGACACGACAGGCCAGGTGGACTCGGAGGTGTCATGCACGCGAATCCCTACATCGTGCTGGGGAGCGCCGTCGTCGGCTTTCTCGTCGGGCTGACCGGCGCCGGCGGCGGAGCGCTGATGACGCCGATGCTGATCCTGATGTTCGGGATCACGCCGTCGACGGCCATCTCAAGCGACCTGGTTGCCGCGGTTCTCATGCGGCCGGTCGGCGCCGCGGTGCACCTGCGCAAGGGCACGGTGAACCTCCGGCTGGTGGGCTGGATGGTGCTCGGCTCGGTCCCGATGGCCTTCCTCGGCTCCTACCTGCTGCACCTGCTCGGGAACGGCAGCGCGGCGCAGGTGAACATCGAGCGAGCGCTCGGTGCCGCGCTGCTAGTCGGCGCGGCCGCGATGGTGCTGCGCTATGTCCTCGACCTGCGCGGCGGCCAGCGGCGTGAAGGGGTCGTGCATGACATCACGCGGCGGCCGCTGCTGACGGTGGGCATCGGAATGGCCGGCGGGCTCATCGTCGGGATGACCTCGGTCGGCTCCGGCTCGCTGATGATCGTCCTGCTGCTATTCGTCTACCCGATGCTCGGGGCCAACCAGCTGGTCGGAACGGACCTCACCCAGGCGGTGCCGCTGACGCTGGCGGCGGCGCTCGGCGCGCTGGCCTTCGGCCACGTCGAGTTCTCGGTCACCACCTCGATCATCCTCGGCAGCGTGCCCGCGGTGCTGATCGGCGCGTTCTTCTCCTCCAGGGCCCCGGACCGCTATATCCGGCCGGCCATCACGTTCGCGATCTTCGCCTCCGGCCTGAAGTACGCCGGGGTGGGCACCACCACGCTCGGCTGGATCCTCTGTGCCGTCCTGCTGGCGGCCGGGACTGCCTGGCTTGGCTACGCACGGCCGTGGCGGAACGGGACGCCCGCGCTTGCGACGGTCGACGCCGGCAGCGCGGGTGCCAGGAAAACGCCCGGCCCAGTGCCCGGGCAACACTTGCCATAGCGAATTGCGCACAACGAGTAACGCGATGTGCAAGCGCAGACGATACTTAGACAGACGCAGGCGACGTGGGTACCCCCGAGCTCACGTCGCCGCGTCTTTTCCCTCCCCCCGCCGAGCTAATTCGCTGCCAAGCCGACGTGCCGGCAGTACCCGTGGCGGGCGCCGGCCGGTAGCGTTCGGTGCATGACAGCTACCGAGACATCGCCAGGGAGCGGCGCCGTGACGGGCACCCCGGCGGCACCATTCGGCCGGATGCTGACCGCGATGATCACGCCGATGACCGCCGATGGCGCAGTCGACTACGACGGCGCCGCTCGCCTCGCCGACTATCTGGTCGCCGAGATGCGCAACGACGGCCTGGTGATCAGCGGCACCACCGGCGAATCGCCGACCACCACCGACGAGGAAAAGGAGCGGCTGCTGCGCGCCGTGATCGGTGCCGTCGGCGACCGGGCCACGGTGCTGGCCGGGGTCGGCACCAACGACACCGCGCACAGCTGCGAGCTCGCCCGGCAGGCGGAACGAGCCGGTGCGGCGGCACTGCTCGTCGTCACGCCCTACTACAACAAGCCGCCGCAGAGCGGCCTGGTGAATCATTTCACCGCCGTCGCTGACGCGGCCGGGCTGCCGGTCATGCTCTACGACATCCCGGGCCGGACGGCCACGGCGATCGCCACCGAGACACTGGTCCGGCTGGCCGCCCATCCGCGGATCGTCGCCGTCAAGGACGCCAAGGACGATCCTGGCGCGGCGTCCTGGGTGATGGCCCGCACCGATCTCGCGTTCTACTGCGGCACCGACATGGTCAACTTGCCGTGGCTGTCGCTCGGCGCCGCCGGGTTCGTCAGCGTGGTCGGCCATGTCGTCGGTGACCGGCTGCACGAGATGATCGAGGCATACGCGGCCGGCCAGGTCGGCACCGCCCTGGCGATCCACCGCGAGCTGCTGCCGGTTTACGCCGGCCTGTTCCGCAGCCAGGGCGTGATCATGACCAAGGCGGCGCTCGGGCTGCTCGGGCTGCCCGGCGGGCCGGTGCGGCCGCCGCTAGCCGACGCGACCGCCGCAGAGACACAGCAGCTCCGGACGGACCTCGAGGCCGGCGGCGTGAAGCTCCGGTGAGCCACCCGCACCCCGGGCTCGGGCCGCCGCCGCCCCTGCCCGCGAACGGCCTGCGCATCGTCGCGCTCGGCGGCCTCGGCGAGATCGGCCGGAACATGACGGTCTTCGAGCAGGCCGGCCGGCTGCTGATCGTGGACTGTGGCGTGCTGTTCCCCGAGCCGGATCAGCCAGGGGTCGACCTGATCCTGCCGGACTTCACCGCGATCGAGGACCGGCTGGGCGACATCGAGGCGATCGTGCTCACGCACGCGCACGAGGACCACATCGGCGCGGTGCCCTACCTGCTGCGGGAGCGTAAGGACATCCCGCTGGTCGGCTCGAAGCTGACCCTCGGCCTGGTCCGCAGCAAGCTCACCGAGCACCGGATCACCCCGCTCGCCGCTGAGGTGGCGGCTGGCACCCGTGACTCGTATGGGCCATTCGACCTTGAATTTTTCGCAGTCAATCACTCCATCCCCGATGCGCTCGCGGTCGGCATCAGGACCAGCGCGGGCGTGGTGCTGCACACCGGCGACTTCAAGATGGACCAGCTGCCGCTGGACGGCAGGCTGACCGACCTCGGCGGGTTCGCGCGGCTCGGCGCCGAGGG
>WNGQ01000116.1_pt1 | contig 72280 bp, 66 predicted proteins | sample 5407661 | NCBI WGS metagenome assembly WNGQ01 (sample SAMN13153382, study PRJNA577476) | soil metagenome | isolation source: 60 cm soil or saprolite under Garry oak tree replicate 2 | place: USA:California | collected 2016-06-15
CGAGGTGCGGCTGGCCTGGTCGACGTTTCGCAGGAGGAAGCGGCTCTTGGCCCCTCAAAGTCAAGACCTCCGACGCGCGCTCCGGCAACGCGCTCGTCCAAGCTCTCATGCCCCCTTATAACTACGGTTGTAGTATTAGAGCACTTCTAGAACTTCCCTTCTCGTTTATCACCTCCTTCCCTTCTCTCCAAATGTCTGGGGTGGTGGAGGAAGAGTTGACATGTTTAAACGTTGTATGCTATCATCTAAGCATGAAACAGAAGCGAGCCTATCAGTATCGGTTTTACCCAACATCCGAGCAGGAACACCTTCTTGCTCGCACTTTTGGCTGCGCTCGCTATATCTACAACTGGGCGTTGCGCCTACGTACTGATGCCTATTACAAGAACCAGCAACGCATCGGCTATCATGAAACCTCTGCACAATTAACCCTGCTCAAAAAACAGCTCCCGTGGTTGAATGAGGTGTCCAGCGTGCCCCTTCAACAAGCCTTGAGCCACCTTGACCGCGCTTTCCGGAACTTCTTTGAAGGACGTGCCGACTATCCCACCTTCAAAAAACGCCACGGTCAGCAATCCGCAAGCTATGTCGCTTCTGCCTTCAAGTGGGACGGGAAACACCTTACCCTTGCCAAGATGGAGACGCCCCTTGATATCCACTGGTCGCGTCCCTTGCCGCAAGGCTGCAAACCAACCACGATAACGGTCCACAAGGATAGCGCTCATCACTACTTCGTCTCCATCCTGATTGAAGAGGATATCAAGCCTTATGAGGTGGCCGCCTCACAAGTGGGGCTGGACCTGGGGCTCAAGTCCATGGTCATCACCTCTGCTGGACACACCCATGGCAACCCCAAGTTCTTCCACAAGGATGAGAAGAAACTGGCCCGTGCCCAGCGTCACCTTTCCAAGAAGAAACAAGGCAGTAAGAACCGGGCAAAAGCGCGTGTGAAAGTCGCTTGTCTTCATGCGCGAATTGCCGATAGACGGCGTGACTATCAACACAAGCTCTCGACACAGCTCATTCGTGAGAACCAAACGATCTGTCTCGAGAGCCTGCAAGTCAAGAACCTGCTGAAGAACCACTGCCTGGCGAAATCCATCAGTGATGTTGGCTGGGGGGAGTTTGTGCGCCAGCTGGAGTACAAAGCCGAGTGGTATGGGCGTAACCTCATCAAGATAGACAAGTTTTACCCGTCGTCCAAACGCTGCTCGAACTGTGGACATGTGCTTGAGTCTCTTTCTTTAGATGTCCGTGAGTGGACCTGCCCAGAATGTGGCGTCCATCACGATCGCGACCTCAATGCGGCAAAAAATGTTCTGGCGGCAGGGCTTGCCGTGGCTGCCTGTGGAGAGTCGGTAAGACCTGGGAGGGTGAAAGTCCAACCTGGCACGACTCGACGAAGCAGGAAAGCCTCTCGGTGACGGGAGGAATCCCGTCCTATAGAATGGGACGGGAGGATGTCAAAGTGATAAAAAGGTAGCATATGGCAAAAGTAACGACAGGTACAGGCGATACAGGGTATACAGGTTTACTCGGGTCTGAACGTGTAGCTAAATACGATCCGCGGCCCGACACATTTGGTACGGTCGATGAAGCAACATCTGCTTTGGGCCTGGCGCGTGCGATGACACAGGATGCAAAGGTCAAAAAAATCATCTTCGACATTCAGAATGAACTCTACTATCTCATGGCGGAACTGGCCACGACACCAGAGAATTATGAACAAATGGGTTTTCGCATGACGACTGAGCATGTGCAGAGGCTGGAGCAGGTAGAAGAGGCCCTCAAACAGGAAGTGGAAATACCCAACAAATTTATCATTCCTGGGGATACTCCTGATGGGGCGGCACTTGACCTGGCACGCAGCATCATTCGTCGCGCAGAACGCATGGCGGTCAAATTGCTGCATGATGGCGTCATCGAGAATGGTGAAGTTGTGCGGTACTTGAACCGGCTCTCTGACCTGGTCTTTATCATCGCGCGCTATATCGAGGTGAAGTCATCGCTGGCCCAGTTGCCTGAATAGTGTGGTGCGCCTTGCGGCATATCAGGCTCCCAGGATGGTCGTGGCCTGTGAAGAAAGCAGGCCGCCGCTCCCATGGGCTACAGCCAGTTTTGCGCTTTCCACCTGGCGAGGGCCGCACTGACCGCGCAACTGGCGCGTGGCCTCTATGATCAGAAATATCCCACGCATGCCAGGATGGTTGGATGAAAGTCCACCACCGTCCGTATTGATGGGCAATTGTCCTCCCAAAGCGATGCGTCCATGCTGGACAAACGCCCCTCCTTCACCTTTCTTGCAAAATCCCAGGTCTTCGAGCAGCAGGAGCACTGTAATGGTAAACGAGTCATAGAGCATCGCCATGTCTACCTCGGTAGGTATGATAGCGGCCTCACCAAAAGCGCGTGGCCCGGTGACGGCTGCGGCGGTAACTGTCATATCCGGCATCTGCGAGATGTGTGCATGGGTGTGACTTTCGCTGCTCCCCAGCACAAAGATGGGTTTCTGCTTCAGATCCCGCGCTCGTTCTTCAGTCGTCACAAGTACTGCTCCTCCGCCGTCGCTTACAATGCAACAGTCGAGCAGGTGGAGTGGATCGGCAATCATGCGCGAGTTAAGCACATCCTGAACCGTTATTGGCTCACGGTACATAGCAAGTGGATTGAGCATGGCATGGCGGCGCGTTACGACCGCGATTTCAGCCAGTTGTTCCGAGGTAGTGCCATACTGATACATGTGACGGTGTGCAGCCATAGCATATGCTCCAACCAGCGTATTACCATAGGGCGCCTCGTACGTATCTTCGGGAATGGTCGCGGGACGCGCGCCCGTGCCTATCATCCTTCCACTGCTCGAAAGCTGGGTACTGGCGTACGTGATCAGCGCTACATCGCACTTACCCGCGCGGATCGCCGCTACGGCGTGGTTGAGGTGTGCCTCGAATGAGGATCCACCGATTGACGTGGTATCAGTGTAGCGTGGAAACATCTGCAAATATTCACACAGCATGACGGTAGGCATGCCCAGGGAATGTGAACTACAAAAGACGGCGTCTATATCGTTTTTACGGAGGCCGCTATCATCGAGCGCACGCCATATCGCCTGTGTGTGAAGTTGCATCTCGGTCATATTGGGAACTCGACCGTAATCCGATTCGGCGACGCCGACAATGGCAACGCGCCCGTTATATGAGGACATATGCTCTGTGCTCCTTTGCTTACGCTTTGTAGTTACCAATTGAGCGCGTGCGCACCAGGCTCTCTTTTAGGGAGAATAGTCCCGCTCACGTTTTACCTCGGCTGCACCATTATAGCTTCCTGGTAATGAGCAAGGCAAGTGATGCTTTTTTCTTGTTTCTGCGTGGAAAATGCAGTATACTCTGAAAAACGGTACAGTAGCGAGGAGAACGGATGACCATGGCAGCTGATTCCCGGCCTAAACCCTTGCCTATAGTGATAGATGAAAATCGCACGTTCTGGGATGGGTGCAGGCAGGGCAAACTGCTGTTACAGTATTGCGACCAGTGCCAGCAACACCAGTTCTATCCGCGTTTGTATTGTATGCACTGCGGTTCTAGCAGCATACGTTGGGTTCAAGCTTCTGGGCGCGGTGTAATCTATTCCTATACCATCATATACCAGAACAAATCTCCTGAATTTGTGCGGGATACCCCGTACAACGTCGCAGTTGTACAGTTAGAAGAGGGACCGCGCATGATGAGCAATATCGTGGAAACTGACCCTGCCGAACTACGTGTAGATCGGCCGGTCACGGTCGTTTTTGATGCGGTCAACGACGATATTCATTTGCCACGCTTCAAAGCGCTATAATATTTTCCTCTCCGCGCATGCCAGGATGGTGTCACAATGCGATCGACCAGGAGGGAGGTTCATCGGGGATAAGCACTACAACTGGTACTCCTCTGCCACGCGGTTCTTCCAGATTCTCACCTTCGTTATACCAGCCTCTTGAAGAATGGCTTCACTCTGTGTATGGGCCTGTGCGACCTCCCTTGGAAAATGTGCATCTGATCCCACGCTCACAGGCGTTGCGTTTAGAGCGCAGGCACGCGCAAGGCGGCGCACCAGGCCGGGATAACTCAGGACGTCATAGCCATTTATCTCCAAGGCAACGTCACAGCGTGCTGCTTCAGCCGCGAGACGTTCAAGTTCCTCGTCCAGGAGCGGCGGGAGATAGGGGTTTTTGCGGCGCATACGAACCGGATGGCTTACCAGGCTAAAGTAGCCACTGCTAACAGCTTGCCTCAAGAGCTCGAAGTAACGCAGCCAGGATCTTTCTCCCTCTGCCCGGTCCCATTTCTTCTCGCTCTCGAACTGCGCTCCATCGATTTCATGCACAGAGCCAATCAGAAAATCCCAGGGAAAGCCCTGCAGGTATCCCTGGATGACATCGTTCTTTGCAGGGATAAAATCAACTTCCATTCCCAGCCGCACATCAATGCCTGGAAGATGTGCCGCAGCGTGTACTGCCTCGATATAGCCAGGAAAGGTGAGCAGCGGCCCTTCGAGCGGCAGATGTTCCAGCGTGTGGCGTGCTTCGCCCATCTCAAAAATATGTTCCGAGAGGCCGAGAACGCGCAGCCCTTTCTCACGTGCTGCCTCAACCACCTGGTGAGCGGAGCTGTGAGAGACATGGTTATGGAAGTCGCTCTTGATTTTCATGCAGCACAGCTCTCCTGCGAAAAGACGATATCTGCTGTCATCATTGCTGCTTTACTACCGCGATGGCGAAACCATCCGTATAGTCGTCGTCCATGGGCAGCAGAAGGGAGACGAGACGCGAGTCGCTTGCTATACGTTTATTAAATTCGGCAATACCGGCCAGCCCTTCATCTTCTGGCTGTTTGAATGCTTTGCCCGAGCGTATACAGTTGTCAGCCACAATAATGCTGCCGGGCCGGCTCAGCCGTAGAGCCCAGTCCAGGTACTGAGCATAGGGAGGCTTGTCGGCGTCGATAAAAACAAGATCGAAGGGCGCCTCACTTTCTAGCGCTGGCAGAAGGTCAAGCGCTTTCCCAACGCGCACTTCACTACGGTCGCCGACACCGGCCCTCGCGAAGGAGTCTCGCACCACTTTGGCATGATCGGGGTTCACCTCCAGGGAGATGAGGCGGCCACCGACGGGTAGGGCGCGCGCAAGCCAGATGCCGCTATACCCGGCCAGGGCGCCAATTTCCAGTATTTTATGCGCATTGCAAGTCGCCGCCAGCAGTTGCAGAAACTTGCCCTGGATCGGCGAAATCTGGATTTCTGGTAAACCAGCCTGTTTGGCTGATGTCAACGCGGCTCGCAGTCCTTCATCTTCGGCTGCAAACATGTCGGTAATGGCTGCTTGAATATCCCAACGTGTCTTTGCAGCTTGCTGTAATGTTGTCAATTCCGTAACGTTGTCTGACAAGATAGACCTCTCTATTCTACTGTTGAATGCGTTTTCTGCATTGAATCATGCCCTTACCGTCTCGGACCTGTAGTTAGCCAGGACGTGTTCGACCCACTCCAGGTCGATATTGGCATGACAATCGGCGAAAATATCGCGTGCCTGGTGGAGATAAGCCAGACCCTTGCCGAATTGCACATCTCCTGGAGCACGGCGCTCGATCAAAGTAACGCCATAGCCATGCAAGGCGCGAGCGTAATCGAGACGAAATTCACACTCGCGAAATATTTGGAGCGCCCGATCAAAGTAGGCGTTCGCCTGTGTATATTCTCCACACACGGCCAGTATCCTTCCGAGTAAGCGGTACGAGCGAGCTAGCATCCTGGTGAGCTCATACCGCTCTGCTTCCTCCATAGTATGCACCGTCTCTTGTTTTGCCCTCTCCATATCACCAAGCAAAAAGTAGATACTTGCCAGGATCAACTGTCCTTCTACAACCAGTTCGGTTTCCAGCCCCTCGACCACCACTGCTCGCTGTAGGGTTGACATCGCACGCATAAGAAGCCGCGTACATAGCACTGTTGAAGAAGAAACGTTTTCAGCGTTTGTGCCCTCGTGGTGCAGCTTGCCGGCGATGATCGCCTGCATAATGCGCAAGTTCGCCAGGGCAATGAGAGCGCCGCCGATATTGCGCGTACTCTTCATGGAGCGTGCGATACTGAGGGAGCGACGAATACATTCCGCTGCTCCCATCAAATCGCCCTGATCCTGGAGCGTTACCGCCAAAGCGGTGTTGCACCAGCTTATCTGGTCTGCCTCATTAATGCGTTCCGCCATCGCCAGACTGCGCCTGAACCACTCTTCTGCCTCTCGTAATTTACCAGAGCGAGTTGCCATCTCGCCGAGGTTGCCTGTGACAATGGCGATATTCGGCTGATTTCCCAGGCGTTCAGCTAACTCGAGTGAACGCTGCATGTATGTCAAGGCCATACTGTTTTCTGACTTCACAGCGTGAACTGCTCCCAGGTTGCTATAGACCTGTGCCAGAGCCGTGGCGAGGTCATGCTGTTCGAAAATTGCCAGCGCTTTGTGCAATTGTTGCAGCGCTTCAGCAAATTGACCGATATTTGCCGCGATGACTCCGAGCAGTTCATGCGCCCGCCCAACTTCTAAAGGAGCTCCTAAGATAGCTCGTTCCGTGCGTGTTTGAAAACTATTGTAGTTGTCCCTATTGTGCACATTGCGCTCGTTGAGTTTGGTGAGTTCGTACAGTTTACCTGGCTGCTCTTCTCTCTTGTGGCCTACCGGATGGCCCACTGGGGGGTACCCGCTTTCTTCATTCCGCTCTTGCATTGCCTGCTCGAGCATCTCAAGGGCCTCCAGAGCAATACGGGTTGACTCATCGTAGTTGCCTTGCAGGCTGCGTATACTGCCAAGCTCAAGATGAACACAGGCCCAGGCTGCGCCAGAGGTGACACCTGCTTCAAGCATAGCCTGTTTCCCACGTTGATAACACACGTAAGCCTGGTCAAAGAAGCCGTTAGCGGTCCACGTACGCCCAATCTCTCTCCATATCAAAGCCTGTATCTGAGCTTCCCGCATCCATTCATCCTCTGATGCAAATGTTCGTTGTTGGTTGCGCAACACAAGGATGCACTCATAGGTCCGCCGGGCATCTTCATAATTGCCCTGAACTTCAATACATTCACAGACACGTTCCAATAAGCGAGCCACGTGTAGCGGTGCTGTTATGTCCGCTTTATGAAGTACAGCTTCAAAGTCACCTTCTTTGAGAGGCAATTTACCGTGGGTAATTGTTTGTATGGCCTGGATGTAGTACTGTTCTGCTTCCGCGAAAGCAGAGAGCGAATAGGCCTGGTTTCCAGCGAGTTCGGCGTAGTGGGCTACCTCGGTGGGGTTAGCGCCGCTTTTGCTGAGATGATAGGTGATGGCCGCAGCGATTTCTCCCTCGTGCCCCTGGTGAGCCCGCAATAGCGCACTTGCTGCACGCCTGTGGAGTTGCGCGCACCTTGCCGCAGAGAGACGCTCATACAAATGGCTCACAATCAATGGGTGCCAGAAATGGTAGATAATGCGTGAGCCGCTGCCTTCCTCCATGAGTAATCCAGCCCGCAAGGCCTCTTCAAGTAGATCGAGGATCTTGTCCTCCGGGTGTTCATTAGCCATGAAAAGTAGCTGACCGAACTCGAATGAGCCACCCAGAACTGCTGCTTTTCCTAATAGCGCCTGGCACTCGCTACTTAATCTTCCCAGACGGCGTTCAAGAACGGCGGCAATACCTTCCGGCAATGAGCTGCCAGGCGAGACTCGAAGGTGTTCTCCCTCGACTGTAGAACCTGTTTTATGTGAGGGTGTTCCCTGCCTGTGAACCTCTGGCTGAACTGAAGCAGCCTGCGCGGCTTCGCTCATACGCGCCAGTTCCTCCGCGAAAAATGGATTTCCCGCCGCTTGCGTCTGGATGCTATGCACGATATTCTGTGGCAGATGGGCCACGAGTGTGCCTATTTGAGATTGAGTCAGTGGCTCTACTGCAATCGTAACGATAGCCTGTTCCCTGCGCAAGTCGGCGATGAGGGTACGTAAGCCGTGGCCTGGAGAAAGCTCGACGTCCCGACACGTCCCGAGTAACAAGATGCGCTCGTCCTGTAAATGGCGTGTAATATAAGCAAGTAGCTCTCGACTACTGCCATCCGTCCAATGGAGATCATCCAGCACTAACAGCAAGGGATTAGATTTGCTCAAGGTACTCAAAAGCCCGGCGGTGGCCTCCCACAAGTGAAGCCGCTCCTGCTCAGGAGGAAGTTGTGGATACGTTCTCTCATTTTGCGAGGATATGTAGCGCAATTCAGGGAGTAATGTGCTCAGTCTTTCCAGTAAGGTTGGGGCATAGTGTTCAGTGGAGGCAGCTTCCATGTTGGCGTGGGAATTGACGGTTGAAATGAGTAATTCGGTGGGAACATGTTGTAAGAGTGTGCGCAAGAGTTCTATCCAGGGGCGGTAAGGAACAGCGCCCTCCTGTTCATATGATCTCGACCATGCTACTACCCAGCCTCTTGTGTTCGCCTCATGACTCAATTCCTCGGCCAGTCGTGTTTTCCCAATACCCGCCTCGCCCATCAGGAGTAACACATGTGGATTCCTCACAGACCCGGGCATTGAAGCGGTATTACCTGAAGGTATCACCTCTCCTTCAAGCGAAACCATAACGCGCCGCATCGCCTCGAGTTCACGCTCGCGACCAATCAATGGACTCTGATTATAGCGGCCTAACTGGCTTGTGCCAACAAAAGGAGCGACTACATGGGCAATGGTTTTCTCTGCGCCTGAATATTGTTGGGGTATGCGAAACTCAGACGGGGCTTCTCTCTCCTGCGCAGCTTTCTGAGTCGGGGCATTCTGTGACTGTTCCACCTGTTTCTCGTCCTGTGTCTCAAGGACCTCCTGGACGTTTGCGGGATGTGAGATGAGGAACTTCGGCTGGGCAATTTCGCTGATTTGCCCCAGGCGCAGCTTTTCATAAAGCTCACGCGTTTCCGGTAAAGGTTCACTATCGTAGTTCCGCTCAAGCCTGGTGGCAAGCAGGCGATACGTGTTTAGCGCTTCTCCTCGCCGGTCAAGCTGTGTTAGCAATATCATGAGGCGCTGTACGGCTGTTTCATCGGTAGGGTCGGTAGCGAGGAGGCGGTTAAGCGGTTCCATGGCGCTGGCAAAGGCCTTGCGCGCCTCACGCAACTCTGCTAATTTAAGCAGCAAACCAGTCCAGCCACGCTTGAGGGCCTCACGGCGAGGCGCTGCCCATTCTGAATAAAGTTCTTCCAGTAAGTAGTCGCCGGTATACAGGACAGCTGCGACCTCTAACAAGTGTTCAAGCTGGTTAGCGCTGGCAATATCCAAACTCTGATTTGTCGAAGCCTGGTTACTGCCATGTATGCCAAGGAGGGAATTTGCCTCTTTCAGCACGCTTTCAAATGCTTCTGCGTCGACCCAGATCTGGGTGCGATCCGCCAATTCAAGTACATCGCGTTCCAGGCGCAGCATCCGAGAAGCTGCAGGGCGTGCAATTTCGGGTTCGAGGATCTGACGTAGCTCGTGTACCGCACCATTCAGACGATTAGCTGCCGTCTCCATATCCAGGTCGGGCCACAATGCTTCCATTGCCTGTTCTCTACCCAGGCGGCGACCAGGGCTACTGAGGAGACAGCCAAGGAGCGCCCGCGCACGCCGGCGATGCCAGGTGCGATTGATGACCGCGCACCACTCGTTTCCCTGTAAGCGTTCTATGCGAAATTGTCCGAGGGCAAAGATGCGGAGAACCTGTGTGTTCAGCTGGAGCGGCAGCCTTTCTCCATGTGCTGAACCAATGCTTGTACTGGATGTTCCTGCTTTATTTATGTGTGAAGATTGGTTAGCTGCCGGCAGAGGAACTCCCTTCCCTGCCTCCACATCTCCTGCCGTCTGCCGCTCTATGTCAATACCTGGAGGAAGATGTATTCCAATGTATTTGCTAATAGTGCGCCCTTTTTCACTCCAATAGGCATACCAGTAGGGACCGTGTCCGTCTCCTTCCTTACACTTGCGACAACGCTCTTTTCCGCAGCGCGTGTACTGCTTGCGATAGGTGACTTTACTGCTCATTGCCAAGTGCTTACCTGCTCTCCCTTAAAGAAGAATACATGCAATGGGTCCTGTGCGGATGCTCTCAGGCGTTAATACCGGTTAGGTTCCCCTGCATATAGGTGAAGCGCGCCTGCTCCACTTCAATGCTAATCTTACCAGTCCAGGATAGAAGGCCCCTGGCTTGAGCCACGGGGATGAATGGCCTGCCACCCCACGTGCCGAGACACTCGACATCTGTTCTAGCATGTGCTATACTTCAATCCGTTCTATTGCACATTTTCAACACAATAGCATTTCAGTGGGTTCTCTGGTGCAGGACCAGAGGGAAAAATGCTACCGGGTTCATAAGTCGTGCCATCCGATACAGGGGTCTGTGAGTCACGCCCGCCTCTGTGGATGAACCGAACGAGTGCCGTGGGACGACACGGCTGCGTCATTCCAGAAGCCCCTGGCGCGGGAGCCATGGGGAGTCGTCACAGAAGACAAGAGTATTATAACCCATGATTACACTATGCTACAAACATATGGCCTTCTTATCTCACTTTTGAGGTGGAGTTGAAAATGGCCTTTTGCGACCTTTTAGCAGGATGAAGTCATTGGTAAAACTCTCCAGGTGGCCATCCGCCCGTTGAACAACCTCGAAATACCCGCGAATTCGAGGACTACTTTCTAGTATAAACCGCTCCAGTTCCACTTTTTCACTGCTGGGGAGTTGAGAGCGCAGCGTCCAATCGTCGTAGTGGTGCGTCTTACGGAAAAATTCCTGGTGCTCTACCTGCAAACCTGCCTGGGTAAAGAATGCCTGCCACTCTTCGGGTGTACAGGACCTTCCATGCGAGGAATCGCGCCATTTTTCAACGGTATTGTCGAAGCTATCAAGTTCGGGATCGCTGGGAGCCATACAATCGATCAGCAGGTAGATCCCTCCCACTTTTAGCACACGCGCTACTTCGTTTACAGCCCTGGCGACGTTCGGGAAGTGGTGCGCGGCGATGCGACACGTGACCCGGTCGAAAGTTTCTGCCGCAAACGGCAAATGTTCCGCATCCGCGACAACATAGTGAGCATTGGTCACACCCTGTGCAGTGAGGTATTCGCGCGCCTTTTCTAACATGCGAGGCGTCAGATCGCTGACGGTTACCTGCGCGACATAAGGTGCGATTGCCAGCGCGGTATGGCCACCGCCAGTTGCGATATCCAGCGCTTGCTGTCCCTTATCCCACTCCCCTAATTCGACCAGGCGCTGTAAGTCGTCTCCACTTTTATGCGAGAAGCTACTCACATAGCTTTCCGCTGTTCGTGAGAAATAATCCTGTACCTGTGATTTTTGTTCATCATGATTGTGTTGTGGTGTATTAGGCATGGTGCATTAAACTTTCTATAGTTGTGAAATATTTTGTAGATACTCTATTTTAAGCGGTTAAGGGAGGAGAAATGTCACGCTCCAGGTAAAGAAGCGTTCTATGTGCTAAGATTAAGATACATAGGTGCAATTTCCAACCTCTTGTCCATTAGATGGAATGTTTTAGTATGCCAACACTCGAAGGTTCAGTAGAAAATATCGTCTTTCGCAACGAGGACAACCATTATACCGTCGCCCGTTTTCGTCCTAAAGATAGTGGGCGACTCTTTCGTGACGACCTGATGACCATCGTGGGGATGTTGCCAGGAGTACACGTGGGAGAGCTCTTGTCGGTTGAAGGTGAGTGGGAAAAGGATCCCAAATATGGCCGTCAACTGCATGTCACCAACTTTGTGCAACGCCTGCCTGCTTCTGTCGAGGGTATCACTCGCTACCTGAGTTCGGGTCTAATCAAGGGCATCGGGCCAAAGAAGGCCAAATTGATTGTGGAGCAATTTGGTATACAGACACTCGCAATTATGGAGCAACAGCCCGAACGGTTAAGCGAAGTGAAGGGGATCGGCGCTAAAGACCGGGAACAAATAATCAAGACGCTGGCCGAGCAGAGCGAGATCAAAGAACTGCATCTCTTCCTGCAGACGCACAATGTGTCGATGAACATCGCCACGCGCATCTACAAGCAGTATGGCAAGGAATCGATCAAGGTCATTCGTGAAAATCCCTATCAACTGGCGCAGGACGTGCATGGCATCGGCTTTCGCATCGCTGATGATATCGCTGTGAAACTGGGGCTGCCCTCCGATAGTGTGCCGCGCCTGGCAACGGGCCTCACCTATGTACTTGCCCAGGCTGCCAACGAAGATGGACACTGTTTCTTGCCCGAGGGTGAATTGTTCACTCGCGCCGCCAACATCTTACAGGCTCCATATGATGCCTTGCCGGCAGCATTGGAACAACTGCGCTGCGAGCACAATGCGTTTATTGAACCTCCTCTGCCTGCGCAGCCGGTAATGCGTTCCGAAATCGATGAAGAATATCCCATCGATTGGAGTGAAGTCGAGGAACCAGAACCGCAGCAGCGCGTCTATTTCGCTCCGTTCTGGTATGCCGAGCAGGGTTCGGCAAGACTCTTACGCATCCTTTTACACTCGCCTAGCGGACTCCCCCCTGCGAACCAACAGTTATGGGACGCAGTATTTACGAGGCTGGCACAGAATGGGAAAATGCAACTCACCGAGAAGCAGCGGGAGGCGGTGCAAACGGCCTACAATAGAAAGGTAAGTATCCTCACGGGTGGGCCAGGTACGGGAAAATCGACATCCATTCGCGCCTTGCTGATGTTGTTGCGCAAACGCAAGATCGATGTTGCCCTTGCCGCTCCAACAGGACGTGCTGCCAAGCGGCTCTCCGAGGCCACAGGCGCTCAGGGAACGGCTTTCCAGGCGAAAACGCTGCATCGCCTGCTTGAATATTCGCCGCATGACAATACCTTCCAGCGCAATGAAGAGAACCCGCTGCCGTATCAGTTTGTCATTGTCGATGAGTTCTCGATGGTCGATATCCTGCTCTTTTATCATTTGCTCAAAGCGCTGCCAAAAGAAGCGCACCTGCTGCTGGTAGGTGATGCTGACCAACTGCCCTCTGTAGGTCCGGGGAATGTGCTGAGAGACCTTTTGAGGAGCGAGGCCATTCCTTCGGTACGCTTGATGGAGCTTTTTCGCCAGGCCCAGCAGAGCAAAATTATTGTCAACGCACACCGCATCAATGCCGGGAAGATGCCGCATTTGAAAAGTGAGGCTGCAGGCGATTTCTTTTTCCTGTCTGAAGAGGACCCCGTTCGTACGCAGCGACTTGTGCTTGATCTTGTACATCGTCGCCTGCCTGCGCGCTATGGGCTGAACCCTATTACCGATATCCAGGTTCTCGCGCCGATGTATAGAGGACCGGTAGGAGTGACCACCCTCAATGAAGAGCTACAGGCGCGGTTGAACCCCAGGGCTTTTGCAGAGGTCGAGTGGGGAGGTCGCATCATACGCGTGGGTGACAAAGTTATGCAGGTACGCAACAATTATGACAAAGGGATCTTTAATGGAGACGTCGGTTGGGTGCGCAGCATCAATAAAGAGAACTCCAACATCAAAGTAGAATTTTTGGAAGAAGCCGGTCCCATGCTCGTCAGCTATGAGTTTGCGGAACTGGACGAACTTATCCTGGCCTATGCCGTCACGGTTCATAAAAGTCAGGGCAGTGAATATCCCGCCATTGTCGTGCCTCTCACCAGGGAACACTCCATGCTTTTGCAGCGCAATCTTCTCTATACAGCCATAACACGGGCTAAGCGACTCTGCGTGCTGGTAGGACAACAGCGTGCTTTAGAATGGGCGGTGAGAAATGACCGTGTCGCGCATCGCAATACAGGCCTGGTGGAACGGTTGAAGTGGTGAAAGCTTCCCAATTTTCCTCACTTGCTTAATTCCGACCTCTGGGGTAGAATATAAAGTGTATCAACTTTGTTATCTTTTCAAAGAAGCGGGGCTTCTTTTGAATTTCACCTCTAATGCCTGATAGCGAGTTGGTGAATTACACATTTTAATCTATTTTAGGGAGGACATTACAGATGGCTGGAACTGATTCCGCCACAACCGGCCAGGGAGCCGTGTCTGGTTACGTACATCCTGAGGTGTTGGTAGAGACAAGTTGGGTTGCCGAACATCTCAACGACCCCAATATTCGCCTGATCGAGGTAGATGAAGATGTATTGTTGTATGAAGTTGGTCACTTGCCAGGTGCAGTCAAGCTCGACTGGCATGTCGATGTGCAAGACCCGGTAACGCGCGATTTCGTGCACCAGAAGGGCTTCGAGGAGCTCATGAGCCGCTGGGGCATCAACAATGATACCACCATTGTCCTGTACGGCGATAAGAACAACTGGTACGCGTGCTATTCGTTCTGGCTGTTCTCAATGTATGGGCACAAGGATATGAAGATCATGAATGGTGGGCGGCAGAAGTGGGAGGCAGAGCAGCGTCCAATGACGAAGGAAGTCCCTCATTTTGCAGCAACAACATATCACGCGCAGCCCATGGACGAGAGCATCCGCGCTTTCCGCGACGACGTTGCCAGTGGGCTCAAGAATCCTGGTCGTGGCCTGATCGATGTGCGCTCTCCCCAGGAATTTACCGGCGAGTTAATACACATGGTCAACTACCCTCAGGAGGGAGCCCAGCGCGGTGGCCACATTCCTGGTGCGAAGAGCATTCCATGGGGTATGGCTGCCAACTCGGATGGAACATTCAAGTCTCCTGAAGAACTGCGCCAGCTCTACCTCAGCCGGGAAATCACACATGATAAAGATGTCATTTCCTACTGCCGCATTGGTGAACGTTCAGCTCATACCTGGTTTGTGCTGACATATTTGCTGGGGTATCCACGCGTGCGTAACTATGATGGCTCATGGACCGAGTGGGGCAACCTGGTCAAGGCGCCAATCGAGAAACCATAGCTGTTGGAATGCCTCAGCGCACCTGATAGGTGTATAGTGACTACATGAGCGGGCGCAACAGGTTGCGCCCACTCACTTTTCATAGACTCTCATGGAGAAAACCAATATGGATCGTCAAGAAGCCATTGAATTTCTGATGGATCATTATGAAAATCCGCGCAACAGTGGCCCGTTGGAACATGCCGATGTCAGCCTCACTGGGGGCAATCCTGGCTGTGCCGACATTATCACGATGCACGCTCGCTTCGACAAGGAAGGCAAGTTGGAAGCTGTCAACTGGGAAGGCGAGGGCTGTACGATTAGCCGGGCCGCGGCATCTTACGTTACGGAAATTACGCAAGGGATGACGGCGGATGAGATCGAGCAAATGAGTTTTGAGGACCTCATTGAACAGCTTGGACGCGAGCTGGTCATGACCCGTCCAACCTGTGCAACACTGGCGCTGGGGACCTTAAAGAAGGGTGTGCACGAATATCATATGCACCAACGAGCTGAAGATACCCGTTATCCCGCCCTCTCTGACGAATCCACAACCCCTTCGACTTCAAGTTAACTGGACAACCATGATGGTTGTCCAGCCTACAAGGCAAACGTGACTCTCCACGATGAGAGCAACCCCAGGGCCTGTTGAAGCAGCTTTTGATGGGCCGGGTCATTGAGCCAGCGGCTCACGCCTGAAGGATGGGGTAGAGGTAAAAGCCGCATCCTGTCGCGCTCCTTATATGTACCAATGACTTCTTCTAAGCGCACCTTGCCAAAAAACGCCTCTATCGCCATCGTACCTACCAGCAAGACAACTTTTGGTTGCAAGAGCCTGATCTCCTCCTCAAGGTAGGGCTGGCACAGCGCGACTTCCTGTGGGGAAGGTCGTCTATCACCATTGCCCTTTGGACTGCGTCCCGGATCACAGCGCGTCAATGAACTGAGATAGGTATGTTCGTGAAGGTACCTGGGAGGGAAACCTGCCTGTTCAAGCCACTTTTGCAGGATACGCCCACCCGGACCGCTAAACGGGAGATTGTTGGCGACAGAGCGATGACCGGGGGCCTGGCCGATGACGAGCACACGGTCGCTGGCCCTGCCACTGACAATGGGGTGAGCAATGGGTATATAGCCGTGTTGCTGACAGAGCCGACATGAGAGGATACGCTGTTGAAGCGAAGTAATCGCCGCTTCTTGATCTCTGCTGGGAATCGTTGTCATTTTGCCAGGCTGGGTTTCAGGTAGCCGGAGGCGAGATGGCGGTATTTTCCACGATAGTAGGCAAGGGGTATCTTCTCTTCTCCAGGTTTGTTGCCGTTTAAACTTTCTGCACCTTCAAGGATGGGTGCGTGTAATTTATCTTCTTCTTTTGCAAAATCGATACGTCCGTTGGTACCCATTGCCACGACCTCGCCCAGGAAAATGATATGATCACCACCAGGATATTCGGCTACCACCCGAGTATCAAGAAAAGCCAGCGCGCCCTCGATGATTGGTGAACCAGTCGCGGCGGTTTGGAAGCTGGCATGGCAGAAATGTTTATAGCGTTCTTCGGTAGAGGTGGCAAAGCAGCGCGAAAGATGCTCTTGTTCATCGGTAAGAATATTTATGGCGAAAATCCCGCTTTCACGAATAGCTGGGAGTGTGGCGCTGGTAAGATCGACACACACCAATACTAATGGTGGGTCTAGGGAGACCGAGCAGAATGCATTAACGGTCAGGCCGGCGAGCGTTCCTTGGTTACGTGTTGTGACGACGGTGACTCCCGTAGCGAATTGCCCTGCAACCTGCCGGAAAAAATCTCTTTCAATTGTCATGTATGAACTGTCCTTCAATCGGAGGCAATACTGCGTGTCAGTAGCTTTTGTATAGTAGTATCATCCTGATTACACCTCTTGTCAACTGTCCTTAAGTTCAGGCCAGTATTACGGAAGCTGGAGTGGCAGGTCCCCAGATTCTTTGTCCCTTTGATCTCTTTTACGTTGCTCATTCATGAAATGACGCAGTTTGATTGACAATAGGTAAAACCTACGCGTATACTAGCCACGACAACTAACATATGAAGATAGCAACCCGGAACGTTAAAATTGAACAACGACCCGACAAACAGCCCATAAAAGGACCGCGCAAGTTGTCGATGCCTCTTATTTTGCTGATCTTGAGTGTTTTGTTATGTGTTGTCATCCTGGTCGCGGTGAGCTTTGGTTCAACGCCAATACCGATGGGGACGATAGCACAGATTCTCCTCAATGGCACGGGTATCTTCCATTTTGCGCGGGGGTGGGATCCGACAGCCGAGATAATTATCTGGCAGGTACGGCTGCCTGTTGTGATTGGCACAGTACTGGTGGGCGCCGCGCTGGCCGTGGCAGGAGTACTCTTCCAGGGAATGCTACGCAACCCCCTGGCTGACCCCTACCTTATGGGAACCTCTTCCGGCGCGGCCCTGGGAGCGGCGATCGCCTTTGTGCTGCCCGTTGATACTGTCTATGGATCTTTTTTTTCTCTGACTCCTCTTTTAGCATTTTTCGGAGCAATGCTAACGGTTCTGTTCGTTTACAGTATCGCTCGTAGTGATGGGCATACGCCCATTGTAACCCTCCTCTTAGCGGGTGTTGTGATCAATGCGGTACTGGTGGCCTTGCAGACCCTTGTTTTAACGCTCAGCCCTCACGCGCAATTCGGTCTACAGGCGCTTTTCAGCTGGCTCTCTGGAGGTGTGTCGGTCACGAGCTGGCCACCAATCTTTGTTGTTGGAACGATCATACTGATAGGTATAGCCTTCTCACTGGCGCTTACTCGCGTACTTGACGCTTTTGCCCTTGGTGAAGAGGGCGCGGCGCACCTGGGTCTGAATGTTGAACGTCGCAAATTCGTCATTATCGTTGTTGGTTCATTGTTGACAGCGGCCGCGGTCTCCATTAGTGGTTTGATTGGTTTTGTAGGATTGGTGACGCCCCATGCCATGCGCCTTTTGCTGGGACCGCGCCACCGTCTGCTCCTTCCTGCCTCTGCTCTTGGCGGAGCCATCTTCCTTACGCTTGCCGATCTCCTGGGGCGCGTCGTCATTGCACCCGCCGTGCTGCCTGTGGGGATCTTCACTGCACTGGTAGGGGCGCCATTTTTCCTGTTCCTGCTCAGGAGCGGCAAACGAGATTACCGATGGTAGACATGGAAACGCGCTCCAGCGACCCCCCAAAACCATCCTTCCTGGTTGTAGATGGCGTAACCTTTGGTTACGGGCGAGAACCCCTCTTGTATGATGTTCATTTACGGGTGCAGGCGGGTGAAATGATTGGATTGTTGGGACCCAATGGTTCAGGGAAGACAACGTTGCTGCGCTTACTCAGCGGCGTCTATAGTCCCCAGCAGGGCAAGATATTTCTGGAAGGTCATGATCTACAGCAATGGGGCAGGCGCAATATCGCCAGGCGTATCGCAGTCGTTCCTCAAGAGCTGCATATGCCCTTCGCTTTCACTGTAGAACAAATGGTAAGCCTGGGACGGACGCCGTTCGTCAACTTCTTCGGGTCGTTGGGAGCTCGTGACGAGCGCATCGTCAAGGATGCCCTGCAAGCCGCCACTATCGAATCCCTTGCTGATCGCGTCTTTAACCAGCTCAGTGGAGGTGAGCGACAGCGGGTGATGATTGCGATGGCCCTGGCACAGGAACCGAGGCTTTTGCTTTTAGACGAACCGACCTCTCATCTTGACATAAAATACCAAATTGAAACGCTGGAGCTGGTGCAGTTCCTGAACAGGGAGCGGGGAGTGACGGTGATTGCCGCCATGCATGACCTCAATCTCGCGGCGCGTTATTTCCCGCGGCTGCTGTTGTTTCAACGGGGCATTGTAGCCGACGCCGCCCCTGCTGAAGTATTGGAGCCGGGAGTGCTCAGGCGAGTTTATGGAGTTGATGTCCAGGTAGGCATTTTACGCGGTGCGGAGCATATCAGTGTCTTGCCGCCAGGTAGTGAGATTGCCGAAGAAGATCTGTTCGGGGAGCGTGGTCCGCGCCCGCTGGTGCATGTTATGGCGGGTGGTGGTACAGGGGAAATGATGATGCGAGCCCTGGCAGATGCACATATACCTTTTATTGCTGGCGCCCTAAATATCGGTGATAGTGACCATACGCTGGCCCTGCGTCTAGCCAGTGAAGTGATCACGGAACAGCCCTATGCGCCCATTTCTCAGCAAGTCCAGAAACAAGTTCGAGCAAGCCTTGCGGCAGTAGAGCTCCTGATCATCTGTCCCATGCCGATTGGACCCGGCAACCTTGCCTTGTTGCAAGAAGCCGTAGCAACGGGACAGCGAGGTTTACCTGTGCTCTTACTGCATACTACAGATATTGCAAAGCGGGACTACACCGGCGGTGGGGGCCAACAATTGTTGGATGCATTGGTACGTATGGGGGCGAAAACAGTAACATCGGTGGGAGGAGCGATGGACATAGTGAAGCAGCTCTAAATAGTACTTGTGCTGCTGGACAGTGCTGGAAATGGATGTGCTTATCTTATTCAACGCTTTTTCCTGATAAAAACCCTTGCGAACGTTGTATCATACGAGTATACTATTGCGAGCGTTCATCCTAATCATGGTAAGAAGCTTAGAACATGTACCAGTCATGTTCCCTACTTTTACGCGCATCAACCTTTAGAGTTGGCGGGGGGCTCTGTACAACGCGCAACTCCGCAGAGGTGCCTGAAGCATGAGCGACGAAGAAAAAGCAGCTGTGACACTGCGTTTGCCGTCAACATTAAGTGCCTATAGTGGAGGCAAAAGTCAGATCCAGGTGAAGGCAGACACTGTGGAGCAACTCCTGGCGGTATTGGAGCGCCTGCATCCTTTAGTCTGGGAGCGCCTCTGTACGCAAGAAGGCCATGTCCGCGAGCATGTCAAGATCTTTGTCAACAACGAGATGATAACCGGCCCTTATGGCTTGCAGACCACATTGAAGCCGGGTCAAGAAATCATTGTACTCCCCTCTACTTCGAGCGCCTGAATCAACAACGGGGTATTGTTGATGCGGCCTGCAAGGCCCCAGTACGAACCTGTCTGTTTTGGTGAAAACCGCCACGTGGTATACTTTCTAAAGTATTGCCGTCGCCTATCGTAGATTTGAGTTACCGAATGCAGACCGAACCGCAGAAAGAGATTCCCTCAAGCCAGCCAGTCCAGCCCGAAACCTCTGCCTCCAATGTTCCTGTCCCTACGAAGAAACCAGCCGGTTCATGGGCTGTGCTGCGTAACCGCAATTATTCCCTGTTATTCTGGGGTCAGCTCATATCCGCTGCGGGTACCCAGATGCAGGTTGTTGCCGTTGCCTGGCAAGTCTTTCTCCTCACGCATTCGGCCATTGCCCTGGGCCTGATCGGCCTCGTCCAGGCCATCCCACGTTTAATTTTTTCGCTCGTCGGAGGTGTCTTTGCCGACGTGTTTGATCGGCGCAAATTGCTCCTCATTATCGAGATTACCCTTGCTGCTACCTCAGCGGCGCTGGCGCTATGTACGATCTTCCATGTAATCAACATGTTTATCATCTACAGCGTCGTCCTGGTTGCCGCCAGCGTATCCGCTTTTGAATTCCCAACCCGGCAGGCCGTCATTCCCACGCTTGTGCCACGGGAACAGATGCCTGACGCCATGTCTTTGAGCATGGTCATGATGCAGACCACCTGAACAAATTTGCACCTACGCTTTGTCGTAACTGTTCCTCTGTCAGCCTGTATTGATCCATGATTGCAAGGTCTTGCCAGCAAAATGTCCATGTTAGCTGCTCTCCCTTCTCAACTATTACGCGTTTGACACGAAGGGTACTTGCTCGGCATTTCATTGCCGTGTAACTTCTGGCTGGCAGTAGGCGCATGAGTTCCTCCCGTGTTGCTGATGGGTAGTGCGTCCGAAGTATGTTATCTTCTTCGTGTTTCCAGTGGAGAGCGGGATTGCCGCCCTTAAAACACACCCGCTCGTCAATTCCCCATTCAGGGTCGTACCAGTGGATGGTTATCTTGTAGAACCTGGGGGAGAGTGAGGTAAGCACCACGTATTTCACAAACGTATCAACCATCAAGGGGATTTCCTCTGGTGGTACAACGTCTTCCCATGCTTCCCCCGCATCATGCATGAGTTGCTTATATGTTCGTCTCGTTTCTGCCTGGTCAAAAGAGGACATTGCTTCTTTCTGTCGTTGCTCAAGCCGCGCAAGTTCTGCCTTATGCCCTTTGTACGCACGCTTGACCTCTCGGACTAGCTCTTCTTCCTCATCCTTTTTCCCTTCCCCTGTACTCGTTTCTGCCTCTTCCTCGTTCTCGTCCTCAACTGTCAGTAACGTCAAGCGTCGTTTGAGTTTTGCTATGAGAGACTTCACAGCCTTAATGTCTCGGTCAATGTCTTGTTGCAGTTGCATTTGTGCTGCCTGGTCTGCGCTCTCATGGGTCAAAAAGTCGTCAAAACATTGTGTATGCTGTAGGCGGTAGATGAAGCGAGCAAGAAAGATGCTATCTACCTCACTGGCTGGTATCATGTACGCTGCACCACGAATACCAGAAGTCTTTGGGTAAAACGAATAGGCAACTGCTGCCGTTCCTGCTGTCTTGCTGCCCTGTAGGGGAAAGGTACGGCTATAGAGAGTATACCCTTCCGTTCCTGACGTGATGTGGTTTTTCAAAAGAGCGGGTGTTGCTGCGTTGTGTCTTTTCACGTACCGTCCTTGTCTCTCTATGAAGAACTCGTTTGGTGTCCCGTCGAGGTTTGTGGCTGAAAGGCGGTTGAACGCATACAAAAACGTGCCAAGATCGACAATGGCTTCGTGATTATCACTTCTGACAACAACCCCTTTATACACCCAATACCCCGCATAGGCGGGATTTGAAAGAATGCTCCGAAGTCCAAGTGTTGAGGCAAGAGTATACCCTTTGATGCGTCCGCGCTCATCCAGGACACGCTTGAGCCGGTAACGGGTTAACAGTTCTTCATCAATACTCTCATCAAAGGCAGGGAAGAGGATTTCGCGGCGGCTTATCTCACGGAAGAGTTCATTCACCTGTCCTGCAAGTTCACGATAGCGTGCAAACAACCATCGTATGATTACGGCGTGTTGCTCATACACAATGTATTTTCGATACAGGGGGTTTTTCACTCCGTCAACCTTTGCCCGTCTGTCTACAATATAGCCAATAGGCAGATTGCCGCACGCCCAAAACCCCGCCATAGCTAACTCATCGCGTGCCGCAAGCATCCGGCCTATATGGTTTTCAATGTAGTTCCATGCCTCTTCACACTTGCGGCGAAACTTATCAACGTGCCAGGGAATAGAGAAGTCATAGACAAAATCAATAGCTGTGCGGTTGGGGTTCGGCGTGACAACCTTTACCCCGTAGGTATAGCAAATCTCCATGAACTTACTGTACTCTTGTCCCCAACGGTCACGAAACAATCTATCTACCTGCGCCGCAATAATAACTTTCACCAGCCCGATTGCGATGTTTCTGAGCATCTTGACAAAGGCGGGACGGTCTTCCATGCGTAGCTGTCCCGATAGACCTAGATCGTCAGTGTCCATGATAATAAGTTCTTCAATCCACCCACATAAGAGGGCAAACCCATTATCCTGCTGCATTTCAGCACTAACGTTCTTCTTCTGCTCTGGCGATGATACGCGGGGGTAAATCTGCGCGTGATGCTTTATTGGTAGCTCCTGTTTCCACGTCGGGGTTTCCACTTCCTTCGTCAATGTATCTGGTGGGTGTATTCGTCTGGTACTGATGGTCATTTCGTCTATCTCTTTCCTCAAGTCTTCTGAGTATCCGACAAAACAAACGACAAGCCAACTCATAGCGATCTGGTGGTAACATCACTTCCCCCCATTTCTACAGGGAAAAATTTGCAAGGGAAGTGATGCAAGGGTAGTAAGACTACTGGTAAGTGTGGTGTATGTGCTGGCGCAAGAAAGCCTGACAGTGCATAGAGGGAATGTACAGGTTGTCCGTTTTTCTGGCATGGCGCAAGTATTGTAAAGAGGCGCGGTGAGTGGGGGTGAGTCGTTTTGTGACTCACCGGTTTGTGAGGATACCTATACATAACTATACCAGATACACACCACATAATGCTAGTGTTGGCTCCCTGCTTTTTGGTGCCTGCTGTTTGCGATTGCCTGCATCAGTTTCGCAACTTCCTCTATCACCTGAAACGCTGTGACACACTCACGGCGAAGAGAAAGAGGACATTTACCCTTCCGTCTCGTATGGCCGAAAGAAGCGTGGTATACCCTTCTCTCCCAAGAAGCGGGGCGGCTGCTCTCATTCCCTCATCACAGAATACCGTTACTTGCTCACGCCGAAAGCCTAACGCCTTTGCGTATGCTTTCAAGTCTTCAAGAGAGTGGTGTGCTGTCTGTAGTTTGTCGCGGGTGGCTATTCTCGCGTAAATGGCAAGCGTAGCTATAAGGGGTAACTCTACAAATGTGGTCGTTGGGGCTGCGTTTCTGTGCTGTGCCATCTGCTTAACTCCTTTATCTGAAAAAGGCTACGGGTCGCGCTACGGGGATAGAAAGAAAATAGTCAGGTGAATATGGGTTACGTCGTCGGGTAACTGGTTGTTATCGTTTACTCCTGTGATGCTGACGCTTTGTACTCCTGGCAAGACAGAGACAAGGCGCAGGGCGTCAAGGCGTGGCTTTCCTCTCACTAGGGCGGTTACTTGGCTCTGGTTGATGGTGTATACCCATACTCCACGTATAGAAACAGTGAGCATTGCGGCTCCCCTTTGCGGGTCTGCGATCTGAGCATTAAGAATGGTTACGTGTATCGCTCCTGCCAGGTGATAGCCTTTCTCAATGGTGGTAAGCTGCTGCGTGGCTGCCTTCTGTAACGCTTGCTGGTTGTAGGCAAGGGCTGTACATGACGCGGAAACCGTCACTTGTACGGCGGCTGCCTCGTCTCCTGGGCGGTGGGAACTGGTAACAGTTGGGCTACAGTGCGGGTTTACAAGTTCCTCTCCCTCTGTCAACTGGGTAGAAAGTGCTGCGCGTTCACTACTCAAAAGGGTAGGCGTAAGACTTGAAACACTGCCTTGAATATCTCCTTTTGTAACAGAGATAAAATCTCTCGCGTCCCGTCCTCCGTCAAACTGGCTATTTTTTACCAGCACACTATTGCTAATTGTGGTGTCTATATCCCCTGCTGCTATGTTGCCTGTCCGTCCGGCTTTCACGGCATACGCTAAAACGCTTCCCTCTGCAAACTGCGGCGGGTTGGCGGCTGGTATAGTCACTGATGTACTCGTGACAACCTGTACCCCGTCGCTTCCGGTAAACACGGTTCCCCCTGGCACGTCTTGCGCGGTAAACAAGCCGTTATAAAACGTCACGGTTCCTGTTGCTCGCCTGGCGTTTTGGTGTCCTTTGCCTGTTGCGTTGACTGTTTGTGATTGGCTCACTGTCAGAATGGGTAACACTCGCCCTCGAACTCCATTTGTCCCTAGAGGGAATGTTTTTGTGGTGGTGATGGTTTGTACCTGGGGCGTGATAGTGATTGTTACAATGGGGGTGAACATGGTTGTCAGTGTACTACCTGCCACAACAAACAGAAGAAAAAAGCAGAGTATGAGCAGGAAATAGGGGAAATAGAACGGGTCTTTTCCTGGTGCCGCTAGGTGATTTGTCGCGGGTATCTTGGTATCTGGTTCCTGGCTGTCAATGGTTGCTGGTTCTTCTTGGTCAAGTGGCACTTTTGAAAAGAGAATACCCCCTCCCTCAACAGGGTAAACATGAATGGTTTCTTGCTCCTGCTCTCTGAGGGGCGGTGCTTCTTCCTCTCTCCCTGGTTCTTGAATGGTTGCAAGAATACGCTGCAATTTTTCGTCAAGCTTATACTGCTTACTCATGCGCTCCCTCGCGTGTGTGGGGGATTGCTCCCCGTATTAGTGTGACTGTTGGGGGACAAACTGTCCGTTTTTGTTCAGGTAAATAATCAGCGCTCCCTGAACGGTGACGATCATATCTATCAACCCGTCGCCGTTCACATCTCGAAAACTGAGTGTGATTGGGTCAAGGTCTGCATTTTGCCCGAAAAGCTGTGCTCCTTGATAGATTTTCGCCTTTGAGCTATCCCTCCCTGGTAACTCTATGATGACAACCCGTGCATTGAGATTGAAGGCGATGATATGCGTCTTGTTTGTTGGGCTGTCGTTGTGTCCAACAATAACGTCATACTGTGCTGTCCTGGGGCGTCCATACGTGGCGTCGTCCTGGTGAAGCTGCCACCAGTTACTAAGCGCGGTTAGACCTTGCCATAAACCCAACATAAGAAGCATCCCGAAACCTAACACGAACAATGGATGTGGACGCCACCTTCGTTTCCTGTGGCGGGGTGCTTCTGTCATATCCTCTGTGGTGCGCTGCGCTTCTTGCAGCGGTACAGCCGATCTCCTGCGGGGAATGTGCTGTACTTGATCGGGGTGAAACTGGTAACGGGTGTTGCCCTGGGTATACGTGTCTACATCATAGCGGATGCTGCTCGTATGTTGACGCGGCGGATAATCGTCGTCATAGTCGCCTTCGTCTGATTCTATGGCCGCTCCCCTTCTGTCTGTGTAGGTGATAACATCCCCTCGAGGTTGGCCGCTTTGGGTGTCATGGCTTGGTGGTCTTCCCTGTTGCCGTTGGTATTGGTGTTGGGCTATTTGCTCATTCATGCGTCACCCTCTCGTCTCTCTTCATCGATGAGGTTTGCCGCGTCCCTGAGCGTCATAATTCCCTCAACAATGTTATCTAACAGTCTTCTTACTTCTTGCTGCTGGCGGTGGCACTTACACTCAGAGTTAGGGCAAAAGGGCTGACTGAGAGCATGAATGTAGTAAATGGGTATACGTTGCTGTGGACTTGCAGTATCCGTCACCAGTGGTGTAAGTGGAGGGTACTCTGTAAGAGGTAATTCAAAAGGATAGCCTTGCATATCGCTCCTCTTCAATTGACAGGCAAGGCTATACAATTTATACTGTACATAGACCTTAGCCCGTCCTGGCAGCAAAAACGGCATAGTAAGCCGTCTCGCTGCCACTGTGACAACAACTCACTACAAGGGACGGTCAGTTTTATGTTTTGTACTGCGAAGCTTTATCAGGGCGTGCAGTACAAAACATGCGGAAAAAGGTCTAAACGGGACGCCTGGGGTTCTCCCTGGGCGTTCTGGCATCACCCCCTTTAGGGCTTGAATAATCTAATCAGCAAACGTGAGGCCGACAAGATCGGTATACCGGATAGGCGGCTGGCCTTGCCTTTTCAATTCGGAACTAATAGCATTCGCAATTTTTCCTGCCGTTGCCCGATAAATCGGTTCACCATCAATCGCTCGTTTCAGTGTGTTCATGTCAATGCCTGCCTCGTTCGCCAGTTTGCTCTTAGACCATCCAAGTTGAATGCGATAGTCTTCAATTGTCATTACTACACCTCAAAAATAACCTATAGTTAATAATGCCATAGACTTTTCTGAAAGTCAATGCATGTTGGTGAAGGTTTCGATATTTATGTCAAACTTTGTGCATATGAAGAATGAAAAGGGGACAGAATAGGGGAAGAACAAGAGGTGTTTAATCCTGTGATAGAGGTTTCTACAGGGATCGTTTAGCTCCCGCTTGGTTTCTATGAAGTCTGCTACTCTGACTTTGGGACAAATATATGCCTGATGGGACACTCTGCACCAGGGCGTCAAAAAACCGCTTTTCAACAGGCGACAAAAGATACGGGCTTTTTGGTTTGTATATACGTTCTGGCTTTTTCCGTAGAACCAGAAGAACGAGAATACCAGCGAGGAAAAGAATAGCAAGGATGAGAAAAAATAAGACTGTCTGCATCCCCAAAGTTTACCAAACGTTTTTTCGATGTAGGGATATATTCTCCTGGCTGGTGATCTTTGCATTTATAAAAGCCCCTGTGTGCTGTTGAGGGAAGGAGCAGGACGAAGAGAGGAGCAGCCAAACTACTTCCCCTCGTCTTGCCCCAACTACAAATTTACGAAACACAGCACCTACGATTTTTTATTTGCAGGTGTTAGACCTGCATGGTATCCTCTTTATTGAGAGCCTAACGACGGCCTCGCCTCTTGCTTAGGCTCGACCTGCAAGCCAGAGCTTAAGCAAGAACCTCCTTACGCTCCTCCTTTCTTTTGCTTGATGACGTTTCACCGAATAGGCGGGATCACGCTGTTCTTTGCAGTGAGAACCGCGCCTCGTTCCATCCAGCGCTGGAAAAGTATTTAGTGGTACCGAGAAGAATATAATCCGCTTTTTATATACTGTCAATCAAAGAATGTGCCAGTAAATTGATATATAGTGTTGTATTGTCTTCTATTGCGTCTGTTCCTGTCCTACAGTGTCTGTTGGACACCGTTGCAGTTTTGGTCTTTTTGGTTCCTTTTTGGATAATCGGGTCCAAGAGGCGAAGAATGGGGAGGGAACTGTGCAGAAGCGAAAAAACCGCCTATTTAACTGTGCGCTTGCTCTTCTGGTGTGGTTTTCTCTCTTAAAAGGGATGGTCTAAAGATACGCGCGGAAGCTTGTTTTCATCCTTCTCCTCACTTTGACCATATCGGGTGAGCATGACGATTGACCAATGAGGCAGTAAAACAGGTATAAACGAGTTTACGGGCATAGGTTCCACAGTTCTCTATTGTGCTCTATTATCTCTAGAGCTATAGACAATCGCAAATACATTTTCTATACTAGAAGTGTTGTATGGATGACTCCTCCATGATGGAGTTCCAGCATCGTCCGCTGGCAGTGGTTTGCTCACTGGGATGGACGGGGAATGGTCACCTGGACTTGTCGGTGGTTCGCGGAGTCCAACGACCAGGAGTGGTCACCTGTGGTTCGCTGTGCTGAGTTGTTCGCCGGAACCCGAACGACGAGGGGTGGTTCCCTGAGTTTCCTGCTGAGTCTTCGCGGAAACTTAATCAACTGGGATCGCTCACCCTGGCTGTATGGCGGTTGAGTCCTGGCTCCTCTTGCAGCCTCAACGAGCAAGCTCTCGTTGTTCCTCGTCGTGCCTCTTTGTACTGCTTCTTTGTGGCGTCTCTTGGTTAGACGGCCTGCCCTGGGTGAGAGTCCTTGGGCAGGATCGGAGAATGTCTTTGTAGGATGTCTCAGTAATGCATCCAGGTAGGTTGGCCTCTCTTCGTATGGTTGGTTGGTAGAATGGCTGCGGTTAGGAGTGCCGTTTCTGGCATTCTAAACAGCAGTTTGGTACTGAGAAGGGAAAACGAAGAGAGAAGTGGGGTCTCGTATACACCTCGTTGGTTCGCCAGCACGGTATCACGTACAAGTTTGAACCCGTCCGTTGTCTCTGGAGCATATTCTTCCTTACAGGAACTACAGGTGAGATCGTGGGACAGCATCGCAAAAGCATGGTCAAAGAAATCATTGATCGCCTGGACGAGAAGATGGCTATCGGCCAGAGTCGCCGCGCAGCCAAACTAGCGGCGCGGGCATCGGGTGAGCATGTTTGGGCGTACAGCACGGAACGCATTCACTCGTTCAAAACCCGCTCCATTTACCAGGGCCATCTCGTGCGCTTTGCCCGCTGGGCGCGCGCCACGTACCAGATCAAGAGCCTGGCAGAGCTAGATGCTCGTGCTCATGAATTAGTGAGCGCGTACCTGAGGCAGCAATTGGAGGAGGACAAGAGTCCCTATACTTTGCAAGCGGAGCGATCTGCTATACGTCTGCTCTTTGGTGACCGTACGTTGGCCCAGGATGTGACGCTGCCGCGTCGGGCAAGAGTGAACATCACCCGTTCGCGCGGACCTGTCGAGCATGATCGTCACATCCAGGTGACACACTGGCAGCCGCTCATTCGCTTTTTGGAAGCGACGGGTTTGCGCCGTAATGAACTCCGCCTGCTTCGAGTAGGTGATATCGTGACGTGCGATACCGACCCAGACTACACTGGGCAGACCACGGTGAAGGTCAGGAATGGCAAAGGTGGCAAGTCGCGCACTGTGCCAGTGTTGGCTGGACACGAGCAGGATGTCCTGGTAATGCGAGCAGAACGCGCCACTGAAGAACTTGTTTTTCCGCGTATTCCCAAGCACCTTGATATCCACAGCTATCGCCGTATGTACGCGCAGGCCCTCTATCTCTCCTACGCGCCAGGATGGACATTACCGCAGCCAGTAGGACGGCTCAAGCACAGTGAGTATCATACAGAGGCTGCGCAGGCTGTCTCGCGGGCACTAGGGCATTATCGTATGGATGTGGTTCTCCGCCATTATATCCGCTAGGTGAAGACCGAGCCCCACGATCTTCAACCAATCAATTGCTCAATAAACAAGGAGTCTGGTGGACAAAGCGTTTTGGGGTGTCAGAACTTTATGAACAAAGCAGCATGGTGAGTAAACGTTGTGTCAAGAAAGCAGGAAAGCGACCAGGAGAGTAAAGAGAAAACATGCGGTGTATTAGTATCATCAACTTCAAAGGAGGTGTTGGGAAAAGTAGCTTGGCGATGAACCTGGGTCACCTGCTCACGCTGCGTGGCTATCAGGTACTACTCATCGATTGTGATCTGCAAGCCAACAGCAGTAGCCTGCTTGCCACCTCTGAACCACCGACGCTGACCCACTTTCTGCAAGGGCAGGCTTCATTTGACGCCGTGGTCCGTTCTGCCCGCCAGGGCTTGTATCTGATTCCAGCGGATCGTGACCTCAACATCGCCGCAGCCTATATCCATGCTCGTCGCAATGCCTACTACACACTTCGCAACACAGTGTGGCCGCTAGGCAACTGTGACTTTGTGCTCTTCGATCATGCTCCTGGCTACACGCCCGTTACCGAGGCAGCGCTGCTAGCCAGCAGGGAAATCCTGATCCCCTGTGAACTCGAGCCCTTTGCCGTGCAAGGGCTTTTCAATATGTTCCACAAATTAGAACAGACCATGAGCGATCACCGGCTGACAACTACTGGCATTATCCCCTGGAAAGTTGATCGTCGCTACTTGATGACGATCAAGTATCTCAGTGATCTCAAGAAGGCATTTGGTCATCTCGTTGCTCCGCTGGTCCGATCTGACGCGACAATTCCACGAGCGCAGTCCTTTGCACAGACCATTTTCGAGTACAACCCAAAATGCCGAGCAGCTCAAGATATCAGGGAACTCGCCAAGTTTCTGATTAGCCAGCAGGTTAATCAACAGGAGACACAGCAACAATGGCAGTGAAGATAACCAGCAGCACAAAGCAAGAGAAACATCCCATTGGCTCTCTGGAAGAGCTGTCACAACGCTGGCAGACGGTTGGAGGTGGAGGAACCAGAGAGACAAAAGACTCAAGCGACAAAACGCCTTCGAGTTTTGGAGCTCAAACGCCAGAGACACAAAGTGCTTTAACACCCTTAGGGGAGAAGCCACGGCGACAAACAGTCTATCTGCCAGTGGATCTGTACCGATGGATCCGCCACCGAGCAGCAGATACCGATCAGGATATTAGTGAGGTCGTAGTTGAGGCCTTGACCTTGCTACGCGCAAATGCTGGTCAGGAAAGATGACTGAAAGCATAATGTGGGGGCTCCCATATTAAGGAGAGGGCCAACTCTTGGTAGTGGGGAGTGCGTTTTGCGGCTTCCTTTACCTCTTCATTTCAAGAGTTCTGGAGAGAAATTGACAATCGATGATCCATACATACAACTATGACAGATGAAGATTGCTGAGAACAAGGATCAGATAGTTGATTACCTGCTCGTGATTCGTTCATCCCGTGTCCAACGGCTCAGCCATTCTTCAAGTGAAGGAGCGATAGAGGTCAGGACAGTTTGCGCTGCCTGATTGACGTAGCTTTCAAAGACTTGCTCGGTAGAAGCATCGACATGAAAATAGATGCAGCAGCCATATTCACACATCATGAGCAGACGATCAGGCCAGGCATCATCAGGAACCACGAGATGGGATTGTTCGGAATAACTGCTCCATTCGAAATCAATGGAACACTCTGAGAGCGTGATGATACGACACGGCAAGGGTCCATGGGGATAGAAACTTTCAATCGTTCCTCCGCCTGAGCCAGGGGATCCATGTTGCGCTCCAATAATGCCATAGGCTGGACCAAAACCGCCGTTGGCAACCTGAGTATAGAGTGCACGCAAGAGGGGAGGCAGAGGAAAGCCGAGATGTGTTTCTGTTGCCCGCAATTGGGCTTCCGTTGCAGGGGCATAGGCAAACCCCTGGCGTTGAGGATGAAGAGGATTAATCCTCGCTGGCGGGTAAAAGTTTTTTATGCGACCCTCTCTGTCGTATTTCTCCCACCAATCAGGATCTTGCATATCGGGACCATACCAGTATTCGCGCTGGCATTTCTGACGAATCGCCTCAAAAAGAGCCTCATAGCTCTGCGTCGACATATCCTGCTCCTTTGTTCTGCTGTCCTTTCTAGCTCTCTCTCCTGATTCTTCTCATTGCCTCCTTCAAAAGCGGTAATCCTTCCCCATAGAGGAGAGCAGACGAGTAGCAAGAAAGTGGAGTGACCCCGAGTGACCGGGGTCACTCCACACATTTGACTTGTTGTGCCGTCTAGTCACTTGGATTCACTCCAGTATGAAAAATGCACTTTCATCCTCTTCTATGTCTCAGAGAGGCATGGTGCTTCAACACGCTGTACCTTTTTAAATAGAGATGGGATCTGCATAGTTAGGAGTCCTGGCCCCGGATCACTTCATCATTCTTTAAGAGGTCGCCGTACTTTTCTGCGCTCTGATCTTCGATGAGCAATACCAGATGCATGCGTTGTAGAGCCTCATCCATCCGACCAATTTTTTTCAGATGCACCGCGTAACTTCTCAAAAAGTTCACATACGAGTGAGCTTCAAATCCTTTTCGATACTCGAATATTTCCTCTGCCTGTTGATAGAAATCAGTTGCTTGCTCATCACGCTCTTGTTTGCTGAGGACTACAGCTAGATTTCCCAGATTTACTGCAACAGCGTAAGCGTTCGGTCCCAGCCTCCTTTGACGCATCGCCAGCGTCTGCCGAAGAAGACCCTCGGCCTCGCTATACTTGGCTTGTTTCTCAGCGAGAATGGCTAAGAGCTCAATGTCACGGGCTATGTCTGGATGATCCACTTCCTGTACCTGCATATCTATATCTCGCGCTTGCAGAACAAGTTGCTCCGCCTGCATCAGCTGTCCTTGTTGCATGGCGATGTGAGCAAGGAAGCGAATGCTCTTTGTCATCAGATAGCAATCCGGCCCAGGAAGTTGCTCGTAAATCCTTCTCTGCAATTCGCAAATTGACTTGGCATGCGTGTAATCTTTCTGCGTAATGTAGAGCCTCGCCATGGTCTCGCAGACTAATGCCCTTCCAATGGGATCCAATGTTGGGTTTTGTTCATAGTATTGCAATGCCTTCTGACAGAACAGAATAGCGAGATCAAACTTGCCCTGTTCAATGTAGCGCCCGGCCAGATTATGAAGTATAGTAGGGGCATCAAAGGCGCCTCTCTTATGCGCCTGCTCCAGCATAATAGATTCGAATCGTCGTTCTAGCGGCTGTGAGAGGGAGTATTCTCTTTGCTTCATGTATAAGCTCGCGAGAAGTGCGAGGCTTCCTGCAACAGTGGCATGATTGGGGCCGTAGAGCTTTTCATAGAGCTGCAGAGCCTGCAAACACAATGGTTCTGCTTGAACGTACCAGCCACGATCTTCAAGATTACTTCCAGCAAGAAAAAGCAGATGGGCAGCCGCTTCATTCTTCAGGTTCCACTGCGCAATGAGGCGTGCGCATACGGTTGCATGGGAAAGGTAGCGATCGTACTGCTGCAAGGTTGCGGGTCGGGCAGAAAAAAAGGCGTGGTGGACAGCTCTTACTCCTCGATCAGCCCAGTACCGCTGTTCCTTTGCCGTCATCCTGTCTCTCATTACCGCCTGGATGAGGCCGTGGACGGTCAGAGTAGCGGAGCTGTGGCTCCGCTGGATAAGCGAATATCTCAGGAGAACTTCAAGAGCCTCATCAATTTCAATAATATTGCAGGCGATAGGAGGGGTAGATGCATCCAGCTCAGCGGGATTCTCAAGCATCAACTCCTCGGGGATACCATCCGGATCAAGAAATGCGCAGAGCCGAAGGAACTTGGCTGCCGCAGGGCATGCCTGCTCTACTCTCTCGAAGGAGAGTAGCCAGGTTGTTGCCACGCTGTGAGGATAGTCACTGAATGGGAGCTTCTGCTTGCTCTTCCACTGCAACAGCTTACCACGATATGAGTAATAGCGCTCAAGATAGCCGGCTAACGAACAACTGTGCTCTCGAATATATGCGCCTGCCAAGTCAATCGCTAGCGGGAGACCGTCAAGGACACGAGAAATCTCCTCGGCAATTTCTTGATCCATCGATGAAACTGTATCAAGAGGAGTATTGAACGCGAGAAGATCTGCTTTGTGCAGGAGCAAGAGCGCCCCCTCTTCCGGAGTTAGGCTACGGATTTGAATATTATACGCAAGGTCCGCAGTAACTTGTGAGCGAGTGGTAAACAGAATATGACCAGCCCCAGCTATTGAAAGTAGGTCAGAGATGTCCACCTCATCTTCCACGTTATCCAGAACGAGTAGCCAGTGCGTGTGCATGCTTAACCAGCGTATGAGAGCAGCGATGAGGCGCTGCTGGTCCTGCTTCTGCTTTTTCGCTTCTGGCAATCCTACTAAATCTGAAATACCGAACAGATCAGTAATGAGGCGTTCCTTTGAATCGGCCTTTGCCCAAAATACAGCTTCATAATCGTCCCGGTAACGGTGAAGATATTCCAGCGCCATCTGCGTCTTGCCAATTCCACCAAGGCCACTAATAGCTGATGTTTGCGTCAATGCTATTCGTGATCCCACCGAAAATGCCTGATGTAGTCGCTCAAGGTCATCTGCGTGACCTACAAAGTAAGGGTTACTCTTATAGGGAACGTTGAAACAGCGCGGAGCACGTTCCTTCGGCCTCTGTGAGAATGTAGTCGAGTTCTCGTCACTTTCCTCAGTTTGATAACCCAACTCCTGCGCGGTTGTCCCAAAGAATGCGCATAGGGCAGCAAGCAGTTGTAGCGACGGTATTGACTTCCCACGTTCCCACCTACTCACCGTCTCCTGGTTAATATTCAGCGCTTCTGCCACCTGTTCTTGCGTCAAAAGCTTACTTTTACGAGCTTTTATCAGGAGCTTATTTGGAATGAATTTTTTGGGAGTAGCCTTTGCCACGAGATGAAAGCTTCTTCTGATCTATTTTGCGACGCATACATATTTACTCGAAGGGTGAAAGGTGTTCCTGGCAACTCTTCAATTATAAAGAACAATTTTAGGATGCCCGCTCTACATTGCGTCTTTTCAAGAGACATCATTTCCCCTCTTTATGCCTCCGCCAACATTTATTCAGGATGCCCTCTAGCTCAGATTGTATCACTCAAAATGCCTCAGGGCAATGCAAATCATTTTAGAGAAATAAGGAGATGTATAGAAAATGTATAGCTGTCTAAACATGTGGTAAAAGACGCTAGAAATTGTTGTGGAGTATCAAAAGAAATGATTTTACAATAGTGCCAGAAACATGAATATCGGTACTTTGGGTACTAGGGAATTTTCCTCAGTTCAGAGCAATCAATAGGTGTTTTAGGAGTTCTGGACTGGACAGTCATCAGTTGAAGAACGAGAAGGTGATATTTCCCAAATCAACAAAGTACTTTTATGACAGCGTAACTGATGAGTTATCTACAGGACATCGTTATGACAGAGCGGAAAGAGAGAAGAAGAACATGAGCAAAAAAGAGGAAAAGTCTGGATCAGGAGAATCAACTCGGCTGGCGACTGTCCAACCGTTATTGCTTACGGTAAGGGAAACAGCCCGCTTGCTTCGGCTTTCGGAGGCCAAGCTGTATACCATGCTTGAGGATCGAAAGCCAGGAGGCATCCCGATTAAACGATTTGGACGCGCGCTACGGATCAGCTTGTATGATCTACGCCACTGGCTCGAGCAGCAGTAAGAGCGGGCTGGTATTAGGATACCAGCGAAAGTTGAAAAAGTAAAGAATCAGAAGTCGATACGCTTTGAGCTCGGAAAGGCGAAACTATGGAACTCATCTCGCCAGTAAATCGTATGGGGCTTGTTGAGACAGGAGCATAAGCATTTGGAATCTACATACTCACACTCTTCACCAACAAACAAGCGTGTGAGAGCGACCGATCTGGCAGGTGTTGACGATCTACGCCAGGGAGGGCTCCTCTCCCAGCGCCTCCCCGGCTACCAGGAGCGGCCCGCGCAAATCGAGATGGCGAGGTTGGTCTCAGAGGCACTGATCAGGGAGATGCATGCCATCCTTGAAGCCCCTACAGGAGTTGGGAAAAGTCTTTCGTACCTCGTCCCGATTGTCCGTTCCGGCAAGGTCGCCATTATCAGTACAGCAAACAAGGCGCTGCAAGAACAGCTCTACTACAAAGATATTCCCTTTATACAACAGAATCTGCAGCCTTTCGATGCGGCACTCGTCAAAGGCATCGGCAACTACGTGTGCCTGGATCGTCTGGAGACAGAGCGGGCGGAGGGATCACTGGACACACAGCGATGGGAGTGGCGTCGTCTGATCGAGGTGATCAATGATCCTGCTCACGCCTTCCAGGGCGACTTTGAGACACTGGGCTTTCAGATGCCGGGCGATCTTCGGAGCAGCATCTGTGGGGACAGCGATCAGTGTGCCTGGAACAAGTGTCCCTCCTTCCGCAATTGTTATATACGCCAAATGCGCGAACAAGCGCAGCGAGCGCAGGTGATCGTGGTCAACCATACCCTGCTGCTGCTGGACGCGGTTGCCGAGGGAGCCATTTTGCCCAACAGGGATGTGATTGTACTCGATGAGGCGCATCACCTTGAGAATGAAGCAACCAGCGCCTTCGCCAGGACCGCCGCCTACTCGCACATCACGAGCTTGTTAGCACACAAAACCCTGCGTGCGCATACTCCCGTCAAGATGCAGGAGGAGGTGCTACGCTGCGCCACCAGAGCTTGGCAACAGCTGGAAGAGCGTCTGCCCATCACTGGTGCGAACAAAGCGCCTCTGCATCAACAAGTGCGGGAAGCCTTGCGCCTGAACGAATACCTCACAGAGCTTGCCATGGCCCTCCGCCAGCAACCACCACTCTACCAAACGGAAAAAGAAGAGACACTCTACCAGAAACTGATCCAGCGCACCCAGAATTTGGGGGAGCGCGTGCACATGATCTGTGCCGTTGACCAACCAGAGGAATACGTCTATTTTCTAGAGCGCGTCTCACCGACTGGGAGCCGAGTACCTTTCATTGAGGCCTCGGCAGCTCCGCTCGATGTCGCCCCATGGCTCAAGGAAAAGCTCTTTGACAAGTGGCCGATGGTATGTGCCTCCGCCACGCTCGCGACGGTTGGCTCCAAGCCTCTTACATCCAGGGACACGGGGTCCTACTTTTCCTACTTTAAGAAGCGTGTCGGCCTTGAGCAGCACGAGGTCCTCGAACGCATCTTACCGTCGACATTTGACTACCAACACAACGCCTTGCTCTATGTTCCTCGCGACCTTCCCGAGCCGAGCTACGGGAACAACCAGGCAGCCCAGGATTACATGCGGGCAGTAGCGCTTCGTATGCTCCAACTGGTCAGCGCATCTCGGGGACGCGCTTTTCTACTTTTTGCCAGTAAACGGATGCTTGACCAGGTCTATAGGGAGATCTCGGCTTATATCCCTTACCCGTTATTGCGCCAGGGAGACCTGCCACGCGCTGAACTCTTTCGCAAGTTCAAAGAAACGCGAAATGCAGTTCTCTTTGGAGTCAAGACTTTTTGGGAAGGCATCGACATCCCAGGAGAGGCGCTCTCGCTGGTGGCCATCGATCGGTTGCCTTTTGAGCCGCCGGATGATCCTGTTCACGAGGCTAGGGTAGCAAGCATGAAATCACGAGGGGAAAACTGGTTCCGAGACTACATTCTCCCACAAGCAGTCCTCCAGCTAAAGCAGGGGCTTGGGCGTCTGCTGCGCACAGAGGATGATCGTGGCGTCATGGCTATTCTTGACACGCGACTGCACACGAGAGGCTATGGGAAGAGTGTTCTTCGGGCGTTACCCCCGGCTCCCCAAGTTACGGCACTCAAGGACGTCGAACGATTCTTCACACATGTAGAGAAATGATCTTCCTGCCAATAAAATCACTCTTTCTTTGTAAATGTCGTGAGCCTCTGAAAAAGTATCGATGAGCAGTTAAGACATGCAATGCTGTTTCAAACACCCTGTCTTTTTTGGAGAAAGTCGCGCTCATTTCAATGCTCTCAAAGCTCTGCTCTCCTTTATGGCTGCAGTGCCAGAAACGCCCGCAAATCTTGTTGCGTTGCTCAGCATTCAGGTTCTCACGTGTCACCTGTGGAGGTAGCTCAAACTCCTCCCAGTAAAAGGCCACGTGCAGCAGGTGGTCGGCGACCTCACTTGCAATGATGCCATGCAAGGAGGGAAGAAGGTCCACCAACTTTCCAATGATGAGGCTACGGTGCTGAGAGGGTGTGAGCCAACGGAGGAAGTCAAGCGCATCGAATGGTACGGTACTCACAGTCCAAGTCCTGGGCAGTTCATCATAGGCAGCCTGCACGGAATCCGGATCTGTGAGGAAAGTGCAGAAGATCAGCACAACCTCTTCAGGGATCGCTTCTCTCATGAGGAAGGAAAGCGCCATAGCAGCACAGAGCCGCACTAATGGCGTGTTTCCCGCAATCAGATAGGGCATGAGCAAGACAGGGGAGTCTGCTATGGCAGGAAGCAACTGTCCCAGGCTCAAGAGGAGACACGCAATCATGCGTTCGTCCGTTTCCTGCACCAAATATGCTTGTAGGCGTGGTGCTAGCCTTGCCTGGTCTTCTTGAAAACTGGCCAGCAGATACGTAGTTGCCATACGTAACTGAAGATCTGGGTCGTTCAAGAACGAAAGGTAGAGCTCCATCCCTTCCTGAACCGCCTGGTGTGTCAACTCGACCCACCCGATTTCTTCCTCCATTTCCTGCTGAAAGACTTGATCTTCCTTGCGTTACTCATCAGTAAGATTGAGATGCTGGCGTTTGAAGCTAAGGCTTATCTCCCAGTTCTTTCCCGAAAGCCCAAAAACGGATAGGGTATAACTGTGACACAAAGATACTCCTACCTGCATAGCTCTGCTTGCCACAGAGGTTGTGGGAGTGGTTGACGTCAACTGTACCTGCATCATCCCATGACTGCATCTGCTACTGGCTCATTCGATGTTCACTGATGAGGAACTGACGGCGTTCCTACATCTCTGTGGACGTTGTCCATGCATGATTGCCACTCCGAACCGTAGGCATTTCAGCAACAGTGCATTGTCGCATGAGAATGCGGCCGCATCGTGAGTGGAATAGCGAGGTGAGACCTGGCTGGTGCAGTATATCCAGCATGTTGCCGAAATCTATGGCTGCGACATGTATCTAACGCACAATGCAGCACGGGGAGCAAGGCGGTGCGGTGTGCGAACGCCGCTACCGGGTGGGTGAGCACTGGTACAATCTGAAGCCCGATGCGCTGGCGGGATATTATGTGGGATCACAGCGGATGCGCTTCTGGTTGGAGTGGGATCGCGGCACCATGAATGTGCGCGATCTGGCGGTCAAGTTCACTTCCTACGCGCACTACATCGCCTCGCGGGAATGGGCAAGAGAGCACATGATGCTGCCAGTGATCATCTGTGTTGCACCGGATATCGCGCAGGAGAGACGGATGCAGCGCGTGGCTCTGTCCAGACTAGCGGAAACATCTGGATTGGTGTTGTGGACAACCACAGAAGTGCTGTTGAAAGAACATGGGTCAATCGCGCCAATCTGGTTGCCGTGTATGCCGCAACGCAGTCAAGCAGCACAGCCAGGCAGTACGCTCAGACAATGCGCGTTCGCCAAAGCGGGGGAACGGATATGATACCTCGCTGCGAATCTTATCGCCCGTGACCCTGCTTGAACTTGCGGCCACTGCCACAGGGACATGGCTCATTGCGTCCTGCTTTGGCGAATGTTTTTTGCAACTGTGCCTCCTCGGCTGCCAGCACCAGCATCACCTCGGCCGGGGCGCGATTGCACCGCAACAGCTCGGCCATGATGCGCATCGGCTTGTCGACGTGCTTGAAGAACGCTTTGTAGCCCGCACACAAGTAATTCAGCCCCGGCTCGCCATCCTGTGTCTCGATGAAGCGGTTCTTGGGGCACTCGCCGTGACAGGCGAAGCGCACTGCGCACTCGCGACAGTAGCGAGGTAGTGAGTCGCGCTTGTGCAGCCCAAACTGCCGCTGCAGGTCTGAAGCCACCAGTTCGATCATGTGTTTCTGCTTGATAGTGCCCAGCAAGTAATTTGGCTCGACAAAGTGTCCCTCGCTGGCTTTCCCGCAATCCCGATGAGGTTGCCAGATAGCGTTTTTGTGCTCAGCAGGTAGCCCATGCAGATAGGGTCAGTGATCAGGAGAGACATTGACAACACACCGGAAGCCAATATGGCACGTAGAGGTATCAATTGTCTCGGGAATACGTGCCGCCGGGCGATAACGCAGGCAGTAATTGGGCGCGCAGAGGAAGGACCCCCCTTTAAGCACTTTTCTTGGGATGCTGATCTCCGGTTGTGCAGGATCAACACTCTGCTCCACTGTCCCCCCTCTCGGATTGAGCGGGACGCAGCAAGCCTTGGTCGTGTTTGCTGGATGACGCGCCTGATACCAGTCCGTGGTCCATTCCCACACATTGCCAGCCATGTCATACAAACCATAGTTATTAGGTGGGAAGGAGCCCACGGGCGCCGTCCTTTCATAGCCATCTGTCACCAGGTTCTGCCAGGGGAACTCCCCCTGCCAGGTGTTGGCCATCATCTTGCCACCAGGAGCGAATTCATTCCCCCAGGTATACACGGCACCCTCTCCTCCCCCGCGTGCGGCACATTCCCACTGCGCCTCGGTCGGCAGCTCTTTCCCTGCCCATGCCGCATACGCCAGGACATCTTCATAGGCGACATGCACCACCGGATGGTTCCGCCGCCCTTTCAGTGAACTCCCCGGCCCTTCAGGGTTTTGCCAATTGGCTCCTGGCACGTAGATCCACCAGTTGCCAGGATTGCGTAGATCAACGCGATGAGGGGGCTGCTGAAAAACGGCTGAACCCGGTACCAGCAGTTCAGGTAACGCGCCTGGATACTCCCTCGGGTCTGGCTGGCGCTCTGCCACCGTCACATAGTCGGTCTCTTCGACAAACCGTTGAAACTGAGCGTTGGTCACCGTAGAGGTGTCGATCCAGAAACCACTCACAGTCACAGCATGGGTCGGTCCCTCTTCCGGGTAATGATGATCTGACCCCATCAGAAAGCTACCCCCGGGAATCCAGACCATAGCTTCATGCGGCGGTGGGCCTGGCTGCCCAGGTTGGTCTGCTGCTACCGATATCCCCATCTGCTCGTTCATGAGTCGCTCCTTCCTCTCTCCCTAGTTGGGTGGCGTACCACTTAGTTGAATGTCTTGTCTTGTCTGCTGTTACGCATCAATTTTACCACTTCCTCACACACATTTTCTAAAAGCTCCTGATTTCTGCTGCTTGGGGGTAGTGCTCATCCTCCAGTCTTTCCAGATCCGTAGAGCCATCATGCTGAACCTTGAGCGCCCACTGCGTTTGGAACGTTCGGTTTTCCCTTGCTGCTACTGCTCAGATGTTGCCTGCAAACTCGAGCACGCGAAAGTCGGCATGCGGAAAGGCCTTGCGCAGGACCTCCATCACTTCCGTGACGGCATCACGGTTACTTCCCTCGACCCAGAAGCGGATGGTCAGGGAAATGGTCCCGGTACTGTAGCCACTTTTCTCGGCACTGAACTTTTCGACTCTCCCCAAGGCGGAGTCCAAGGTAATCCTTGGGACTCGGTCAGCGCTGGCAATCGCCGTTCCCTTGACGACTTGAATCAGTTGAAGCTGCGTTTCATTTCCTACGTACGCTTCTTCCGCAGAGACGGCCGTGATGGCGGCTCGCCTGCTCTGGTAGCGGGTATTGTTGCTGACATTTTGATCGATAAAGTGCCCGTTGGGAATGATCATCTCTTCACCGGTGACCAGGTGTAGGGTCGACGTACGGGGGCTGACGTTGGTCACATCACCGGTAAAGGAGCTGATCGTGATCTCGTCGCCGATCTGAAACGGACGATCAGCCAGAATAAAGACACCCGCGACCAGGTCTTTGATCAGATCGCGTAGGGCAAACGTAAACACACCGGTGATGATGGCGAGTGGGAGGGCAATTTGCACATTCCAGATCATGAGGATCACGAAGAAGGTGACAACCAGAACCAGCACATAGCAGGCACGCCCAATCAAGGTGCGCAGGTTGATCGTCACATCTTGCTGTTCCAGCCTCCTGTACATGGCTGCTTTAATCTGACCCGCAATGAGAAACCCGAGCACGCCGAACAAACCAGTGATGGCCACCCTCCATAGGACGTTGACCAGGCTCTCAAGGGGCGTCGGTATATTCAATGGCGTTCCAAGTCCCAGCATCAACGTGAGCAGATCAACATCTCCCGTGATGATGGCAGCTCCCACGCCCAAAGACAGGAAGAGTAGAAGGACGATGACACTAATACCGACAGCGTTCGCCAGGGTATAGCCCGTACTCGCTTTTTTTAACTGTTTGAGGAGGAGATGACGAACGAGCAGGCCAAGGGCCAGGGCAAGGAGCAAAATGAGGATGCTCAGTATGACTGGTGTGAAGGTATTCATCTTCGATCCTCTCTTGCATGCGTATGGGTAATGCGGAAGAGCCAGCACATCGGGTTCGGGACAAGGTTCTTACATCTGCATACTTAAGTATACTGGCGTAAGGGCGAAAGCACATCTTCAGAACACGCTATTTAGTTCGCATGAACAGCACCGGAAGTGGTCAGCTTTCCTAGCGCAATCACACTATGCCACCCATACAGTACGTATTTTTTGCGCTATCCGCAGTTGCACAAATATAGCGCGTTCTGAAGATGTGCTTTCGCCCCAAAGTCAGTACACTAGTACCAGTAATCCGGGCACGTTCTTTTCACGGTTTCACGATCAGAGGAATCCATTGCATAGCATTGAAGACAAATACCTGTCCTTATCTGCTGGATGCTATCCCCAGGGGACGTGGGAGAGGGATGCATCAGAATGGAAGCCATATGCAGGATAAAGCACTACCAAAACATCGGCTGAGGCATGCATCGAAACAGTTGCTGAAGAGAGAAACGGATGCTGGCGCTATGTCTCAAGCCGATGATGCTTCTCTCCAGGGAGAATCCCTCTTAAGCGGGCAGCAACTTGGTCACTATACACTGATCCGCCAGCTCGGACAAGGTGGGTACGCCAGTATCTACCTGGGCGTGCATGACTACCTCCACACCCACGTGGCGCTCAAACTCTTGAATCACTTTCTTACAAGCGAAGAAGACGTGAAGCGTTTCCAGATGGAGGCACGCATCCTTGCTCACTTGCGATACCGGCATATTGTGCGCGTGCTCGATTTTGGTGTGGAAAGGAGCACTCCTTTCCTGGCAATGGAGTATGCGCCTGGTGGGAATCTCCAGCAGTATTTTCCGCAGCATAGAGCACTCCCAATCGGCGGTATCCTGCCTGTCGTCTTGCAGATCGCGAGCGCGTTGCAGTATGTGCACAATCAGGGTCTTATACACTGCGATGTCAAGCCTGAGAATATGCTGCTTGGGCCACGACACGAGATATGGCTCGGTGATTTCGGTATTGCTCTTACCTCATCGGCTTTGGGTAACAAGCAGTTCATGACGCACGAGTTGAAAGGATCAGCCAATTACATGGCTCCTGAGCAAATCAGTGGCGATCCTATGCCGGCGAGCGACCAGTACGCCCTGGCGGTGATGGTCTATCAGTGGCTCAGCGGTCAGCGTCTTTTCGAGGGCACGGGATTACAGGTCTGTCTCAAGCACTTGTCGACGCCTCCTCCACTCTTGCGCGATCTAGTCCCGTCGATCCCGCCAACCGTTGAACGAGTGGTGCTGAAGGCGCTTGCTAAATATCCCTCTCAGCGCTTTGCACATATACAGGAGTTTGCTTATGCCTTGAAACAGGCAAGTCGTTATTAAGGTACTCCATACAGTTTGGAGGTAGGAGGAGACTATGTTCGACTTTGACACGATGTTTGAGACGCCCCGCAAGCGCCCGGGCGGAGTCACACTCGTTGCGGTATTGGTGTGCATTCAGGGGATATTCAGGGTGTTTATCGCTTTCCTCTTTCTCGTGGGGGCTCTCCTCGGTGGGTGGGCGCTCACGACCAGTAGCGTGATTGTAGGTCTCATCGCCGGGGTACTTGCTGTGATCGTGGGGCTGGTCACGCTTTACTTCGCCTGGGGACTGTGGACGCTCAAGCGTTGGGCCTACTGGGCGACGGTGATCTTGATGGCCCTCGATCTGCTGGGCAGTGTGTTCGAATTCACCCAGCCGATCACCGGCGTTTGGACGGTTTGGGGAGGCGTGATCATTCCCGCTGTGGTCTTGATCTACTTCCTGGTCTCTCCCGGTGTACGTAAGGCGTTCCTGGCCTGATGGGTGCAGGGCACAGTGTTTCTTGTTTAGTGCCCTGACCCTGGTATACTGCTCCCTTGATGTGGTAGAATGGTTGAGCAAATAGCCTACTCTCTCGAGTTTCAGGCTCCTCGAAAGGAGCGCCTCGTGTCCGAAATTGCTCAAGCGAGTCTACCACATCAGCCGCAGAAGGAAAGGCAGAGCCATACTCGAACGCGCATCTCACCATACGGCTGGATCATGCTCGTTATGCTGTTCGTCCTTGGCGCCATTAACTTTGCCGACAAAGCGGTGCTTGGGCTTGCGGCGATTCCCATCATCAAGGAGCTACACCTGAGCCCGGCGCAGTATGGCGTGGTGAGCGGCAGCCTCTTCTGGTTGTTCTCGCTCTCAGCGGTGCTGGTGACTGCCTGGGCGGACGTGGTCGGACCGAAGAAGTTCCTGGCGCTGCTTGCGACAACCTGGGCTTTTGTGCAAATTGCCACCCTCTTTGTTAGGACCTTCTTTGGGTTGCTCCTCACACGCGTTGTGCTGGGGGTAGGAGAGGGTCCTTCCTATGGCACCTCGATCACCGACGCGTCGAAATGGGTACCACCTGACCGCCGCGCACTTGGCCTGGGCGTGGTGACTTTTGGCAGCTCGATCGGGCCTGCTGTCTTTGCCCCATTGCTCACCTTGCTGATCGTGAAGGTTGGGTGGCGCGCAGCCTTTTTGTTTCTCGGAATCATCGGCGCACTCTGGGTGGTCACCTGGCTGCTGGTAGCACGAGAACGTCCAGCAGATCAGAGCACACCAGTACATGAGACACACGTGTCTCACCACAGGTGCTTCCCATTCTCTTCTCGCGCACCATCCTGTTCACTATCCTGGCAGCGTTCAGTATCTATTGGGCAACGGCTTTAGCGCTCAGTTGGACTCCGGTCTACCTGGCCACCGTCCTGCACCTCACACTCACCAGTCCTCTTTATATTGCAGGAGTCAGCCTCCCCTGGATTGTTCAGGGGCTTGCACTCTTTGCATGTGGTTCTCTAGCTGATCCTGGGCGCCATCCTCCTCTCCCTGGCGGTGACTATTCCTTCAACGCCGGGAGCCGTTACCTTCTTCATCCTTGCACCTACTGCATGGGCTGCTATCCCCCTGCTGGCCGCCATCGTTCTGGACGTGACTCCACAAGCGCATCGTGGGTTCTTCCAGGGGGTCTTCGTGGCCCTTGCCACGCTGCCCGGTTTTCTTGCCCCTTTCGTGACCGGGCTACTGGTCCAGGCGGCAGGAAACGATGCCAGCCAGGGATTACACCATGCGTACCTATTGGCTGCCCTGTTGCTCCTGGTCAGTGGCGTGCTATTGACAATAGTCGTGAGACCAGACGAGGCCATCCGCATCTTGAAGACCCTGGGTTCCGCCCCAGAAAGGGCCTGACCTGCGTCCTGCATCCACCCGGCCGCCCTCGACCCTTCAGGTGACGCTTATTGGGCGACCCTCTTGCTCATCCTGATTTCCCGTATGTTCTGATACTAGCTCAAAAGTGCTACTCTCTCTGAGCATGTCAGATGGAGACCCGTTGGGCAGCGCGCAAAAATAGTGTGTTTTGAAGATGTATTTCTGATCCTTGCCAGCTATACTAGGAGCAGAGATTGACGTGGTTTCCGTGAGGATAGGTGACGCTGTGAACGACCAGCATCATAGTGGTAGCGAAGCCGGTTTGCCCGTCTCTGAAGGCTATGGCGCGCGCAACTGCCGTCATCGTGCGGATTTTTGGGTGATAAGAACGGTGAGAAACCTGTCAGGTCCTGGACCCTGGCACAAGCAATGGGAGCATGAAATGAAGCAACAAGTTGTCTTGACGCGTCAGGCCCTCAAGACGCCGCGCGCTGCTGCGGTCGCAGGGATCATCTTTGCTGTGTTGTTCACGACCAGCATGGTGCTCATCCGGCTCGCCATCCCCGAAGAATTGAGTGGGTCGAATACTGCCGCATGGCTTCAGGGAAATACGACGACGCTAACGGTGGCGCTGACGTTGGTGCCTTTTGCTGGCATTGCCTTCCTGTGGTTCATCGGCGTGGTGCGAGATCGCCTTGGGAAATCGGAAGACCAATTCTTTTCGACCGTGTTCTTTGGGAGCGGGTTACTGTTTCTTGCGATGATATTTGCCTCCGCTGCGATCGCGGGCGGTATCCTTGAAAGCTACGCCATCGCAGCGGACACGTTGATCAAGAGTAGCGTCCTGAGCTTTGGGCGCGCAGTTATGTACACGATTACCAACGTGTATGCCGTTCGCATGGCGGCCGTGTTCATGATTTCATTGGCTACCATCTGGATGCGTACCGGCGTCATGCCGCGCTTGTTTGTGTTCCTCACCTACGCGCTGGCTTTGCTGTTGCTGGTGAGCAGCAACCTCACCCTGTGGTTGATTCTGGTCTTTCCGGCATGGGTTTTTGTGATTAGTATTTTCATTCTGATCGTTAGTCTGCGCGGTGAGCAAGCTGCAGCCGAGGGTGTGCTTGGCTCTCACGAATCATCATGAACGGGATCGAACCAAAAATGTGGAAGCGAACGTATGCGCCAGGGAGGGCAACGTTGGCGCTCATGGCGAGCCATTCAATTTCGTCTGCAAAGCTTCAACGCTCAGGTGGATGGACTGCCGGTCCTGCTCGATCAAGGCTCCAGCTTGGCTTTCCGCCTGGATGAGGCTGACGTGACGAAGCAGCTTCTGGCGTGCCTCAGGCGATTGCGCGTCCTGGCTCATCGTATCGATCACCTTTAGCATGTGCAGCAGGACACTGGCATTGTCGCAACTGGCATGGCGAAGCATATCGAAGGCGGCGCTGAGCAGCTCGTCGAAGGTAACCGGCTCTAGAACAAGGCGAAGCTGGCCATTCCGGTCGTAGTAATTGGGGTTTTTCTCACCCTGCCGGATGAACAGCGCCAGACCATTCCCCACGTAAACCAGGCAAGTCATAGCAGTGAAGGGGTCATTGATCGCCGGAGACATGGCTCGTACGGCCATTTCGACGAGCTGGTTGACAGCGTATTCGACATCCTGGGTGGTGTGCGCTGGTTTCCAATCTGGAAGGCGTTGCGAATTTGTCCCTCCAACCCCTCGTCGAACCGACCAGCGGGCCAGACCAGGGCGACCACCGCACCACGCCTGAAAAAGTGACCCGGCTTGCGCAGCAGGCGGATGACCAGATTCCTTTCCCTTGCCAGGGTAAGCACGTACTCAGAATCGATGTATTGAACGTAACCGGTGTCCCTCACACGAACCAGATAGCCCTCTGTCTCCACCAGGGTTTCCAACGTCTCCTGGCTGGATTGCCTTTGGTCATCATCGCTCCTGACCCCATCTGGGATTTCTTAGCTGACCACGTCTAGCAACTCTGCGCCCGCCGCAGCCGCGATATTGGGGCCAGTAGCATAGTGCTGATATGCTGGACAAGCAAGATCAACGAGGCAAAGGTTGCCAACATCAAGAGCAATCCAACCGTGGCAGTAATTTGAGATCCTTCAAACTGTACCTTGGCCGGAGGAAGAGCAGCAGTGATGCAGTAGACAAACGTACCCACAAACATGCTTAGAACGAACTGGGTGATGCGATCACCCAGAAAGACGCGCAACAAGCGAGAGCCGTACTGGGCCGCTACGGTCGAAAGTAGCAAGGTGAGCAGCGTGAAGACCACCCCAGCAGTTGCCAGGGTGGTGGTGGCCATGGTAATCAGCGTACTACGCAGTTCAACGACGCTACCAGACAGGACGAAACGGTTATTCTGTAGCATTTCATTGGGATGCGTACATCTACCCAAAACACCGCCCTGTCTAGTAAGATCGCTCCCAGGGACATGACCAGTGGGGCGAACCAGAAGCTCACCTTCAGGCGATCCCAGGTGAAACGGACTGTGACTCTTCTCTTTGCGCGGGTTCTCATGCGTTGCCTTTGTGCCTCCCACAGTCGATCTTTTAGGGACACGAACATGAGATGGCATCGCACCAATGCAATGCCATCTCGCGCTCACAGGCGAGACCAATGTTCCTGCATCCCGCTTGTTTTTGCCTATTGCCTGGCCATGACCAGGCGCAACTCGGCTTCGTGGTCCTTGATCAGGTCGCCGCTGACATCCACCGTTACGCCATAGATCTTGCCGGTGAACTTGAACGGCGACGAATACTCGGGTGTGACGGGCAGACCGGGATTGGCGCCGCAGGTGAGGCCGCCCGGGTTGAAGACGATCGGCACAGTGACGGGGATCTCGGCATCTCCGACCAGTGTGCCATCGATGTAGAGCTGGCCACGACCAGGCGTGCCCTTCCCATGTGGAATGTCCGGTTTGCCGGTCACCTCAAACTCGAAGCGCAACTGGTGGCGGCCCTCCGGCACCGGCTCCACCGACTCGACCTGATAGATAGCCCTGCTAACGTAGTTGTGGGCATACTTGAGCTTGCCGTCTTTGATGTAGAACGCATAGCCGCCCACACCCGTGCCCTGGCAGAGCAGCACTCCCTGCGCGCCGCCCCTGGGGATCTCGACATCGGCGGTGATGCTGTGCGGGCGGTTGAGCACGTGCACAGAGGCAAACCAGGGCACCGTCTGCGTGTCCGGGAAGTAGGTGTAGCTGGTACGGGCCTTGGTGAGCTGCGGGCGCTCCTGGGTAAAGCGCTGCAGAGCACTGCCGTCAATGGGCAGCACCTTGTACTTGCCCGCCTCGACGTACCAGGTCGCAATCATCCCGATCACCCGCTCGCGGTTGGAAGCCTCGACATCGTGGTTCTCGGCAATGTCCTCGGCCACATGGTAGAGCTCCCAGCCATGGGCGTCCAAATCGGCCAGCGTCTCGGCTGAGATGGGCGCGCCGAACGGTTTGCCTGCTTCTTTGAACGAGGGACCAGGCCAGGGACAGACCGCGCGCCAGCCATCATGGTAGAGTGAGCGATGGCCGAACATCTCAAAGTACTGGGTGGTATGTCTGGTAGGAGCTTTGGCATCAGTGAAGCTTTGAGCGAAACTGACGCCCTCGATGGGAGACTGGGTAACGCCCTTAATGACCGTTGGCGGCTCAATGCCAAGCGCGTCGAGCACGGTGGGTACCATGTCGATGGCGTGGGCAAACTGCGTGCGGATCTCGCCCTTCGCTTTGACCTCTTTGGGCCAATGGACAATGAACGGGTCGCTGGAGCCGCCGCGATAGGTCTCGCGCTTCCAGCGGCGGAAGGGGGTATTGCCCGCCCAGGTCCAACCCCAGGGGTAGTGGTTGAAGGTCTCCGGACCACCCAACTTGTCGATCTCCTTCAGGCTCTCCTCAAACGGCTCAGGTGCATTGTTGAAGAACTGACCCTCGTTGGAGGTGCCGGTGGGGCCGCCCTCGGCGCTGGCACCGTTATCCGAGATGACCATGATCAAGGTGTTGTCGAACTGGTCGATGCTCTTCAGGTAGTCGAGCAGGCGACCAATGTGATAGTCTGTGTGGGTCAGGAAGCCGGCGAAGACCTCCATCATGCGGGCGTAGAGCTTCTTCTGCTCTGGTGAGAGAGCATCCCATTCCGGCACGTCCGGGTCGTGACGCGAGAGTTCGGCGCCGGACGGGACAATACCCAGCTCCTTTTGACGGGCAAAGACCTTTTCGCGATATGCATCCCAGCCATCGTCAAACATCCCTTTGTACTTGTCTGCCCACTCTTTGGGAACGTGATGTGGCGCATGCATAGCGCCAGTGCAGAAATGCATGTAAAACGGCTTGTCCGGTGCAACCTGCTTGGCATCGGCGATGAACTGGATCGCCTTGTCGGCCAGGTCTTCGTTCAGGTGGTAGCCCTCCTCTGGTGTTCTGGGTGGCTCAACCTGGTGGTTGTCGTACATCAGGTCAGGATAGTACTGGTGGGTGTCGCCGCCCAGGAAGCCGTAGTAGCGCTCGAAACCGCGGCCCAGTGGCCAGCGATCGTACGGACCAGCGGCGGACTCGTGTTCGGATGGCAACAGGTGATACTTGCCGATCATGTAGGTGTTATAGCCCTGTTGCTGCAGGATCTCCGAGAGAAAGCCGTTTTCGAACGGCATTTGGCAATTGTAGCCGGGATAGCCGGTAGCGGCCTCGGAGATGCATGCCATGCCATTTGAGTGGTGGTTGCGACCGGTGATGATGCACGCACGCGTAGGCGAGCAGAGCGCCGTGGTGTGCATGTTGTTATAACGTAAGCCACCCTCTGCGAGTTCGTCCAGGTTGGGTGTCTCGATGGGGCTGCCGTAGCAGCCGAGCTGACCGTAACCTGTGTCATCCAGCACGATGAACAGCACATTGGGCGTGCCTTCCCTGGCGCGCATGGGTTCGGGCCACGCCGGGCTGGACTGATCTGTCGTCAGCCCAATCACGCCGGGAAACATCGTTCCAGGCTTGTACTCTGTGAGTGCCATGTGAGTCTCCTAACATATTTACTCGTATGATTTTACGACTGTATTGCACTCTGCGCTTGCATGCGCGTACGTTCTGCAATCTCATACTGTGAACCGCCCTTGGCCGGTAAGATTGCACCGATGAGCCAGAGGAAAGGAATGAAGATCCCGATGATCCCCAACGCTACATACCCTTTCCTAAAGGTGAGCAAACACACAGTGAAGAGACAGACAATGTACACGGTGAAAAGCAGAGATGCGAAAATCCAATCGAGTATGGTCATGTGACAAACTCCTATTTTTCGTTGAATGAACGACCTGCTGAGGCTGGAGTATCCTCGAAACTCAGCAGCACCTGAATGATCCTTACGCCTAAGGCAGGCAGAAGGAAGAGAACATGGCTTGAATACATGTGGCCACTCTCTTCCGTTTGCTGAATGAGAGGCCAATGACAACAACTCCAAAGCCAACGAACCAACCATCTGGCGATTATACGCCAGTTTGGGCTTGCACGCGCCCATCTTTGATAGCGGCAAGGAGTGCTGCATGGTCGCGTTCGGCCTGGCCGGCATACACCTCGGCAAACGAGGCAATGGCACGATCGAACGTATCCCCATTCCCCAGGTAGCCGCTGATCAGTGCCGTGTCTCCGGTGCGCGTGCGCTCGCGCCAGGGCTGTCGCGCATAACTCGACGTACGCGGTAAACAGGACCGGATCCATCCCCTCGACCTCCGCCGAGAACTTCATGTCACGCAACTGTCGCGCATAGAACGCCATGATGTCTGCTGTTCCTCGATAGAACGCGAAAGCTGACAGCGACATGCGTCCGAAGCGGATGGGCACCAGGTGCTCCAGTCGCGTCGTATTGGACTCTTCCAACATACGAATTGGGTCGGGACGCTCAGGGACTGGCGCCCATTCTGCATGGCTGGAACGGGGCGTCTCGCTACACAGCACCTTGCCCGCAGCATAGCGCTCGGCCCGCGTTGACAAACTCCGGTCCCATTCAGTCGGTATGCTGGATGGGGCGGTTGTGGTTGTTATAAGTTTCCTCCAATCAGTGAAACAACAGCATCGTGAATGGAAGCAGCAGTTGTGCTCACCTTTTCAAGACTCGGGGCGAGATTCGTGTTCACTAGCTGGTTGAATTTGTCGACAAATGGACTGTTAGCATTGATCCGATTACCCAATTTGGCCGCCGCATCGTTGATCTGTGTCACCTTTTGTCGCGCGTCTTGTACCTGGGTATTCACGCATCCAGCCCGTTATTCACGAGCGTTAGTGTTTTCGTCGTCACCGTAGTGACATCGATTACGGCACTGCGTGCGTATGAGCGGGCGTACCACACTCCGGCAATCCCTGCCACGCTTAGAATGAATCCAACACCGCGAGCAACATGAAGAGTGTGACCAAAATCCGACTGTTGATACTGAGCCAACGTCTGCCTTCTTTGGGTGGCTTTGACGAAACAACTTCACTCATAAAACGAACCTGCGAACCTGGATGGCTCTGTAAAACACACTCAAGCGGCCTGATGAGATTCTGCCAGCGGCAGATACGCGATTTCTGTACCGGAGCGACCACAAGCGTCATTGCTCGAAACTACGTATGTAATTTCGGGCAATGGGCTTGCCTCCGCCCTCACCCCCATTCAGGTTAGAATAGCACTAAAAGCGGCGGCGCTGGCGGCGACGCACGCCCGCGACCGACATCGGCGACAATGGTCTGCCGACCGGGTCAATGAACAGCGAGCAGGGACCCGAGCTAGCCGGTAGCATCCCGTCAAGGATATCGACCTTATAGGTGAGGGTATCCCCTTCAAGTTGCGGATCGCTGATGGTCATCGTCACTTCTTCGGGAACCGTGTCGCCATCTTCCAGGAAGGACAAAACCGCGTTCGGTGGATCCTCAGAGAAGCTGTCTTCGCCCTCGCCCCACTGGTCGACGAACTTCCTGGAACTCAGGTGACCTACGACCCTTTGGGGTCGATCAGAAAAGAAGAGGGTCGCATGTGCCAGCCCGTGAAATGTCACAGAGTCCTTACCGGTCGTCAGCCCGTGGGCGCTCTGCACAAACAGGGCTTCGATGCTGTCGACCTGGGGTTCGGTTTTTTCGCTCATAGATGTGTTCCTTTCGTGTATACACTGATACATGTACGATAGTCGGTCCAGCATACAAAAGAGTGGCGTCTTGACGATGGACGAAGAAATCGGGGAGGTGAATCTCCCTCAAACGTGTGATGGAACTTCACGCCTCTTATTCTGCACACTCAGTTCCAGGTTCCTACATTCCCAAACATAAGTATACAGGTGTTAAGTACGGAAATGCATCTTCCAAACACGCTATTTTTGCGTATGCCGTCAATCTGAGCCGATCGTGTCGTCTAGTGTGTTTGCATTAGTTACTGCCAGAACACCGATTACGTAATCGACAATGTTCCTAGTAAGCCAGGATCTGTATGAAGCTTGTCTCTATTCGGATGCATCCAGATCGCCTGTTAGCCTTTGTGATATCAGGACGCCATCACTCACTTCGTCTGGCCTCTCTTAGATTTCTTCCCTTTTGCTCTCTTGCCTGGAACTCTCTTGGAAAGCCCTTACGCCCTCCTCAACCGAAAGATAGATGTGCTGCTTCCCGATAGTATCGGCAAGGCCGCTGTGCTGGAGCATGTCTCGCACCGGTGTTCGTACACTTGCGAGCAGCAGTTCGATATCCTTCGCTTTCAGTTCGGTTTGCAGGTCGGTCAACATCTCCAGGCTGTCAATGTCAAGCCGGGCGGTCGCTTGGAGATCGATGAGTACGGACCTGGGTGAGTGGTCGGTCGTACGCAGCAGATCGCGTACCCGGTTGCGGAACTGAGTGGTATTGGCAAAAAAGAACTGCACATCGGGACGCAGCAGTAGCAGGCCAGGGATCGCCTCGTTCTCGGGATACTGTTCGATATCCCCGTACGCCTGTTTTCCCGGCACCTTGCCCAGCACCGCAATAGATGGTCGACTTGCCTGGTAGACTAAGATGAGTAACGAGAGGGCCACCGCGATCAGCAGCCCAGCCAGCACTGTGGCAGGTTATAGAATAGAGGGGTCAATGCAATCGCAGTGAGTAAGACCAGCGCGGAAGCGACCAGCGATGAGACCTGGCTGCGTGCGCCTGCCGCGTCATTGGCCGTCGAGCGTGATAGACTCCCGCCCACTGCAAAGCCCTGGAACAGTCCGGCTCCCAGGTTCGCAATGCCGACTGCGATGAGTTCCTGGTTGGCATCCGTGTCATAATGATGCCTGATGGCAGACGCGCTCGTGGCTCCCGTGTGTTCGGAATACGCAACGAGCGTGAGGCCTAAGGCACCTGGCAGCAGCGCCAGCAGATCACTCAGTCCGATAGCTGGAATCTTCAGTTGAGGAAAGCCACCGGGGATGGTGCCGACGATCGCCACACCGCGCTGCTCCATGTTGAAGAGACTGACAAACAAAATACCGGAGACGAGGGCCACCAGAGCTGCCGGTATGCGCGGGAATAGCCGAGGCAGGCCGAAGAGGATCGCCAGGCTGAGGACCCCAATGAGTAGCGTCCAGCCGTTCGTCTCTCCCAGGTGGATGATGAAATTCCAACATTCCATGAAGAAGTCACCACTGCCACTGCCTGTCTTGATGCCAAAGAGCTTGCCCACCTGTCCTATCGCGATGACCAGGGCCAGACCAAAGAGGAAGCCGGTGACCACTGACCTGGAGAGAAAGGCTGAAACAAAACCGAGCCGTAGCAAGCCAGAGAGTAGAAACAGCGCTCCAACAAGTATGGCCAGATCAGCAGCCAGTGCAATGTAGCGTTCCGAGCCTCCGGCTGCCATAGGTGCTATGATCGCAGCGGTAATGATAGCGATGGAGGAGGTGCTGCCTACGATGATTTGGCGTGAGGTACCGAAGAGCGCGTACGCCAGCAACGCCACGGGAGCCGCGGCGAGCACGACCTGTGGGGGTACGCCGGCGATCTGTGCGTAGGCCACCGCCTCCGGGATGACCAGCACCCACACCGTCAGCCCGGCAATCACATCCAGGCCCAGCCAGGATCGCTGATAGGCCGGGAGCCAGGCCCAGATGGGAAAATACCTACCGAGCCATCCTCCTCGTGTAGACGTGGTGGGAGACGCCATCATTATCCCTCTTTCCTGTTCACACTGCAAAAACGAAAGAACTCGTCGAGATATCGATCGTGCCAGCACATATGAACCTGAGGGTACTCTCTGGCACCTCATCTGCTGCATCTACGCTTGCATGCGCGTACGTTCTGCTTACGAATCTTGCGCACACAGGCGATTGAGCTATACCTGGCTGACTACATCCTCAGACTTTAAGTATACTGGCGTTGAGAACGGAAACACATCATTTAAACACACTATTTTTGCTGGACGCAAAAATCAGAAGAAAGAGAAGTTGAGAGTGTCTCCTACAGACAATTGGAGATAAGGATTAGGTGGGAGCATCTGGAAAAGAGGATCGCTGCACATCAGGCAGGAGACTTTCCCTGGCAGGAGAGCCAAGCACTTCGAGCAATTCTTCCAGAGCAAAGACGCCATAGCAGCCAGCGACATAGAGCACTACCGAGTTCGCGTTGGCGGTATCGTCGTAACCGCCGAATGGCCACTGCAGCCAACCGCTCACCGGCGTGCAAACGATAGACTTGCGCGGTATTGAAAGCCAAGCACGTCAAGGTCGTGCGCCCCAGGGCAGCAGCAAAATCGCGTCCCCAGTGCTGTTGCTCGAGTCCCCATCCCTCTTTGAGTTCGCGGAAAGTATCATCTTCAATGTGCCAGCGCGGACGAAATGCCTGCAAGGCGGCAAAGCCATCGGCGAACCTGCGGGTACTCACCAAGGCTCGCGGTGGCTCTTGGGCCAACTCCCGAGTGGTCACATCACGGATGAGGCATGCCCACAGGCTGGCATCAGGCACGCCATAGTGAGCAGCCGCCTCGAGAAAGCTCTCCCAACTCGTCAACTCGTCGGCTGCCGTGACCTCCACCTCACGTACCAGCTTGTGGCCTTGAATCGTGCGCACATACCGATGATGGGTCTAATAGATGAGTTGTCCATCGGCCAGCCCCTGTAGATCCTGGTAGAGCAGACGATCCTCGGGCAAACCTACCAAGGTCTCAATGCCTTGGCGGTACTTGAGCCAAGCCAACAGTGGCACATCGGCATAGAGCGCATCTGCCAGCAACAAGCTGATGGCCTGCGGTCCTGCCACCTCGAGCACTTGCTCAATCAGCGAACGTGTCACCGCCGCTTCTTGGCCTTTCTCCGAGGCGGGTCCACTTAAGAGTCGCCATGCCACGATGATTGGGCGCGTGGCTGAGACACACACCAAGGCTACCAGACGGAGGTCCTCGCCCAACCCACTGCCATCGACGGCATAAACCTTGCCACGTACCAACTGCCGCTGGTAGAGTGCTTTGACCCTTGCAACTTGCGCACGCAGCCACGCTGACTCCCCGACGCGCGAGAGCCGCATCGCGCAACGTATCAGGATGGCACGGCAGTGACTCCTCTTGCCGCCCATCAGGATGTCGATGCCGCCCATTACTCCCCGAGCGGATCTGCACCGGCGCCCAGCCCAATTGCAACAACACTGCTGGCTCTCGAAACAGTACCTCAGTCGCTCCACTGAGTGATGCCTGTTCCACAGACGGCAAGCTCGCCAGCGTGCGCAGCAGCAACTCATCGGGCACGCCCGCTCGTACTCGCTGTACCTCGAGCTCATCCAGGATCGCAAACATCCCTAATTCCTGGTGCAAAGCCACCAACTCATCCAACGACCCACTGGCCATCGTCGTAGCAAAATCCGGCCGTTCGCCTCGTCGCAAAGCCTCGACCACTGCTCCTTTATCATTTCGATACCATTCCATCTTCTTCCTCCTCCTTTAGAACTTCTCTTCTAGTCTATCACTCCATCCTCTTATCTCCAAATGTCTGCAGAGCGCGTAACTCACTTGACGTAGTTGAACTTGAAGAGTATAATAGTAGCTAGAAGAGCTTCGAACCCTTTCAATACAATGAAAGGAGGTTACGAACAAAAAGAGTTCTCAGACCCTCTCTAATAAAGGATGGTATTATGCTAGGACCAATCGATTATATTGCGGTCTCTTTTAAGGGTAATAATTTTGATGGGAGTGTGTTGAATGCACTATCAGAAGCCACTAAGCGTGGTGTGATACGTGTTGTGGATCTGGTGCTTGTTATCAAAGATGCTGATGGGAAGGTAGAATGGGCCGAGATCGAGGATCAAGAGGACGATCTCAAAGAAGTCGCGAAGTTATTAGGGCACAAAGGTGACCTTCCCCTTTTAACAGAAGACGATGTGCAAAAACTGGGTGCTCAAATGCCCAACGATACATCAGCTGGCATACTCGTTATAGAACAGCTCTGGGCTATAGATTTAAAGAAGGCTCTGCTCCATGTGGGAGGTGAGCTATTGGCCGAGGGTCGAATTCACCCAGATAAAGTATCCGCTGCTGTTGAAGAATTTGAGCAGCAAAAATAAGAGCGTTAGTTCAGTAAAAGAGGAGGATAGTATGATAGGACGACCACTTACACCAGTTTCAGTAGCAGGACGCCGCCGCCGACAGCGCCGCAACGGGTTACTATAGATCTGTATACACCTGTGCGTTCATCTAAAAGAAGGCCATTTCTGGCCTTCTTTAGTTGTACAATCAACCAACTCAAACTGCAGTTGAAACAGGAGGAGCTTGTTGAATACTGCGGTCTTGGACTCCATAAGCCATGATACAAGCGAGCAACAGATAGGGAGTAGTGCCCTGTATCGGCATAGGCAGGATGTAACTTGCACGGACCATACTGGCCGCAAATTCTAGGCCGCTTGACGCCGCGAGACACGCCATAGAACGAGTCCGCTACCACCGCTGAAAGGTGATGTGTGCTTGCACTGCTCGGCGCACCAGTTCTACGGTGATCTTGAGCTTCGTGCGAAACTGCGGATCCTCTTTGCCTTTCTCAAAGTGGTGAGCCGGGGTGTAGGGCTCAACATCGACCGGGTAGTAGACGCGCTCATCAGCCCACAGGCTCGTCACCGAGACCACCCCATTGTCGATCTTGCCCAGGTTCGCCAAATATTGGCGCCCCACATGTGCGGGGTGCTGTCCATCCTTGCGATCGCCGGTCTCGTCGATCACCAGCACCCCGTCTGTGCTTGGCGCGGTGGCCGGGTCCTCGCGCAGCAGGGTGAGCCGCTCGGCTTGCACCTGGCGCTCATCCCAGGTGGATTCCGAGAGAAACCATTGCAGCTTTTGCGCTCGTGGCTGCTGTGCTCCCACCTCTGGCTCGGTATTGACCAGTCCGGTCAAGGTCTTCTGGCGTTCACTCGGCAAGAGCAAGCCCTCCAGGTAGCGGCGAAATTCATCACGTTGGTTGCTTTTACCCAACAAGGCATCAAAGTGCCTGGCATAGGCTTCCAGCGGCTCGGGGGCAGGGGCAATCTCAATACGCTTCGTCATCTCATCTTCCTCCTCTCCCCTCATTTTACCACACTATGCCCTGTGTCAACAAACTTCCGGTAGTGTGTTTGCGCTAAGGGTGATGTGAAGCGTTAGTGACGGGAGCGAGTGCAAGTCTCGCCCCTACATTTCTCACGCAAGGTGATGCTCGATGGCATAGCGAGTGGCGGCGCTGCGTGAATTGATCCCTAGCTTCCCGTAGATCGATTGAATATGCACATTGACGGTGTTTGGGCTGAGAACAAGCTGCTCGGCTATCTGATTCTTGGAGAGCCCTATTGCCACCAGGCGCAGTACCTCGACTTCACGCGCCGTTAGCCCATCAAGTGAAGCAGCAGGAGGGGGCAGTCTTGAAGTTGACACCGCCTTTAGACCCGACGTGGTTATGGGGACACGTGCTTCTGCGGTCAGTGCTTCAATTGAAGTGAGTTGTTGACCCTCATCCCAAAGAGCAACAAAGACTTTCTCCCCCAACTGAGCGCGTGCCACTGCTACTGTTTGGTCATAGAATGGCTGCTTCATAGCTAGCGGGCTATAATACCTATGGGCTGAGCGTACAGCGTCAGCCGAGGCGAACAGCCGGACTGTCCAGGCGACCAGTCCCTCTGCGAGCGCGATTTCCCCCAGCCCTTCCAGGCTCGAGGCCAGGGCCCACTTCAGTCGGGGAATCATCCAGCGTCCTTGTAAGCTGGTAATGCTTTCCACGTAGTGCGTGCGCGCATGGACCAGATCCCCTTGTCGCAACGCCAGATAGCCCAGTCCACAGAGCGTCCGCGCGCTATCATCCTGGCTTTGCAGTTCTCGACTGAGCGAGAGCGTCTCCTCCAGCAATGTGCGTGCCGTCAACTCGTCCCCAAGCGCTATCAATTCATATGTATACGTGATCAAGGTTTCCAAGAAGAAAATTGGTTTGCCTAATGTTCTATAGTGTGCCAGACTCTCCTCGGTCAGCATCCTTGCGTGTGTGTACGCTCCCAGTTCATAGGCTATCAATCCCAGAAAGTAAAGGAAAGTGGCAGTGAGCCAGACATTTCCCACCTCTTTAGACAAAGCCAGGCCCTCCTCAAGGATCTCACGAGCCTTCGTATACTCCCCATGAAACAGCGGCACTACTCCCAACATTGCTATGAGTTCAGCGAGCTCGCTTTTCGCTCCCACTTCCTTGCAGAGGCGTAACGCTTCCTCGAGTATCGTTGCTGCTGCTGCTACCTCCCCGCGATTATGTGTAATCGCCCCCAGATAGGTCAATGCGCTCGCGATGCCGCGCTTGTCTTGCAGTTGACGACTCAGCCGCTCGCTCTCTTCAAGCAGCACAATAGCTTGTCCTGGATCATTCTGCCAGAATGCCAGGTATCCGGCAGCGTAGAGTGCGTTTGCCCGTACCTGTGAAGAGATCGAGATCGGTTCCAGTCTTCCCGCATCCAAGGCCTGTTCCAGGAAGCGACGACCCTCACTGAGATAGCCGCGCTGCAACCAGAATTGCTGTAAGGCTGTTGCGAGCCGCAACACTTCTTCGATGTTGCCTTGTTCCAGCAGCCACTGCAGGGCAGCCCGGAAGTTCTCATGATCTCGCTCCACTTGATCCGCCCAACTGCTTTGTTTAGCACCGACCAGGGCCGATTCGGCACCCTCTGCGAGTGACAAGTAGTAGGCCGCATGAGCATCGTGGGCGCGCTCGAGCTCTCCACTCGTAGCGAGCGCCTCCAGACCATAGTCACGGATGGTCGCCAGCATGTTGAGTCGTGGCTTCCCTGCTTCCTGTTCCCTCCGCTCGAGCAGACTGTTATCGAACAAAGAGGAGATCACATCCAGGATGGGAGTGACGTTCTCGCTAGCTGCCGTGCCGACCGCTTCGGCCGCTTCAAGCGTACAGCCTCCCACAAAAACACAGAAGTACCGGAAGAGGCTTTGCTCCTCAGTCGAGAGCAAGTTGTAACTCCAACTGATGGTGGCGCGCAGCGTTTGCTGGTGTACAGGCGCATCTCGTCCACCGCCGGTGAGCACCTCGAAGCCTTGCGAGAGGCGTGCCAGCAGTGTCCATGGTGGGAGAACCTTGATACGTGCAGCGGCCAGGACAAGCGCCAGGGGCAAGCCGTCCAGGAGCACGCAGATCTCGGCGATGGTAGCCGCATTATCCCCGGTCAGCTCGAAATCGGACTGTTTGGCTTGCGCTTGCTCAGCGAAGAGTGCCACTGATGCAACCTGTGACAGGCTATCCTGCGCTGGCAGATGCTGCAAATCAGGCACGGCAAGCGGCGGCACTTTGTACACGTATTCGCCTTCAAGATGGAGTACAGCTCGACTTGTCACCAGGAACTTGAGTTCGGGACAAGCCATGAGGAGATCAGAAAGCAGAGGAGCGGCTGGCAGCACTTGCTCAAAATTGTCCAGCAGCAGCAAGAGCTGTTTGGTGCGCAGGAACGCACTGAGGTATTCGAAGAGGGGACGCTTCCCGTACTCCTGGACTCCCAGTGCATACGCAATGGCGGAGACGACAAGGTCGGGATCACTGATGGGAGCCAGCGGTACAAAACACACACCGTGGGTAAACTCCTCCAGCACATCGCTTGCAAGAGCTACGGCCAGGCGTGTCTTGCCGACGCCAGGTGCACCAGTCAGGGTGAGCATGCGTACCCGGGGACGTGCGAGCATGGCACGAACTGCCTGCTGTACCTCCTCGCGCCCAAAGAGTGGTGTGAGCGGGTGCGGCAGATTGGTGTAGAGCACGTGCCTGCTCTTGACCAGCAACTCAGTATCGATAGATGGTGTCGATGGTATATGTGAGCTGGCCTGGGCCGCCTCTTCAAAGGCGGCGGCAAAACTGAGCACATCCACGAAGCGCCTCTGTGGGCCTTTTGACAGGGCTTTGAAGACGACCTCTTCGACCGAGGATGAGATGCCCGGATGTAGCTCGCTCAAAGAGGCAAGGGAGGGAGAGAGAAGCTCATTGGCAAGCTCAGGAGCCGAATCTTGTAAAGGAAGGTGTCCACTCAGCCACTCGTAGACCATCACGGCCAGGGCGTATTGATCGCTGGCCGGGCTGATTTGGCCGCGAATCTGCTCAGGCGCCATGTAGTCAAGCGTGCCGAAACGCTGCTGCACCTGGACGGTTTCCGAACCAGACATGAGCAGCGCCAGACCAAAATCGCTGAGGAGCACCTCATGTTTGGGTCCTAAGAGCACGTTTTCGGGTTTGAGGTCACGGTGGAGCAAGTGCTGATCGTGGGCAAACTGCAAGGCCGAGGCGATGGTGCTCGTGTAGGTGACGACAGTCAAGAGCGGTACAATCGTGCCAGGAGGGTGAAGCTCTCGCAGGTTCCCATGCGGAGCATAGTCCATCACCAGGTACGGGGTCTGGTGCTCGATGCCAAAGTCGAAGACGCGGATGATATGCGGGTGCATCAGGTGGCTCAGGTGGCGCGCTTCAGTAAGAAAGTCTTCGGTGGCATGTGCGTCCACCTGGGTGTGCAGGACTTTGATGGCTACCTGACTATTGAGGTAGATGTGCTCGCCCAGGTAGACGTCGGCAAAGGCACCTTTCGCCAGCCAGCGGGTCAGCCGGTAGTTTCCCAGACGTTGCCCTGCGCGATCCTTCGTGCCTCCGCTACCTCTGGACGGAACCGGCGTGTACGTCTTGCTGAGAGCTTGCGCTGTCTCTTGAGATGGGTCGAGTAGAGGCGTTTCCTGTTCGCTTTGAATGGCCAAGGGAGATGCAAGCTGGAGAGCTACCTCCTCTAAGTGGGCAAGGGAAAGGTCGCTGCTCCGACCCAGGTATTTCTTGGCCGTATTCCGTCCGGTTCTCCTATAGGCGTACCAATACGCGCTGCCTCCTGACCTGGACTCCTGGCGTACCGTCAACTGAGCATGCTGGCCACCGAAGGTGAAAGACGAAACGCTCTTCAGCCAGTCGAACCACTCGCGACTGCCGGGAACGATAGGGAGTGCTTGCTGGCTGGAGATGTCATGGAGTTCGTAGGACCCTCCCTCGGGGATCCAGGTCACACGATACGGAGCTGCCTTCGGCATAGGAACAAACCTCTTCTTGCATGGTACTATCAACATATCCAGGTGTGTTACCCAATAGTTCATCAAGAAACAGTATACTATTTGGGTAACACAAACACAAATCTATGCGTGTGTTTTTAAACCAAATCCAGGCCATCGAGGAAAGATTTTACCCCTTGGAAGTGCCTGATACCAAATAGGGGCGAGCGTTCCTCAGACTACAATTGACCACACTTAAGAAGTGTACATTTCAGATTCTGAGTTTCTGCGAGGAGCATCTAGTGCAAACGCTCTAGCGAACTGAGAACCTTCAACTCCTCATCGTTCTGCAAATGCATAAAATAGTGTCTTCTGAAGATGTGTTTTCACACGTTACACCCTATACTCAATAGCAAAGCATATCAAGCTCTATGCTATGGGTTACGACACATTTCGATAGCCACTGGACTAGAAGCCTTGATGTCACCCCATTCACCCGCGTTCGGGGCAAGCCCTGAGCGCAGCGAAGGATCTCTCTCGATGGAAAGTATAGGTTACGAAAATAGGCGGTGTACATGTTGTCACCCTGAGTGCAGCGAAGGGTCTCTCTCGATGGGCAGCGAGATGCTGAGCGCAGCGAAGCATGGCAGGACTGTACTCAGCATGACAGTTCAAGCATAACAGCGCTGTTCTACTGTTGCGCCATGGGTCTGGCAGTCAATATGGTGAGTAGGTTAGGAATCCCCTGGCGCTTCGAGAAGTTGTACATGAACCAGGGGAGCGAAGTCATTATGAATCGACGGTATCATATCTGCCATAATTGTGGAGCTTCCGTTTCTCATATTGATGTAAATATATAAGGACGTGAAAACGATGGTTCTATCGGGTCTCTTGAGCAGCGGAACAAGCTCATCAAGTCTTGTTAACCAGGTAGAATTTCTCATCCTCTTACTCATCGTGACCTTGATCGTGGCGCTGCTTGCACGGCGCTTGCGGGTGCCCTACACCCTGTTGCTGGTGATCATCGGCTTCGTCGTCGGGTTCTTGCCGTTCGTTCCGAACGAGCATATCGATCCCAACCTGGTTCTCTATGTCTTTATTCCCGCGCTCCTCTTCGAAGGGGCCTGGAACGCCGAGATTGACCGGCTGGAGGCCGATTGGTTGCCCATCGTCTTGCTTGCTATCCCTGGACTGGTGCTCTCCCTGCTGGTAATAGCGGCTGCCCTCTCCTGGGGCATCGGCCTGCCCTGGCTGTTGGCCTTGCTGGTTGGCGCGATTGTCTCCCCCACCGATCCGGTGGCGATCATTGCCTTGTTTCAGCAGCTAGGTGTGCCTGATCGCTTACGAACCCTGGTCGAAGGGGAAAGCATTTTCAATGATGGCACCGGGAGCGCGGCCTACGAGTTAGTCCTGGCGGTGCTGCTGCCCACCCTGGGGTTGGCAGAGGCGTCGGACACTCCCTCGTTCCTGAACACTCCAGTTCTGGGGATTGCCGGAGAGGTGCTCTGGCTCATTTTCGGAGGCTTGCTGCTCGGCTTTGGCGTGGGATGGGTTGTGTCGCATCTCTTGCGCCGCATCGATGATCGTCTGATCGTGATTACGGTCACTGTCGCCGTAGCCTACGGCATGTACCTGTTGGGAACGGCCTTGCATACTTCAGGCTTACTGGCCGTGATGGGGGCTGGGCTGGTCATGGGCAGCTACGGACGCAAGCATGCCATGTCCCCCCGCACGATCGAAGCCGCTGATGACGTCTGGGAATTCATCAACTATCTCGCCAACTCGTTGCTCTTCCTCCTACTGGGCTTTGAACTGGCCTCGACCAATCTTGTGCAATCGTTCCCGGGCATCTTCTTTGGCCTGCTCGGGGCCATCATCGGCCGTGTGCTGATGATCTACGCGTTCATACCATTGCAGGATGTGCTGGCTCGCTGGTGGGCACGCCGAACCGGTGAGCGGGGCTCCAGGCTCCCTCGTCCGCGTCCCGTACCCTCAGCATGGCGACCGGTGATGGTGCTCTCGGGCCTGCGGGGTGCTCTTTCGCTCGCCCTGGTGCTGGGCTTACCCACAGAACTTGAGCAGCGCAACCTGTTAACAGATATCGTCTACGGCGTGATCCTGGTGACGCTGCTTGGGCAAGGGCTGACCCTGCGGGTGCTCTTGCCGCGTTGGAAAGAGAAGTTGGTACGCGCGGAGGAAGAGGAGCCTTTGCCTACCCAGGCTTAATTAACCGACCAGGAAGGATACGTATTCAACTGGATAACAAGTACACGATTGATCTGATCGGTTCGGCTTTCGAGCAGGCAGGGGTCATCGTGCTTGTCATTGGAAGCATTCTCGCGTTCCTGCGCTGCGTTGTCATCCTCATTCGTGAGAGGGATGGCCCGATGGCGTTTAGACATCTGCGCCTGTACCTGGGCAGAGCCATCGTGCTCGGACTAGAACTGCTGGTTGCAGCCGACATCATCAGGAGCGTTGCCATCAATCCCACCTTTGCCAGTGTTGGCGTGCTTGCGCTTATCGTGCTCGTCCGTACCTTTCTGAGCTGGTCGCTCGAGGTCGAGATCAATGGTGAATGGCCCTGGCAGCATTCGCGCCTCCACAAGGGCGAACCGGAAAATAAAGACGAGCTGTGAGGGCCGTTCTGGCCTGAGGCAGTAGATGCTTCGCGATGATCGCTCGTTACTGGATCAGTTCGATGTCCGGCAGGTGCCAGAGATCGTCCACCATCCCCGTGGTCGGTACTGTGGATACTTCAATGAAAAAAGGCCCGCTTATGAACCTGCGGCTGGCTCAGCCACTGGAGTGGAGGCTTTGACACGGCTACCCAATTGACGCGCAGTAGGCAGGAGCAGGAGCAGCAGCAGGATGGCCCCGACCAGGAGTGTGGTAATCACATTCGGATCGCTAAAATTCTGCGCGCCCACCACAAGCGCGGCGGAGATGTTGCGTTGCGCCGTTCCCAGACCCATCACGCTGCGAATGCCTGGGTCACGCAAGCCAAGCACAAACCCAATCGCAAACGAGGCGATGATAAAAAGCAGCAGAGCGAGAATGCCGCCGGTACCGATCAAATTCAGAATGTTGGACACGTTCAAGCCCAGCCCGACGACCAGCAAGATGAGAATCGCTAAGCTCGACGCTTTGTTCATGACGGGTTGGTAGGTGGCGGCAGTTTCGGGCGCCTGTGCTCGGATGAACAGCGCTATACCCAGCGGGATGAGCATCAACAGAATCAGCGATTGCGCAATAGCCCACGGATCCACCTGGACGCCCGACAGGAGTAGTGGCAGCACGATTGGCATGTAGATGATCGTGACGACCATCAGCAGCACCATCAGTCCGACGCCGAAGGCAATGTCGCCCCTGGCGACCTGCACTAGTTTGGGCAAAAAGGGTGCGCCCGCTGCCGTTGCCAACAAGATCAGCCCGATTTGTAGCGGTTCGGCGAGGGGAATGACCCGTATAATGCCGTAGGCGATCAGTGGAATGAGAACGAAATTGGCGAACAGCGCCAGGATCACGAGGCGCACATTGCGTAACGGGGCGATGATTTGCGGCACGGTCAAACTCAATCCCATCGCCACCATGCTGGTAACGACAAAAATCAAGCCGGACAGCTTGGCGATGGCGCCAAAGAACTGGACGAGTGTCATGTGATGTTCCTCCTTGTTTATACAACTACTCGACCCAGTGTTGGATAGCTTTCCTGGGCCGCTATCTCTCTCGACCGCCATGGATCATTGCGTAGAGCTTGATACGCTTCCGTTGTTGAGTATAGCATGGTAACGCTTGAAAACACATCTTGTGAACACACTATTTTAGTCACTCCGGTGACGAGTGAGAACTCGAACTGATTGAGAGCCTAGCGCGTTAGCACTATACGAAGCGACCCTTTCATGTACCGATGTATCCCACATCGCATAAAAATAGTGCGTTCGTAAGATGTGTTTTTCATGAGAGGCCTGTAGACTGTAAGCAGCGATACAATTCCTTCCAGGACAAAGAAGAGCGGATGCGAAATAGATGGATAAGTCGTGTCACCTAGATACATTGCAGGAAGGGGGACACTTATACCTTACTATACCGAAGAACAACAGGCCGGGCTGATGGCACTGCCAGGGGCTCTACTCGTGCTGGTACTGACGATGAGCGTGTCTGATCCGAAGACCAGGCTGCGAGATGTGATCGAGAACATGAATTTCGTCCTGGAAGTGAAAAAGGCCTATCCAGACAATACCCTGATTCAGGGCGTGTTCGAGGATACCGAGATCCCCTTGCGTGTGCTGCATCTCTCATCCCTTTCAGATAAAGAATCAGCCTGGCGCGCATTGCGCCTGTATATTGAGAAAGCCAGTGCGCCGCTAGGTGTAGATACCCAATCCACCGAGTTCAGAGCATTTCTGGTTGTTCTGGTGAATAAGCTAGCAGAAGATGTAGAAACAGGTCTGTTCGGAGACGATCCAGTCATGGTAAAGGTACAGAGTGATTACCTGAGGATGCTAGAACAACAATTCAGCCTGGTGTCATCCCATCCGATCGACGACATTTTGCTGTAAGCGAAGCAGCGTGCTGATCATAGGACTGATCAGCATTTTTGGATAAGTATGTCGTAAACGATCTAGTGCAAACACATTATGCGCTATGATCGTTTACTCCTCCCGCCATATCTCACAGTGTGTAAAAATAGCGCGTTCGGAAGATGTGTTTTTGTCCCCATAGTTCTATACTTAGGCAGTAGCCAGGTGAAGCAGGAGTTCGCTCTTGGTATAAAGCGATTTCTCTTTGTACGTACGGAATGTAGTGATTGGAAAAGGAGAAGTGTTATGACTCTGGGTCCACTAGAATACTTAGTCGTCGGTTTTGAAGGCAATCGATTCACAGGCCAGATCCTGGCGGAACTGCGCGCTGCGCGAGACAAAGGCATCATCCGCGTGGTCGATCTGTTCGCTCTCAAGAAAGATGAGCAGGGCAACGTCACCGCGCTGGAATTGAGTGATCTGAGTGGAGAGGAAGCTGCGGAGCTTGGTCCCTTGGCCGGTGATCTCATGGGCCTGCTCGCTCCAGAAGATATCGAGCAGGTAGCAGCCGGCATTCCCAACAATAGTGCGGCCGGCCTGCTCCTGTTCGAACATACCTGGGCCATCGGCTTGAAGGAAGCGATCAAGAATGCAGGTGGCGTGGCCGTGGCTGGAGGGTTTGTGGCTCCTGATGTGCTGCAAGAGCTGGAGAAAGACCTCGAGGCGGCGAAGCAGGGTGCCGGACAGGAACATACAGCAGTCAAAGCTGCTGAGTAACAGAAAAAAGGAGAAGACCTATGTTCAGAAGAAGACCACTCTTAAGGACCGCCGCGGTAGGCGGGATTGCCTATGCAGCGGGCCATCACATAGCTACGAAATCGGCGGCGCAACAGCAGCAAGAGGCCGACCAGAACGCACAGATTGCCGATCTGCAGCAGCAGCAAGACGCGCAACAGCAGCAGGCAGCGCAGCCAGTCTACCAGCAACCGGCGCCACCCCCACCACAGGCTGCCGCACCAGCGCCGTCCGGCGGGTTGACTGATGATAAACTTGAGCAGTTGAAGCAGCTTGGATCATTGCATGAGTCGGGGATCCTCACCGACGCCGAATTTGATGCCCAAAAGCAGAAGATTCTGTACAGCTAATCATCGCGTGGCAAAAGCTCGTGTCATTCGGCGATGATTACTAGATTGAGAATGCCCTGGGAAGCTCATTTTTAGCATCGTAGGAGTCCTTGTGGTCGCCCTGTTGTGAGGTCAATAAGGAATGAAAACGGATAGCTCAACCGAGGCACAGAAACCTGTGCCTGGCGCGCTGCATATGATCGAAACGGTGATCCCAGGTGTCAGGATGATCCGCACGTACCAGCGGCGCTGGCTGCGGGCTGACCTGCTGGCTGGGGTCACCATCTTTGCCATGCTCGTGCCACAAGGGATGGCGTACGGCGAACTTGCCGGAGTCGCTCCCGTCGCTGGCTTATATACGGCCATTGGCGCGTTGGTTGGCTATGCGCTCTTTGGGAGTTCGCGACGACTGATGCTCGGTCCAGAGGCATCTTCCGCGATCCTGGTGGCAGCAACGCTGGCGCCGGTTGCTGCTGGAAGCGATCCTGCGAGCTATGCCATGCTGGCTGCAGTGCTGGCATTACTTGTTGGGGGAGTTGCCCTGCTTGCGGGACTTGCCAGAATAGGTTTCATCGCTGACTTTGTCTCAAGGCCCATCCTTATCGGCTACATCATCGGCGCCTCCTTCATCATCATCGCAAGCCAACTTGGCAAGCTCTTCGGCATCAAGATCACTGCCGACGAATTCTTTCAGAAAATATGGAGTGTGATCACCAACATCGACCAAACAAGCTGGCTGACCCTGGGCATCGGACTCTTTCTCATTGCCTTTCTCCTCCTCCTGCGCCATTTCGCGCCCAAAGTTCCCGGTGGCATTATCGTTGTGGTTGGGATGACCCTTCTCTCAGCGCTCGCGCACCTGGATCAGCACGGCGTAGCCCTGGTCGGCCAGATCCCGGCAGGACTTCCACATCCTATGATCCCGCACGTCAAATTGAGCGACGTGCTCAATCTCTTGCTGACAGCGACCACTCTCACCCTCATCGTGTTCACGGATGTGGCGCTCACAGCACGATTGTTTGCAGAGAAGCACAATGAAAAGGCCGATGCCAACCGGGAATTGATCGGTCTGGGTGGAGCCAATATCGTAGCAGGTCTGATCCAGGGCTTCCCAGTTGCCGCCAGCCAATCACGCACGGTGGTCAACGACGAGACGGGAGGCAAAACGCAAGTGGTCGGAATCATCGCTGCGATCTGCCTCCTCATCTTCCTCCAGTGGTTCACACCGCTGCTGGCGAGTCTCCCCCAGGTGGCGCTGGCAGCCATTATTATCGCGGCTGCGGTCAACCTGATCAATTTCAAACCACTGCTGGAAGTCTATCGCGTGCGCCCGATTGAGTTCTTCCTTGCCCTGATCACCCTCCTTGGGGTCTTGACCGTCGGTGTGCTCTATGGAGTCCTGATTGCAGTCGTGCTGGCCTTGCTGATCGTGATTAGCCGCATCTCGCGACCACATGATGCTGTGCTTGTCTCGGTCGAGGGGATCGATGGCTACCACGATATCGATGCCTATACGGGCAGCGAGACGGTACCGGGACTGATCGCCTACCGCTTTGACGCGCCGCTCTTCTTTGCCAACGCGGATCGCTTCCTCACACAGGCGCGGGAATTGATCGCAGCAGCCGGGCTAGGAGTCAAGTGGTTTCTGATCGATGCCGAAGCTATCATCGATATTGATGTCACCGCCGCGGAAATGCTGAAGAAACTTCAAAGCGAGTTGAAACGCAAAGGGATCGTTCTGGCAATTGCCAGGACAAGCGAACCATTGCAGAGGATGCTCAAGCGCTGTGGGCTGACAGACCTCATCGGGTCCGAACATTTCTACCCAACGGTAGGAACGGGAGTGCAGGCATTCATCGACCGTCAAAGTGTGATAGGAGAGGGACACGAGGGGCAGCAGCTCGATAACCCGACCAACTCGCTCGAGCTCAGTTAGAGACGAGCGAGAGCGCGGGCGCTTCTCACTCCCATGGCTCGCGAGTGTGCAACTACTCATGTGAAGAAAGTAAGAAAACGAGGCACTGGCATGAATACCATTCCTGAGCAATCCACGACGTCACCCGGCGACTCACCCTCCACCTCGGTCTGGTTGAGACGCTCCCTGGTCGCGCGGACAGTCCTGTTCTGGATTATCATCGGAGCGATCATCTTGTTTGGGCTAGGAGCGATCATTGTCCCCGTCATTTTACTGTTGATAGCGACTGCCATTGCGTACGTTCTTTTCCCCTTGGTCAAGATCTTTCGACGGTTCATGCCGCACTTCCTGGCGATTCTGGCGACGTACGTACTTGTGCTCATCGGGGTCATCCTGCTCTTCTACTTCATCGCCGTGCCACTGATCGGGCAACTCGTCTCCCTCATTCGCTCCTTACAGGTGGACGACCAGGGGCTGGTAGCAGGACAATCCACTGCGTTGACCAAGTTTCTGAACGACCTGGGCATCTCCACAGAGTTCCTGATCCAGTCCAACCAGGTGCTCATCTCGCAACTGAAACATCTCATCAGTGGCCTTCTCCCACTGGTGGGCAGCGCCTTCACGATCTTCATCGAAGTGATCATCGTTTCCTCCGTCAGCATCTACCTGATCGTCGATGGGCCACGGGTGATCACCTGGCTCAAGCACGGCACCCCCTTGAAACAGCGAGCGACGGTAACCCTGTTCGTGGAGTCGTTGGATAAAATAGCGGGCGGCTTGTTGCGCGGGGTTTTATTCCTGGCCACGGTAATGGCTATCGTGACGGCCGTCGGCGCAACCATCATCGGGGTGCCCTATGCCATCCTCATCGGGGTGATCGTCTTCATCTTCGAGTTCGTGCCGCAAATTGGCGCCTATATCTCCGGCTTTATTGGCATCTTGTTTGCGGCGACCCAGGGGTGGGAAGTAGCGCTCATCTATGCGATCTTTGTCTCGCTGGTGCAGGGCGTCCTGGATGCGCAGGTGCTGGCGCCGCGCATCCTGGGGCGCGCCGTCGGTCTGCACCCGGTCATCTCGCTCTTCGCGATGCTGATCTTCGGGTCGCTCTTTGGGCTGCTGGGGGCGATTCTGGCCATTCCGATCGCGGGAGTGGCGTCCGTCTTCGTGTATGCCTCCTGGAACGCCTGGCGAGAGAGCCATCCTGAGCAGTTCCCAGAAGAGAAGAAGGAAGAAGAGAAGCAAGGTGTGGATGCTCCGCAAGTGGGGGTTGTGGAGAAGTAGAGTTGTGCCAGTAAAAGGCCCTGAAAAAAGTTCCACTCTGTGCGCACGGGCGTGCAGGCATACCTCGAGCGCAAGGGAGAGTTCGCGGGCAAAAGCGGTGTGCGAGAATGAAGGAGACGCCGTCAACCAACACAGACCATCCCACGTCTTCAGCAGTCGCGCAGATTCCTCCAACGGGCTTCAAATCCCTGCTGGCTTGTTGGACCAAGACGTACATCAACCTGATTGACCATCCTCTTTTACAGGTCTGTTGGCTGTTTTGCGGCGCTCTCTGTTCTATTCTCTGTACAGGTTCCCTCAGCGGCAGTGTCTGTTGGCACGCTCAGATCCTGCGACATGCCTCGCAGTTAAGAACGCCTGCGCGATATCAGTCACTTCACCGCTGCCTACCTGCACTACTGCATGCGTGTTACTCGCCAACCCGCGGGCTACGTCAAGCTGCTTCCCTGCCCAGTCCCACTCGGCTGCTTGCAGGTACTTCTCCAGCCGTTCCTGCTATTTCGCCAGCCGCAGCTCCTCTACTTCGGCCTCCAGCTCGGTCACGTGCTTGCGAATCTCAGCCTGTTGGATCTGTAGTTGCAGCTCTTCGCGCTCACACTCTACCCGCGCGATCACGGCCTGTCGCGCGAGCGTCTCCTCGTCGGTCTGCTTCCGCCCGGCCAGCGCCTGCTGCTCGGCTTGCTCTGCCTGCTGCAACAGCGCTAACTGCCGCGCCTCCATCCTGATTTATTGCATGCTGCCGGGCGTGAAGCGAGCCTTTGACACGGCGTATTAAACGCCTACTGCTCCCTGGCTGCTATTTCTAGACTTGCCGTTTTATCGAACCGAGCGTAAGACCCCTGCCTGAAGGCAAGGGGATAGAAGCGAGTCCTTGTTTCGAGTGGATAGGGTGGGGAAACAGTTTCATCCTTTACAGTGTCGTATGCTCTACTGTAAAGGATGAAACAGAAGAAAGCCTACAAGTATCGTTTCTCTCCCAGCGATGAACAACAACGCGTTCTGGCACACACCTTTGGGTGTTGCCGCTATGTCTATAACTGGGCATTGCGCCAACGTACTGATGCCTACTATCAGCGTGGTGAGCGCATGTACTACAAAGGTACTGCACAACGTTTGGTCCTGCTCAAGAAGCAGGAAGAGACGGTTTGGCTCAATGATGTTTCTTCTGTGCCCCTGCAACAAGCCTTGCGTCACCTGGACAAAGCGTTCAGGAATTTCTTTGACGGGCGGGCGAACTACCCAACTTTTAAGAAGAAGCGGAACCAACAAGCTGCCACCTATGCGAACAATGCCTTCATTTGGAAGGACCAGGCTCTCACGTTGGCGAAGATGGATGCTCCCCTTTCCATCGTTTGGCATCGCCCATTGCCTGATGGGTGTAAGCCCAGCAGTGTCACCGTCACCAAAGATGAGGCTGAGCGCTACTTTGTCTCCATCCTGGTAGAAGAAGATATCAAAGCCTTGGAAGTCAGTCCGAAGACAGTTGGGCTTGACCTGGGCTTGAAGTCGATGGTCATCACATCTGATGGGTACACCTACGGCAATCCCAAGTTCTTCTCCAAGAATGAAAAGAAGCTTGCGAAAGCTCAGAGACGACACGCGAAAAAGAAAAAGGGATCGAAGAATAGAAACAAAGCTCGTCTCAAAGTTGCACGTCTTCATCAGAAGATTTCTGATAGGCGGCGAGACTATCAACACCAACTCTCGGCCAGCGTCATACGCGAAAACCAAGTCGTATGCGTCGAGAGCCTGCACGTCAAGAATATGGTCAAAAACCCCTGCCTGGCTAAAGCTATCTCGGATGTGGGATGGAGTGAGTTCATCAGGCAGTTGGAGTACAAAGCAGAGTGGTATGGTCGAACCATCGTCAAAATTGACAAGTGGTATCCCTCCTCCAAACGCAGCTTTGATTGTGGTCATCTTCTCGACTCCTTACCGCTTGACGTGCGCTCGTGGGCATGCCCTGAATGTGGCGTTGTCCATGATCGTGATATCAATGCCGCACAGAACATTTTGGCCGCGGGACTCGCGGTTGCTGCCTGTGGAGAGGCCGTAAGACCAGGCGCGGTGAAAACCAAACCTGGCAAGCCGAAGCTCAGCAGGAAAGCCTCCTCGTGAGGGGAGGAAGCCCCT
>WNGQ01000488.1_pt1 | contig 72018 bp, 55 predicted proteins | sample 5407661 | NCBI WGS metagenome assembly WNGQ01 (sample SAMN13153382, study PRJNA577476) | soil metagenome | isolation source: 60 cm soil or saprolite under Garry oak tree replicate 2 | place: USA:California | collected 2016-06-15
ATATTTTTCCGTGATCACCACAGATGCATGCCCTAACAATCGGGATAGCTTATAGACATCCCCGCCAGCCTTCAGGTAGTTCACCGCAAAGGTGTGCCGGAATAAATGAGCATGGATATTCATGGTGATGCCAGCCTTGCTAGCCAACTGGCGCAGCATTTGATCAATACCACTTTGCGTTAGTGGCCCGTCCAGGTGGGATACAAAGACATGCACTTCGCTTTTGCTGGCGTGGCGATAGCGCAGGATGTAGTTGCGCAGCGCTTTGCGCGTGCGCTGTCCAAAGCCCACTTCACGCTGCTTGCGGCCCTTCCCATACACGCGCACAAAGTTGTCGTCTTCACTGAAGAAGACACAATCTAGCGTCAGGGTGCATAGTTCACTAACCCTGATACCTGTATCTATCAGCAAGCACAAGATAGCCCGATTGCGCTGTATGTACCCTTCATAGCGTTCATCGCAGGCATCATACAGCCGCTTAAACACCTCAGGGGCGACAATAGTGATAATCTTCTGTTCCACACCTGGCATTGCAATGCGCTTTACCATGCGCTCAGACACTAGATCACTGTAGCTATCTTCCTGGCTGCACCAGTTCAGAAATGCTTTTAAGCGCCTGATGTGGGTGTGTTGTGAACTATCCGCTAATTGCCTACTGGACAGGTACGCAGCGTACTGGCGTATGGTGAGGGCTTTAATCTGTGCCAGGTTAGTGATGTCCTGGTCATCACACCAGTCTGCAAACTGGCGTAGCAATCTCTTAGCGCTAATCTTTGTATTTACTGACTTGCCGCCCAGCGCATAGAGATAATCTTGGATTGCCATGTGTAGTATCATGATGAAACATCTTTCGCGGAAAAACTAATCGTCTGTTCAAACAGAACTAGACTTTTGCCGACAACGAAAAAGCCATGTAAACCGTGGCGACCCTGGAATTTCTCAAAGCACATTTGACCGATGTTTAGTAGTCAGTTTCTAGAAGGTATCATCTGTTGGATTTGCCGTTTAAGACCGAAAACGAACTGGAACAAAGAATATGCTCAGATCCTGAGTGGCAACAGGGAGTAGTCTGGGGCGAGCCTCGTACCGGACATCTCGAAGGGTCTGTGATGTTTCACATCGCTGATGTACTGGCAAACATAGACACTCAGGCCACCACGAGCGAGGAGCAACGCGCACTACGCCTGATTGCCCTGCTCCATGATGCGTTCAAATACCGCGTTGACATCAGCAGGCCCAAGATAGGCGCTAATCACCACGCGTTTATCGCCCGCAAGTTTGCCGAGCGCTACCTTGATGATCCTGGGCTGCTTGAGATCATCGAATTGCACGATGAAGCATATAATAGCTGGCGGTTCGGCGCTGTGAAGGGTAATTGGGATGAGGCTGAAGCGCGAGCTGGCCGGCTCATTGCGAGGCTTGGTCCATTATTGCCACTTTATATTCGCTTCTACCGAGCCGATAACCAGACTCCGTCGAAAGATCGGGCACCTCTCGACTGGTTCGAACAGTTTCTACAGCGACGAGGATTGGAGGTACCTCCAGGGCCAGCAGGCCTATAGGCGAAAATGGAGGATGCATTACACGAAATGACTTGTAGAGAAAAAGTCTGCTTGAAGAGCGTATTAGATTTGGGCGATGAAATTAGGGCCGCAAAATTGGCACAATAAATTTCAGCAAGCAAAGCGTTTATCAGTCAGAACCTGTGCAAATCAAACATAAAATCGTAATATAATAGCGGTGGCTTATTGGCTTCAATTGTCTTGTTTTGAAAGGGGGTGACTACTATGGAGGAATGGATTACGCCAGACTTCGAGGAATATGAGCTTGAGGCTGAAGTGACTGCGTACGCGGATCACTGGTGATTGCAGGAATGGTGATCGACACCACATTTGTATTTGTTGCCTGTCGCACCAGCGTTGCTGCCAGGCGCATTCCTTGCATTAAGGGAGTGCATAATGCGGGTACGTATCCTGGGATCTGCTGCCGGTGGCGGCTTTCCACAGTGGAATTGCAACTGCCCAAACTGCCATGCAGTACGTATTGGCTCACTTTCTTGCCGGCCACGCACACAATCGTCCATTGCGGTCAGCGTCGACGAACGGCATTGGTTTCTCTTCAATGTCTCGCCAGATATACACCGCCAGATATACGCTTTCCCAGCGCTCTGGCCGCGTGTCGAAGTACGCCATACGCCGATTCAGGGTGTTGTGCTCTCTGACGCGGAATTGGATCATACCCTGGGACTGCTCTCACTGCGCGAGGCTGGCCAGCTAAGCATCTACACGACCGAGTGGGTCTATACTGCACTCAACGAGCGGAACCCTCTCCTGCGGACGCTGAGCAACTACTGTAGGATTGAGTGGCAGCCGGTACGACTTATGCAGCCTATGGCACTCGCACTGGCAAATGGCGCTGATAGTGGACTACGCTGCCAGGCATTTACTACCCACAGTACCAAAGTGGCTGCCTTCGCGGGTGGGTCAATTCCAGACTTGGAGGCAAGTGTTGGATATCGCATCAGCGATACAGCAACCGGCGGTACCTTCGTCTACCTGCCTGCAGTTCAGGAATTACACACTGGGGTGCAGAACCAGTTACATGACTGTGCCTGCCTGCTCATCGATGGCACATGCTGGAAAGATGACGAACTGGTACAGTTGGGTATTGGCAGTAAGACCGCGCGGGCCATGGGTCACCTGCCGATAGCCGGTGATGGCGGCAGCCTGGAACAGTTAGCGGCACTTGACATTGGACGCGTCATTTATATCCATATCAATAACACTAACCCGATATTGATCGAGGACTCACCACAGCGGCAAACCGTCGAGGCACACGGCATCGAGGTCGCCTTTGACGGCATGGAATGGGAGATCTGACATGGAAAACACACCAGAGGTGGAGGCTACTGATACGCCTTTGACAAGCGAGGCGTTTGTGGAGGCCTTGCGAGCGCAGTCCGAAAACTATCACCATAAGCACCCGTTTCACATCCACATGAACACGGGTCGCCTGAGCCGGGCACAGATTCAAATCTGGGTCGCTAATCGCTACTACTACCAGGCAATGATACCGATCAAAGATGCTGCGATCCTATCCAACTGTCCCTATCCTGAGATCCGCCGCGTTTGGATACAGCGCATCATCGATCACGACGGCACAGCAGAAGGGCAGGGAGGCATCGAAGATTGGCTGCGCCTTGCCGAAGCTGTGGGGTTGAGCCGTGAGGAGGTGCTCGACGAACGTCATCTCGTGCCAGGCGTACGCTTTGCCGTGGATGCCTATGTTACATTCGCCCGCACACGACCCTGGGTCGAGGCTGTAGCGGCATCGCTCACGGAACTCTTCGCGCCGGACTTGATGCAAGAGCGCATTGCAGCTTTCGAGCGCCACTACAACTGGGTAGCACCCGCTGGCCTGACTTACCTCAAGACGCGCTTGACGCAGGCGCCTCGTGATGCCACCTACGCTCTTGACCTTGTAACCCGCTACTGCCAGACACACGAGCAGCAACAGCAGGCTATCGCCGCCCTTGAATTCAAGTGCGATGTTCTGTGGAGCATGCTGGATGCCATCCATCACACGCTCCAGGGTGAATCTCACAATGCGTGAAGTGACTATGGCCTCCCGGCCGCGCTTGCGCAGCCAGGCACGACTCCAATGGGACTCCGTACGTGAGAAGCGGGTACTGCTCTCTCCAGAGGGAGTACTGGTGTTGAACGCGACTGCTGACGCTATCCTGGCGCTATGCGACGGGCAGCGGAGTGTATCAGGCATTGCTGCGGATTTGAGCACCCGTTATAACCACGTTGTTGACCAGGAGGTTCTGACCTTCTTCAACCGCCTTTTACAGAAGAGGCTGATAGAATTTGATGATGAGACATAGTCCACTCGGACTGCTGGCTGAGCTGACCTATCGCTGCCCGTTGCATTGCCCGTATTGCTCCAATCCGCTGAACCTGGGCGACTATCGCGACGAGTTGACGCTCGAAGAATGGTTTCGCGTACTCGCTGAAGCGCGCACACTGGGGGTGCTACAGCTCCACCTCTCGGGAGGTGAGCCACTGCAGCGCCGCGATCTCGTGGAGATTGTAGTCCAGGCACGGAAACTTGGCTTTTACACGAATCTCATCACAAGCGCACTCTCGCTCACCCCGGCAAAGGCAGTGCAGTTGAATGACGCAGGCCTGGATCACGTGCAAATCAGCATCCAGGCAGCCGACTCAACGCTATCCGACCGTATTGCCGGGACACCTTCCTACCGGCGCAAGGTCGAAGCAGCGCGAACGGTCAAAAAGTTCGGCTTTCCACTTACTTTGAACGTTGTGCTTCACCGCCAGAACATCGACCAGGTAGCGGAAATCGTAGCATTGGCAGAAGCACTGGCAGCCGATAGGCTCGAGCTGGCCAATACGCAATATTACGGCTGGGCATTGCACAACCGGACCTCCCTGTTGCCGACCTGGGAGCAACTACAACGAGCCGAGGAGGCCGTTCGTGCTGCACGCGCACGCCTTGCTGAACAGATGCAGATTATCTATGTCATTCCCGACTACTACAGCCGCTACCCTAAGCCCTGTATGGGCGGTTGGGGGCGCCAGCAGCTCACTGTAACTCCTAATGGCAGTGTACTGCCCTGCCCGGCGGCTGCTCAGATCACCACGTTGCCCACCGAGAACGTGCGGCAGCGCTCGCTTAGCTGGATCTGGAATGACTCGCCCATGTTCAATCGCTTCCGTGGCAGCGATTGGATGCCCGAACCATGCCGCAGTTGCCCACGCCAGGCGATTGACTTCGGCGGCTGCCGCTGCCAGGCCTTCCAACTCACCGGCGATGCCGCAGCTACCGATCCGGTATGCGAGCTATCGCCCAACCATGCCATGATTATAAATGTAGTACGTGCGGTAAACCAGGGCCACGAGGCGATGCCGGATTTTATCTACCGTCACTGATGAAAAAAGACGAGCAGGGCACCTCATCTTGGCTGTTTTTGGCTCGGGCCAACGGCACCATTGGCTGCTTCAGCTCCCAGTTATCGGTGCGTTCCCGTCGCTCACGTTTTGCTTTTTTCATCAGGGTCCTCTACGGCCTTCCCGATAACATTTTCATTTGACTTGACACGGGCCTGTGTGCAACAGAAGGCAGCGTTTCCTCTCCTGGTTGCAACGCAGGGGCATCCGCGCCGCATTCATGATGACAGTTCGCCAGCTGCTTCCGCTGCTGGTTTAGGACGGAAGACCGTAGACCATAATTTTGTCTGAGAACGTAGCCATGTATACCTTGCCGTTGGCAATCGTCGGAGAGCAGAATTTAGCGTATTTCCCCAGGTCATCACGGTCGGAGTTTTGCTTGCTGTTCCACAGTTCGTTTGCCAGGTCAGAAGCATCGTAGGCGCGCAGGATACCGTCCACCACTTTCTGGTTAGCGTCCTCGTTATAAGGATGCGAGGCCCACACGATTCCGCTGCCAACTGCATTGCCATTAGCAGAAATGGACATTACTCCCCCCGGCATACCAAAGCTTCCACCAGGTACATTTTGTGGATCGAGCGTTGCACAGTGCGAAATCGGAGCCGTCAAGAACTGCCTATTGGTCATTTGATAAGCCTTCAGACAGTCGTTTTCGGACCACACATAGATATACGCACCATTCGGGCCGTTCCAGTAGACGGGGCCGCCGTGAATATGGTGGGTCTTTTTGTCATTGGGATTCGGAGCGTTGACTAAGAAATTCTGCACAATCTGATTGTCATTGGCAGCATTGAAATGACCCAAATGATCTCGCTGGATCAGGTACAATTTACTCTCTTTTCCCCCTCCCATCAGCAGATTGGTATCGGGGATCAGCAACACTCCGGAGGAGCCAAGATCCCAATCGATCGCCGTCAGTTGCGCAGTGTTATGCGGCGTGAACCAGTCGGCGATTGAAAGGTTAGGGTTGAGTTTTACAATAGTACAGCTTACATCTCGCCCATCGGTTGTAAAGGTGCCGTTGCCGGTCATAAAGTAAATGTGGTTGTTGCTATCCGCGGCCAATCCCTGCCCGGCCTGCCAGATGCCTCCTCGTTGGCCGTTAGGAGTTGTATTGTAGATAGCCTGTCTGTGCAGCGTTGTAGCATTGTAGGCAAACACCCAGCCATGGTATTTGTCTTGATCGCCATATGATGCAAAGGCAATGTAGACGACATCATTGAGCAGCAGCAGACCTGCGCGTTGGATCTGCCGGTTACCGGCGAAGACGATATTGCCGTTCTGGTTATCGTAGCCAGTCCCCCGTACATTCCCTGCTATCTGCACGGGGCCGCCGAAGAGATCCGCCCCACTCCCCAGGTCCAGGGCATGCAACTTGTGAGCATAGCCATTTGCCACCCTGGTAAAGGCGACGACATAGAGGGCATTGTGATCAAGAGATATGACAGGTGTACTTACAATGCCCACCTCATTGGCAATATCACGATAGCGAGGGACTCCATTGACCACAGCCTGCCCCTGGTGAGTGGGACCAATATTGGGATTAGGGAGGGGCACCGAATCTTCTAGCGGCCGGGCCCAGAGTGGTGAGATGGCTGCATCGGGATCATCGGCATCGAAGGCATAGATGGTGTTATGCATTGTCGCGATGTACACCACATTGTGTGTACCCTGGCCGGGTATGTCGATGCCGTTCACATATAACGGCTGTGCATAGACATGACCTTGCACCTGGTAGGTAAAAAGTTTGCCGAATTGATTCTGGTTCACGTTGGAAGTGTTGAGTTGAGTTTCCTGGAGATACGCGCCGGTACGGCTGTTGTCATTGTGCTGGGTAAGCACGCAAAGTGTAGGATCTGGCATGGTCAAGGCTCCTTGCTGATACGCAAAAAGTGCGCCTGATACAATCTGATTACGAGTTCGCTTCTCTCCCCGATCAGGACGGGAAAGCAGAGGTAATGCGCCTCACTAGGTGAACGTCCCATTCTCGTGAAATTGGCATACGAGAAACTGAAGAGCTGGCATAAGCTCTTCCACATCTTCCGACCCTTATTATACGTCATGGTATGGTAAAATTAGCGGAACATAGCGCTCACCAATAACTTTTTGATCCAGAGCCTGTAGGGTTTCGATATCAAACAAGTGGTAGAATGTGCATTATGACAACTGCACGAACTCCTTTGTCGTTCCAGAAAATTAGAGGTTAATCGTCCTCAGCCACTTCATGAAGACTTACTTAGGAGAACAGAAATGCCTTCTAAATCAGCATCACTTCGAGATCTGGCGTTTTACCCGGTAACTGCTGAGCGCTGGCAAGACCTGCAAACATTGTTCGGAGAACATGGAGCCTACGGCAACTGCTGGTGCATGTGGTGGAGGTTGTCACGCTCCGACTTCGGCACACAAACTGGCCTGGAAAAGAAAAAGGGTCTCAAGGCTATAGTGGATGCCGGAGAAGTCCCCGGCATCCTCGCATACGCCGGAGGAGAATCCATCGCCTGGTGCTCTGTAGCGCCCAGAGAAGCATTTCCATCGTTAGAGCGGTCTCGTACCTTAAAAAGAGTTGACGATCAGCCCGTCTGGTCGATAGTTTGTTTCTTCGTCGCCAAACCCTTCAGGCACCAGGGAATGATGGTCAAGATGCTGGAGGCGGCCGTAAATTACGCTAGAGAGCATGGCGCAAAGATCGTCGAAGGCTACCCGGTCGAAGCGCAGGGAAAAAGCTTGCCTCCCGTCTCCAACTTTACTGGCGTTGTGTCCGCTTTCTTCCAGGCAGGATTTATAGAGGTAGAGAGACGCTCGGAGCGGCGACCGATCATGAGGTTCTTTATTGAGAAGTAAAGGGAAGAGGAAGTCATGCGTCGTCAATCGATGTTGCTTGTAGCGCCGAGGCAGTTGGAATGGGTAACTGAGGAGTTACCTCCATTACAGCCGAATGAAGTGCTGGTACAGACTACGGCAGGCGCCATTAGCATTGGCAGCGAATTACCTCGTTACTGCGGTACTACTCGCAGCACTCATCCTGTCTGCTATCCACAGATGACAGGATATGAGAGTACAGGCACCATCGTTGCGTGTGGTTCAGCCGTGCAGCACCTCCATAGCGGAGACCGGGTAGTTGCCTTCTACGGCCATCGTACGCATGGCATTGTTCCAGAAGCCAAAGCGATTGCAGTCCCCCAGGGGATTCCTGACGTACTTGCACTGCTTGCCATCCTGACCTGCGATGTCAGCAAGGGTATACGCAAAGTCGGCATTAAGACTGGGGAGACAGTACTCATCACCGGCGCCGGTGCCATTGGGCTGCTGACCATCTTTATGCACAAAGCCATGGGAGTACAGGCTGTCGATATAGTCGAACCCCGCGCGGAACAGCGGAACCTGGCAGTAAAAATGGGCACGCGAAAGGCCATGTCACCACAAGAAATAGAGACCATGAACAGCCGGTATGACACCGGCTTCGAATGTTCCAGCCGCAGTGCAGCTTTCGAGTTACTGCAAAACAGCATGTGCTCTGAAGGACGCATCTGTATCCTGGCCGATGGCAATCTCGAACCGCTCGTTCTGGCGCCGGCCTTCCACGAGAAAGAACTGCGGGTTGTGGGGTCGAGCGATGGCTGGGACTACCAGGAACACGCACGCTGGTATTTTGACGTGGTACGCAGGTATTCTTACAATATCGAGCAGATATTTAACTACCATACAACGGCCGACGACCTGGCTGCTACTTTTGAACAACTGGCAACCGGCGCTATCACACCTACGAAGGTACTGGTACAGTATGACAGAAATAAATACCAAACCAGCTGATTGTTTTATCTGCCGCAAGCACCAGGACGAGATCGCGATACCTGGTGGGGCTATCTACGAGGACGATTTGCTCTATGCAGGACATGCCGGGACGCAAGAGGGACAGGCTGCTTATCTGGGTTATATCATGGTCGAAACTAAACGCCATGCTCCAGGCCTGGCAGACCTGACGGATGTTGAGGCGCAGGCAGTAGGTTCGCTAGCTGCGCACATCAGCCGCGCTCTAAGGGACAGCGAGAAAGCGGAGCACATCTATGCTTTTGTAATAGGAGATGGCGTACCCCACTTTCATATGCATGTTATACCCCGCTATCCCGGGGCTCCACGCGAGTACTGGGGCGTGCATGTCGATGAATGGCCCGGTGCTCCCCACGGTGGTCCTCAAGAGATAGTTTCTCTGTGTACACGGTTACGCACATACCTGGCGGCTAAAGCTTGATTTTGTACGCATAAACCCGGCACAATGGATTTCTAGGGACATTTCAATACAGATGATTCTATCTGGGAGTTGTTCCATAAACCAGCACACAAAAAAGCCGGATTGGCGCTTGTCCGCATATTTTTAGCAGCCTACACTGGAAGCATATCGAACTATCAGCATCAAGAAAGGTACAACAGCATGACGATGGAAGGCTTTATTTTCGATTTTATGGAGCAGCATGACTACGAAAACCTCTTCTTCTGCCAGGATAAAGGTCTGGGTTTGAAGGCGATCTTTGCTATTCACGATACCACTCTCGGACCTGCCGGTGGTGGCATCCGTATGTGGCATTATGAGACGGAAGCCGATGCTATCAAGGACGCACTGCGCCTGGCCCGCGGCATGACGTATAAATGGGCCGCGGCAGGCGCTAACCTAGGAGGAGGAAAATGCGTCGTCATCGGCGATCCTAAACGAGACAAGACCGAAGGAATGTTCCGCGTCCTGGGGCGTTTCATGCACCGCCTGGGAGGTCTGTTCCTGGCAGGACCCGATGTCGGCACCAACCTGCGCGATATGGAGATAATACGTATGGAGACCCCGTACGTGGTCACTGTTCCCGAGTCGTGGGGTGGACCCGGAGACTCCTCGCCTGCCACGGCTTTCGGCGTTATGCAGGGAATGCGCGCCTGTCTGAAGGAGGTTTATGGCAGTCCCGATCTCCAGGGCCGCACCGTTGCCATCCAGGGCGTAGGCGCGGTAGGGGAACAGCTCGCTGAGCTGCTGGTTAAGGAAGGAGCTGTCGTCACCATTGCTGATATTGAACAGGCAAAGGTCGAACAAATCGCTCACCAGTATGACGTGAAAGTGGCATATCCCGAAGAAATTCACGCGCTTAACGTCGAAGTGTACTGCCCCTGCGCCCTTGGTGCCGTGCTCAACGACCAGACGCTGCCGGGGTTACGCTGCAAAATCGTATGTGGCTCGGCCAATAACCAATTGGCCGAAGACCGGCACGGCGAGATGCTGGCACAACGCGGCATCTTGTATGCCCCCGACTATATTGTCAACGCTGGAGGGGCAATGTTTGGCGTGGACAGTCTCAATCCTGGGGGCTTCAACCGGCAGCGGGCGATGGAGACCGTCTCACGTATCTACGAGACAACGGAAAAAGTGATCGCTCTAGCCAGGGAACAGGGTGTGCCGACCTACCGCGCTGCCGATCTGCTGGCCGAGCAGCGCATTGCGATAGTACGCCAGGTGAAAAGCCTGTCCGTCAAGGAGTGAGCTATGATTCATACCGGATTGGAGGGAAAAGTCGTTCTCATCACCAGGCAATTGCTTTTCGTCGGCGGTGGCCACAGGATGATTTAACGAGGCAGGAGAGGACTAAACATGGATGATGCTCAATTTGTCCAATTCATAAACATGCGGAGGATACCTCGATGCTCTCACGCAATATCGTTTTCACCGGGAAAGACCAGGTTGAGTTCATAAAGGAATCAGTGCGAGACCCTGGAGCAGGAGAAGTCATACTCAAGGCGAGAAAGACGCTGATTAGTACAGGAACAGAGAGCATCTGCTTGAGTCGCCTATTTGAACAAGGTTCGCATTGGGATCGTTGGGTCACCTATCCTTTCTATCCCGGTTATCTTATGGTCGGAGAGGTTGTGGCGGTCGGACCGGATGTCGATCAGATTCATGAAGGAGATCGTTTTGGGGTACGCCGGCCCCACAGCGAGTTTGTCACGGTCTCTACCAATGACCTCTATCCTGTCCCCAACGGGATCGCTGATGAAGATGCTCCCTGGTTCGGTCTGGCAACGATTGTGCAGAATGGAGTCCGCCGTGCTGAGCATAAGTTGGGAGAGGTCGTAGTGGTGATTGGACTTGGACTCCTGGGTCAACTCACCGTCCAATACACTCGTCTGCTGGGTGCGCGGCAGATCATTGCAGTCGATGTCAGCAAACCACGTCTGGAGATGGCACAGGCGCATGGAGCAACCGTTATTCTTCCTATGGGCGTTGAGGAGGCTCGCGAGTCCATTCTCGACATGACGGAAGGAGCTGGGGCTGACATCGTGTATGATATCACCGGAAGCCCGCGTGTCTTGGGGAGCGCACTGGCCCTGCCCAGGCGCTTTGGCCGGCTTGTCCTGCTCGGAGATACAGGGTCGCCTTCTGCTCAATATTTGACGGGTGACGTGGTGACGAAAGGACTCTCCATTCTTGGGGCGCATGATAGCAATCCACCAGTGCAGTCAACGGATCACGCGTATTGGAGTCACCAGCGCATGGCTGATCTCTTCTATATCTACTTGTTGCGTGGCGAGATGCGAGTCACGGACCTGATTACCCATCGCTACTCGCCAGCAGATGCGGCGGAGGCCTATCGCCTGTTGCGCGAGGAGCGTACCACTGCAATGGGGGCTCTTTTCGATTGGACCTGGCTGTAGAGAAAACAGAGAAGAAAAGAGCAGGAAAACATGCATCGTCTGAAACAATCAGTTTCCTGGTGGTGCTTTGCTCAGGGAGAGCTATCACCACAGACATTGGTGCGCGCTGCCACGGACATTGGCTATGAGGGTATTGAACTGGTTGATCAAGTGTACTGGCCTCTGATCAAAGAGCATGGTCTCTCCATTGTCTCCACCAATGCAGGACTCTCGATTGAGCAGGGGTTGAACCGGCGAGAGCACCATGCTGATCTTGAGCAAAAGCTTCGCGCCGCTCTGCACCTTGCCGAGCAGTGGTCTATTCCCACAATTATCGTCTTTAGCGGCAATCGTCAGGGTTTGAGTGATCAAGCAGGTATTGAGATAACGGCGGAAGGACTCTCGCGTGTCGCGCAGGCCGCTGAGGACGCGGGCATCACACTCGCTATCGAACTCCTGAACAGTAAAGTGGATCACCCCGATTACCAGTGTGACCATACGGCCTGGGGAGTAGAGGTCTGTCTCCTGGTGAACTCTCCCCGTGTAAAGCTGCTCTATGACATCTATCATATGCAGGTTATGGAAGGTGATATTATCCGCACGATTCGTCAGTATCATCCGTATTTCGCGCACTATCATACTGCGGGCAATCCCGGACGCCATGAGATTGACGAAACCCAGGAAATCAATTATGCGCCCATTGTTCGCACTCTTCTGGAAACCGGGTACACTGGCTATCTCGGCCAGGAGTTTCTCCCGCTGGGTGATCCTATCGCGGCCCTGAAACAGGCTTTCGATCTGTGCAATATCGCTCTCTAGTCAAGACCACAGGAGCAGGTCTTTCTGTTTTGAGCGAGAAAGGCCGTTCTTTGCTGGCCGGGTTAGAGCAGGCAGATATCCGCGAAACGATTCAGAGGCTGGAGCGCTTTGGCAATGATGGTACAATGCGAGCAGGTATATTGTCCATCCCAGATTGACATCCTCTCCAGGCGTAAACGCACAAGGTCTTAGGGCGCGGCCTGATAACCAGTGGAATGGAGGCTCAGCATGAGCGATGATCTACAATTTCTGGCGAGTCTACTGAAATCTCGCAATACCGTTGACGGCAAAATTGCCAACATTATAGGGCGCCCTACACACCTTCAAGATGTTGGGGAGTATATTGCCTCTGCCGTTTTCGGCATCACGCTCGAAGAATCGGCCTCGCATAAGGATAGCTACGGTCATTTTACTTATGGACCGCTAGCCGGGCACAGCGTTGATATCCAATGGTATGTCAGGCGCGACGGAGAACTGAGCATCAAGCCAGATTCCTTACCCGATTACTATCTTGTGTTCGCAGGGCCAAAGTCAGGAGTAGCGACGATGCGTAATCTTGCCAATCCCTGGACCATTGAGTCGGTTTTTCTCTTTGATGCCCACAAGCTGGTTGAGGTGCTACGTGAGCGCAACGTTAAGATAGGCGCGGCTACGAGCGTGATCGGGGTACTCTGGGACAGGGCTGAGATATATCCCAGGCAGGTCAACAACTTGCTGCTCCTTTCAGAGGAGCAGCGTTCGCTACTAGCTCTCTTCAGATGAACATAGATCCCTTTTACCTCAATGTTCTGCGCCAGATATATACACGATTAAAGGACAGTTACATAAACTGGGTTGTGACGGGAAGCCTTGGCTTTGCACTCCAGAAAGTGCCTGTCTCCCCTCACGATATCGACCTCCAGACTGATGAAGCCGGGGCCTACGAGATCGAGCGTCTATTTTCCGAAGACGTAACCAGGCAGGTGGCCTTCTCCTCTGCGGAGAATATTCGCTCGCACTTTGGAGCTTTGATGATTGATGGTATCAAAGTGGAGATCATGGGCGACATCTCGAAGCAGCTTGAAGATGGCACGTGGGAGGAGCCAGTAGCCCTCGAGCGTTACAAACAATTCGTTGAAGTCGAAGGCATGCAAATACCTGTCTTGTCCCTGGAGTACGAGTACCAGGCATATCTGAAGCTAGACAGGATTGAACTTACAGTCATGACCCATAACGAGGCAGGAATAGCGTTATACAGGAGACAGAGTTTTGAGATCGAGGGAGTCAAGAAGCAATCTCTTCTCATGGATGGCCAGTATGTCGATGAATATTACATGGCGAAGCTGTTGGAGTAAAAAAACAAGAAACGAATGACATGCAGAAATAAAACGTTCTTGTAAATTGTGAACTTTATCACACCACGCTCCGTTGCCTCATCAATGCTCATACGTTATAATCTGTTGAGCACCAAATAGAGATCTTCATATCCACCGAGGAGGAAAGCGCGCATGGCAACAAAGAGAGGCACCCGGGCTGTCGCCAAAGAGCAGTCTGAAAGCGAACATAACTCGCTAAAGGGTGTCTTGTATGTACCACAAGAGACGAACACAGAAGTGCTGGAACTTCCCTTGTTGCCCATCCGCAATACTGTTCTGATGCCTAACGTGGTCACACCACTGTTCGTGGGGCGTGACCAATCAATGAAGGCTATTGAGGATGCCATGAGCAAGGATCGGACCTTGTTTGTGGTCACGCAATTGAACGAAGAGACGGAGGATCCGGGCCCGGACGATATGTATGCCGTAGGCATAGAGGGAAGCATAGATCGCCTGTTAAAGATGCCTGATGGTACGACTAGTATCCTTATCCGTGGGCAGAGGCGTTTGCGACTTCTTGAATACACACAGCAAACACCTTTCATGCGTGCACGCGTAGAAACTGTGCATGAAGAGGTAGAACGGACTCTGGCACTGGAGGCCCTGCTACGTGCGGTGCTGGCTCTTTTCGAAAAGTGCGTTAAACTGAGCAGAACGCTACCTGATGAAGCCTATATTACTGCTATGAATATTGACGAGCCAGGCTGGTTGGCGGACTTTATTCTTTCTTCTCTTGAACCATCTATTCCCGTACGCCAGGACATTCTGGAAGCATTCAATGTTGAAGAACGATTGCAAAAGATCAGTATTCTGCTATCTAAAGAACTCAATATTCTGGAACTGGAAACCCATATTCATAATCAGGTACAACAAGAGGTTGATAAAACACAACGTGAATACTTTTTACGTGAACAACTCAAAGCTATTCAACGAGAGCTGGGCGAGACCGATCCTGCTATACAGGAGTACGAGGAACTGCGTGAGAAGATACTTACCTGCGGCATGCCCGAAGAGGTCAAAGTACGGGCGAATAAAGAACTGAACCGCCTCAATGCTTTACCATCTATGGCTCCCGATGGAGGAGTAATCCGCACCTACCTCGATTGGCTTGTCAGCCTACCCTGGGACAAAGCCACTATTGATCGCCTGGATGTCAAGGAAGCTGCAATCATTCTTGAAGAGAATCATTACGGCCTGGAGAAAGTAAAAGAGCGCATCCTCGAATATATTGCTGTGCGTAAGCTCTCTCATTCCATGCGTAGCCCTATTCTTTGCTTTGTGGGACCGCCGGGGGTGGGTAAGACCTCTCTTGGACGTTCGATTGCCCAGGCGCTCAACCGCAAGTTCGTGCGCCTATCACTGGGAGGTGTGCATGATGAAGCCGAGATTCGCGGGCACCGCCGTACCTACGTCGGGGCATTGCCTGGCCGCATCATCCAGACAATGAAAACGGCTGGCACCATCAATCCCCTGTTTGTACTGGATGAAGTAGATAAGATCGGCTCAGACTTCCGTGGAGATCCTGCGGCAGCACTGCTCGAGGTACTGGACCCGGAGCAGAACCACGCTTTTTCCGATCACTACCTCGAGATCCCTTATGATCTCTCACAGGTCATTTTTCTCACGACTGCCAATATTTTGCACCCCGTCCCTGCAGCGCTTCGTGACCGTATGGAGGTCATTGAACTGCCCGGTTACACTGAAGAAGAGAAACTGCACATTGCTCGTCGTTTCCTCATCCCCAGGCAGATGAGCGAACATGGTCTTACTGCTGCTCGATTAGAAATCAGTGACGAAGCCGTACGTTATATCAGCCGTGAATATACCTTCGAGGCGGGCGTACGCAACCTGGAACGAGAAATAGCGTCAGTGTTGCGTAAAGTAGCGCGTAAAGTAGCTGAAGGACGACGTAGCAGGACTAAAATCACCGCCGATAAAATTCATGATTACCTCGGTCCACAGAAACACTACTATGGACAGGCGGAAGAGGAGGACGGGGTGGGCGTCGCTACAGGAGTATCGTGGACAAGCGCGGGGGGCGATTTGACAACCGTAGAGGCTACACTGATGGATGGGCGCGGTAATCTGATCCTGACGGGACAGCTTGGTGACGTAATGAAAGAATCGGCCCAGGCTGCGCTCTCATACGCGCGGTCTCGTGCTGGACAGCTTGGCATTGAAAATCGCTTCTATGAGAAATATGATATCCACCTGCATTTGCCTGCCGGGGCCATACCCAAGGATGGCCCGTCAGCAGGTATCACTATGGCCACTGCACTGATTTCGGCCTTGACGAAACGTGCAACTCGTCGCGATGTTGCCATGACCGGCGAAATTACGCTGCGAGGTCGGGTCTTACCCATTGGCGGCGTTAAAGAGAAGGTACTGGCTGCGCACCGAGCAGGCATTAAAACGTTTATTCTACCCAAACGCAATATGAAAGACCTGGAAGATGTACCACGTGAAGTCATCCACGATCTACATATTGTGCCTGTTGAGCGCATGGATGATGTTGTCGACGCCGCGCTACATGGTATACTACCTGCATTGAATCGGGACGAGAAAGTACAGAAAGTAAAGCAGGCGGGACGGCTAAAAGACAGGAAATCGAGTTCACAGCAGCAAGCAAGGAATGCCCTGTAAGGCTTGAAAGGGGTATCACCATGGTCTTTTGCGGTCAATGCGGCAGTTTGTTATCTCCTAAGGACTTGACATGTCCCAACTGCGGCGCGGTCACAGAGCCCGACCTGAGCGCAGAGGATGTGGGTACTGATGCGCCTACAATTGCTTCATCGCTCCCCAGGCATGCTCCTGGTACACCACAGTCACAACATCCTGCCAGCCCCCCATCAACTCCCGGGCAGCAGAAACTCGTGTTACACGGCAACGCATCAGCAGGCAATGAACCTGCCGGTATGATACCGGCAGAAGTTTATGCACCCGAAACGCCTATACCATACTCCTATCGCAATCCGTCAGCATTACAGTCTGGCTTTCCTTCTCAGGAGAGCCCTGGCTACCAGCATGTCTCCGACCAGTATGCGCCTGCTCAACCAGCGAAACGACGGAAAAAAGGCGGAGCGGTTGTCTTACTTATTATTTTGCTCGTTTTGTTCGTCATAGTCAGTGGCACGACTTTGGTTGTGCTGCGGCAAAATGGCTGGTTGGGCAATAGCGGTACTCCAACTCCTCCTACCCCCTCTCCCTCTCAACAAGCGCAAGCGCTTGTTCAGCAGTATTACGACGATATCAACAAGCGAGACTACCAGGACGCCTACAATCTGTGGGGGAGAGATCCGCAGCATCCACCTCCGACCTACGACCAGTTCGCCAGTGGTTATGCGAACACGCAGCACGACGATATCACCTTTGGTCCCATAACGCCAAACGCCGATGGCACGGTCACAGTAAACCTCACCATCCTTGCGACCGAGACAACCTCAACGGGAACCCAGGTGAGCACCTTCCAGGGCAGCTATATCGTTGGGCAGCAGGATGGTGCCTGGAAGCTTCTCAGGAGCAGTTTTTCAAAAGTGTAGGGGACACAGCAAGGTGTATGCAAATGCCATAGAACGTGTTACAATGTTTGGTATGAACGAACTCACAACACAAATCGACCGCCTGCAAGGGCGCGTCCATGAAACCATGGTGCGTCTTTGACCTGGCGAATAAGGCAAAACAGATAACCAGACTCGAAGAAGAGAGCCTGGCCGAAGATTTCTGGTTAGATAACCGCAAAGCACAGGCGCATATGCAGCAGTTAAATGCTCTGCGCGAAGAAGTCTCCACCTGGGAAGACATCGCCTCACAACTGAATGACCTGCACGGGTTAGCCGAATTGCTGGAGGGCGAGCCAGATGAAAGCATGCAGATAGAAATCGGAGAGTCCGTGGCCGAACTTGAGAAAAAGGTCGAGCAACTTGAATTTGCGCTGATGCTGAGCGGAGAACATGACGCGCGCGCTGCTATCATGAGTATTCATGCAGGCAGTGGGGGCGTCGATGCTCAGGACTGGGCAGAGATGCTCCTGCGTATGTACTTACGTTGGGCAGAAAAACATAACCTCAAGGCCGAGATCTACGAGTACAATGAAGGTGAAGAAGCTGGTATCAAGAGCGCTACGGTCGAAATTACAGGACGCTATGCCTACGGATATCTTCGTTCCGAGGCAGGCACACACCGGCTCATCAGACTGTCCCGCTTCGATGCAGCGCATCGCCGGCATACGTCATTTGCCAGAGTCGAAGTCATGCCGGATATCGAAGACACCATCGAGATTACCATCCGGCCCGAAGATCTTGATATAGATACCTATCGCTCGACCGGTGCCGGTGGGCAGCATGTGAATAAGACAGATTCGGCAGTACGCATACGCCACATTCCTACAGGCATCGTGGTCACCTGCCAGAACGAGCGGTCGCAGATACAAAACCGCGAGGTAGCCATGAAACTGCTCAAGGCTCGGCTCTACGAACGGGAGCAAAAGAAGCGTGAAGAGGAGGCAGCTAAACTCAAAGGCGAGTTTGTGCAGGCTGATTTCGGCACACAGATTCGGTCGGTGACGGTACACCCCTACAACATCGTGAAGGATCACCGCACAAACTACGAATCAAGTGATACAGAAGGCTATCTGGCCGGCGATATTGATCCATTCATTCATGCTTACTTGCAGGCAACAGCGAATGGTGTAGCAGCCAGGACATAAATAGGCCAGGGCGACAGGAAAGTCGCCCTGGTACGAGAAGCTATCTACACATGAACATAGTCTTGTAAGCCGCAATAGCGTTCAGGATAGCGCAACTTACGGAGAGCTTTGACCTCAATCTGGCGAATACGTTCGCGAGTAAGTTTGAACTCAGCACTTACTTCGTCCAGTGTATGATAGTGATCATCCTGCAAACCGTAGCGCATCTCAATAATGCGGCGTTCACGTGGAGTCAGCACGGCCATCGCCTTCTCGATGTAGTCACGCAGCAACTGCTGTGATACCTGGTCAGCCGGTCCCATCATGCTCATGTCTTCCAGCATATCGGCCAGGTGATACTGCTCATCATCAGCCACCGGAGCATCAAGCGAGATAGGCTGTTCAGCCATGTTCAGCAGTTCAACCACTCGCTCTTTTGGCAGCCCTACCTCGGAGGCAAGTTGCTCTGGCAAGGCTTCCAATCCCTGCTCTTGATACATGCGACGAGCAATACGCTTCATTTTGTAAATTAACTCTACAACATGTACAGGTATATGAATGGTACGTGAATGTTCTGCGATAGCGCGGCTGATAGCCTGCCGAATCCACCACGTAGCATAGGTACTGAAGCGGAAACCACGTTTATAGTCGAATTTCTGCGCAGCGCGCATCAGGCCTATATTGCCCTCCTGGATCATGTCCAGGAGTGGTAATCCTTGATTTGAGTAGCGCTTCGCAATACTGACAACGAGGCGGAGATTGGCCTCCACCAGCTTTTGACGTGCCCGCTGGTCTCCACGCGCGACGCGCTCGGCAAGTATCAGCTCTTGTTCTGCCGTCAGGAGGGGATAGGTGCCAATCTCTTTCAAATACTGCTTGACAGCGTCATCGATGGCTCCTCTTCGATCCTCTTCATTGTCCTCAAACTCACCTTCATATTCATCATACAGGTCAAGGTCGGTGTACAGGTCACTATCCACGTAGGTATCGCGCTTTTTGGCGCGGCTCTTCTTTAATAGTACAGGAGTAGGATCGCTTATAGTATCAACGCTAAAATACACCTTCGCTATTCTTGCTCCCATCGTGGGTGCTCCTTCTTCACATGTACTTACACAGCTTGGGGAATAACTATCTGATGGTAAAAGCTTTCCATCGTCCTACACTGCAACAATCGTGCCAAAACGCATAAAGCGCACTGTATATCATGGTTTATCATCTTGGCATGCTAGACATAGCAATATATCAATCGGCATTCTGCCCTGGCTCTGAAGGGCGACGAAAAAACGAAGGCTTGTCCATTATCAAGAAGGGCAGAACCGCTTCCCGGTAAGTTTCCAGTACATGAAGAGATTTACATTTGTGAGGAAATTTACGCAATCAAGCAGTATATATCTATACGCTAATAGAGATGCGACTCGAGGAATCCAAAGCTGATTAGATATTACCAGTAGACAACTTGCCGTGAATATGAGATACTCAGCAAAAGCATTATGGGGGACCTTATGCTAACACGTCACCAAACAGTATTTGAGGGGGTTTTGTATGTCCTCGACGTATCCATCTGCCCGGTTGTGCCAGCGCTGTGGGAGGGCGCTCACACCCAGTGAAGTGTATTGCAACACCTGTGGCCAATATAATTCGCCGGCACCAGCAGGCGGATCCGCAGCAGGAACACCTCCTCCTGGCATATCATGGGGTGGACCATCTCCACAGACAAATTATGGAGGAGTACAACCTGCAGGACAGCAATGGGGACAGATCCCGTCATCAACTGCTCCCAATAACCCTTATGGCAGTGGGATTGTACAACAACCATCCTCTTATTCTGCGCCACCTGCAGCACCGACTATGGGATTTCAGCAGGATATCATGAACGGTTACAACCCTGCAGGGTATAACCAACCGCCGCGCAAAGGTGGGCCGAGCATCGGCTTCATTATGGGCATCATTATACTTCTACTGGTCCTGATCGGAGGTGGATTCTTCGGGTATAGGTATATAACTGACCACAGTAGTAAAGCTATTTCTATAACACCAACGGCTGCACCCAACGCCACGCCCTCAAAACCTCCCTTGTTCAGCGATTCTTTCCAAGATAACAAGAACGGCTGGGATCTCACGAGCATCGCCGGTAAATTTTCTGTCAAAGTTGGTGGTGGCTCTATGGTGCTTGAGGATGACAATAATAGGCTCCTCTATGAGTTACTGCCCGGTGGCAAAATCTATAGCAATTTCCAACTGAACGTTAACGGTCAGCTCTCAAAAGGCGATCCGAATAATGGGTATGGTATATATATTCGCGGTGCATCGAATCAGAATAGTGACCTGGCTACATACTACCGCTTCGAACTCTATGGAGATGGCACATACGCGGTTTTCAAAGGATCAATCGACGCCAATGGTAAATCGCAGAGCAGCAAGCTCGTTGACTACACGTCGAACTCGGCTATTCAAAAAGTAGGCAACGTCAACCACATCACGATTATCGCCCATGGCCCAAGTATGTCGTTCATCGTGAATGGACAGACCCTGACTACCGTCACTGATAACAGCTACACAAGTGGCTCGGCGGCGCTGTTTGTCTCGAATCTTCCTGCTCCCACCCCATCGGTAGCACAGGCAACATTCAACAATCTGGCCCTTTATCCCATTTGAGCGCCTTCACAACTGGGCCAGTAGAGCCTGCGTGTACACTGCGGGATCAACATTGCCACCGCTGACGACACAGCAGATACGCTTTCCCCGGAAGCGCTCGGGATGTGCCAGCAAAGCGCCGAGTGCGAGGGCTCCCGTCGGCTCGACCTTGAGATTGACATACAGAAAATAGGACCGCAAAGCCTCCAGGGTCAATGCATCTGGTACCTCAATGATGTCTGCCAGGCCCTGTCTCAGTATTTCCCAGTTGAGCTGACCCAGGCTCAGTGTGCGGGCACCATCTGCAACCGTTGGCGGCTCCTGCTCATTGTGAACTAGTTGTCCACTGCGCAGGGAGCGCGCGGCATCATTACCTGGCAGAGGCTCGGCTCCGATGATCTCAGTTCTCGCGCCCAGGTAATCGCGAGCCACAACCAGGCCGGAGGATAGGCCTCCCCCACCGACCGGTACCACGATAACATCAACATTTGCAGCACTTAGAATATCCTTACCGAGGGTAGAGTTTCCAGCAACCACGCGGTAGTCATCATATGCCTGTGCCTGAAATGCTCCTGGCTGCTCTGCCAGCAACTGCTTTACGCGATCGGTGCGACTGACCTGATTCACATCAATCAGGTCAGTGATGCCACCATAAGAGCGTACGGCTGCAATCTTCACCTGGGCCGACGTCCGAGGCATGACCACAGTACACGTTTTACCGAGCAATTTGCTGGCGTAGGCTACCGCCTGACCAAAGTTGCCCGACGAGGCAGCGACAATATTCTGGTGGGAGATAGCGGAGAGCAGGTTGTAGGCAGCGCGGAACTTGAAGCTGCCGGTATATTGGAATGTCTCCGTTGCAATAAGCAGATCGCAACCAAGTTGTGCGGACAACGCCAGACCGGGCAGCAAGAGCGCAGGTCGCAAGTGACCCGGGAGTATTTCCCACACAGATGAGATATAGGCATCGGTAAGTTCTGGCGCGGAACTATAGTTTCGCATGCAACAACTCCAGGTTCTCTAATAATGGTTATGGCTATATCGCATTGTACCATGTATAATGCTTGCTTTTCTTAATAAGCTGATACATACTAATGCATAACGAGATAGGGTTGCTAGTGACAGCCTGACGAGCGTTCGTCAGGCTATGAGAGGATGAATAGTATGCCTGAAGAAACAGAATTCTCTGCTATGATCCGCGTACGTATGAGCGCCAGCGATGCTCATTATGGAGGTCAGTTAGTCAACGGAGCGCATATGCTTTCTCTTTTTGGAGATGTAGCAACAGAGCTTGCAATTTGCTGCGATGGCGATGAAGGACTGCTGGTCGGTTATGAACACGTCGAATTCCTGGCACCGTTGTTTTCAGGGGACTATGTAGAGGTGACCGGGCGTATTACCAAAATTGGACGTACCTCACGGCGCATAGAATTCGAGGCTCGTAAAGTGATCGTCGCTCGCCCCGACATTAGCGAATCTGCTGCTGATGTATTGGACACGCCGATCATCGTTGGGCGTGCTGCCGGCACGACGGTCGTAAAAGCCGAGAGGCAACGCAAGACCCGCTCAGCCTAATTGCCATGTGTACGTGTACAGCAGATGATCGATATATACACAAATGATCACTGAGGGGCTACTTCTAGCGCATAACCCCGCTGGAAGGCAGGGGGTACCAGCGCGTACTTGACACCTTGCTTACTTAGCAGGAGATCAAAAACATCCAATGTAGACTCAAGCGGCATATAGGCGGTTATGAGAGCTTCAACATCAATTTGATGGCTCGTGATGAGTTCCAGAGCCTGCGCGAAATAGGCGGGAGTGTGGTGAAAAACGCCTTTGATGGTCAGTTCGCTGTAATGTAATGGGCGGGTCTCCAGGGTCACAGAAGTTCCTGAAGGACATCCTCCAAAGAAATTCACCAGGCCACCTGGACGTGCCAGCCTGGCAGCGAGTGTCCAGGTGTCAGGTGTGCCAACTGCTTCGATGACGACATCAGCGCCGCGTTGAGCCTCGGTTGCGTTTCTGATGGCTGTATATTGTTCTTGCGAAGACATCGCCTGTACATCGATGACCTCATCCGCCCCAAAGTGATGAGCCAGAGCAAGACGCTGCGTTCCGTGTCCCGTGATTATCACATGAGCAGCGCGTAATTTAGATACAGCCGCCAGCAAAAGCCCAAGTGGGCCGGAGCCCAGGATTACAACAGTGTCGTTTTGTCTGATTTCGCTGGCATCTACACCATGGAGTGCGCAGGCGAGCGGCTCAGTCAGAGCTGCTGCTGTAAAAGAGGTTTCTGAAGGAAGATGGTACAGATTTATGCGCACGATGCGTTCTGGAACCAGCAAATACTCGGCATAAGCTCCATTGAGGAATTGTAGGTTCTCACATAGGCTCAACCTGCCACGCCGGCAGTAAAAGCAGCTTTGACATGGTGCAGAATTGGCTATCACAACAGCATCACCAACATGGCACTGTGTCACATCCGCACCTATATCTGCCACTAACCCAGCAACTTCGTGGCCAAAACCAGCGGGCGTCTGGCGAAAGAGCAGGGGGTGCCCACGGCGATACGCCTTAACATCGGTCCCACAGGTAGTGGCGGCGGCTACCTGCAGCAATACTTCTGCCGGTCCTGGCAGGGGAACAGGCCTTTGTTCGACGCGGACATCCATTGGACCATAGAACATAGCTGCGAGCATTGTGCTGGTCATGCATACTCCCTCCTCTAGAAAATGCCCTGCAAAGCTGAAATAAAGTCGTTGTATTCGTCGTATAGAACAGGGTATAATAGAACCTGATTAAGTTGCAATCCGGAGGTTGAGGTAGAGCTACCTGCGCCCTCTGTATAGTATCATTTTAAGGAAGGTTCACCATGAGCATGTCGAATCGCGTATGTCAACAATGCGGGACTCCACTCGCCCCTGGCGAAGCGTTTTGTAGTAATTGTGGCACACGCTACACCGAACCTGGTGGAGTGGATCCCACGCAGCGCTCGTCGTATCCCGGCGCTTCGAGCCCTAGTCAGCCTCCAATCGAGCCAACACAATATGCTGGACCTGGATCTACCCCTTCGTCTCCTTACAGTGGTTCTCCTTATGGTAACACGCCATACGGTTCACCAAGCACGTCATATGGATCGCAGGACCAGGGATATGCTCCACCACCCAACAGCTATTCCCCACCGGGTTACATACCGCCTCCGCCATCTGATACGCCTTACGGAGGTCCCTATGGACAGCAGCAAGGTCAATATGGAGGTGTGCCAGGCATCTATGGGCAGCAGCCGGGGCAGTATGGAGCTGGCTATCCGCAAGCGCCTCAGCCGAAAAAGGGGCCGAACGTCGGGTTAATCATCGGCATCATAGCTTTGCTCGTCATACTAGTCGGTGGTGGACTCTTCTTTTTAACAAGGTCTCAGGGAGGTACTACCAATGTCACACCTTCTCCCGGTGTGACACCAAGCGTTGTACCTACACAACAGGCGCTGTTTTCCGACAATTTCGCCAACAACAACAAAGGTTGGGCAACCGGCAATGACAATGGTTTCTCACGCAACATTACTAACAATGCGCTGGTCCTGGTAGAGAACAACCAGAACCATATCCTGCCGGAGCCCTTACCAAGCAATAGCACCTATAGCGATTTCACGGTCACAGCTACCATTACCTTCAACCACGGCGATCAGAATGACAGCGTGGGCATCTACATGCGGGGTGACAGTAACCTTGACCATGATTATCGCGTCGATATCAACGGCGACAACAGCTATGCCATTGCCAGAGAGTACATAGACACCAACAACACGCCGAAGCAACACTTTATTGTCAATGCTACCCATTCATCTACCATCAAACCTGTTGGGCAGCAGAATACTGTCATGGCGATCATGAAAGGATCGCAGCTTGTCTTACTGATCAATGGTACGAAGGTAGATTCCATCAATGATACAAACTATACCAGCGGCCAGATCGCCCTCTACGTTGCGCACGGCACCTCGTCAAGTGGAGCGCAGGCATCCTTTAACAGTGTGGCGGTTTACCCTCCCCCACCTCAGCTACCATAGTAAACGGGGTCTAGCCAGTGCTCTGTACACACAAACCGCTTCATAAGTTTGTCGAGGCCAGCTTTACTCACAAGGGGAAACCTGAGTGGTATGGATTGAGCCGTTCCCACACAAAAACGGCTCCCCTTACGGGGTCTTTCTTTTCTCCCCATGGATGAATCCATAGGCATCCAGAAAGGAATTTGGTGATGCCCAGGGCCACCCCGATGGGTTCACCTCCGCTCTAGATCATTACCTCGGAACCTGGCTGCAAGATACGCGGAGCCATACCTTGCTCAAACATTTTGACGGTTTGCTGTCCCATGACTTGCCAGCGCGCCTTTGCTAGAGGCTCATCGCTTGCAGGAGCCTCGATACGCACGAGAGCAGTATTCTCATCGATGCCAACAGCGACCACACTATGAGGGAGCGTGGAAAGCAGTTCCTGAAACAGAGCCTGATCGACAAAATTCGCCATGCGGTCAAAATGCGGAAATACAACCACCTGAGGCAGCAAACCGAGCGACTCGACCCACGTGGGCTTTCCACCGGCCAGCACCTGTCTCACAGAGATGGTGTATCCACCGAGTGCCATCGCTCCGGCGCTTGATCCAGCAAGTACCGCTCCTTGTTGATGAGCCGTCTTGATAATCTCCCAGGCAGGAGAGTCCCGCAGTGTCTCTATTACATGCTGAGGGTCTCCACCCGAGAAGTAGTAGAAGTCTGCATTCCTCAGCAAAGTCAGTTGTGCCGGGTCAGCAGCGCTGGCGGGATCAATAATCGAGGTCGCGCGCACTTCTCGTACTCCCAGGGTGTGGAAATGGTGTTTCCCCAGGCCATTCCAGTACGCCGGTCCATGGTCCTCCAGGCCGCTCGCCGTCGGCAGAAGGACTATCCGCGCGTCGCTCGCTCCCCCTATCTGCTCCAGGAGATAGGCATCTGTAGCGTTCATTACTTCCAGGTACTCCCCTGACCCCACCAGCACAATGGCCCCGGGAGCGGTACGCAGTCGTCTTTGATCGGTCACGCGAATCCTCCTCTTGCTTTCGTGGCGGACAGTTACTCTCGGCCTTTATAGGGGTAGTGCAACGTTTTATCACCTTCCCAGTTCTCGCGCAGACCAGGAGTTGAGAGATCCCAGTCCGGCCGGATTTTGCGTGTGATTACGCGCAGGTCCTGCCGCAGGTCTTCAGGCGATGTAGATGATGAGCCCTGGTTCGAGCAGGAGGGTGTGAGGAATCATCGGATTGTGGAACGGGTCTGTATACTCTTGTATGTCGAGGTCCTGCTGCACCTTGCGTCCAGAGTCTGATAGGAAGGTCCACTCTGCGCCGACAGCATCCCGGAACTCGTTGGATTCGAGGATGTTATCTGTTGAAATCGTGACGATCCGGGTGTAGGCCACGGCAATTTTGGGGTAGAAGGCCGCGAGTTCGAGGTGCTGCTGGTGGTCCTTCGGACAATAGTGCCCGCGTGAGAGGATCAAAATCATAGGATCGCTGCCTTGCAGTTCACTCAGGCGGCGCCGTGTTTTCGTGTGATCGGTCAGTTCGTAGTCTGGGAAGCGGGCGCCTGGGACTATATCTGCACGCATGTTGTTTCTCCTTAGTATCGCCACAGAGACACCTCATGTGGCTCCTGGCCAGTGGTAGAAAGTGGTGTCGCTGCCTCCGCTGAAGCTAGCGGCTCGATGGATGTGTAGACAAAGCCATCCTGCGAGTGATAACAGTGAAACGATCTGTAGTATTCCTGGTGGGGGCAGTTAAATCTAGAGGGCTATGATGCTCTTGGGGCTGTTTCTTCCGTGGAGAATTCTTCAGCAGCAGTTTTCTGTTTCTGGGCAAGGCGCCAGCAGCATGATTTGCTATGAAGGCAGCGGTCCTGCTCTTCTAGAGAAACGGGGGGAGTACCTTTCATACAAAAGACCTGGTACATTGGTTCGCCCGCCATGACATCGTTATGAGGGAACCAGCGTTCACGATAGAATGGACAGGCATTTTTATGTTTACGCCAATTCGGGCTTTCCGATGGGTTAGTCTCGATTGTACCCGCCAATTATATTGCCTTTCTTATGCACGCGGCAGTGGGAACGTTACGTTGCACATAGTATACCACACCATATTTCTTTTGGGACTCCAGGGCGGGGCATTATTGCCTGTTCAGAAGTATGAGCAGAGGGCACGACTCAAGGACTGGTGCTGGCGCAGGGGCCGAAAGCTTGCAGATACCTTGCATGATGCATATGGAAAGTTTTGGCGGCTTCGGTGAAACATGATGGAGTGGTTGGGACAGTTGTCTCACTTGGGACATTGGGGCATACATTTGGGCATTTCAAAGGTGCGGTCACAGGGAGTGTGATTTCCAGTGGGGGACAGTTGTGACACTTGTGACATGGGGTCCACAGCCGGTGATACAATTTTCGACGGGTCACATGGTGGTGGAGGATACGATCCGACATGGATGACCTATTACCAGTATAATAAGGTATGCAAATACTATGTCAGACTGGGCACAAACAGAGCAGTTACCGGAACTTCTGTAGGTGACACCTCAAGATTCCAGGCTTGACAGCGGTGTCTTCAGATGATACTATCCTGGCAGAAGAAGTGCTTTTCTCGATCAAAGATGGTAGACTGTATGAGACGCTTACACATAAAATTCTACTCTGTAGAAATCTAGACGAGCTACTCGGCCGCGTAGGCGCTTACGCCGGGCTTACGCGGCAGGAAGTGGCACTACTTGATGCGCTTGCTTACTGGCTCCACTATGAAACTGCCTGAGCGGGTATATTCCTCTTGATTGCAGCATCTACACAGTTCCTTTCCTCCCTCGCCGGGCAGCTATGACGGCTGCCTCTACACCTGGCGTATTCTCGCCGGGCACTCATTCTCCCGTTGTGAATGGCCCCTGGGCATCGCCTGTCACCCATCACATCCACGAGCAAGAATGTGCCCTTGAACGCGCCTCCTGTTTCATGCTGGCATTTTCAGGCGCTCAAAGATAACTTCCTGGTATTGCAAGTACTCATGCTATCAATGTGGGAGCATAAACGTATGGTAATAGATAATTTTTCTAAGACACGCATTAAGGGTTCGATGCTGCAAGTAAATCATATTCGTCTTTCCTATGGGCCGCGCCTCGTGCTGGATGATGTATCGTTCACGGTGGCGCCAGGAGAAAAAGCAGGGCTCATCGGCGTAAATGGAGCGGGCAAAAGTTCGCTGCTCAAGATCATCGCGGGGCTGCTCGATGCTGGCGGTGGGACGGTGATGCTGCCGCGTACCTATGGTTACCTGTCACAGGATGTGGCACACGAAGATCCGCTGGCAGGCGAAGGCACTGTACGCGATTTCATCTTTAACAGCACTGGCCTGGATGTGGCAATCAATACTTATGAAGAATTGGCCAACGAGGTAGGCCAGGCCACGGAAGGCGAACTGCCAGCGCTGCTCGTGCGTTTTGAACGGGCACAGAACGAACTGGACCGCCTGGGCTACTATGATGCCGATGCCCGTGCCGAACAACTAATCTCCGGGCTGGAGGTGGGTGGGGTGACGCTGGAACGCTATGTGAGCACCCTGAGCGGGGGGCAAAAAACGAAGCTCGCCCTGGTGCGGCTGCTCTTCCAAGCACCCGATCTCCTACTGCTGGACGAGCCGACCAACTTCCTCGACGTGGAAGCAACGGCGTGGCTGATGGATTTTCTGGAGCGCTACAGCGGGGCGATTCTGATCATCTCCCACGACCTGGACCTGCTTGATCGCAGTATCAACAAGGTGCTGCACCTCAACGAGTTCACTCACAAGCTGGAGGAGTTTCGCGGGACTTACTCCAACTACCTGACGCAAACAGGCGATGCCCTTGCGTTGATGGAACGTACGAAGAAGGTCCAGGAACGGGAGATTGCACGGCTGCGCAAGACTTCCGAGAAGCTGCGTGGCTTCGGAGCGACACGCGTGAGCCAGCGTATAGCTATCGATAAGCGCATTGCAACTCTGGAAACGAGTATGCCAAAACTGCCGCGGGCCAGTCGCCGTATCAGCATTGATTTTCCGGTACGCCAGGCGAGCGGGCAGGTAGTGACGCGGGCGGAGCATCTCTCCAAGCGCTATGGGGCGAAGGAGGTCTTGCGCAATATTAGCAAGACAACGCTGCTGCGTATACTCCTGGGGCAGACGAAGGCCGACAAGGGCAAAGTGATTGTGGGTGATCGCGTACGTACAGGTTACTACGCGCAGGAAAACGAAGGACTGGACTACAGCAGCACGGTGATCAATGAAGCGACGGCTGTGCTGCCGGATAACGCGAAGCGAGTTCGTGGGGTGCTGGGGCGCTTCTTGTTCAGTGGGGATCGCGTGTTCCAGCAGGCGGGCACGCTCAGCGGCGGTGAGAAGACACGCCTGGCGCTGGCAAAGATGGTGCTTGACGGGCCGAACCTGCTTGTGCTCGACGAGCCAACGACGCACCTTGACGTGCTCTCACGCAATATTATTGGTGAGGCGCTGGGCAACTACAACGGGACGATCATCGCCGTAACGCACGATGTCGAGTTCGTGCGCTACCTGCAGCCTGATACGCTGTTACTGATGCCGGAAGGACGTATGATACCTTATAGTTCCGAGCATGATGAGTTGTTGAAGAGGGCGTAGTCTAGTTGTGATACAATACTCTTTCTTTTTGATCCTGAGCCTAATCGGGCAGTAGTACAGGAAGCTGGAGCGAGAGAGGAATCGGTCTCTAGAGTTTCCACGCCTTTACATCTGTGAAGGCTACATCCGTAGTATTCCCCATATCCCCGGCTACCAGGCCAAGTTGGCCCGAGGCGTAGGCGCTATCGGTCACCTTGCCAACTAACGCCTTATTCACGTACAGGCTGATTTGAGAGCCACTGGCTACAATAGCGAGCACATTGGACACGTTCAAACCTTTCTTGATAGCGGCATTGCTTCCTTGAAGCAAGGTATTGGGCAAGTTGAAACCACCGTCAACGTTATCAAGATGATACGACCCATCGCTGGTGACGCCAAAATAATAGAACTGGGTTGTCGCCTGGTTGACACGAAACGCAAGCCCGCCTTCATCGCCACTGATGATGGTCATCTGCACCTGGAAGGTGAGATTGCCCAGGGCCGGGACTTTAGCTTCGGGGTTACAACTGATAATCCCGAGTTGTGTAGCGGTGACGTGATAGGAGCCGTTTGCAAAGGCACAGCGCCCGCCTGAGAGGGTGGTCTGATCCCATTGATAGCCCTTGCTGGCATCGCGCAGGGGGTCATCGAGCACCAGGGTTCCTGTAGGAATCTGGACCGAGGCAACGGTGGTGGCCTGGAGAGTAGCAGGAGTAGTAGGTGTAGTGGGTGTAGCAGCCGGGGCGACCGCTTTCTGGTTTAACCAGACCAGGGAAAAGCTAATGCCTCCCGCAATGACGAGGAGAGCGAGAGCAATCAGTAGAAGATTTCTCCCCGTGAAGAAGCCAGGAGTGCTGCCAACAATAGCTTTACTGCCATCGGGGTCGAAAGCTCTGAGCGAGGAGTCGAAAGCCGGACCGCCGATTTGTGCAGGAAGAACAGCCTTCAGAGAAGGATCGAGCGCCTGGGCGGTCGTTTGAGCATAGCTAAACGGCGGAGGAGGAGGCGCGTAGACGGTTTGCCCGTAGGAGGAATTAGAGAGTAAAGCTTGTTGAAGGGCACGGGCAAACTCGGAGATGGAAGCGAAGCGTTCCACAGGCTGTTTGGCAAGTGCGCGTAGAATCACGGCATCGACGGAGGCCGGGAGATGCGGATTGAGCGTGCTGGGAGGCAGCGGCTGGTTCGCGACATGCTGGAACATCACCTGGTTTTGATCGCCTTGAAAAGGGGGGAGGCCTACCAGCAACTGGTAGGCCATGATGGCAAGGGCATACTGGTCGGTCGCCGGGACAGAAATGCCACTCCATTGCTCGGGAGCCATATAGGTCGGGGTGCCGCGAATAGTACGGGTTGTACCCGTACTGAGCTTGGCGACTCCGAAATCGGCCAGGAGCAAATCGGGGCAATTCAGGTTGTCCTTATTGCCGCGGATCAGGAAATTGGCCGGTTTGACATCGCGGTGGATGATGTGATGATCGTGCGCGTACTGGAGGGCGCCGGCGGCCTGGCGCACAAGCTCTGCAACATCTCGCGGCGGAAGCAATCCCTGGTCTTTACGCTGCCGCAGCCAATCTGCAAATGAACCTTCCTCGCAGAACGGCATCACCATGTAGGTGGGACTGGACCCACCGGCGTGAGCCTCATCAAAGTCAAAGAGAGGCAAAATGTGCGGGTGGTTGAGTCTGGCGATGGTCCGCGCCTCGCGCAGGAAAAGCCGCATTACATCCTGGGACGTGTCGTCAGGATAGGCGTCAAGCTCGGCTCGAATGACTTTGATAGCCACCTGCCGGTCGATACGCGTATCCTGAGCAAGGTAGACCTCGCCCATAGCTCCACGGCCGATGAGGCGGAGCAGGCGATAGCGTCCGTCTTGTAGTTCTTCTAGCGGCACTTTCCGGTTCTCCAGGCTTGACTTTCAGAAAGTATAGCACAGAGAATCAGGAGATGAAAGTGCCGTTTAGCTTAAGACCGAGATACGCGTAAGACAAGGCCTCTGAGGAACACCGGAACGAATATGTCATCTATCGTATAATGGAAATGGCATCTCGCTATGGAACTGAAAGGGATGAGCTTTCACGCTCAGACAAGAGATCATAAGGAGGGAAAAATGCAGCATGAAAGAGAGGGATTTTGATGAATATGGAAGGCGACCATATGAAACCAAGCATTGGATTCATCGGCATGGGGCACATGGGCAGTCATATGGCCCAGAGGCTGCTCGACGCCGGTTACCAGTTGACCGTGTATGATCGTACAAAGCAGAAGGCGAAGGCGCTGGGACAACGGGGTGCGCAGGTGGCCCAGACGCCCAAAGACCTGGCCGCGACCTGCCAGGTCGTGATGGCCTGCGTGACTGATGACGAGGGCCAGCAAGACGTGATGTTCGGCCCTGATGGTGCGCTCGCCGGAGTGCATGGTGGCTCGATGATGATCGATCTGAGTACGGTTTCTCCAGACGCCTCACGTCGTCTCTTCCAGGCAGCGAAGGAGAAAGGCGTCCCCATGATCGATGCTGCCGTCTCGGGAAGTGTGCCACAAGTGGATCAGGGCAGCCTGGTGATCTTCGCCGGTGGGGACCACAAGACATTTGAGCAGTGCAAACCTATCTTGGACGTCCTGGGCAAAAACAGCTTCTATATGGGTGCAAGTGGCATGGGGACAACCATGAAGCTGGTGGTCAATACCCTGCTTGGACTGGGGATGCAAGCCCTGGCCGAAGCGATTACTCTCGGTGAAAAGGCAGGACTAGAGAAAAGTCTCTTGCTCGATGTCCTGGACCAGACTGCGGTTCTCACCCCTGGTCAGAAGTCCAAGCTTGAAAATGTCAGGCGAGAGCAGTATCCAACCAACTTTGCCCTCTCGCTCATGCATAAAGATTTTAGCCTGGTGTTGAGCCGGGCATACGATTTGTCCTTGTCCATGCCGGCCACCGCGGCTGCCCAGCAAATGTATACCGCTGCCATGGCAAAAGGGATGGACGAGGATTTTTCCATCATGATTAAGTTCATGGAGGAACTGGCCGGGTTGTCTACACGTCAAGGGTAGCCACTGAAAACTGAACAGATAAGGGAGTTGCGAGTTATGAGTCAGAAGTTAGGCGGAAATATGTCCTATTTTACGCTCATCTCGCTCTCAAGTCCCTTCCTGGATCTCTACGAATGAGAGGCGCCGACTACTTCGGCGTTATACGCGTTGGTGTCAACATAGTCATAAGCCGAGTAAGATGCGTCATACGGCGCAACGCGCCAGAAAGCCTGCTGCAGGCGGCTCCATTCTGCCAGCAGTTGAGCGGCGCGCCAGCTGCGCGTTTTTTTGTGGTGCCATTGAATGACAGTACGCAAGGCTTCGGCTTCACCTGGGTCGTCGATATGCTGGAACTCTACCAGTTCGGTATTACAGCGCCCGGGGAACGTTCCCATCATATCCAGTACATAGGCGACGCCAGCCGACATGCCAGCGCCAAAGTTCTGCCCGGTTTCGCCAAGGACGACGACCATACCTCCTGTCATATATTCACAGGCATGCGCGCCTACGCCCTCCACGACAGCCAACGCACCGCTATTGCGTACTGCGAAGCGCTCACCGGCGCAGCCTGCAGCGAAGAGCTGGCCCCCGGTCGCTCCATAAAGCGCGGTATTGCCGAGAATAATGTTTTTGTGCGCGACGAATCCAGCATCACCGGGGGGTGCAATAATAATCTGACCCCCTGTCATGCTCTTGCCCACGTAATCATTGGCCTCACCGTTGAGGACCAGGTGCATACCTGGCAGGCAAAACGCGCCGAAGCTCTGTCCTGCCGATCCATGAAATATACTGGTCACGCTCACTCCCGGCAAGCCAGCATTACTATAGCGGCGTGCAATTTCTCCGGCGAGGCCAGCACCGATGGAGCGATCGCGATTGGAGATAGCGTGTTGTGCCACTACGCTGCGCTCGGCACATAACGCCTGCTCAGCCTCGGCCAGCAACTGCATGGCCAGCGGCGACTGGGGCAATTCCACGTGCCCGGTATGGGATGAGCCTCCCGGAGCTGCAACCAGCAGTGTCTCAAGTTCGACGGCTGCTTCTGCTGTACATTGCAGGAGGTCTGCGCGCCCGATTATCTCATCCAGTCTCGTCACGCCCAACTGCGCAAGTAACTCGCGGATCTCTTCGGCCACCAGGGTCAGGAAATTAATGATGAGCTGCGGTGTGCCAGTGAATTTAGCGCGCAGGTCCTCGCGCTGCGTAGCAATGCCCGTGGGGCAGGTATTGAGGTGGCACTGCCGCGCCATATCGCAACCCAATGCAACCAGGCTGGCGGTACCAAAGCCGAATTCATCTGCTCCTAGCAGCGCTCCGATCACGACATCGCGCCCGGTCTTCAAGCCACCATCGACACGCACCCTCACGCGCCCGCGCAGTCCATTGCGTACGAGCGTCTGCTGCGTCTCAGCTAACCCGCGCTCCCAGGGGATACCGGCGTGCTTGATAGATTGAAGCGGCGAGGCGCCAGTCCCCCCATCGTGCCCGCTGATCTGGATATAATCGGCATGGGCCTTGGCAACGCCCGCGGCGATGGTGCCAACGCCTACGCTAGCAACGAGCTTGACGCCAACATACGCTCGCGGGTTGACCTGCTTCAAGTCATATATCAACTGGGCCAGGTCTTCGATGCTGTAAATATCGTGATGTGGAGGAGGCGAGATCAGCGGCACATGCGGTGATGTATGGCGCAGGCGCGCGATAAAGGGAGTCACTTTGCCGGGTGGAAGCTGGCCACCCTCGCCGGGTTTTGAGCCCTGCGCCATCTTAATCTCCAATTCCTCGGCACGTACAAGGTACTCGGTGGTGACGCCAAAGCGCGCGGAGGCGACCTGCTTGATTTTGCTGCTGACCGGGTAGCCATTGAGCGTTTCGTGGTACCAGTTCGGGTCCTCGCCACCCTCGCCCGTGTTGTTGCGTCCTCCAATGCTGTTCATAGCGGCGGCAATAGTGCGGTGCGTTTCGGGACTCAGCGCGCCAACAGACATAGCGGAGATGACAAAACGTGCGCGAATCGACTCCATTGACTCGACCTGCTCTAAGGGAATGGGAGCGGCCGGCACGAAAGTGAGCAGGTCGCGCAAAGCGGTAGGCGGACGCTGGTAGACCAGTGCCGCGTAGCGCTGGTAGTCTTCCATATTGCCGCTTTGAGCGGCCTTTTGCAAGGCGCGCACGAGCAACGGGTTATAGGCGTGATACTCACCATCGCGGCGGAAACGATAGTAACCTATGTCGATCAACTTGCGCCGGCGCCCATGAGATTCGCTTCCCGCCCGCTGCTCGTGCGCAGAGTTAGCAGCCTGCTCCCATTCAGCCTGAAGCGCCTGGCAGCGTTCGATTACCTGCGCGGCAAGCTGGACCAGGGTCACTTTCCCGGGATATGCTGGCTGAGCGCCAGCAATTGCGAAACAGCGCTGCACCAGGTACGGGTCAAGCCCCACGACCTCAAACTGGCCCGCTCCGATGATGTTATGGATAGTCGAGATGCCCATACGGGCCATGACTTTGCGCAGACCCTCCTCAAGGACACGCAGGTAGCGATCCACAGCCTGGTCAGGTGTGAGATGCTCCAGGTGGCGCTCGCCAGCCAGTGCGCGTATGTTGGCAAGCGCGAGCGTTGGCACAACCGCCTCAGCCCCGTAGCCGAGCAAGAGGGCCACCTGGTGTACATCCCAGGCCGAGCCTGTTTCGCAGATCAAGGATGCACAGGTGCGTAAACCGCGCCGGATGAGGGCTTTGTGGAGCGAGCCGGCAGCAATGAGCATAGGAATGGGAGCGTATGCCGGGCTGGCGCTGGCATCACTCAGAATGAGCAGCGAAACCCCCGCGCCAATGGCGGCTGCCGCGTCATCCTCTAAACGATCCAGGGCTGACTCGAGCGCTGCTGGTCCAGCAGCACGCTCGAATGTAGCATGCAGCGTGCGCGCAAGGAACCCTCTTCCTTGCAACTTGCGCAACGCCTCCAGTTGCGACTCGCGCAACAGTGGCGATTCCAGGTGCAGCAGGCGAGCGTGAAATTCGGTCTCAGTAAGCGCGCTCTCGCTGCGACCCAGGTAGCAGTCCAGCGACATAACAATCCGTTCGCGCAAAGAGTCAATGGGCGGATTCGTGACCTGCGCAAAGCGCTGGTGAAAATAATCGGAGATGGAACGCGATTGCGATGAGAGCACGGCCAAGGGTGTATCATCACCCATGCTCCAGACCGGTTCCTTGTTTTCCGCCAGGATGGGACGCAGCACGAACTCAACGTCTTCATGAGTATAACCAAAGAGTTGTTGAAGGCGGAACAGGCTCTCGACATCCGGGGCTATTTCTACAGAGGAAGGTTGTTGAGGAAGTTCCGCCAGGCGAACGAGGTAGGCGCCTAACCACTCCTGGTAGGGCCGGCGCTGTGCCAGCGCTGCCTTGATCCTGGCGTTGCGCAGCACTACCCCTTGTTGAGTATCGACGGCGATCATCTCGCCCGGTCCCAAACGGCCTCTCTCAACTACCTCGTGCGCCTCGCAGGGCACTACTCCCGCCTCGGAAGCCAGGATCAAGAGTCCATGCGAAGTGATGGTATAACGTGCAGGGCGCAGCCCATTGCGGTCCAGCGCAGCGCCAACGACGCGGCCATCACTGAAAATAAGGGCCGCCGGACCATCCCATGGCTCCATCAAACCTGCATGGTATTCGCACCATGCACGCTGCGCGCTGTCCAATTCAGAATTGTGCTCCCAGGCTGGAGGAATGAGCATCTGCATGCTGTGCAGCAGGTCGCGACCAGAATATGCTAGCAGTTCCAATACATTATCCAGCTGGGCAGAATCGCTGCCCTCTTGCTGGATGACCGGGAGGAGATCACAAAGATCATCGCCCCACAGTGGCGAATTGAGCGTGCCCTCGCGCGCCTGCATCCAGTTGCGATTGCCCTGGATAGTATTTATCTCGCCGTTATGCGCCAGCATACGCATGGGCTGAGCCAGCGGCCAGGATGGGAAGGTATTGGTGCTGTAGCGCTGGTGAAAGATGGCGAAGGAACTGGTGTAGCGCGGGTTGGCCAGGTCGAGATAGAAACGTGCCAGTTCATCTGGAGCCAGGAGTCCTTTGTAAACTACCGTAGAGCAGGAGAGCGAGACAATGTAGCAATTATCGATGTGCGCCTGCTGCAAACGCTTTTCGATGATACGGCGAGCGCGGTAGAGATCTCTCTCAAATTGTTCTGTGGAGAGCTGCGGTGGGCGAGTGACAAGGACCTGCACAATGTGCGGCGCGGTTGCGCGGGCGAGGGTGCCTGGTATGCTATAGTCGATGGGTGGATTGCGCCAGGCCAGGAAGGTGAGTCCCGCATCGCTGAGCGTTCGCTCGATAACCTGCTGGCTCTGTGCATAGGCAGCCGGGTCGCGTTCCCGAGATGGTAAAAAGATCATGCCGACGGCGAGATCATCAGGGTCCGCCAGTACAATATGTTGCGCCTGCAGTTCCTCACAAAGGAGCGTCCTGGGAATCTGCGTGAGCAGGCCAGCGCCGTCACTGGTTTCAGCATCGGCATCTTGCGCTCCACGATGAGTCAGATTGGTCAGCGCCTGCAGGGCTGCCTGTATCACCACGTGGCTGGCCTGGCCTGATATCTGGGCCAGGAAGCCGGTGCCGCAGGCGTCGTGTTCGTAGTGTGCATTGTACAATGGATAGGCAGGGTCAATAACATGGGATGTGGAATCCCGCGAGTGTATGGTGTCAAGAGTAGACATGAGGTGCCCTCCCGAAAAACATGATAATGTTCAAAGTTCGAAGGCACCTGCGTTGGAGCCGGGTAGCGTTCAACGACCGGTCAATGCTCGTCGAAGTCCTACAGAAAAACCATGACGATATGGTGCAGACAATGCAGGTTGAGGCAACGTCGAGGTTAATTGAGCAACAGGGCTCACAGTAGAACAAACAATGTTCTATATTAGAGAGAATATAACATACCAAAGAAGTTTAGGCAAGGGCCGTTACAAGGTGGCTAGCGAACCAGGTATCGAGTATCGGTGAAAACAGCTTGACCTTCCAGCAACTAGAACGTGTACACTCAGGAGCATGACCATGTTGATTCGTGAACTGGCACAACACACAGGTGTCTCGACCAAAACCATCCGCTATTATGAGTCGGTCGGATTGCTGCCATGTCCTCAGCGGGCGAGCAATCACTACCGGCTTTACACGAATGCAGATGTGGAACTGCTGCGCTTTATCGTAGGCGCACGCAGCCTGGGCTATCCGCTTGCTGAGATTGCCCAGTTTCTGGACGCGCGTGACAACGGGTCGTTGCCGTGTCAACAAGTCCTCACATCGCTCGAGGCTCGTCTGCATGAGATTGAGCGGCGGATCGCGGATTTGCAAGTGGTTCGTACCACCCTGGAGCAGATCCGGCAGGAGGCCCAGACACGCCCGCAACCACCAATCTGTGATGACCGGTGTGTGTGCCATCTCCTCACATTGGTTCCTTTCACCGGGAAGGAACCCTGAAGGCGAAAACACTACCTGAAAGAAAGAGAAACAAGATGCAGAGCACATTATCAACTGGCTTGCTCGAACGTCGATGGCTGATCCTCACGATCAGCCTTATTGCGCTCTCGACGGTCCTCTTTGTCACTGGCGTCGTGATTGAGCGAGGAGGAACGGTGAGCACACCGACGAACAGTCATCAGCATACGCGGGAGGAGGTTGTCCTTCAGCTAAAATGGAGGATCTCTTTGTTCCTGCCATAAAAGAATAGTACCCAGCGAGATGTTATATCCGCCGGGTACTTCCTGCTCCTGGTAAGAGCACCTGCTGAAGATTTAATCGCCACCACCTGAGGAAATGGGAACTCTTTCTGCATGCATAGCGAGAGCAGGCTCGTAGAACTCAGCGTCGGGATTGTAGCCGAGCCCACCCATTTCTGGAATGTCGAGGCCCTTCAACTCCGTCTCGGCCGAGACACGCAGGCCGAAGAGCCTCTTGTAGAGCGTGAAGAAGACCCACGAGATGCCAAAGACGTAGACGAAGCAGACAAGGGCGCCGATGATCTGCGCCACGAGTTGACTGGCATCACCGAAGAACAGCCCACGGACCTGCAAGCCGCCGTAATTGGCGAGTCCATCGGCGAAGAGACCGACAGATAGTTGTCCCCACAAGCCGTTGACGCCATGTACTGCAATAGCTCCTACTGGATCATCCACCTTCAAGACCTTCTCAATGAAGCCCGCGGCGAAGACGACCAGGAAACCGGCGACCGTTCCAATAATAGATGCCCCGACAGGACTGACATAGCCGCTAGGAGCGGTGATGGCAACGAGCCCGGCCAGCAACCCATTGCCCATCATGCCAACGTCGGGCTTCCTGGCGCCGCTCACCCAGGTGTAGAGCATCGCAGCGACCGAGCCAAAGGCGCCAGACAGCATCGTATCGACGGCAATGAGACCAATGCGCAGATTGCCATTGGTTGAGGCGCCCAGCGTGCTGCCGGGATTGAAGCCGAACCAGCCGAAGGCCAGGATGAAGCAGCCCAGGAGGGCAAGCACCAGGTTATGGCCAGGGATGGTGTTAGCGCTCCCGTCACGATTGTACTTACCCAGGCGAGGCCCCAGCACTACGGCTCCGGCAAGCGCACACCAACCACCGACAGCATGGACGACACCACTACCTGCGAAGTCGATGTATCCTTTCCCGAGACCAATACTCCCCAGTTGTGAGAGCCAGCCGCCGCCCCAGGCCCAGTTGCCAAAGACAGGGTACACAAGGGTCGAGACGAAGAACCCGTAAACACAGAAAGCGGACCACTTCCAGCGTTCCGCCATCGCGCCAGTCGGGATGGTTGCCGTCGTGTCCATAAACACCATCTGGAAGAGGAACATCACCGCAACACCAACATCATAGGAGCCATCATTGAGGAAGAATCCCTTGTAGCCGATGATACCCCAGCTATGACCACCGATAGAAAGCGATAGCTCATTTGTCAGAGCAGAGAGACCCCCCAGGTTAGGTACCCCAACGAGGCCAACGCCGCCGAATTGAAAGGCGAAACCTGCAATGAAGTACCCGATCATGCCAAGACCGTAGATCATGAAATTCATACCCATGGTATGACCGGCGTTCTTGGCACGACAGAGCCCCGTTTCGACGAGCGCGAAGCCGGCTTGCATAAACATGACCAGGTAGCCAGTGACGAGGGTCCAGACAAAGTTGATACCAAGCCGGTTCTCATCGACTAATATAGCCAGGTTATAAGCAAATGGCTCATTCTTCTGCGCCTTAGTGAGGTCTGGCTTTGAGATTGTCGTAGTGCCGTTTGCTGTGACGCTCGTCAGATTTTGCTGATTAGCCGAGTTCAAGCCGCTGGGGTCCGGCCCTGCTCCACAGGCGGTTAACAGGAACAGCGAAAAGGTAATCAACAGGGCAAAGAAGACGACCGTTCGCCATGAAATGCGCTTCCACAGATTCTGAACGAAGGCAAGCGGCGCGAAGACGTACGGCGCTGTATCTTGCTGTACCTCCAGGAAGCGCCGGAAGTATGGCAATACTTCCTTCTGACGAGATGGCACCACGACGAGGCGCAGTGGCGCAAATCCCTTGCGTGGAACCAGCGTGAGTTGCGCTCCCCGTACCTTCACATATGCAAACTCTTTCCAGTTCCGGAACAGTACGTTATTACACGCAATACCCTGAGTGCTGAACAGGTAGCGTATGGGGAGATTGATAATAGAGAGCGCGACGAGGATGAGCACGATTTCAATCGTGGTGGGGAACCACTGACCAATTGCGCTCAGGACGAGGATAGCACCCAACGCATACATATTCGTGCGATGCAGCAAAAGCCGCTCGCGAAATGTCAAGGCCACCTTTGCAGACACGTTTCCTTCCGTACGAACGCCAAAAGGCAGGCCGATACGTAGGAACATCAGCATGAATAGACATCCGACTAAAAACCATACGATCATGAAATAATCCTTTCTCCGATCAGAGATGAGACCCCGTCAGCAGAGTGATCACAAGGGTCGCCCCACCCCCGGGCGACCATAAAGGTCCACCCCACCGCTCCCATCCTCCCTCGCCCCTACATTTCCGTCCTTCACATCCCAGTAAGTGATGGTTTGCGTTTACCGGGCCGCAGCCAGGTAAAGAGGCGCAGTAAACGGCGCGGGTCGGGCGGCTCGCGTAAGATAATGCCTTTACTTTTCGTGCGTGCCTGTGTCAGAAACTGCCGCGCCATAGTCACAACATGTTCATTTGCGCCATGCGGCCCCTTCAACCCACGTTCAAGCTGTTCGACGGCACGGTTGTAAAAGCCCAAACGAAAGTAGTACTCGGCATACTTGATATGGGCAAGCAGATTGGTGGGTTCATCATGCAAGGCCTGCTCAAGTTCTCGCTGCGCTGCATCTACATCGTAACGTTTTAGCAGCTCGATTCCCAGGTAGGCTCGCGCGGGAACATATGCCGGGTCTACACCTAGAGCTGTTTCCAGTGAGCGCTTCACCGCATCGTCCGATCCTTGCTCTAAGTATGCGATAGCCATAGCAAAGTAGGCCTGGGGCCGCTCAGGGTGACACTCTACGGCATGTTGGAAACGGCTTAATGCCGCTTCGGGATCACCCCGGCGCAAGCAGGCATAACCTTTGTCGAGCAGATCAGCGTACATGACCTTCCTCCTGAAGTTGCATAGCTCCCTCGACATGGATAACTTCCTCAACAATATCTATGAGCTGGATGTGGGTGGACGTGGACGCTGCTGCTTTCAAGCGAGGAGAGCGGATTTGATAGACCAATTTGAGCAGGAGCGGCGTGACCAGGGTGGTGACAAGCGCTATCAGGATCACAACGGAGAAAAGTGATGGCGTGATCAGTCCAGCTTGCAGGCCGATTGTCGCAGTAATCAACGCGACCTCACCACGCGAGACCATACCGACCCCAACGGTCAATGCTTCCTGTGGCTGGAAACGACATAACAGCGCTCCACTACCACAACCGAGAATTTTTGTGGCGATAGCTATCCCAAGGAGGCTCAAGAGGAAAGGCAGCGGTATATGCAAGACGTTATGAAAATCGGCTTCAATGCCGATGTAGACGAAGAAGATTGGGATGAAGAAGGCATAGCCCAGTTTCGAGGCTCCATCATGCACCCACTCCCGCATCTCCGTGCGGCCCACCAGCATACCGGCAATGAAGGCTCCGGTGATAGATGCTACATTCCCTAACGACGCTGCTGACCAGGCATAAAGCAAAACGAGAGCCAGGATCAGGCCTATGCGTGCTTCTAATGCCAGCAGTCGTGGGAGCCAGCGTGAGAGCAAAGGAAAGCCAAAGTGTCCGAGGAGATAGGCTATGAGAAAGTAACCCAGCATCTTGATGATGGACCAGGCCGGGTTCTGCCCCAGCGTGAAGGCGAGGATAAGAGAGAGCACGATGAGGCCAAGAACGTCATCGATGACCGCTGCACCCAGAATAGTTGTGCCCTCTTTGGTACGGAGCTTTCCCAGGTCTTTTAGCGTTTGAGCAGATATACTGACGCTGGTGGCCGTGAGGAGCGTGCCAAGAAACAGGCTGACAGGGAGGGAGTAACCAAGCGCATAGGCAAAGACCGAGCCCACAACGAATGGAAGGACAACACCCATAGAGGCGGATACTAATGCAGCCACGCCTACCTGGCGCATTTGCTTCATATCTGTCTCCATGCCAGCGATAAACATGAGAAGGATGACACCCAGGCCCGCCAGGGAGCCAAGCAAGGCATCAGGATGTACCCAGTCGAGTAAAGATGAGCCTCCCAGCACACCGACGACAAGTTGCCCCAGAACAGGGGGAATACCGATACGCTGGCAGAGCCATCCCGCGACCTTAGCAGCAATGAGGAGGCAAGCTATCGAGACGAGATACGAAGTACCATACATGGTGAATGGTTCAACCTTTCCAGTGAATCACCTCTCCCTGGTGGAGCCGGTATTGTTCTCACCGTCGAGTGGATGTTTTTGCAGGAACACGTCTGTAACATCCATGGCATCGTCACCATGCATCTGGTTTGCACTGCATACAGTATAGAAAATCCCCTGCCATTAGGGATACGGACAAAATATGAGAAGAAAATAGGGTTAAATTTGTGCAAAATATACGAATTTATCCGTAAAGGTTAAATTTTTTAGCGATTCCTTTTCGTGATCCTATCATTGCTAAGTTTCTACTCAGGGCAATACGATACAGATTGTGCATATTGTCTATACAGGTTTCATATTGATGACCTCTCACAAGACACTTCATTGATCATGTGAGACAATAGAAGAAGGGAGCAGCTCTCCACTGAGGAAAGGTCAAATATTTATGAATATTAGAGCATACATACTCCCGGGCGAGGGGGACAACCCGCTTCTATGGCGGCAGTATCTACTCGATAGCTTGCTGGCGCTGGCTGGTGTGCTGCTGGTGACGGGGGGGATTGCTCTCTTTGACCTCTATCCGCGTATCCCAACTGTTCCTCTGATCTATCTGCTGGTCGTCTTAGCGTTAGCTAGCCTGCGTGGGCGTACTGCTGCTATTCTGGCTTCGCTGCTGGCCTTTTGCTTTTATGATTTCTTTCTCGTGCCGCCGCTGTATACCTTTGTAGTGGGAAAGCTGGATGATCTGGTAGCGCTGGTGGTCTTTTTAGCAACAGCGATCATTACAGGTCAGCTGGCTTCCGCTTTGCGTCACCGTGCTGAGCAAGCCAACCGCCGGGAGCAGGAGACACACATTCTCTACGAACTGGGACGGGCTGTTAATAGCCAGGATGATCTCACTGCCCAGCTCGCTACGGTAGCCCGGGCAGCAGTGAGTGTCTTTTCTTCGCGAGGGGTACAAGATTGTGCTCTGCTCTTGCCCAACGCGCATGGGGTGTTAGAGGTGCAGGCCAGTGCAAAGGTTCCATGGGATCAGGTGCATCTTTCCCGGGATGAGCGGAGCGCGGCTGTGTGGGTAATGCAGCATCATCAGACCGTCGATGTCCATGATGGTGGAGCTACAGCAGACCAGGGAAGGTACACTGCTCCGCGTCTGCTGGTTCGCAGCACCTCAGCACTGCATGCAACTACTCAGTTTGTGCGCCTTGTCCCACTGGTTTCCAATGATGAGGCCATTGGAGTGATGCGCTTGCTCATCGAGGGGACAGCGCCCGGACGCGATGCGAAAGACGCGCTGGGAGCAGACCGGAACCAACCCGGCTCTTCGACGACCTTCTTCTGGACCTTTGTGGATCAAGCGACGTTTCTGATAGAGCGAGTGCGCTTGCGCAGTGCGCGCCTGCATATTCAGGCGCTGCAAGAAACCGACGCGCTGCGAGCGGCGCTCCTCTCCTCGGTGTCACACGACCTGCGGACGCCGCTGGCGACGATGAAGGCCGCCACCAGCAGCCTGCTTTCGAAAGACTTGCAGTGGGACGAGGAGACGAGGCGCAGTTTCCTGCTCTCCATTGAGCGTGAAATAGACCGGCTTAATCGCCTTGTCAGCAATTTGCTTGATCTGTCGCGGATTGAGGGGAACGCGCTCACCCTCGAAAAAGAGTGGTATCTGATTGACGAGTTGATCCGCGACGTGGTAGAGCGTTTGCAGCTGCTCTTGCAGGATCGCCCAGTGCGGCTGCATTTGCCGGATGATCTGCCTCCTGTGGAACTGGATTACCTGGCCATCGATCAGGTGCTGACCAACCTGATCGAGAACGCGGTCTCTTATACCCCTGCCGGTTCGCCGATTGACATCAGTACGCAGCTCAAGGGCAATCAGATACAGATCAATGTTGCAGACCGCGGCCCCGGTATTCCACTCGCAGAGCTGGAGCGTATTTTCGACAAGTTCTCTCGCGTTGCAGGTACGGAGCGTAATAAGGGACATCGCGAAGGCTCAGGGCTTGGTCTGGCCGTGTGCAGGGGGTTAGTCGAGGCTCATAGCGGGCGTATCTGGGCAGAAAACCGCACCGGTGGCGGCGCCATATTTACGGTGAATCTACCGGTCGGAACGAAGAAATCTATGCGTGAACAAAGAGAGGATGTGGCTGATGAGTAAACGTGGAGCGCGTATCCTGGTCGTGGATGATGAGCCGGAGATTGTGCGGGCTCTCGAACGCAGTCTGCTGGCTCATGGCTATGAGGTCTTCACGGCAAGCAGCGGAGAGGAGGCGTTGGCAGCAGTACGAGCGCATCGGCCCGATGTAATGTTGCTCGATCTGGGGTTACCTGGGATGAGCGGCCTGGAGGTCTGCCAGCAGGTGCGGGCTCAGTCAAACCTGCCCATTATCGTGCTCTCCGTCAAGGGGGCCGAACGGGATAAAGTCCAGGCGCTCGACCTGGGGGCCGACGACTATGTGCCCAAGCCCTTTGGCGTGGACGAGGTCCTGGCTCGTGTACGCGTGGCGCTGCGCCATACGGCCCGTGTCGAGGCCGGAACACAACCACGCTTCATCGCGGGCCCCCTCTGCGTCGATGTGGCTGGGCGGCAGGTCACCATCAACGGGCAGGACGTCAAGCTGACTCCTACTGAGTACGACCTGCTCAAAGTCTTGATCCAGCACAAAGGCAAAATCATGACACGCCAGATGTTGCTCTCCCAGATATGGGGTCCAGGCTACGGAGCCGATGCACACTACCTCCATGTCTATATCGGGCAACTCCGCCGTAAAATCGAACCAGACCCCGTTCATCCCCGCTTCATCATCACCGTCCCCGGCGTCGGCTATCGTTTTACGGACGAGGAGTGATGATCTTGAGCAAATCTTGAGCATCTCCCCCATTCTCCTGAGATTCCATTGATGTCTTTTGAGCTATGCTCCAGGTGTGAGGAGAGCATCAACATATGCTCTCCGACCTCAAAGAGCACTGATCTGGAGAGAACCAGATCGATGCCAGAGCACAGACTTCCCACACGTCTGCTGCTTCCCTTCACCCACGGGGTCGAGATGGAAGCGCTGGACGCTGCCATACAGCTCTGGAAAATCAAAGGATGTAGAGAAATGGCTGACAATGACAAATCCGCTGTGGAGCAGAAACAGGATCGATCGAGCGGCGAGAATCATGAAACCCGCGGCAAGCAGCAGCTGGGTACAGACGAGGATGATCCCTCTCTGCTTGTGCGTTACGAAGAAGTCCGGGGAAGCAAACTCGGAGATGTGCGGGTGCGCTGGGTGTTCCCTCCTCGTCAGAAGCTGCGGCGGGTCGAGACAGGCCTCCTTGAGGCAACTCGTGCTGCGGATGCGCCACAGACCGGACTGGAGCGCGTCACCACCACACTCAAGCGCTGGGTGATCGGCTCTCCTCTGGCAACGGCACGTGCTGAACACGAGCGGCTCACCAAATTCAAAGCGCTCGCTGTTCTCTCATCTGACGTGATCTCTTCGGTTGCCTATGCCACCGAGGCGATCCTGCTCACGCTGGTTGGTGCTGGTTCTGGCCATCTCTGGCTTACCATGTTCATCTGCCTGGCGATTGTGGCTCTGCTTACCATCGTCACGCTCTCCTATCTCCAGACGATCCCAGCCTATCCCAATGGGGGCGGCTCTTATATTGTGGCCAAGGAGAATCTGGGGATACTTCCGGGATTGACAGCAGCCGCATCACTGATGATTGATTATATTCTGACCGTTTCTGTGTCGATCGCGGCGGGCGTGCAGGCGTTGGCGACGCTCTTTCCTGAGCTTGCGCCGTATGTTGTGCTTCTCGATATCGTCCTGGTCGTCGTGATTACCCTGGTCAACCTGCGGGGGGTACGCGAATCAGCCACGGTTTTTGCCATTCCCACCTATCTGTTTGTTGGCAGCGCCCTGCTACTCATCCTGGTCGGCAGCATCAAGGTCTTTTTCTTCGACCATCGAGCGCTCTTTGGCAACTTCCCCCATGTCGGGGCAACGGAATCCTTGAGCCTGTTTCTGATTCTGCGCTCTTTTGCGGCAGGCTGCGCGGCGCTCACGGGCACCGAGGCCATCTCCAATGGCATCCCAGCGTTTAAGAAGCCGGAGGCGCGCAATGCCAGCATTACACTGAGGTGGATGGCAGTGATCCTGGGCACGCTCTTCATCGGCACCACTGTCCTGGCGCTTGGCTATGGCATCCTCGCTCACCCGGATGGCAACCCCACCGTTATTGGGCAAATTGCGCACCTGGTCTTTACTGGCCCACTGGCCTTCATGTATCCCTTTTTCCAGATCGCCACGCTCTTCATCCTGGCGCTGGCGGCCAATACCAGCTATTCTGATTTTCCGCGTCTGTCATCGCTGCTAGCGCGCGATCATTTCCTGCCACACCAGTTCGCTTTCCGGGGGGATCGCCTGGCCTTCTCAACGGGCATCATCAGCCTGGCGTTTCTTTCAATCCTGTTGCTGATCGTCTTCGATGGCGTCACCACCGCACTCATCAATCTGTATGCGGTGGGTGTCTTCTTCTCGTTTACCCTTTCGCAGGGAGGCATGGTCCGGCACTGGTGGAAGTTGCGAGCAACCCATCGAGGGTGGCTGCGCAGTATGATCATTAACGGGATCGGTGCGACAGCAACGCTGGTGGTGGCCCTGGTCATCGCCTCGACAAAATTTGTCGAAGGGGCCTGGATCGTCGTGCTGCTCATCCCGCTGCTGGTGATCATGTTTCTGGGCATCAGAAGCCATTATCTGCGCGTGGAACGCGAACGAACGACCGCTGTGCCGCTTTCGGCATCGGATGTCCATCATCGCTTGATTGTGCCGGTGAATGATCTCAATCAGGCAGCGCGCCAGAGTATGGCCTATGCACGCTCGATCTCATCGCAGGTCTCGGCTATTCATGTGAATCTGGACCCTGCGAAAACCATCGCCCTGCGAGCGAACTGGGAGAGTTGGCAGGTGGAACTGCCCAGGGATGAACAGGTGCAGATGGAAATCATCGAGCCGGGACAGCGTTCCCTGGTCCACTGTCTGCTCGACTACCTAACAGCCGAGCGGCAGAGCCACGTCGATGACACCCTGACGGTCATCTTGCCTGAAATTGCTGAGCGTTCGGCTCTGAGGCGCCTCTTTGCCTATCCCAAAACATTCTTCTTGAAGTGGGCCTTCTTCTTCCAGCAGGACATCGTGGTGACGAATGTCTCCTGGTATGCGCAGACAAGCCCGACACCGGCTCGCTCTCGCTCGCTACGCCACCGCTTCATCGTCCCCATCGCTGAACTGGATCGTGCCTCGGTCCAGAGCCTGGCCTATGCGCGTTCCATTTCTCCTCACGTCGTGGCGGCCCATGTCGCGATAGATCCTCATGATGTCGAAGCCGTGCGGGCGAAGTGGGGGAAGATCCACAAACACTGGACGCCAGAGGAAGAGATGAAGCTCGTGATTATCGAGTCGCCCTACCGCTCGCTCATTCGCCCACTGCTGGCCTACATAGACACGATGCAGGAAGTGCATCCTGACGAGATGCTGACCATCATCCTGCCGGAGTTTGTAGTTGCCCACTGGTGGGAATATCCCTTGCATAATCAAACCGCGTGGCGCTTGAAAACGGCCTTATTGGGCCGTCCGGGCATCGTCGTCACCGACATTCCCCAGCATCTGTCGCACCACGCGACTGAGCTTTCTGGAAGCAGCATCCGTGACGAACATCCACAACAATTGAACAAAAGTACGCCGTGAGAGAGTTTTACAGTGATCCTGGTTCTACCTGTTACTGTCTCCAGTACCTCCTGTCAGGATATGTTAGAATGGAGGTGATCGAGGCATGATGGTGAGTCAACGCGGACAAGGCTTTCTAGACCGCGAGGGATGATGCTTATGCCTGAACAAGAACAGCGCACTGAGAAAGATGCTGCGCTGCGCCGCGATATCCGCATGCTGGGCAATGCCCTGGGACGCGCAATACAGCAGCACAATGGGTTCACCGTCTTTGCCACCGTGGAGCAACTGCGGCGGAATTGCAAGCGCCTGCGCGAGTGTGCAGAAACGCTCGCCCGCTCCAGCGAGGCCCAGGTAGCCACACAGAAACTACACGATGAAATTGCCGCGCTGGACCGGGAGATTACACAGGTTGTCGATGGATGCGACCTGGATACCGCGATCGACGTCATACGCGCCTTCACAGTTTATTTTCATCTCGTCAACACTGCTGAACAGCATCACCGCACGCGCCGCCGCTTTGTATATGAAGTGAGCAATATGTCTTCTACGCAGCGCGGCTCGCTTGCCGCGCTCGTTGAATTTTTCCAGCGCAACGACATGAGCGCCCACAGCATCCAGCAGCTACTCAACCAGCTTTCGATTGAGCTGGTGTTTACCGCGCACCCCACCGAAGCCACGCGCCGCAGCCTGATAACCAAGTCTCGCCAGGTGGCTGAATTGCTGGAGGCATACGATCACAAAGCCCAGATGACACCACGCCAGTATGCCACCTGGCTGCGTGAACTGGAGAGCGTCGTTGCCCTTTTGTGGCGTACCGATGCTGTGCGTCATGTGCGCCTGCAGCCCATGGACGAGATCAAGATGGGCACCTATTACCTGGACGAAATTCTCTATAACGCCGTACCCGAACTCTATGCTGAACTGGAACAGCTGCTGAGCGCGGGCTACCCGCGCGAACAACTGGCGGTGCCAGCATTTTTACGCTTTGGTTCCTGGATTGGCGGCGACCAGGATGGAAACCCGAATATCGGTCCCGGCACGCTTCAAGAAGCGTTACACCTGCAGCGCTCACACGTAATTGAGCACTACCGCTCATCTCTCGAGGCACTGGCGCAGGAGTGCACGCAATCTCTCAAGTATTGCTCCATCACAGCGGCGCTGCAGGAATCGCTGTGGTGTGATGCCGCCTGCATGGGCGACTTCGATCGCGAACTTGGTGCACAAACTGCCCAGGAACCTTACCGGCGCAAGCTTTCTTTCATGTGGAGGCGCCTGGGAGCAACGCTGTCAATGGCGCGTGAGGCGAACAAGAGAGAAGTGAATCAGGCCGATCAAGGCATTGCCTATACCGCGGCCGAGGGGCTGCTGGCTGATCTAGAACTGGTGCGTGAGAGCTTACTGGCTGACGGTGAAAGCGATGTCGCAGGCGGGCAACTCGCGACAGTGATACGCCAGGTACAGGTCTTTGGTTTCCACTTCGCTGCGCTTGATGTGCGGCAGCATAGCGAGCGACACGCGGCCGCGCTCGGTGAACTGCTGTGCGCCTCGGGCCTGCTGCATGAAGACTATACCACGTTGAACGAGACAGAGCGCATGCGCGTTCTGGAAGATCTGCTGCGCGACCCACGTATCCTGCCTGTGCACAGCGTGAAGTTCAGTGAAAGCACCGCGCATGTACTAGAAACCTTCGAGTCAATACGCCGGGCGCGTGAAGAGTTCGGCTCCGGGGCAGTGACGTGCTACATCATCAGCATGGCAAGCACGCTGAGCGACCTGTTAGAGGTGCAATTCTTCTGCAAACAGGTGGGCATTACCCGGCTGCCGATCGTGCCGCTTTTTGAAACCATCGAAGACCTGCGCTCATGCACAGAGATACTGGAGAGCGCGTTTACCCACCCCATCTATCAGGCGTGGGTAGAGGCGTGCAACAAGCAGCAGCAGGTCATGCTGGGTTACTCCGATAGCAGCAAAGATGGCGGTATCCTGACCTCCAGCTGGGAACTGTACCAGGCGCAGTGCCGCCTGGCTGAGCTGGGAGAGCGCCACTCGATTGGCATCACCATTTTTCATGGGCGCGGGGGAGCTATTGGACGCGGCGGTGGCCCCATCTACGAGGCTATCCTTGGACAACCCCCAGGCACGATCAACGGGCGCATACGCGTTACCGAACAGGGCGAGATGCTCTCGTTCAAGTATGGCCTGCCTGCGATTGCGCTGCGCAACCTGGAACTGGTCGTCGCCGGCGTCGCACAATCCAGTATACCAGGCGACTTACTGGTCGATACCGCTGCGAATACCGAAGATTCCGAGGGCTGGTGGGAAACGATGGATCGCTTGTCGGCGAGCGCTCATATTCGCTATAGCCGTTTCATCTATGATGACCCTGCCTTCCTGCGCTACTTTGAGCAGGCCACGCCCATCCTGGAGCTAGATTGGCTCAACATCGGTTCGCGCCCGGCACGCAGAACGAAAGGGCGGCGCATTGAAGAACTGCGCGCCATTCCCTGGGTCTTTTCATGGATGCAGAGCCGTTACGTGCTGCCAAGCTGGTATGGCGTAGGTGGAGCACTCGAGGAATATACGGCAGAGGCACCTGAGCGCCTGGCACAATTGCAGGAAATGTACCGGTCCTGGCCTTTTATGCGCGCATTTCTGGATAACTTGCAGATGACGCTCTCCAAGGCGGATATGCACATAGCCAGCCACTATGCTTCGCTGGTTGATGATGAGGAAATGCGCCGGCGTATTTCGGACGAGATCGAGCAGGAATATGAACGTACAAGGCGCATACTGCTGTTGATCGCCGGTGGTAGCGCGTTATTAGACAATGCCCCGGTATTGCAGCGTTCTATCCAACTACGCAATCCCTACGTTGATCCCCTCAGTTACTTTCAAGTAGCGCTGCTGCGCCGCCTGCGCTCCCTCGGTGGTCCCCTGGTGCTGGATGAGACTGAACAGCAGGCAGCAAGCGAGCAGGAGCGCGAGCGTGCCCGGCTCACTTACGCTGTTCTATTGACCATCAATGGCATTGCTGCCGGGTTGAGAAATACGGGCTAAATGCCTTCTTTCCGAGGAAATTTTACACCAGGGAGATAGATATTTGGAGAGAAGACTTCCCGTGAGCGGATGTGAGAGAGGTCTGGCTTGTCATCCTTCGCTTCGCTCAGGATGACAAGTCTTATCTCCAAATATCTGCCAGGGAGAGCAAATCCTTGACAACTTGTGTAAGTACATGTTATACATTGACTGACACAATCACAATTGCATAGAGCAAAAGCCTTGAAGGGGCGAGTAGCAGTTGCCTGCCGCGTGTAGAGAGTGGGTAAGCGCTGGAAATCCCATACGTCGACACACTGTGAAAAAAACCCCGGAGCTGCGAGAAGAAATCGCCGAAAGCGAAAGTAGACCTCTGCCGGCTGCCCCCGTGATCGGGCGGGAGTATGTCAGTACTCGACAAGGTTGGTGTCGCGAGGCATCAACGAATGAAGGTGGTACCACGAGAGCTATATGTCGCTCTTCGTCCTTTACAGCGAAAGGATGAAGGGCGTTTTTATTTTGTGCCGCCTGCGGTGGCACAAAATAAAAACCAGGATGGTGCGAGGACACCTCGCGCTCCGGCAGGGGCTCTGCCCCTGCAGCCCGGGAGATACTAGCATGGTAGTAATAGAGTAAAGGCCTTGAAGGGGCGAGTAGCAGTTGCCTGTCGCATCCAGAGAGCGGATGAGCGGTGGAAAATCCGTATGTCGACACACTGCGAAAAAGACCCTGAAGCTGCGAGAAGAAATCGCCTGGCGCGTCGGCGCTTATCCGTCTTGCCAACGCTCCCCGATAAATCGGGGGCTACATGCTTAGGCAAGACGCAAGGAGAAAGTAGACCTCTGCCGGCTGCCCTCCGTGATCGGGTGAGAGTATGTGAGTACTCGACGAGGCTGGTGCTGTGAGGCACCGGCGAATGAAGGTGGCACCACGAAAGCTGCGTATAACGCTCTTCGTCCTTCGCTTAAGCGGGGGATGAAGAGCGTTTTAATTGTTTCATTTAGAAATCGAAGGAGGAACACAAACCATGGCACATTGTCCAGAATGTGATGCAGAGATCACTCTGCAAGGTCTTATGAGCGGAGAAATCATCTACTGTCCCGATTGCAACGCGGAACTGGAGGTGCTGAACCTGGAACAGCCTGCGGTGGCTCTTGCGCCACAGGTCGAAGAAGATTGGGGAGAGTGACACGATGCGCCTGGCTATTCTAACGTCACGGATCAGAGCGGAAGAGAAATTACTGGTCGATGCGCTGAGACGGCGTGCAATCGCATTCGACATCATCGATGATGGGGAATTGCTGCTCGATCTCTCACACTCAGATGAGCGCTGGCGCGCGTATGATGCCGTCCTCTGCCGCAGCCTGAGTCAATCGCGCGGGCTGGCAGTGCTGCAAGTCCTGGAGCACTGGGGTATACGCGTGTACAACCCGGCGGCGGTAACCGCAACTTGTAACGACAAACTGCTCACGACGCTGGCACTGCTCCGCGCGGGTATCCCTGCACCACGCACGCTGCTGGCCTTCGATCCGCAGGCGGCTGTACGGGGAATTGAGACGCTAGGCTACCCGGCAGTACTCAAGCCCATACACGGGTCTTGGGGTCGCCTGCTGGCACGCATCAATGATCGGGACGCGGCGGAAGCAGTGCTTGAGCACCAGGAGACACTTGGTTCCTACCAGCATCATATCCATTACATACAGGAGTATATCGCCAAGCCGCAGCGTGATATTCGCGCGTTTGTCGTTGGTGAGCACACCATCTGCGCGATCTATCGCGCCAGCGAACACTGGGTTACAAACACCGCTCGTGGCGCGGTTGCCAGCAACTGTGTTGTCACTCCCGAACTTGATCGCCTGTGTGTACGCGCTGCGCAGGCTGTTGGCGGCGGCATCCTGGCTATCGATCTGCTGGAAGACCCTGAGCGCGGCCTGCTGGTCAACGAGATCAATGCCACGATGGAGTTCCGCAACAGCATTGCTCCAACAGGCGTCGATATTCCCAACGTGATGCTTGACTATGTGTTCAGCGGCGTACAAGAAGGAGCAGCACGATGAGTAGACTACGCGTTGCTATTGTTGGCGGGTCCGGTTATGCCGGAGGCGAACTGGCACGGTTATTGCTCTTTCACCCACAGGTTGAGTTGACACAGGTTGCCTCCAATAGCCATGCCGGGCAGTACCTGCATAGTGTACATCCAAATTTGCGCAGGCTGTGTTCTCTGCGCTTCTGTCATCCCGATGACTTGACATCATGTGACCTCGTGTTTCTCTGCCTGCCACATGGTTTCTCTGCCCGGGAGATCGAACGCTACCGAAGTCTTGCACCAAGGATCGTCGACCTTGCAGCGGATTTCAGGCTGCGCTCCGCTGCACTGTACCAGCAGTGGTATGGAGAAGCTCATTGCGCAGCATATCTCCTGCAGGAAGCTGTCTATGGCCTGCCCGAAATACACCGCGCAGAACTGCCCGGCGCGACACTTGTGAGTGGCACCGGCTGCATGGCAACTGCCGCTATTCTGGGGTTGGCTCCTCTCTACCGGGCGGGTTTAGTGGATCGCGCAATTCCTCTTGTGGTGGAGGCCAAGGTTGGCTCGTCGGCCGCGGGAGCGACTCCAGGTATAGGTAGTCATCATCCCGACAGGAGCGGCGCCGTACGCTCATTTCAACCCACGGGGCACCGCCATACCGCGGAACTCATTCAAGAGCTTGAACAAATTTCAGGTGCGATAAAGCGGACGGGTGAGTTCTGCCAGCACATCGCCTTTTCCGCTACAGCAGTCGAGCTAGTGCGCGGAGTGCTCATTACCGCCCATGTTTTTGTGAATGAGGCGATAGAGGAGCGTAGCTTGTGGCGGCTCTACCGGGAAGTCTATGCGCATGAGCCCTTCATTCGCCTGGTCAAGGAGCGTAACGGTGTCTATCGCTATCCTGAACCGAAGATTCTGGCGGGGAGCAACTATTGTGATATTGGCTTTGAACTCGACGCCGATCAAAGGAGGGTGGTAGTAATCGCCGCCCTGGATAATCTGATGAAAGGCGCTGCAGGGAACGCGGTGCAGGCACTCAACTGTATGTCTGGTTGGGACGAATCGCTGGGGTTGACCTTCCCTGGTCTACACCCGGTGTAAAAATAGCGCAGCGTGGGGCGGGAGGCGCACTCGTTAGATTGTGGCAATCCCAGGTACGTCAATCCAGTGTAAAAATAGCGCAGCGTGGGGCGGGAGGCGCACGCGACAAACGAGCACGTGACAGGGCAGCAAGTTACAGGGCAGGGGCAAGTTACAGGGCAGGGGCAAGCCCTGCCCCTACTATACGCGGAGCAGTCGCCTGTAATGTCAAAAGGAGATTTGTTATGACGCTTGTTATAAAGATTGGTGGTGGCGCTGGTGTTGCCACAGTGAATATTGTGCGTGAGGTAGCCCAGTGTGTCGCGCATGGGCAACGCCTTGTCCTGCTTCATGGTGGGTCTGATCTGACAAGCACGCTCTCCCAACGCCTGGGTCACGCGGTACGGATAGTAACTTCGCCAGGGGGAATGGTCAGCCGTTACACCGACAGCGAAACCCTGGCTATCTACGCTATGGCCGCTGCTGGTCAGATCAATACCGAGTTAGTGGCGCTCTTGCAGCAGTGTGGGGTCGACGCGCTTGGCCTGGCAGGCGTTGATGGGCGTTTGCTGGTGGCGAGACGCAAATCCGTTGTGCGCTCCGTGACTCCAGAAGGCCGCATACAGCTACTGCGCGATGACTACACCGGACGGATCGAGCAGGTAAATGACACATTATTGTGGCAATTGCTTGGCGCCGGCTATACCCCGGTAATAGCGCCGCTGGCATTGAGCCGTGATGGGGAGCGTTTGAATGTCGACGGGGACCGCGCCGCCGCTGCTGTTGCCGCAGCACTCCACGCGGATGCGCTGGTGATCATGACGAACATTCCTGGTCTGCTCGCGAACCAGGAGGATGCTACAACGCTTGTTCGTACCATCCCTGCCGATCACCTTACCGACTACATGGGATATGCCCAGGGACGGATGCGCAAGAAGCTGCTTGGAGCCCAGGAGGCCCTGCAAGGTGGTGTGCCACGAGTCTGCATCGGCAGTACTTCATTGATGGCCGTGCTCAACGGCGAGGGAACAACGATAGTGGGAACGCGTGGCGAGGCAACTCTCGCGGATACCCGTCTGAGCGACAGCTTTGCCTGCGACATTCAAGAGGAGAGGAGTCTAATATGACCGCAATCATCGACCTGGAAAACACCTACACAAGCGGCGTATACAGCAAGCGCCCCATAGTTATCGTACGTGGACGCGGCGCTTTATTGTGGGACGAGGAAGGACGCGAGTACATCGACTGCGCCGCAGGCCATGGTGTAGCGAACACCGGCCATGGACGACCAGAGATTGCAGCGGCTCTCGCAGCGCAGGCACAGCGTCTCATCACCTGTCCTGAAATCGTCTACAACGACGTGCGTGCTCGCTTGCTGGCGCGGCTTGCACATCTCACGCCGGAAGGGCTTACACATATCTTCCTCTGCAATAGCGGCGCCGAGGCAGTTGAAGGTGCGCTCAAATTCGCTCGTCTTGCTACCGGACGCAGCGGAATAGTGGCTATGCTGCGCAGTTTTCATGGCCGCACCATGGGGGCCCTCGCGACAACATGGGAGCCACACTACCGCGAACCTTTCGTACCGCTTGTTCCTGGTGTAAGCCACATCCGCTACAACGACCTTCCGGCGGCAGAAGCGGCGATCAGCGAAGAAACAGCGGCGGTGATCATTGAACTGGTGCAGGGAGAGGGGGGAGTGTATGTCGCTTCTGACGAATACGTACACGGCCTTGCATCGCTCTGCCGTGAACGCGGCGCTTTGCTCATCATCGATGAGGTGCAAACGGGCTTTGGGCGTACGGGGCGGCTCTTCGCATGCAACCACTATGATCTGCAACCTGATATTCTCTGTCTTGCAAAGTCCCTGGCCGGGGGTATTCCCATGGGGGCAATCTGCCTGGGACCGCGTGTGACAGAAAGCGGACGCGTCACGAAGGGCGTCCACGGCAGCACCTTTGGCGGCAATCCACTAGCCTGTGCAGCCGCTCTGGCTACGCTTGACATCCTTGAACAAGAGGCCCTGGACGGGCGTGCCGTCATGCTTGGCGCGTACGCCCTGGAGCGACTGAAGGCGTTACGCACTCCGCTCATCCGCGAGGTACGTGGGAGGGGACTGCTGCTTGGCATTGAACTTCGTCAACGTGCCCAGCCGTTCCTTGAAGCTCTGCTGGAACGCGGTATCCTTGCCCTGCCAGCTGGACCAAATGTCATGCGCCTGCTGCCTCCCCTGGTGATTACCGAGGAACAGATGGAACGGGTTCTGAATGCGATAGAGGAAGTTTTGATAGATGGGGAGGCTCGACAGGGCCAACAAGTCTATAACGACGAGGATAGGGTTGAGCCCGGCGCCACCTCCAGGGCGGGGGCAAGCCACAGGGCGGTGACATTACCTGTCCCCCAGGAAGCCCACAGGGCGGGGGCAAGCCACAGGGCAGGGGCAAGCCACAGGGCAGGGGCAAGCCCTGCCCCTACCATACACGCTATGGATCGCCAGGCGCAGCTCGTGTATGGTAGGGGTGACCCTTGCGGTCGCCCTGAAACTCTTCTCTACAATATGCTCACTATTCCCAGTTATTCGCGACGGGAGAGCGTGCTGGCTCATTACCTGGTAGAGCAGGCACAGCTGATGGGTCTTGATGCCTACATAGACGAGGTTGGGAATTTCATTGCCGGTACCGGGATGATAAATCGCGCCTCTACAGGTATGCAACCCATTATCCTGCTTGGTCATATGGATACTGTGGATGGCTATATTCCAGTAAGTCTGCAGGATGGGGTGCTGTATGGCCGGGGTGCAGTAGATGCGAAGGGGGCGTTAGCAGCTTTTCTCTGTGCTACTGCCCGGCTTGTGTGCAACATACCGCCGGACGCCTTGCAGCATCCGATTGTGGTGATTGGAGCTGTCGAAGAGGAGGCTGCCACATCACGCGGCGCGCGTGCTGTCGTGGGACGTTACCAACCAGTAGCCTGCGTCATCGGAGAGCCTGGCGGAAGTTCAGCCGTGACGATTGGCTACAAGGGCAGATTGCTGGTGGACTACCGTGTAACACGTCCAATACATCATAGCGCTGGTCCACTGCAAAACAGCAGTGAAGTGGCCACCGCCTTCTGGTCTCGAGCACGTCAACATGCCGGTGACTGGAATCAGCAGCATGCGGGCAATTCCGCGTTTGCTGCGCTCATGCCTTCGCTGCGCAGCATTAACAGCAATCATGATGGGTTGGAAGAACAGACACGGCTCTGCATCGGCTACCGCCTGCCGCCCGGCTATGACACCGGCAGTTTATGCAGCCAGTTGGAGTGCTGGGCCTACGAGGATGAAGCACAACTCAGCTTCACCGGCGTAGAGGATGCCTTCCAGACGACGCGCATTACACCCCTGGCACGAGCCTTCATCAAGGCTATTGGGGCTACCGGAGGGAAAGCGTTTTTCAAGCGGAAAACAGGTACGTCGGATATGAATGTTGTAGGGCCTGTGTGGGGACAGAACATCGCTGCGTATGGTCCTGGTGATTCACGCCTCGATCACACACCTCAGGAGCATATACATATCGCCGAGTACATTCATGCCATCGATGTGCTCGAATTGGTACTGCGAGAACTTGCACTGCAAGGGGGAGTGACGGAATGAGCTCAGGGCATTACCTACCCCCCAGGCAGGGTCCCTATCCCCCAGACAGGATTCCGCAAGGGTGGTACATGGCACCCGCAAGGGGTGCCACTACTATACTCGATTCGACGCTGCGCGAAGGTGAGCAGTTTGCCGGAGCCTTCTTTAGCCTGGAGCAGCAACTGGCGATAGCACGCTTGCTGGATGTCACCGGCATAACCTTCATCGAGGCTCCTTCACCTATCGCTTCGCCAGAGACACGACGCACAGTACATGCGCTGTGTGAACTTGGTTTACGCGCAAAGATTGTGGCACATGTGCGTTGTGCCGTGGCAGACGTACAGGCCGCGCTGGAAACTCCCGTCTCCGGGCTAAATCTTTTCTATGGGACCTCGGCCGAGTTACGCACATTCAGTCATGGCCGGCGCATCGATCAGATACTCGATGATGCCGTACCACTGATCCGGCGCATCCGGTCCGCCGGACGCTACGTGCGCTTCTCTGCCGAGGATGCGTTCCGCAGTGACCTGGTCGACCTGTTGACAGTCTTTGATGCCGTCGTTGATGCAGGTGTTCAGCGCATAGGCTTGCCAGACACTACTGGCATCGCCACACCTCGCCAGGTTGAAGAGCTTGTACGGCTCTGCTCTCAACGCTATCCACACGCCGGTATTGAGTTTCACGGTCACAATGACACCGGGTGTGCCATTGCCAATACGGTAGCAGCACTGGAAGCCGGGGCAGACTGTCTCGACGTTACGGTGTTGGGTATTGGTGAGCGCAATGGTATAGCCTCGCTGAGCGGTTTGATCGCACAGCTTTACCTGCATCACCCGGAGCTACTGGCAGCGTACGATCTCACACAACTGGCGCCACTTGATCATTTTGTGGCAGCATGCCTCAACCTAACTATCCTCTTTAATATGCCAATAACCGCTCCTGGGGCCTTTACGCATAGGGCCTGCGTGCATACCAAGGCCGTGCTGCGCAACCCCCGCTCCTATGAAGTGCTCGACCCGGGCGATTTTGGGCTGATGCGCCATATCGACATTGGTTCGCGCTTTACAGGACGCTACGCCGTCGGACAGCGGGCCGCAACTTTAGGACTCCATCTCAGCGACGACGAAGTTTATGATCTTACCCAGGCTCTTAAAGAGCGAGCCGAACAAGGTTCGCTGAGCCAGGAAGAAGTCGATGCATTTATGCATACCTGGTATGAAGAGAAAGGAAATCTTACATGGGAACGCTAACCGAAGAAATCTTTAGCTACAAGCTGGGCCGCAGCGTGGAGCAAGGCGAGACAGTTGTGGTAGATGTTGACCGCGTGATGAGTCACGATACCACGACCCCGCTGGCAATCCAGGCCTTTCGCAAGTTGACTTCACAAAACGGTGGGCATGTCTTTGATGCGCGGCGGTCGCATATTGTGTTCGACCACATTGTGCCCGCGGCGACGATTGCGGCGGCAACCCTGCAGCGCGATATCCGCGCCTTCGCACAGGAGCAGGACATCAGCATTTTGCAGGAAGGCATCTGCCACCAGGTAATGCCAGAGCGTGGTTATGTTACCCCTGGCGACATCATCGTTGGAGCCGACAGCCATACCTGTACCTATGGTGCGCTCGGGGCGTTCGCGACAGGTATGGGTTCCACTGATATCGGGGTTGCCTATGCGACAGGGCGTGCCTGGTTTCGCGTCCCACAAACGATTAACATTCGCATAATGGGAACGCTTCCCTTTGGGGTGTATACCAAGGATGTGACCTTTGAGATGGTGCGCAGGTCAGGTGTTGATGGCGCCAACTATCGCGCCATCGAGTACACGGGAGACCTGGTTGAGCGGATGCAGGTGAGTGAGCGCTACACGCTTTGCAACATGGCGATTGAAATGGGCGGCAAGGCGGGACTCGTTGCCCCCGATGCAACCACCCGGGCGTGGCTGCGTGGTCGCACTGCCCGCGATTATCCCATACTTGCACCACACAGGCCACGCTATGAGCGTGTGATGGAGATCGATGCAGCGCGACTGCAGCCGCTGATTGCCTGTCCACCGGATGTCAACAACGTCGTTGCGGTTGAGGAAGTCGAACACGTGCAGATCGACCAGGTGTTTCTCGGTACCTGTACCAATGGACGCCTCGATGATCTCGCTATCGCGGCGAACATTATGCACGGCAAGACTATTCATCCCCAAACACGCATGGTGGTTGTCCCTGCCTCTCGCGAGATCTACCTCGAGGCAATGCGCCTGGGTTACCTGGAAATCTTTGTGCAGGCTGGTGCTTCGGTAGGCACGCCTGGCTGCGGACCATGCATCGGGCGGCATTATGGTGTACTGGCTCCTGGTGAGCGCGCATTGACAACGATGAACCGCAACTTTACAGGGCGCATGGGTGATCCTACCGCCGAAATCTACCTGGGCAGCCCGGCCACCATCGCCGCTTCTGCTCTGACCGGACACATCACAGATCCACGCGATTACCTGTAGGGGACGATTATGGAGATGAACGCATTACTTTGGGGTTTGTCCCACCCGTAGGGGCAGATAATGAGGTTTCACAACCAACACCGGTCATACCCGCCAGTCACTGCTGCCCTGGCTTGTCACCCTTCGCTTTCGCTCAGGGTGACAGAAGGCAGGACATGCGATTGGGGAGAAGTGCCGATCCTGGTCGTGAAAGTTCATAATCGCGGGACCGCGATAAATCGGGGACCTACGCCCATCGGTATGCCGCATTATTCTGTTAAGCTGCATTATCGCGCCTGCTGAAAGACGCTTGACGAAAGAAAGGAACAAACGATTATGGGTCGTATATGGATGCTTGGCGACAATGTGAACACTGATGTCATCATTCCCGGACGCTACAATGTGACCACAGACCGCGCACAATTGGCGCGTTACTGCCTCCGCGAAGTGCTGCCAGAGTTTTCTCAGCAGGTCCAGACAGGAGATGTGGTGATGGCCGGTCACAACTTTGGTTGTGGCTCATCACGCGAACATGCTCCCGCTGCTCTCCTGGCATGTGGTATACGGGCAGTTATCGCTCGCAGCTTTGCGCGCATTTTTTATCGAAATGCCGTTAATATTGGCCTGCCCGTTCTGGTCTGCGAAGATGCGGTGTCAGCCAGTACAGACGGACAGCAGATAGAAGTAGACCTGGCGAGCGGTATCATTCGCAATGCGACCACCGGGCAGGCATTTCAGGCTGAGCCATTGAATCCCTTTGTGGCGCGTATTGTGGCAGCGGGCGGCATCATCGAATACATCCGCCAGGAGGGGACGCTGCATTGAGGCAAGACGAAAGGAGAACGACACCAACGGTGTGTGTGATCGCAGGAGACGATGCAGCTCCCGAAGTGATGCGACCGGCGGTGGAGATACTGCGCTCGTTGGCTCCAGACATTCGCTTTGTAGAAGCATTCAGCGGACGCGATGCAGTAGAACGCTACGGGGAAGCATTCCCTGATGAGACGCGGGAGGCGATAGATGCCGCAGATTGTACTCTTTTTGGAGCAAGTGGTGGTCCAAGCAGGCCTATCTTGTGGTATCTGCGTTGGGGCAAACAGACCTGTGTCAATATTCGACCTGTGCGCTGGTTTCCTGGCTATCGCAGCCCCATGCTGCATCCCGAGCGCATCGATTTCGTCATCGTACGTGACAACCTGGAAGGTATCTATCCACCACGCGAGGGCGACGTCGCAGAGCTAGGCGCCCTGCCCAGTAGTAGCTTCTGGTGGCAGGCTCCCCCGCTGGGGAAGGAGGGTGCCTACGCCGTGCGCGTCTGTACCGACGAGCAAATGCGTCGTGTGGCGTTTGCTGCCTGCGAACTGGCGTTACGTCGCCAGGCGGCTGGCTATCCAGGGCGTGTAACCTTCAGTGCCAAGTACTCGATATTGCCCCGCACGGATGGGCGCTTCCGCGCGCTTGTATCCGAGATGGTTTGCACCTATCCCGCTTTGAGTTACCAGGAATTTCTTATCGATGACCTGGCACGGCGTATGATTGCCGCACCAGAAACCCTTGATGTGGTAGTACTCTCAAATGAGCATGGCGATATACTCGCCGATGTCGCCAGCGGGAGTATTGGCGGCCCTGGTCTCTCTCCAAGTGCCTGCTATGGTGAACCCCACGATAAATCGGGGGCGTACGCCTACTTCGAGCCGGTACATGGTTCTGCACCCGACCTGGCTGGCAAAGGGATCATCAACCCCACTGCCATGCTGCTCTCGGGCGCAATGATGCTCGAATATCTTGGATATGTTGAACAGGCAGGAGCTCTGGAGGCCGCGATAGAGCAAACATACCGGGAAGGAAAGACTTTGACTATCGACCAGGGAGGAGTCGCCACTACACTGGAATTTGTAGAAGCGGTCAAACGTTCATTGACATTTCGCTAATCTGCTGCTATCCTTTAGAACATACAGGTTTATAAAGACTGACCCGCGTTGAACGAACATAGTATGAGAATGGCAGCCAACAGCGATCCGGAGTAGAGTGGAAGTCCGGAACGGACGCGCCTTCTCAGAACGCCTTCGTGAGCGGCTGGCCGAAGAAAGCCTGAGCCGGGTCCAAGGACAGGCAAGTAGGAACAGGTGGGTGGTTCCCACGCAGCGCAATAACCAGTAAAAAGTGGCCTTTCCAGCTCAACTACAGCGTAGTAGTATCAGGCGTCGCCAGCGTTGGCTTCTCGCATGAGATAGAAAGAAAGGCAATCAGGGTGGCACCACGGGAGTAAACGTATAACTCTCGTCCCTTCAATGTTTGGGAAGGGGCGAGGGTTTTTTGTTGCCCAGCTCCTTCCATAGTTCCATTTCGTTGAAGGAGTTACACAATGGCAACCAAAAGCTCAACAAACACGACCCAGACCGTGACCGCCAGCAACGGTCACAGCAGCGCACTCGACCTCGCGCTGCACAAAATCACCTCCGTTGACGTGCCACAGGGCAAACACATCGCCCTGGCCTATTCAGGCGGGCTCGACTCGACGCTCTGCGTCAAGCTCTCCCAGTTGAAGTATCACGCGCGGCAACTCACGGCCATTACCGTCGATGTCGGACAAGGTGAGGCAGAGATACGGGAGAGCACCGAAAGAGCAGTGAAGCTTGGCATCAAGCCACTGGTCATCGATGCAAAGCAGGAGTTTACCCAGGAGTGGCTCACGAAGGCAATCCAGGCAAACTCCGATTACAACGGCTATCCTGTCTCCACCTCTATGACGCGCCAGCTTATCGCCGCTCACGTCGCACAGAAGGCCCTCGAGCTTGGCTGTGACGCTCTGATGGAGGGCTCGACCGGCAAGGGCAACGACCAGTATCGCATGCACAACGTTTTCAGTCTCTTTGCACCTGGAACACCCATCTTCGTTCCCGTACGCGATTTCGATCTCACGCGCAGCGAGGAGCAGTTGTTGATGGAGTATTACGGCGTGCCAGTCGAGGAAGTAATCGCCGGTGGCGACGATAAGACGATGTGGTGCCGCTCGATCGCCAGCGGCGGTATTGACCTGACCACGGAACTGCCGGACTCGATCTGGATGTGGTTGACGCCTCCGGCTAAAGCTCCTGATAAACCCACTACTATTACACTGAGCTGGCAAAACGGCCTGCCCGTGGCTCTGAACGGGTCATTGTTACCGCTCGACCAGATTATCGAGCAGTTGAACATCACAGGCGGGGCCAACGGCATCGGCAAAATTGACATCTTCGAGGACGGCATCATGGGCCTGAAGTCGCGCGAGATATACGAAGCGCCGGCCGCGAGCATTCTGCTGAAAGTGCACCACGACCTGGAGCAGTTCTGCCTGACGAAAGATGAGATCCAGTTAAAGCGCCAGCTTGACGCGCAATGGGGTAGGCTTGTTTACCACGGGGAGTGGTTCCACCCGTTGAAAGAGGCCATCGATGCCTTCATAGCCAGCACGCAGAAGGTTGTGAACGGCGAATACACCGTCGAACTTTACAAGGGCAACATCGATATTCGCTCACGCGCCTCAACGAGTGGTCTCTTTTTCTCTGATGTACGTTCGATCAAGAGCGCGAGCTTCAATCAGAAGGAATGCGCTCCGGCGGCACGCCTGCGCGGCCTGCCTTATGAGCTTATCGCCCGGCGTAACAAAGTGGCAGCCAATGCTGGCAAAGGAAACGAGCATGACTAAGCTCTGGCAGAAAGGCTATCGCCTGCATGAGCAGGTGGAACGCTTCGAGGCCGCGCAAAATAGTGAACTGGATGTGCGTCTCATTCGCCAGGATGTGTGGGGGTCACTCGCGCATGTCGCCATGCTGGAGAAGATCGGCGTCCTGGCGGAGCCAGAGCACAGGGTTCTGAAGGAGGCCCTGTGCAGCATCTTACAGATGGAGGCAGCCCACGAGTTCAGCATCACACTTGCCGACGAGGACGTGCACACGCGTATCGAGAACTACCTGGTAGAGGCAGCAGGTGCAGCGGGCAAAAAGATTCACATGGCGCGCTCACGCAATGACCAGGTGCTGGTAGACCTGCGCCTGTACGGCAAGGAGCAACTGCATCACGTGGCTGCCAGGCTGTGCGACCTCTGCGCGGCATTGCTGGAACTGGCCGGCACGCATACCGACACGCCTATGCCAGGCTATACGCATATGCAGCGTGCGATGCTCTCATCGGTGGGGCTGTGGGCTGCCAGCTTCGCCGAGGCGCTGCTCGATGACGAGCAACTGCTCTCGGCGGCATACGTGCTCAACGATCAATCGCCCCTGGGATCGGCCGCGGGTTATGGCGTACCCATCAAAATCGACCGGCAATATTGTGCAGATCTGCTGGGTTTCTCACGCGTGCAGAACAATGTCATCTACGCGCAGAACAGCCGCGGCAAGATCGAGGCAGCTATCGTGCAGGCGCTGGCCCAGATGATGCTCGATTTGAGTAAGCTGGCGCAGGATATCCTGCTCTTTTCGACGGTCGAATACGGCTTCTTCCAGCTGCCGCAGGAACTCTGCACCGGCAGCAGCATTATGCCCCAGAAGCGCAACCTGGGAGTGATGGAACTGGTGCGGGCACGAGCGCAGACGGTGCTGGCGCTGCAACAGCAGATACTGGGCATTGTGAGTGGTCTGCCTTCGGGCTACAACATGGACTACCAGGAAACAAAGCGGCCCTTTATGGAGGCGCTGGATATCGTACAGGAGAGCCTGGAGATCTGCACGCTGGTAGTTAGTTCACTGGATGTCAACACAGAGCGGCTCACCGCTGCCTGCACTTTCGAGCTCTTCGCGGCCGATCGCGCCTATGAAATCGCATCAGCCGCGAAGCTGCCTTTCCGCGATGCCTATCGCATCGTCGCAGCCGAGGTGACGGCGCGATTGGATCGAAATCTTCCTTTGCCAGCAGAGAGCCAGGAGCAGCTTATCGAGCGGTTGGCCGCGCGCAGTCATCTTGGCGGCGCCGGCAACCCGGGGCTGACGCAGCTGCACCGGCAGATCGAGGAGGTAGAGGCAGCATGGAAGAAACGCGAAGAGACGTTTACAGCGGCGATAGCAACGCTGGTGGGAACGAGCAATAATAGACCGACAGGGAAGGAGTGACAGTATGCCAGCGGTTGTTCTTGCGTATTCGGGCGGCTTAGATACTTCAGTCGCCATTCACTGGATCAAGGAAAAATATAACCTGGATGTAATTACGCTGACGGTGGATGCCGGCAACGAGCGAGACCTGGCGGCCATTGCTGCTCGCGCCAGGCAGATCGGCGCTGTCAAGGCGTTGGTCGTCGATGGACGGACCGACTTTGTGCGTTACTTTGTCTGGCCTGCATTACAGGCCGGGGCAATCTACGAGGGTCAGTACCCCCTGGCGACGGCGCTGGCCAGGCCATTGATCGCGCACCAGCTTGTCGAGACAGCGCGCGCAGAGGGAGCCGTGGCGGTGGCCCACGGCTGCACAGGCAAAGGCAACGACCAGGTTCGCTTCGATGTCTCAATCAACACCCTGGCGCCCGCATTGAAAATCATTGCTCCCGTGCGGGAGTGGAGTATGACACGCGACAACGAAATCGCTTACGCGGCCGAGCATGGTATTCCCATCCAGGTGACTAACACCAGCCCGTACTCGGTCGATCAGAACCTGTGGGGAAGGAGTATCGAGTGCGGCATCCTGGAAGATCCCTGGGCGGAGCCGCCCGAGGAGGTTTACGCGTGGACGGCGAACCCCGATGTCTACGAGCAGCCGGGCGGTCCCGCTAAACCCGAACCGACCTACCTGGAGATCACCTTCCAGCATGGTATCCCTGTCGCTTTGGATGGCGAGGATAGCGATGGTGTGGCCCTGATCGAAACGCTGAATAAATTGGCAGGGATGCATGGCATTGGGCGCATCGATCACATCGAGAATCGCCTGGTGGGCATCAAATCGCGCGAAGTGTACGAGGCCCCTGCTGCTGTTGTACTGCACGCGGCACATCGCGCGTTGGAGAGTTTGACGCTGAGCCGCGACCAGTCTCGCTTCAAGGAAGTGGTGGCGGCCGAGTACGCGCGCCTCATCTACAACGGCCAGTGGTACAGCGCGCTGCACCAGGACCTGGCGGCATATGTGCAGAGTACGCAGCGTTTCGCCAGCGGAACCGTGCGTATGAAGCTAGCGCATGGGCATTGCACCATCGTTGGGCGTAAATCGGAGCACTCGCTCTATGATCATGACCTGGCAACGTATGATAGCGGCGATCAATTCGACCATAACGCCGCGCTTGGCTTCATCAAGTTGTGGGGGCTGCCGCTCACCACGCAGGCACAGGCACAGCTTCTGCCTGCGGCCGGAGTGGGAGGTAATTTGCTGCAAGGCGTTGGCAGCGGGGAATAGAAAGGTGGCTGGCTATGGCAACAACATTTTCGCCAGGGGGCGAGGTCATCAACGATCACCAGCTGATTGCGCAGGTACTACGCGAAGCCTTTCCCTATATTGACTTTTTGAAAGGGAAGACGCTCGTGATAAAATTGGGGGGAAGCACACTCGAGCACCAGAGGGTTGTCCTGGAGGATATTACCTGGCTGCGAGCGCTGGGCGCATCACCTGTGCTGGTACATGGCGGCGGGCCCTACATCAATGCATGGCTGGAGAAACTGCAAGTCCCGTCGCATTTCGAGAATGGTTTGCGTGTCACCGATGCACAGACGCTGGATATCGTGCGTATGGTGCTGCTCGGCCAGGTCAATCAGGACCTGGTACTGATGGTCTCGCAGATGGGAGGCAAGGCAATAGGTTTATGTGGTACCGACGGCAACCTGGTACACGCACGCATCGCCGACAAAGACCTGGGCCTGGTGGGGGAAATCGAGTCGGTTGATCCCACTCTCGTGCAGACGTTGATCGACCAGGAATACATTCCGGTGATTGCACCGCTGGGCCAGGGGCCGGGCGGGTCCTGCCTGAACATCAACGCAGACCTGGTAGCAGCACACCTGGCAGGAGCGCTGCACGCCGAGAAACTCATCTTCCTGAGCAATGTCAACGGCATCTGCGACGCGCACGGCACTTTGATTTCTGAAATCAGCGAGCCGGAGGCGAAGCAACTGATAGCGGATGGCATTATCAGCGGCGGCATGATTCCCAAGGTTGCTGCCTGCCTGGATGCCCTGGTTACTGTGCCGCGCGTGCACATCGTAGATGGAAGGGAGCCGCACGTGTTGTTACGCGAACTGTTCACCGACCAGGGCGCCGGTACGATGATCGTGCGAAATGCATAACCTGTGGAGCATGGAACCAGCAGGGTTCATGGCACAAGGAGGGCATGGCACCCGCAAGGGGAACGTGGCGGGGCATGGCACAAGGAGGGCATGGCACCCGCAAGGGATGCCACTACCATGCTACGGGCTTGCCAGGTCGCGTTTCATGGTAGGGGCGGGGCTTGCCCCCGCCCTGAGGACGGCGCAAGGGTCTCCTTGGGGCGAGCGGCTCTGCATTCATTTTTCTGATTGAGGTATGTATGAAAAAGCGCATTGAGCGACTGCGCGGCATGCATGATCTTTTACCGGAGGGCTACTGGCAGCAGCGCCAGGTAATTGATCGTCTGAATACATTCCTGGCGAGGGCAGGGTATGACGCGATTGACGCTCCCGTATTGGAGCAGAGCGATCTCTTTCTGAGCAGCTTTGGTCAGGAGCTGTGGCAAAACCTCTATACCTTTCGCCTGCACCATCGCGATCTCTGCCTGCGCCCGGAATACACTGCGTCTATCTGCCGCCTCTATCTCGACCACTACCAGCGGCATACGTTGCCATTGCGCTTCCAGTACGCGGGACCGGTTTTCCGCTATGAAGCGCCCGGTCGCGGTCGCTATCGCCAGCACACCCAGCTTGGCATTGAGCTATTTGGAGGTCACGCGCTTGCCGCCGATGCTGAAATGGTGCAATTAGCATGCGATGCACTTCACGAGCTGCGCATTTCCACGTACCGCTTAGAATTGGGGCACATAGGAGTCGCCAGTGGATTTATCAATCGCCTGCACCTTGATGATCACGCGGCCCGCCTGCTACTCAGCCTGATGGAACAGATCAGTCGCTCTACCGAAGGTGAGCGAGCAGCGCAGGCTCGCCTTGAAGCTTTGTATCCCGCAAACGAGGCAAGTGGGGATGCCAGGAACTACAACGCCAGCGGTACGATTTCAGAATTGGAGGCGCGTTTCATAGCGCCGTTGTTGAGTGGCATCAGTATTAGCTTCGGCGACGACGACGCGCGCCAGGAAGTCGTTGAGCGCTTCCTGTGGAAGATGGAGCGCAGCGAACAACGCCGGCAAATATTACACGCCCTCGAGTTCTTGCGCGAGCTGCATGCCGTGTCGGGTTCTCCGCCCGAGGTTTTTGCGGCTTTACGGGGTATTTTAGAACGCTACGAGCTTGATCCCCAGCCATTGACGGAGTTGGAGCAACTGGTTACGATTGTTGAACGGAACGGCACACCCAGGGAGCAGATCATAGTCGACCTCGCGCTTGGGCGCGGCGTAAGCTACTACACAGGCCTGGTCTTCGAGATCCATGCTCAAGACGAGGATGGTTTCGATATGCAGCTCTGTGGAGGAGGCCGCTACGACAGGCTCATGCGTGCCGTTGGCAGTCCACGTGACGTCAAGGCCTGTGGGTTTGCCTTCGGTATAGAGCGCCTCCTCCCGCTCACTCCCAAAGATGATCTTTCTATGAAGGCAGTTACGCAAGCGCTCGTTATCCCCGTAAGCATACAAAACATAGCATACGCCTTGCAGGTAGCCCATTCTGTTCGCGCCAGGGGAGTGCGAACAGAGGTAGACGTGACCGGGCATGGCATCGGAACAGGGTTGAAGCTGGCTGCGAAGAACCGGATTCGACTGGCGCTCATTGCTGGCGATGATGAGCAGCGGGACAATGTCGTTACTCTGAGGAACCTGGACACGGGAGAAGAACAAGTGCTGGATATTGCCGGGGTTCTTGGTGCGATCGACGAATTGCAGGTTGAGCAGGAGCTTCAACAACTGTAGGAATAAATAAGGAGATCAGTAGATTGACAGAAATCAAACTCCTCTGAACTCAGTTATTCGTGAGGAGGTTGGTATGGCGGCCCAATCCTGTTTCCCATCCAGGAAGTTTTCTTGTACCCACCCGGTTGATACGAAAGGACCAGACGTGAGCATTCATCAACGTCAGCATGTCGGTGTCCTTCTTCCATCCATAGGAACCCTTCTCTTCCCTGGTTAGACAATCTAAAGGCCTGCCTATTTCGTGTAACAGTGCCAGGTAAACGCTGTTCCTTATTACAGGATTTCTCTCTCCCCCCCAAAATCTCTGCCAAAAGCTGCGTAACTTGCACGGTTTCTATGTTACATTGCCCATAGTGATGAATGGAGGTCAAGGATGAGAGCACCTGAGGATCGTCTGGAGCGTATAGGGCAGATAGAACGAAAACTGGTTCAGCACATTAAGGGATGGACGACTGGTGAGCTCGCAAGTGAGTTTGGCGTCGATCCAGGCACCATACGTCGCGACTTGTCCCTTCTCGAGACAATGGGGACCGGGCTCATCAAACAGGGGAGGCGCTATATCCTCGACCACCGTCGATCGCTGCACAATGTGAAGCTCTCGATGAACGAACTACTGGCGATCTACCTGGCCGTGCGGTTGCTCTCCCGTCATAGCGATGAGCACAATCCGCATGTGGTCGGAGCCTTAGAGAAACTGGCCGATGCCCTTCAAACGAAATCGCCGCTCATCGCCCGGCACATCGAGCAGGCTGCGACGGCAGTACGTTCCAGGCACACCCGCAGGGAGTATGTGGAGGCATTGGAGATCCTGACACAAGGCTGGGCAGAAGGGAAAAAAGTGCGTTTGCGTTATCGCTCTTATACGAAGGACGAGACGACCGAGCGTACCTTTGCTCCCTACTTCATTGAGCCTTCTGGAATCGGCTACGCATGTTATGCTATTGGCTACGATGAGATGCGCAACGCCATACGCACCTTCAAGGTCGAACGTGTCTATGAAGCGCGGCTGACCGATGAGCCTTTTACAATACCAGAGAGCTTCGATCCGCAGCGTCTCTTGGCATCCGCGTGGGGAGTGATCTGGCGCGACGAAGGTGAGATTGAAGTGACGCTCCGCTTTGCGCCTTCTGTTGTGCGACGTGTCAAGGAGAGCACCTGGCACCATAGCCAGCGTATCGAGGACTTGCCAGATGGTTCTTGTCTCTTCACGGTGATGATTGGTAGCACGCAGGAGGTCAAGCCGTGGATCAGAGGCTGGGGTGCAGCAGTAGAGGTCTTGTCGCCGCAGGAGTTTCGTGAGGAGATGATTGAGGAAGTAAGGGAGATGGCAAGGGTGTATAGGATAGTGTAGCGGTTCAAATAATGGACCACTACCCGACTCCATAAAGTATCCTCAGCGGATCGAGCAGATGAATTTGAGCTCAGGCATCAAGCACGAGCCACCACTTTCAGTACGCTCAGGGTGCGTCGTACTCAATATTATAATCCTGAAGCAAGAGGGATACAAGACGGGGTCACTCAAAAGGAGCATCTAGATTCACTAATGATTATGTCTATCCCCTTCGATCGCAAATTTGGCGTCGGCAATGCCAAATACAATTGCTCTCCAAATTCGGAACACTATAATATATACACAGTTTATCCCTTGTGTCTTGTACTTGAAAGACAAAATTTCTCGTTGTAAGATGAATGCATGAGGAAAACCTCACATTCATAAAACGAGGAGAGCAAAATGCCAAACTTACCAAATGACCCGAAAAGCGTTTCTACAAGAGTAAGAGTCCCAACGGTTGTTGCCAGAGCAATAGACGATGAGCACCTTGCTGTACGGTTTGCACAAGTGGGAGATCGAAACCGCTTCAACCTTATACTTCAGCGATTTCGATTTGATTTCGTGCTAGCTGAATGTCAGGAACTGGAACGCTTGACATGGTGGATTATTGGCTCAAGCCAACGTAGTGAGCTTGTAGAGTTTTGTAGGCGTAATGGCATGAGGTTAGTAGAAAAACGTTAAGGAGCAATGTTAATGTTGGATGAACTGCGCACCTCATTCTGTCAGTTGTTTGGCGCAGAGAAGGCTTACGACTTTCAGGTAGAAGTTGCCCAACATCTCCTCTTCGAGCGAAAAAGTGTCATCCTCCAAGCTCCTACCGGCAGCGGGAAGACCTGGACTGCACTCTTCCCCTTCCTTCATGCCTGGCAGACTAATCAGGTCTTCCCACACAAGTGCCTCTATGCAGTACCACTGCGTGTACTGACAGAGCAGTTCAAGGATGTCGCGGAACGAGTAGTAGCTACCTGGCCAAATGAGACGAAACCTTCCATCCGCCTGCAAACAGGGGAGCAACAAGGCGATCCAATGTTCGAGGGTGATCTCATTT
>WNGQ01000262.1_pt1 | contig 71891 bp, 66 predicted proteins | sample 5407661 | NCBI WGS metagenome assembly WNGQ01 (sample SAMN13153382, study PRJNA577476) | soil metagenome | isolation source: 60 cm soil or saprolite under Garry oak tree replicate 2 | place: USA:California | collected 2016-06-15
GAGCTTCGCTCGTCTCGGCCCAGCAAGAGCGGGGCGAGGGGCGCACCTCCCGCGCCGAACCAGCTCAATCTAATCTCATCTCATCTTGCTCCAGGCGCGATCGCATCGCGCGGGTCTCTTCAAGGCAACCGCGACTACAAATCGGTCAGCCCGCACGCGACCGCGAGCCGGACCAACTGGGCATCCGTCCGCATGCCGGTCTTGGCCTTGACCAGATAGTGATAGTTCTGCACCGTCTTCATGCTGAGGTTGAGGTTTGCAGCGATCTGCTCGTTGGTCGCGCCGGCCGCGATCTGCCGCAGGATTTCGATTTCCCGCTCCCCCAGAACGTCGAGCGCCGATTGCGAGGAGCTGAGGCTTTCGGCCGCCAGAACATGGGCGATGTCGTCGCTCATGGCGCGTTCACCGCGCGCCACCGCGCGGATCGCCCGGATCAGCGCCGCCGGTTCGCTGCTCTTGGTGACATAGCCGTTCGCGCCGGCCTTGAAGGCCGCCTTCACCTGCGCCGGTTCGCTGTGCATGCTGAAGACGAGAATGCCGGTGCGGTCGTTGCGCGACCTGATGTTCCTGACCGCTTCCAGCCCACTGGTGCCCGGCATCGAGATGTCCATCACCACGATATCGGGGTCGTGGGTCTTGAACGCGCTGTAGGCATTGGTCGCGCTGTCCGCTTCGGCGACCACGCGGAAGTCGCGCTGATGCTCGAGCACGCGCCGATAGCCCTGGCGGACGATCGGGTGGTCGTCGACCAGCAGAATCGAGATGCTTTGCAAATGCGACATCGTCATGCTGACAACGGCATCATGCGGCGATCGGGATCGTTGCGGCGACGCTGAGACCGCGCGTCGCGCGTGCGATCGACAGCGAGCCGCCGAGCGCGGCCACGCGCTCGCGGATTCCGGTGAGGCCAAAACCCGCGGATTGCGTGACGTTGGCGGCGTCGCCGCCGCCATCGTCCTCGACGCAGATGAGCAGGGAATTTTCCTCTCCCGTCCGTCGCTCGATCCGCAGCGAGATCTCGCGCGCCGCGCCATGGCGCAGGGAATTGGTCAGGCATTCCTGGGCGACGCGATAGGCCGCGGCCGCGACGGTGCCGCGCACGTCCGTGAGGTCGCCGCGCAAATCGAGCTGGACAATTGGCCGCGCCGCGTCCTGCGACCGCCAGCTGTCGACCAGATCGACGAGGCTCGCCTCGAGCCCGAGTTCCTCGGCGGGCGGATGGCGCAGGCGCTTCAACGTATCCCGCAAGCAGGCCATGATATGGAGCGTGGCCTTCGTGATCATCCGCGCATCCTGCGCAACGCCATTGCCGTCCCCTTCCGGTGCGCCGGCGGTTTCGATCGTGCTGGCGAAAGCAAGGATCGCCGCGAGATTCTGTCCGAACTCGTCGTGCAGTTCGCGGGCCAGTGCGCGCCGCTCATCGTTGCGGATCTCGAGCAGGCGCCGGGTCAGGACGGCGCGTTGCTCGGTCGATTGCGCCAGCCGCTCTCCGAGATTGCTGACCGCCTGCCCAATCATCGCGAGTTCGAGCGACCGGAAGGGCGGCAGAGCGGTCCGATATTGGCCAAGAGCCATGCGCTGCAGCGCAGCGACGATCGATCGTGCCGGCGCAAGCGTGTGGGCAATCGCGAGCGAGGCGAGCACGCCGATTGCGACCGCCATCAGCAACGCGACGTCGATGATATCCAGGATGTGTTCCCAGGCGAGCCATATCGCGGCTTCCGGATCGGCGATCGCCGACACCGTGCCCGCGCCGGTCGCGCGCGCGCTGATCGGTTGGGTCACGGCGGCGTGATTCCCGAGGACCGTCTGAACGGTAGCCGTGAACCAGAGCGGAGGAGGTTTGCCGATGCCCTTGCTCTGGCCGCATAGCGGCTTCTCGAAGTCGATCGCCGGCTCAAATCGGACACAGACTCCGGGCGAAATCAGCTTCGTCATTTCGACGGTGCGCCATTCGGGAACCGGCAGGAGATGTTCGCGGGTCCTGTTGCTGTGCAACATGAGTTCGCGCCAGTACAGGGCTTCCAGCGCCTGCGACACCCGCCGCGCGGATGCGGCCGTTGCGCCGTCGATGTTGCGATGAGCGTCCACCATCGCCCAGATGGTCGCCGCTCCCAGACACAAGATGACGATCACGAGCAAGCGGGCGATGAGCTGTAGCACGAGGCGCATGCGACCACCTCCACTGGTGTTGAAGTAACGCTAACAGGACTCCCGTCCGCAGCCAATTGCAAGCTTGGCTCCAGAGCCTCCTCGGGCAATTTTCCCAGCCGATTTCGGGCATATCTCTTTGGACCGGGCCTGCCGTCTCTGGTTAACTGCAACAGCGCGTTTGTTCACGAGTCTCCGAAAGGAGAAGTCGTCTACGAGGAGCCAAGCCGCATGACTTTGACCAGCACGGTGCAGACCACGGCGCGCGGCACGGACATTCCGGAACGCGGGCCGATGCTGCTGTGGATGATCTTCACCGGGCTTTCCGTTTTCGCCGCCGTCCTGTTGTGGCGGTATGGGTTGATCCACCTGATGGTGGTCTCCGATCGCACCTATATTTCGAGCCTCATCGCCGTTCTCTACGTCATCACATCAGGCCATTGCTTCTTTAGGATGCGGGCGATCGCGCGCGAAGGCGAGGCGGCGAAGCGTGCGCGGGCGATGCTGTCGGCACCCGATGGCACGAAGGCGCTTGACGGCAAGGCCGCGGCGCTGCCGGCAGGGCTGGTGGCGGATCACATCCGCAGCCTCGTGACCAAGGCGGAAACCCAAGGCGCAGGGCGCATCGACCAGACCTTGCTGTTGCGGTCGCTAGCCGATCGACTGCGCGGATCCAACGGCTTTGGCGCATTCGTCTCCGACACGCTGATGAAGCTCGGCCTGCTCGGCACCATCATCGGCTTCATCATCATGCTGGCGCCGATCGCAGGCCTCGACGTGGCCGACAAGGCCACCATGAAATCCTCGATGGGCCTGATGAGCGACGGCATGGCGGTCGCCATGTACACGACACTGGCGGGCCTGGTCGGCTCCATCCTCGTCCGCATCCAGTATTACATGCTCGATGCCGCGACCCAGCGGGTATTTTCCGATGCCGTCATGCTGACGGAGACGCGCGTCACCCCGGTGCTGGAGCGCGCCCGTGCTGGATGATTTCTCTCTCTATCCGCGCGAGGAGCCGTTCGATCCGTTCAGCGTGATGCTGTTCAAGGCGCTGCAGGTCGTGGCCTTCCTGTTCTTCCTCGCGCTGCTGGCGATTTCGCCGGACTCGAAGGAGGGCAAGATCGATTCCAAAGCGGAGTTCATCATCACGATGGACTGGCCGGATAATCATCCCGACGATCTCGACCTGTTCGTGCAGGACCCGCTCGGCAACATCGCCTGGTACCGCCATCGCGAGGCCGGCTTCCTGACGCTGGACCGCGACGATCGCGGCGGGGCGAACGATTTCATCGTCGTCAACGGCCGGAAAATCGCCTCTCCCATCCGCGAGGAAATCGTCACCGTGCGCGGCATCTTGCGCGGCGAATATACCGTCAATGTCTCGCACTTCCAGGCGACCACCGGCGAGCCGGTCGAGGCGACGGTGAAGGTCCAGAAACTCAATCCGACCGCGCAGGTGATTTTCGACGACAAGGTGATCGTCAATCACACCGGCGACGAGAAGACCGCCGTGCGCTTCAAGCTCGACGCCGAGGGCAAGGTGATCGACGTGCAGCGGCGACCGAAATCGCTGTTGGAGACGTTCCGCAATGCCTGGCGCAATGGCGCGGATATCGATCCCAAGACCGGCGTCAGGGTGCAGCAGCCGTGACCAATCTGCAGTCCATCGTTCTCGTTCTGTCGATCAGCTATGCGGTGATCGGCGCGCTGCTGCTCGTCGTTCTCGTCTATGGCCGTCTGCCCTGGCCGGTGAAGGCGATGGCGGTGATCGTGACCAGTGCCTTCTATGTCGTGAGCTTCAATGCGACGCGCGGACTGCTCGGCTGGGCGAGCCAGGACAGGTTGCCCACCGCCTTCAAACTGCTGCAGACCCGAATTGTCGAACCGCATTCGCTGGAAGGCGATCCGGGATCGGTTTACCTGTGGGTCGAGGAACTCGACGACGACAACCGGCCGAGTGGGATACCCCGCGCCTATCGCCTTCCCTACAGCGACAAGCTCGCCGAGAAGGCCCATGCCGCCGATAACGAGATCGCCGCCGGGCGGCCGCAGGGAGGGCGCGCCGCCGATTTCGGCGGCGGCGACGGCAACATCATCGACGCCGTGCGGGAATACATCACGCCAAAGATCATTCTGCAGACCTCGGGCGGCGATTCCTCGACCGGAGAATTCAAGCCCGGGCAGCCGGGTTCGGCGGATGGCGGGTTCACGCCGCTGCTTCCGCCGCGTATGCCGCCGAAGGACGAGGAATAGCCCTCTAATTTGTGGGAGGTGGCAACCCGGCCCTTGCCGGCGCATGCTGTTTGATGTCCGTCAAACCGGGCCCGAGCCGAGGCATTATCGTGGCAGTCGGAGGAAAGCGTGCTGCTGGCTGTTTTTGCGGATATCCACGCCAACCGGCAGGCGTTTGCCGCGTGCCTGGAGGCGGCGCGTGCGAAGGGCGCGGAACGGATGATCTGCCTCGGGGATTATGTCGGCTATGGCGGCGATCCGGAATGGACGGTCGAGACGGTGATGGGCCTCGTCGAGGGCGGCGCGATCGCCGTGCGTGGCAACCATGACAATGCGGTTCTGACGGCGAGCGAGACCATGAACGCCGAGGCCCAGGCCGCGATCGAATGGACGCGCGGCCGGCTCAGCCTGGCGCAGCGCCGCTTTCTCGCGGAGTTGCCGCTGTCGCACCAGGACGAGGATCGCCTCTATGTGCACTCGGAAGCGTCCAGCCCGGTGAATTGGCACTACGTCCAGTCGACCTCGGACGCCGCGCGCAGCATGATCGCCACAAAGGCCCATGTGACCTTCTGCGGCCATATTCACCGGCCCGCGCTCTATTCGATGTCGGTCACCGCCAAGATGACGAGCTTCGTCCCCATGTCCGGCGTTCCCGTGCAGCTGCTGCGCGGCCGGCAGTGGCTCGCGGTCGTGGGCTCCGTCGGGCAGCCGCGCGACGGCAATCCCGCGGCGTCGTTCGTGACCTTCGACACCGCGTCATGCGAGATCACCTATTGCCGGGTGCCCTACGATATCGACGCGGCGGCCAAGCGCATCGTTGACAACGGTCTGCCGGTCTGGCTTGCCGATCGTCTTGCGGTCGGACAATAAGCCATGCCTAAAATCCTGGTCCAGTCCGGCGCGCTCATCGATGGCTTCACCATCGGGGAGTGCGTGCATCGCGGCGGGATGGCGGTGCTGTGGACCGTCACCCACCCCGGCATCACGATGCCGCTGCTGATGAAGATCCCGCGGGTGCACGAAGGCGAGGACCCCGCCGCGATCGTCAGCTTCGAGATGGAGCAGATGATCCTGCCGCGGATTTCGGGTCCGCATGTGCCGGCCTGTTTCGGCACCGGCGATTTCGCGCGCCAGGCCTATGTCGTGATCGAGCGACTACCCGGCGATACGCTCTACCAGCGCCTGGGCGATCTGCCGCTTCCCTACGACGAGGCGAGGGTGATGGTCGGAAAGATCGCCGCCGCGCTCGCCGACCTGCACCGGCAGAACGTCATCCACCACGACATCAAGCCAAGCAGCATCATGTTTCGCGACAGCGGCGAGGCGGCGCTGATCGATTACGGGTTGTCGCACCATAACCATCTGCCGGATCTGCTGCAGGAGGAGTTCCGCCTGCCTTACGGCACCGCGCCCTACATGGCGCCGGAGCGGCTCCTGGGGGTGCGCGACGATCCGCGCAGCGACCTGTTTTCGCTCGGCGTGCTGCTGTATTTCTTCACCACGGGCGAGCGGCCGTTCGGCGAGACCGAGACGCTGCGCGGCATGCGGCGGCGGCTGTGGCGCGATCCGCATCCGCCGCGCAAGCTCAGATCCGACTATCCGCCCTGGCTGCAGGAGATCGTGCTGCGCTGTCTGGAAATCCATCCGGTCTGGCGCTATCCGACGGCAGCGCAACTGGCCTTCGATCTCGGCAATCCCGATCAGGTCAGGCTGACCGCGCGCTCGGAGCGGACCAGGCGCGATCCCCTCAGCACGGCGTGGCGGCGCCGCTTCAACCGCGACCTCACGCTGGAGCGACCGAAATCCGACATGGCGGCGCAACTGGCGTCGAGCCCGATTGTGGCGGTCGCGCTCGACACCGCGGAAGGATCGTCGGTGTTGAACGAGGCGCTGCGGGTGACCGCCGAGCGCATGCTCGCGACCTTGCCGTCGGCGCGGCTGGCCTGCATCAACGTGCTCAAGCTCGGCCGCGTCACCATCGACCGTACGCTGGACCAGGAGGGCAGCAACAAGCACATCGACCGCATGGTTGCGCTGCGGCACTGGGCCTCGCCGCTGAAGCTCGACGATAGCAGGCTCACGGTGCATGTGCTGGAGGCGGTCGATCCCGCGTCCGCGATCCTGGAATTCGCGCAAGTCAACAAGGTCGACCATCTCATCGTCGGCGCGCGGCAGGATTCGATGCTGCGCTCGCTGCTCGGCAGCGTCTCCGCCAAGGTCGCCGCGGAAGCGACCTGCACCGTGACCGTGGTGCGGCCGACGCGGCTCGCCATGCTCGCCACGCCGGACAGCGCAGATGGCGAGGGCGCTGACGCCGTCGGCAGCGAAGCACGTCCGTCGATCGGCTGATGCCGAGCTAGCGGTAAATCTGTATTCGGTCGTCTTCCATTCCACAAGGTAGCTGCTAAGCTTTGGCGTCCCCGCAGGTCCTTCGATTAACGGAGCATCCCATGCAAAAGCGGTCTCAGTTTGTGGCAGTCGTTGCCGCGATCATGTTTGTGTCTTGTCCGGCGGGACTTGCGCTCGCCCAGAACGCGCCGGCCTCCGGGACCGACGCGGCCGCGCCACCGGCGGCTGCGGCGACGACGCCCGCGCCCGCCCCTGCGACAGCGACACCCGTGCCTGCGGCAACGACACCGGCGCCTGCCGCATCGACATCCCCGCCTGCCGCATCGACATCCCCGCCCGCGGCATCGACAACAGCGCCTGCTGCATCAACAGCGACCACGACCACGACGGATTCGAACGTCCCACCGGCCAAGGAAACCAAGAAAAAGAAGAAGATGACCCGGCAGCAGGAGATCGACCACTCGATCGAGACCGGTACGGTGCCCTCGCGCTATCGCAGCTCGGTGCCGAAGGAATACCAGAAATACATTCCGTTCGACAAAAAGTAGGACGCGCGCCGCGGGTTTGTGCTGTCGCGCAAGCGCGCGTCGCACGAATCGCTGCGCCAGCCGACCTCGGTTCGGCCTACGGCAGATTGTCGGAGAGAAAAATATCGATGCGGATGCGTTCCTGGTCCGGCACGATTGGCTCGGCCCAGCAATGCGCAAGCAGGATTCGCGCGGCCGAACGCGCCTCGTGGCCGGGATCCTGGTTGATGATGGCGTCGATCGTGCCGTGAAGCAGGAAGCGGCGCGTATGCTGCGTCAACTCATGCGCGATCCAGACGATGTCGCGGCTGCGGCCGGCGGCTTCCAGCGCCGCTGTGATGCCCCGGTTGCCGGCGCCGGCGCTGTAGATTCCGAGCAGATCGGGGTGGCGTTCGAGCAGCGCCGCCGTCAGTTCGCGCGTCCGCTCGCTGTCGTCGCGCCCCTCGAGCGCCGGCAACGCCGTGAGTTCGGGATAGTCGCGCGACAGGATCTGGTTGAAGCCGTACTGGCGTTCGGCATGATCGCGCAGCGCCAGCGATCCGGCGATGACGCCGACGACGCCCTTGCGCCCCGACAGGAAGCGTCCCATCAGCGTCGCCGCCGTGCGGCCGGCGGCCGGGTTGTCGATCCCGACATAATGCAGGCGGCGCGAACTCGGCGCGTCCGACACCAGCGTCACGACGGCGACGTTGCGGTCGACGAGATCATCGATCGCGGCGCGCACCCGCGGATGATCGAGCGCGACGGTTGCAACGCCGTCATAATCGGGAGACAGCTGCTCCAGCGCGCCCGCCAGCAGCTCCGGGTCGAACACGTCGACATGAAGGATATCGATGAAGGCGCGCTGGCCGGCCAGCCAGTCGGCCGTGCGCTTGACCTGATCGGTCAGGTTGGTCATGAAGCTGTTTGCGCCGGTCGGCAGGATGAAGGCGAAGCGGAAGCTCTGGTTGCGCGCAAGCCGGGTCGCCGCGGGATCGGCGCGGTAGCTGAGCTTCATCACCGCGGCCTCCACGCGCGCGATGGTCTTGTCGCGTACGCCGGGGCGCCGATTGACGACCCGGTCGACGGTCGCCAGCGAAACGCCGGCTGCGCGGGCGACGTCCTCGAGTGTCGCCCGTCCATCATGGTTCGCCTCGCCGCTCGACATCAGCGCGCCGCCCAGAGCATTCCGCGCGTCAGGATCGTCCGTATCTCGGGCACGTCCAGTTCATAGGCGCGGTGGCCCAGCGAGCAGTAGAATACGCGGCCCTGGCCATAGCGCTTTTTCCAAACCACCGGCATCACCACGCCCTCGATCCATGCGGCGTGATCCCCCGTGAAGGTCGTCGTCGCCAGAACCTCGTTGGCGGGATCGACATGCATGTAATATTGCTCGGAGCGATGCTCGAAACTTTTCAGGCCCTGCATGATCGGATCGTCGGGTTTGGTCAGGTCGACCTTGTAGTCGATGATGTTGCCGGGATGCGCGACCCATTGGCCGCCGCAGAGAAACTGGTAGTCCACCGACTGGCGGAATGCGTCGCACATGCCGCCGTGATGGCCCGCAAGCCCGACACCGCTGGCGACCGCGGCGCAGAGGTTGAGCGCCTCCTCCTTCTCGATCGCCGACATGGTGTAGATCGGCACGATCAATGACAGATCATGGATTGCCGGATCGGCGAACGCCGCGGTCGACGTCTCGATCCGGACGTCAAAACCCTCCTGCCTGAGCCAGCCTCGCATCATCGAGGCGCATAAATCGGGGTCGTGTCCGCTCCAGCCGCCCCATACGATCATTGCCTTGCGCATTCTCGTCATCCCTCAATCGATCTGCCCGGTTTCACGTCCCGCCGGCATCATGGCCGGCCTGTCGACACGGCTTTCGATTCTGACGCGCCGCCCTTCGTCAGCCGAGGTTTGAAACGCTTCCATGATTTCGAGCACGTGGAAGGCCAGCGCGCCGCTGGCGCGATGCGGGCGGTTGGTCACGATCGCCGTCGCCATGTCGGCGACGCCGATCGAACGGAATTCGCCGTCGACATGGCCATGGGTGAGGGGAAGTGTCTCCCACTCGCCGCCGGTCTTCGCCAGCTGAACTTCGCCGCCAAACCGGTTGGGGTCGGGCACCAGCAGGCTGCCTTTGTCGCCATAGATCTCGATCGGTGTGTGCCTGTGCTTCGGCACGTCGAAGCTCATCGCGATCGAGACCACAGCGCCGCTCTCGAATTCCAGGATGCCGGCGACATGGGTCGACACCTCGACCGGAATGAGCGTTCCGTTCATCGGCTCGCTCGTCACCAGCCGCTCGGATTTCGGCCGTGCGGTCGAGCCCATGACGCTGGCGACCGGGCCGAGCAGCTGCACGAGGTCGGTGATGTAGTAGGGGCCCATGTCCAGCATCGGCCCGCCGCCGCGCAGGTAATAGAAACCCGGCGCCGGATGCCATCGCTCGTGGCCGGGGCACATGAAGCAGGCGCTGCCGGCGACCGGCGTTCCGATCGCGCCGTCGTCAATCAGCTTGCGTGCAGTCTGGTGGCCGCCGCCGAGGAACGTGTCCGGCGCGCAGCCGACGCGAAGATTCCTCTCGGCCGCAAGATCCATCACCTTGCGCGCTTCGACGAGATTGACGCCGAGCGGCTTTTCCGAATGCACGTGCTTTCCCGCGTTGAGGACGGCAAGGCTGACGTCGGTGTGGGCGAGCGGCACGGTCAGGTTGATCACGATCTCGATATCATCACGCTTGAGCATCTGGTCGACGCGCATGCCCGGCAAGCCGAACTCCGCTCCCCGCTTCTCGGCGGCCTCGCTGCGCATGTCGGCCACGGCCTTGATGTCGAGGACGGGAAACAGCCGCGAGGCCTTCAGGTAGGCCGAGCTGATGACGCCGCAACCGATGATTCCGACCCCGATTTTTCGCATTCCGTTTCCCCTCGATGTTGATGAGTTCGGCAGCGCCCGCCTCAGCCCTTGACGGCGCCCGCCGTGAGTCCGGCGACGATGTGTTTCTGCGCGAAGATGAAAAGGATGATCGTCGGCAGGATCGTCAGCGTGGTGAAGGCGAGGATCAGATGCCATTCTGCCGAATACTCGCCCTGGTAGACCATGATGCCGAGCGGCCAGGGATAGAGATCATCCGTGTTCAGCATCACCAGCGGCAGCAGATAGGCATTCCAGCTGTTGACGAACGCGATGGTGCCGACAGTCGCCAGGATCGGACGCGACAGCGGCAGTGTCACGTAGCGGTAGAAATTGATGTAGCTGCAGCCATCGACGAGCGCGGCCTCCAGCAATTCCTGCGGCAGATCCTTGAAGAATCGCCGCAGCAACAGGATGCTCATGGCGAGCCCGAATGCGACCTGCGGCAGCGCGACGCCGAAATAGGTGTCGAGCAGGCCGAGATCGCGCACCTTGATGAAGAGCGGCAGGACAGCGGTCGCTGCCGGAAACAGCAGGCCCATCGTGATGTAGCCGAGCAGCATGGAACGGCCGAAGAACTTCACATGCGCAAAGGTGAAGGCCGCCATCGACGCGACGATCAGCGTCAGGGTGACGGTCAGCGCGGAGATGACGATCGAATTTCGCAACAGCTGCCAGTAGCGCTTCGAGAACAGGATCTCGGCATAGTTCGACCATTCCCATTGGTGCGGCAGGCCGAACGGATTGACCCGCAATTCGCCGAGCGACTTGAATCCGCCGAGCACGGTCGCGACCAGGGGAACCAGCACGAAGGCCGCGACGACCGCAAGGAACAGCGTCTTGTAGAGCACCGCCAGGTCGATTCGAGCAGGAACGATGGTCTCGACGTCACTCATCGCGCATGAACCATCGTTTATAGGTGAAGGCGAAGATCACGCAAATCACGAACAGGATCACGCCGATGGCGCTGCCATAGCCGACCCGCATGCGTGAAATTCCATTGTTGTAGAGAAAGCTCACCATCGTGTTCGATGAATCGGCCGGGCCGCCGCGGGTCAGCGGCATCACCAGGTCGAACAATTGCAGCGAGCCGATGATGGCAAAGAACACCGAGAGCCGGATCGTCGGATAGAGCCCGGGAATGACGACATAGCGCAGCACCTGCGACCGGGTTGCGCCGTCGATCCGGGCCGCCTCGACGAGGGTTCTGTCCATGCCTTGCAGGGCCGCAATGTACAGCATCATGTGGAAGCCGAAATACTTCCAGACGATCACGATCAGCACCGCCAGCATCGCGGTCTGCGTAGAGGCGAGCAGGTGAGGGGCCTCGGCGCCAAAAAGCCGGTAGGCCGCCGCGAGCAGCCCATAGTCGCCGTCATACACGAAGCTGAAGATCAGCCCGGTCGCGATCTCGGCCAGGATATAAGGCAGGAAGAACAGCATGCGCAGCGCGACCGCACCGCGAAAGCGCTCGGCGAGCACGAGCGCGAGCGCCAGCGCAAGCGGAAGCTGAATCAGCAATGAGACGGCGATGATCAGGCCGTTGTTGCGCAGAGCCAGCCAGAAGGCCCGCGTTTCCAGGACAAACCGATAATTGTCGAGGCCGATCCAGTTCACGGGCCGGCCGAAGCCGTTCCAGTTGAAGCCGGAATACCAGGCGGCCTCGCCGATCGGCAGCACGACGAAGAGGGTGAACAGCAGCAAGGCGGGCGGCAGGAAAAGCGCGAGCACCGTGAACGTCCCGTTGCCAACCAGGCCACGGTCCGGCATCGCCCATGTCGATCGCGTCGACCCGATCGACGGCGCGCCCGTCAGCTGTTCGTGCACCGTCAGTTGCCCTGCTTCCATGCGGCCTGGATCGCGGTGGCGGCCTCTCGCGGCGTCATGCTACCGCCCGCGATTTCCGCCGTGACGTCATTGACGACGCGACCGACCGATGGACCGAGACTCTGGTCATAGAAGTTCTGGTGATAGTGCGACTTCGCCAGATTGTCGGCGATCTGTTTCATGAAGGCGTTGTTGAGGCCGGCTTCGCCGCCCTTGACCACGGGGACGAGGAAGCTGGCGGCGGCAAGTCTGGTCTGCACGTCCTTCGAAATGAAGAACTTGAGGAAATCGGTGGCTTCCTTCGGCGCGCCCTTGGTAACGAGCCAACCCGTGATGCCGCCGAGCGTATCGGTCGGCTCGCCCTTGCCGCCGGGCACGACCGGAAAGTCGAACCAGCCGATCTTGTCCTCGGTCAGACCGACCTTGTCGGCGGCGAGCGCGCGCTGCAGATTGTAGACGGTGCTGATGGCGAGCGTCATCGCGGCCTTGCCGTCGCCGAAATAGCCGACCGCCTGCGGGTTCTTGAAGCCGAGAAAGCCGTTCTGGAAGGGTTGCAGATCGACGAGCTGCTTGAACAGCGTGCCGGCCTGCTGGAAGGTTTCGCCTTCAAAGCCGCCATTCTCGCCGCGCAGCGCCGCTTCGAACGCCGCCTTGCCGCCAATCCGCACCGCCAGATGCGTCCAGTAGAAATGCAGCGGCCACTTGTCGGCGCCGCCCACCACGATCGGGGTGACCCCCGCCGCCTTCAGCGCCTTCACGGCTGATAGCAGATCGTCCCACGTCTTGATTTTGGCCGGGTCGACATTGGCCTTCGCCATCGGCTCCCTGTTGTAGAGGAAGCCGACCTGCGACAATGCGATCGGAAGACCGTAGACGCGGTCATTCAGCGTGAAGGCGGCGAGCGCCGCCGGCGTGATCGTGTCGCTGTAGCCCTTGACCTGATCGGTGATGTCTTCCAGGACGCCCGCTTCGACCTGGGCCTTCAACACCCCGCCGGACCAGCTGTAAATGATGTGCGGCCGATCCTTTGACTGCAGGATGGTCGGCAGCTTGGCCTTGTAGGCCTCGTTTTCGAGGAATTGCATCTCGATCTTGACGCCGGGATGCGCCGCTTCATACGCCCGCGCGACCTCCTCCCAGATTTTCACCTGGGCCGGATTTACTTCGATATGCAGCCATTTCACCGTGGTCTCGGCGGCAGCGGCCCCGACGGCAAGCGTCAGTCCGACAGCGGCGAGTAAGAGCCGTCGCAGCAATCCCATGAGATCCTCCCGTCCGCCGTCATGCAGCGGTTTTCATGGAGAGTGCCTCGACTGTTTGAGGTGCGCAACAGAAGATTTGAGGTATTTACCTCAGCAATTGATTTGGAGATCAAGCGAGGCGGTCAGATCGCCTCGCCCCGCGCCAGCATCGCCGCGTTGCGGATCGCGAAAATATTGGTCCTGTAGGCCTCGAGCGTGCCGCCCTTGAACACGGCGGAGCCGGCGACGAAGGCATTGGCGCCGGAGGCGGCGAGTTGGCCCGCGACATCGGGCCCGACGCCGCCATCGACCTCGATGTCGATCGGCCGTCCCGCCGTCATCGCGCGCAGGTCGCGGATCTTGCCGAGCGCGGAGGGGATGAAGGCCTGCCCGCCGAAGCCGGGATTGACCGACATCACCAGCACCAGATCGATCAGGTCGATGACATATTCGATCGCCGTAACAGGCGTGCCCGGATTGAGCGAGACGCCGGCCTTCTTGCCGAGCGCGCGGATCGCCTGCAGCGAGCGATGCAGGTGGGGGCCCGCTTCGGCGTGCACCGTGATGTGGTCGCAGCCGGCCTTGGCGAAGGCTTCGAGATAAGCATCGCAAGGCGAGATCATCAGATGCGCATCGAAGATCTTCTTGCTGTGCGGGCGCAGCGCCTTGATGACATCGGGCCCGTAGGAAATGTTCGGCACGAAGTGCCCGTCCATCACGTCGAGATGGATCCAGTCGGCGCCGGCGGCATCGACGGCGCGGACCTCGTCGCCGAGTTTCGAGAAGTCCGACGCCAGGATCGACGGCGCGATGACGAGGGGACGTGGCGTGAACGAACTGGACATGATCGCGTTCCAAGACCATTGCGTTTGAAGGCGTGCGAGAAACCTCGCCTAACACGCGCCAGCCCCATCGGCAATGCGGGGCGCGCGCCGTTGCGGCGCGGCTTTCTCGCGCGCGCTAACCCTGTTTGCGCTTCGGTTTGCTGGCGCGGGATTTTTTCGCGGCGGCCGGCGCGCGCACTGCGGCCGCGGCGAGGCCGCGCTCGAGCCATTTCTTCAGCGCCGCCTCGGTCCGATAGCCGTCCGGGACGACGCGAATGAAACCGGTCATCCTGCGGCCGCCGATATCGGCGGGCTCTGCATGCGCCTCGCGGAGCAACTGATCGCGTGTGTCCGGGTCCACCCGCACCAACAGGCCGCCCTTGCCGCTGACGGAGCAGCACATGGCGTCGCTGGCCATGAAGGACAGGCCGCCCATCAGCTTCTTTTCGACGATGTCGCGCCGCCCGGCCAGGAGGCGGCGAACGCGTTCGGCGGTATTCTCGTCATACGCCATCGATCAATCCGCGCGTAAAACAGCCCCCGATCATCGCCGTGCGCGACGAAAGATCAAGCACTGGAGGGCGAGGAAGGCAGGAAAATTCTGCCGCCACGGCATCAATTGCCGGGCGGAGCTGGAGGGAAGTGGCGCGAAAAATCCTTATTTTGCTGGCCTTTTTGCGATGGCACGGCGCTTGCTCAAGCTGAAGGCGGGTGAAATTCTATCGCCGCGCGGGTCGCGGCATTGTCGGAGTTCTCGTCATGTTGCTTGCCCTCGGCGCCGTCTCGTCCGCGCTGGACGCCCTGCAGTCGCTCACCTCGTCGAAATCGGCGTCGGGAAAAACCACCGGCCTCGGCCAGACCGCGGCCAACCCGTTCGACCTCTTTGGGACCACCTCGCCGACCAGCAGCTCAGCACCGAGCTCGGGCGCGACCGGCGTTTCGCAAATTTCGCCACAGACCATGAGCGCGCTGCTCGCCGCGCAAAGCCAGTCGACGACCTCGACCGGGTCGACGTCGGCCAGTTCGACGTCGGCCACCTCGTCCGATCCGCTGCAGAACCTGTTCTCGTTGATCGACGGCAACGGCGACGGCCAGATCACCAAGCAGGAATTCGAGAACGCGCTCGGCGCCGGCGGCACCAACACTGCCAAAGCCGACGACGTGTTCAACAAGCTGGACAAGAACGGCGACGGCAATGTCAGCCTCGACGAGCTGAAATCGGCGCTGCAGGGTGGTCATCACGGCCACCTCCATCATCATGTCGGAAGTTCGAATGGATCCGATGACACCAACGGCACGGGAACCAGCGGGTCGAACGCCGATCCATTGCTGCAGGCGCTCTCCGGCGCGTCCTCAACCTCCGTCAAGAACAGCGACGGCTCGACCACGACATCCCTGACATTCGCCGACGGCTCCAAGGTCACGATGACGTCGCCGGCCGCGAGCACCGCATCCGCCTCGGCGACATCGTCCTACAATCTGATCGAGAAATTGATCCAGAACGAGGCGCAGGCGGTTTCATCTTCGGCCCAGCCGTCGCTGGCAGTCACGGCTTAAGGCTCGGGTGATTGGAGCGAGATGACTCGTCCTTGAATCGATAAGGCCGTGGGCTCGCTTCGCGTGCGGCGAGACGGAGCTGAATATTCAGGCAAACGCCGCTGTCTCTTAACCTCTCCCCGCCCTTTGCGGGGAGAGGTCGAAATTCGCGCGGAACGCGGGAATTTCGGGTGAGGGCAAGGCATAGTGTCCCTACGAATTTCGCGGTCAGCGGATCGAAGTGCCCCTCACCCCGACCCTCTCCCCGTGAAGAACGGGGAGAGGGAGCGCACTTGCCGTACCGCGGCAGTCAACTTCATCTCATCAGGCTTCAGCCGAATCGATCCTCCCAGGCCGGCAGCGCGCCTGCGAAGGGTAGCGCGGTCGCGGTGTAGACGCCGCGCGCGATCGCGCGCGCCACGACGTTGGCCGCGACCATGCCGAGTTCGGTGAGGCCGGCGAGGGGATCGACCGGCTTTTCGCCCATTGCGGCTGCGAACAGAACATCGCCGTCATGCGGTGCGTGCACCGGATAGATGGCGCGGGCAAATCCGGTATGCGCGATCATCGCCAGCCGCCGCGCCAGCGGCTTGGTCAGCGCCGCGTCGGTGACGACCACCGCGAGCGTGGTGTTTTCGGTCGCGGTCGCAGCGCGCTTGATGCGCATCGCGAGCATCTCCGGCGTGAACGACGCCGGCATGCCGCGCCCGCCATATTCGCCGCCGACCTCGAACGGCGCCGCCCAGAACCACGGCCCATCCCCGATCGTGACACTGCCGACCGCGTTCACCACCGCGAGCGCGGCGACAGTGACGCCGCCCGGCGTCACGGCGGAAGCGGAGCCGAGCCCGCCCTTGAAATTCGCGGTGGTGGCGCCATAGCCCGCGCCGACGCTGCCGAGCGCGAAGTCGACATCGGCCGCGATCGCCGCCGCATAGCCGAGATCGCGATAGGGCGGAAAGCGGCCCCAGGCCTTGTCGCCGCCGTTCAGGAGATCGAAAATGATCGCACCCGGCACGATCGGAATGACGGCGCTGCGCACGACGAGACCACGGCCCTGTTCGGCCAGCCATGCCTGCACGCCGCCGCCGGCGTCGAGCCCGAACGCCGAGCCGCCCGCAAGCGCGATGGCGTCGATGCGATCCACCGCATTGTCGAGATGCAGCAGCGCGTCCTCGCGCGTGCCGGGTCCGCCGCCGCGCACGTCGATCGCGGCGACCGCCGGGCGGTCGAAGACGATCGCGGTGACGCCGGATGCGAGCCGGGCGTCGTCGGCGTGGCCGACGCGGACGCCTGCGATATCGGTCAGGAGATTTTTCAAGGGAGGGTCCGGCATCTCTTCTCTTCCAGTGCATAATTTCAGATGAGGTTCGCTGAGCGGTAGGTGGATAGTGCTCGCCGTTGGCCGGTTACCTGCGGCGATGCATGACCCCGTATCATGTTTGACCCGCACCTCGCACCATTCCCGCAGCGCAGGATGTTGTTTGGAGGCCACGTAGGCAGCTGAGACGAAATTTCGACCGAAATGTACTCGCCAGACATTGACGAAACAAGCGATGCCCATACAATCCCTAGATGTATTGCTTAAATTTCGATTTTGAGAAGGTGTCTTTTGAAACGGATTATTTTGCTGCTGGACGGCACGTGGAATGATGCCGACGTTGGCGTGAGCGACACCAATATCGTTCGATTGCGCGAGAACATTGCGGCATGCCTGGACCCCTTGCCGATGCGGCCCGACGCGGCGACGCCGGCGTCGGCATCGCACCAGTCTTCGATCGGCTTTCGTACGTATACGGTTGCCGGGAAAACGACACCCTGCATCGTATTCTATGAACGGGGAGTGGGGACGGGCGGTTTCTTCGACAATCTGAAGGGCGGTGCCTTTGGTGTGGGCCTTGGTCGCAACATTCGCCGAGCCTATCTGTTTCTCTCCAGACATTACGAACCGGGAGATGAGATTTTCATATTCGGATTTTCCCGCGGCTCCTATACCGCGCGCTCTCTTGTTGGCTACGTAAGTGCGGTTGGGTTACTTCGCTCGTCAAACTGTACAGCGGCCAATGAATCCAGGGCCTGGTATCATTATCGAACCAACCCGCTGGATCGGATACCCACGGACGAAGTAGAGGCTCGAAGATTTGCCTATCCGAGGGATGAGGTGAGAATTAAATTCCTTGGCCTGTTCGATACCGTAGGCGCTCTGGGTATTCCCATCCCGTGGTTCAGGCGCGAAAATAGGGACTTGTTTGAATTTCACGATGTCGGGCTTTCATCGAAATGCGACGTCAGCATCCAGGCGCTCGCGATCGACGAGCATCGTGAGGCCTTTGAGGCGACGCTATGGCGCAAGCCAAAATTCGAGAAAGTATCTGCTGTGGCCGAACAAGTCTGGTTCGCCGGCGCTCATTCGGATGTCGGCGGAGGCTACATTGACGAGCGCACCAGGGCCTCTTTTTCACAGCGCGCGCTTGATGACATTACACTGGACTGGATGATCAGGCGGCTGCTTCATTACTACAGTGATTTTCCGGTCAAGAATGGCGACGTCGGCCAACTGATATTTGATGCGGCTTACCTGGCGCCCCACCACGAGGCCAGACAAAGCGTTTTTTCGGCGCGGCCATTTGCCTATCGCTCGATCGGCAACTGCTATGGGAACGCACGTCGGCTAAGGTGCGAGGTCGATGTCTGCTACGATCGGCACAATGTCCCGATCGGGGAAATGGTTCACATTAGCGCTCTGCTTCGGTTGGGAAAGCGGGTGCCTGCACCCCGACTGTTCCGAAACTATCTGCCGAGAAACCTGATCGCCGCGCTGTCGCGAATTGAAGAAGATATCGCTTCGCCAGCGAATGGTTTCGGACTCGGCATCGCTGGGTGGGATGGCTTTCGGCTCGGCGGCGAGCAGACGAAAGTGTTCGTTGAGGGCGCGCGAAGTCGATTGGACACCCTGAACTACCGATTGAAGTGATAATTTTGGAGCGACCCTTATGGCCGCACTGCTCAGTCTGATTGCGTTCACGGTTTTCGTTGGCCTGGCCGTGTTTCTATGGTTCTGGTGGTCGGCTCCGCGCGATCAGGTGCCGCCACATTCAACCGAGGCCGACCTCAGACGGCTTGAGGTTCAAGACCGCCTGCGTCAGACGAACTATCAGATACTCACGGCGGCAGCTCTCGGTGCCACCTTTCTGGCGACAATGGTTCAGTTCGGCGCCACCACGCGGCAATGGGCTGCGGATTACGAATTGAAATCTGCACAGGAGCGGCTCACTCAGTACACCGAGGCAATAAAAACAATTGGCAAGGACGCCTCGCCCACCACCCAGATCGCGGGTATTGCAACCCTGCAGCTGCTCAGCGTGAATGATCCGGCGAGGTTTCACCTCCAGGTCAGTGAAGTACTGACGCAGTTCATCGCCGAGCTGAACGTTGAAAACAAAATGACCCGCACGAACGAATGCATGGACCACGTCATTTCAAGCGAAAACCTTCCGTACCGCCGCGACGAGGCGCCGGCCGCGCTCAGAGTCGCGATGAAGGCAATCGGTCATCCTCAGTTCGCCAGGCATCGTTTGAACTACACGGCCGACAAATGCGATCCCGCAGCGCAGTCCATTGACCACGGACCGCTTTGGCTGGAGCACATGACGCTCGACAATCTCGATCTATCGGGTCGCGATTTCTCTTGCGCGAAGATGTCGCAATCGCAATTTCACCGGACTTACTTCACCGGCGCCGATTTGCGCGGTGCCGATCTGCGCGGAACCCAGCTTGCGGACTTTTCGACGCCAGGATTCCTTGTAGAAAAATATGGAAGAACACTCTACGCCAGCGAGGCGGATGGCGGTCCCCTGGAATGGCAGCGTTATCGGTGCTGGATAACCGATTTTCGGTTTGCCAAGCTGCAAGACGCGGACTTTGAAGGCGCCGTATTGGCCGGCGCAGATTTTCGCCAAGCCGAACTTGGCGGCAGGACAAATTTCTGCCGAGCAGACGTAAGTCGCGCGAACTTTTCCGGCGCGAGGAACCTGACCGCGAAGATGCTCGCTGACGCCTGTGTCGGGGCGGATATCGACGCGGCCAAAGCGAAATCCAATCCGGAGGTGGCCGTGGATCTGAATGCACAGCCCTTCGGGATGGAGGTCTTCGGGAAGGACTTTCGGATACCACGCTGCGCGTCGGACAAAGTCTGTAGACATTGAGGGCAGTGGAACGGATTTATCCATTGCAATCCGTCATGTCGTTGATCGGGATTATGAGCCCTCGTGGCAGGGGATGTTGCTTGATGGAGAAATCCGGAAGCTCTGGCGAAATGCTTCAACCGCCGAGCGCCACCCTGATCATCCGCGCCAGCTCGGATTTGCGATACGGCTTGGCCAGCAGCAGCACGCCGGCATCGAGGCGACCGTGATGCACGATCGCGTTCTCGGTATATCCGGACGTGAACAGCGCCTTCAATGAGGGGCGCCGCTTCAACGCTTCGTCGGCGAGCTCGCGGCCATTCATGGATCCCGGCATGATCACGTCGGTGAACAACAGGTCGATCGTCGCATGGTTGTCGATGATGTTGAGCGCTTCGGCGGCATTGGCTGCTTCCAGCGTCGTGTAGCCGAGGCTTCCGATCTGAGAGATCACGTAGTTGCGGACCAATGCATCGTCTTCGACGATGAGGACGGTCTCGTCGCCGCCCTCGACCGGCGAGGCAAGCGGTGCCTCGGTCGCCGTCTGCCGCAGTCCGCTCGATCGTGGCAGGTAGATCTTGATACTCGTACCGTGGCTTTCCTCGCTGTAGATCTTGATATGCCCGCCGGATTGCTTGACGAAGCCGAACACCATGGAGAGCCCGAGTCCGGTGCCCTTGCCGACTTCCTTGGTGGTGAAGAAAGGATCGAACACCTTTTCCAGATTGGCGGCTGGGATCCCGGAGCCGGTATCGCTCACCGCGATCATGACGTAATTTCCGACCGCCACCTCGCTGTGCATGGCGGCATAGCCATCGTCGAGATGGACGTTGCGCGTTTCGAGCATGAGTTTGCCCCCGCCCGGCATCGCATCGCGCGCGTTCAAGGCGAGGTTCAGGATCGCCGTGGTGAGCAGGCTGGGGTCGACCATCGTCGGCCACGCATCCACCGCGAGCTTGGGGGCGATCTCGATCTGCTCGCCGAGCGTCGGGTGCAGCAATTTGGCGGTTTCCAGGATCAAGCCGTTGACGTCGATCTCGCGCGGCTGCAGCGGCTGCTTGCGCGCGAAGGCGAGCAGGTGCTTCGTCAGTTGTGCCGCGCGCTCCGCGGCGTCGTCGATCACCGCGGTGAAAGACACCAGCTCCGGTTTGTCGGCGACGGCCTCGGCCAGGAGCTCGACGGTGCCGGTGATGACCGTGAGAATATTGTTGAAGTCGTGAGCGACGCCGCCGGTCAGTTGCCCAATGGCGTCCATCTTCTGGGCCTGCCGCAACTGGGCTTCGGCGGTGCGCTGTTCGGTCACGTCGCGGCCGATGAAGAAATGGCGCCGTACCGGCTCCGACCATGTCCCCATCCAGTTCAGCATCACGATATGGCCATCCTTGTGCGGATAGCGCGCCTCGAAACTGCGGGTCTGCTGGCCGCGGCGCGCTACGCGCATTTCCCCGCGGGTGTTGTCGAGGTCGTCGGGATGGATGAATTCCACCGCGCTGTGGCCGATCATCTCCTCCGGCCGGAAGCCGAGAATGGTCATTGAACTCGGGCTGACCTGGACGAAGTTTCCGGCCGTGTCGGTGACCAGGATCAGATCCTGCGACGCCTCGAAAATGCGCTGCCGCTCCTCGGTTTGCTGCTGAAGCGCGGTTTGCGTCCGCTTGCTTTCGGTGATGTCGCGGGCGATCTTCGAGGCGCCGATAATGTCGCCTGCGACGGAATAGATCGGGGAGATACCCAGTGAGACGTCGACTTCGTGGCCATCCTGGCGCAGCCGGCGGGTCTCGTGGTTATCGATGCTGTCGCCCCGGCCGATCCGCTCGAGAAAATCATACATTTCATCCCGTCGCTGCGGCGGAACGATCAGTCGGATATGTTTGCCAACGGCTTCTGCCGAGGAATATCCGAACAGCCGTTCGGCGGCCTTGTTCCAGGCCGTGATGGTGCCGTCGAGTGCGTTGGTGATGATCGCGTCGTTCGACGATTCCACCACCGCGCCGAACAGCCTGTCACGTTCGGCGGCCCGCTGCCTCACCGTCAGCAGCAGGCGCGAGGTCTTGGCTTGCAGCGCGACGTTGTCGACGAGCAGCACACCCAGAACGAAACTTGCCGCGCACAGGCCGTAGATGCGGCCGGCGTAAAAGCCCAGATCGTACCGGGCCGCGTTGAGGATCCCTGACAATGCGACGTCGAACAGCCAGGCAGACATCACGACCATGAGCCAGATGTCGAGCACCGAAGGCAGTCGCCGAAACCACAATGTCAGTAGCGCCGCGAGGCTGAGACACCACACCGTCGACACCATGCCCACCTGAACGGACGTAAAGTGCCCGCCGATCATCAGCGGCGGCAGACTGTCGTGTCTGGCCGTGACGACCCAGGCCGGAATGGCTATCGCAATGCCGACCGCAACGACGCTTGCGAAGATCGCGCGGCCCACCGATCCCTGTATTTTGACGCCACCATCACGGTCTTTCAGCAGCGCATAACCGATTACGAGAAGCGGGAATCCGCCGTGCCAGACCATGTAGAGCCAAGCCGTCGTCTGCGGACCGGCGTTCAGAAGCCCGGCCGGGGCAAACAGGCCCGGAAAGGTCAGCGCATGGACGACCGCAGCCGTTGCGGTGAATAGATACCCGCTGGCCAGCAGCAGAAGTGCGCGCGACCGCAGAATCACGAACTGCGAGAACAACAGGACCGCGGTGATGAGGTCGTTGATCGCGAGCGCCGACTGGTAGCTCGCGACGAAAGCCGGAACCGGCGTCAGCGGCACGCTGGCAAAGGGAACCGTGGCGGCGAACAGCACCGACGACACGCCGACTACCGCGAGCGCCACGTTGCGATCGCGGGGCGAAGCGGGCAGGGTCGAAAGAAAGATATTGCGATCGTGACCGGTGTGGATGCCCGCCTCCCTGCGAACCGGCACCGAACGCATTACAATCTTGACGCCGTATGCGATTTTCGGAGAATCAGCCGAAAGTTACATATTACGCAATTCAGCGACAAGCCAGGAGCTTGAGGCAATTCGCGGCCGCGCGCTACCCGGGGGAACCCGAACAACGGCCGCGGGCTTCGATGCTGAAGCAACCCGATACCGCACGTTCTCGTCGATGACCATGCGGGTGTGCGCGCGGCGATTTCCATCGTGCTTCGGCAATCATCTCGAGGTGATCGAAGGAGTCGTGCCGGCAAGGACCGCGGCAACGCGGATCCGGTCATGCTTTCGCCGGGCCGAGTAACGCCCCCTTTACTGACACATTGAATAAATCACCAGCAATTCGCATGCGTCGTCCCGGTTTGTCCTAGTATGGTGGTTCAGAAGCTCTCTTGGTGAACTCGCAAGTTGCGTGAGGCGAACCGAACTTCTGGACCACCAAGCCAGTTTGCAGCGATCAATCCCGGAGCAGCCTTTGGCTCGGATTCTTGTTATCGATGACCAGCACGACGTGCGCGCCGTGATTTGCATGGTACTGCGGATCAACCGTTTCGATGTGGTCGAAGCCGCGACCGCGGCCGCCGGCCTGGAGGCCTTCGCCCACGGTCGCTTCGACGCGGTGCTCGTCGACATCCTGCTGGAGGATGCGATCGGCTTCGACGTGATCGCGACGTTGCGCGCGCGCGTCCCGGATTTGCCCGTTGTTGCCGTCTCGGGCTTGACGTCGCTTGACGCCGACATGCGGGCCGCGAATCTGTCGAACGTGGTGTCGTTGCGAAAGCCGTTTCGGCCGAGCGAATTGATCGGTGCGATCGGAGCTGCACGAGGGCCGCTGCGCCCGGCACGCGGCGATGGCGCGGGCATCGTCGCGCGGACCGCCGTCTGATCCGACCTCCCTCGTCGAGCATGATCGCCGAGCCGACGCTTTGCGCTGCTATCGCGACGGAAGGCCGGATTCCACGTGGCGCGAACGCGGCCCCTCGGGTCTCTACCACCCCCCTGCAAACGAAAACGCCCCGGCGAACCGGGGCGTTTGATGGCGCACGCGATGGACCGCTTACGAGCCCTTCGCGTTGAGCTCGACGTAGTTGCCCTTGTCATCCCATTTGTAGACGACATAGTCGATCTGCTTGAGGTCGCCCTTGGCGTCGATTTCGAGCTTGCCCAGCACCGTATCCCATGCGCCGGCCTTGATCGCGCTCATGACCTTCTTCGGATCCATGCTGCCGGCCTTCTTGACCGCCTGCGACCAGACCTGGATCGCGGCGTAGGTATAGAGCGTATAGCCTTCGGGATCGATCTTGTTGGCCTTGAACTTCTCGACGATCGCCTTGGCCGTCGGCTTGTTGCGCGGGTCGGGACCGAAGGTGAACAGCGTGCCTTCGCCGGCCGGCCCGGTGATCGAGGCGTACTCCTTGTCGGCCAGCGCATCGCCTGACATCAGGACGGTCTTGAGGCCCTGATCACGCATCTGGCGCAGGATCAGTCCGGCTTCCTGATGGTAGCCGCCGACATAGACCAGATCGATCTTCTCGAGCTTCAGGCGCGAGACGATGGCGTTGAAGTCCTTGTCGCCCTTGTTGTAGGACTCGCTCAGCTTCTCCTTGATGCCCGCCTTGTTGAGCGACTTCTTGGTTTCGTCCGCGAGACCCTTGCCGTAGGTGGTCTTGTCGTCGAGGATCGCGATGTTCTTGCCCTTGAAATTCTTCGCGATGTAGGCGGCCGCGACCAGGCCCTGCTGGTCGTCGCGGCCGCAGACACGTGCCACGTTCCAGAGCTTGCGCTCCGTGAACAGCGGATTGGTCGAGGCCGGCGTGATCTGAAGCACGTTGCCATCGGCATAGGCTTCCGAGGCCGGGATCGAGGATGACGAACAGAAATGACCGGCCACGAACGGGATTTTCGCGCTGGCGATCTTTTCCGCGACCGAGCGCGCCTGTTTGGGATCGCAGGCGTCGTCTTCCGCGTCCAGCGCCAGTTTCTTGCCGAGCACTCCGCCGGCCGCGTTGAGGTCGGCGACCGCCTGATCGGCGCCGTTCTTCATTTGTCGGCCGAACGCGGATTCGCCGCCGGTCAGCGGACCTGCCACGGCGATGGTGACGTCTTCCGCAAGAGCTGCCGTCGATAGCGCGATTGACGCGCCGAGTGCCAGGCCGAAGAGTTTGAGTGACTTCATGAGGTATCCTCGCGGTGATACGCCGGACAAGCCGGCACCTAAAATCGGGCCCATTGTCGACCGATTTTGCGGCGAAGTCACCAGCAATTTTCAGATAGATCGACGCCGCGATCTGCCGCGGCCCGGTCCGTTCGCGCCACCCGTTGGCTTGGCCGGGGCGATCCTCGCCGGAGGGGCCGAGAGACTAGGCCCGCCGGCCGCCCTCGAGATAGGCCGCGCGGATTTCGGGGCGTTGCAGCAGTTCGCCACCGGTTCCGCCCAGCGTGATCAGGCCATTGACCAGGACATAGCCGCGATGGGCGAGCTTGAGCGCGTGATTGGCGTTCTGCTCGACGATCAGCACGGTCAGGCCGTCCTGCCGGTTCAGGGTCCGGATGGCCTCAAAAATCTGCCGCGCGATCAGCGGCGCCAGTCCCAGCGACGGCTCGTCCAGCAGAAGCAAACGCGGGCGGCACATCAGCGCGCGACCGATCGCCAGCATCTGCTGCTCGCCGCCCGACAGCGTACCGCCGCGCTGGGCCATGCGTTCCTTCAGGCGCGGAAACAGCGTGAAGACCCGTTCCAGGCCTCGTTCGCGCTCCGCCTCGCTGCTCTCGGTGGCGTCTGCGCCCATCTGCAGGTTTTCCGCGACGCTCATGCGCGGAAAGATGCGGCGGCCCTCCGGCGACTGCGCGATCCGCAGTCGCGCGATCTCATGGCTCGGCACGGCGGTGACGTCGCGGCCGTCGAACAGGATCTGGCCGCCGCTGGCGCGCGGCTTGCCGAAGATCGTCATCATCAGCGTCGACTTGCCGGCGCCGTTGGCACCGATCAGCGCGACGATCTCGCCGCCATGGATGTCGAGATCGACGCCCTTGAGCGCTTCGATCTTGCCATAGGCGGCGCGCAGGTTGCGGATCGCGAGGAGGGGCGCGGTCACATTGCGCTCCTCTTGTTGCGAGGCGTGGCCGCAGTGGCTGCGCTCCCTCCCCCTGAAAGGGGGAGGGTTGGGGAGGGGGTCTGGGCTTGCGCGAGAGTTTCAGCATGCGCGACAAGATCGCTCAGCACGCCTGGTAGATTGGAGAAGACGTCATTGTTCCAGTATCGAACGATGACTACGCCTTTCTCCGCGAGCCAGCGCATACGGCGGTCGTCAGCTTGCTTCCGGCGTTCGGCGTGCTGGCCACCATCGACTTCAACTCCGAGGCGGAGGCTAGGACAATAGAAGTCAAGCGTAAATGGCCCGACCGGGTGTTGCCGCCTGAAGTGAAGACCGTTGAGCTGATCGCGGCGAAGCGCACCCCATAAACGGCTTTCGGCGTCGGTCATGTTGCCGCGGAGCTTTCGTGCCCGCGCCGTCATGGCTTGCGTGCGGGAAAACCGAGACCCCCTCCCGCCCGCTGCGCGGTCAACCTCCCCCTTGCAGGGGGAGGTTGGCGATCGGCCTTGCGGCGCGCTCACAGCCCCAACTCCGATTCGACGGCTGCGACTTCATCGTCTTCCACGCCGAGATAGGCCGCGATCACCTTGGGATCGTCGCGCACGTGTTGCGGCGAGCCTTCCGCGATCTTGACCCCGTAGTCCATCACCACGACATGGTCGGAAATCTCCATCACGACGCTCATGTCATGCTCGATGAGGAGGACCGAGGTCCCCTGTTCGGCGCGGATCGAGAGCAACAACTCGCTCAGAGCAGCGCTTTCGCGCGCGTTGAGGCCGGCGGCCGGCTCGTCGAGGCAGAGCAGGACGGGTTCGGTGCACATCGCGCGCGCGATCTCGAGCCGGCGCTGATCGCCATAGGCGAGATTGCCGGCGGCGTCGTCGGCGCGGTCGAGCAGTGCGACGCGCGCCAGCCAGAACTTGGCCTGATCGATGGCGCGTTTCTCGGCGCTGCGCCAGGACGGCGCGCCGATCAGGCCGAGCAAGGTCAGGCCCGAGGCCCGCATCAGCGCATTGTGCTGCGCCACCATCAGGTTTTCCAGCACGGTCATGCCGGGAAACAGGCGGATATTCTGGAAGGTGCGCGCCACCTTCGCGAGCTTTGAGATCCGGAAATCATTCAGCCGTTCGAGCGCGATGTCGCCTGCCGCGTCGTGCTTCAGCCGGATCGTGCCGGCGGTCGGCTTGTAGAAACCGGTGATGCAGTTGAACACCGTGGTCTTGCCGGCGCCGTTGGGGCCGATGATGGCGGTGATCTGACGCCGTGCCGCGCTGAACGCGAGCTCGCTGACCGCGACGATACCGCCGAAGCGCATCGTCAGGCCGTCGACGGCGAGGACCGTGTCGTCGCTCATCCGTGCCCCTCCTTGACGAGGTCGGAGGAGATCGCTTCGGCCTTGTGCAGATAGACGGTCGGGGCGCGGTGGCCGATGATGCCGCGCGGGCGCCAGATCATGATCAGCACCATGGCGAGGCCGAACACCAGCATGCGGTACTGTTCGAGGCCGCGGAACAGCTCGAAGCCGCCAATCATGGTCAGCGCCGCGAGCGCAACCCCGAGCTGCGAGCCCATGCCGCCGAGCACGACGATGGCGAGCACCAGCGCGGATTCCTGGAAGGTGAAGGATTCCGGGCTGATGAAGCCCTGCCGGGTCGCGAAGAAGGCGCCGGCGAAGCCGCCGAACATGGCGCCGATCGCAAACGCCGAGAGCTTGGTCGTGGTGGTGTTGATGCCGAGCGCGCGGCAGGCGACCTCGTCCTCGCGCAAGGCTTCCCAGGCGCGGCCGATCGGCAGCCGGCGCAGCCTGATCGTCACCCAGTTGGTGAGAAGTGCCAGCGCCAGGATCAGATAGAACAGGAACACGATGCGGTGGGTCGGCGAAAACTCGATGCCGAGCAGCGCGGCAAGCCCGTCATCGTCCGCTGTGAGGGGAATGCCGAACAGGGAGGGGCGCGGAATGCCGGTGACGCCGTTCGGGCCGCCGGTCAGGCTTTGCCAGTTGATGATCACGAGGCGGATGATTTCGCCGAACGCCAAGGTCACGATCGCCAGATAGTCGCCGCGCAGCCGCAAGACAGGGAATCCCAGCATGACGCCCCAGCAGGCGGCAAGCATCCCGGCGAGTGGCAGGCAAATCCAGAACGAGAGGCCGAAATTGGTCGCCAGCAGGGCGTAGGAATAGGCGCCGACGGCGTAGAAGGCGACATAGCCGAGATCGAGCAGGCCGGCGAGGCCGACCACGACGTTCAATCCCCATCCCAGCATCACATAGGTCAGAACCAGGATCGCGAGATCGAGAATGTAGCGCTGGTCGTAGAAGATCACCGGCACCAGGAAGGTGAAGACCAGCAGCGCAGGAGCGACCAAGCGTCCGGCGAGCGCGATGCCGGTCTTTACGACGGGGGGAATAAGCTTCTCGGTACCGACGGGGCCCCACCACCAGCGCAGCAATTCGAGCGCGATGCTGCCGACGAAGACGGTTGCGACCAGCGTCGCCAGATCGTCGAAGCGCGTCCAGTAGATCAATTGGCCGGTCGGTCCCGCCTCGGTGCGGATGCCGACCATGAGCGAGAACAGCACGATCGCGACAGCCGCGCTGATCGCGGCCTTCTTCACGATGAATCCGATGTCGAGTGCGGAGCGGATGGGCTGCTGTTTGGACATCGATGCCGGCACGGCGCCGGCCACGAGCACGGTGGATTCGACATTCGCTTCAGTGGTCCCGCGAGTTCTCATGGCGAATGTCAAATCCCAAGCCGCACTGGAATCATGAGCTGGTGTTCCTTTGGTTCTGGCATTCGCAGGAGAGGTCTCCGCGATAAGGTGGTGTGAATGTCGGAACCGGGCCTCTTGTGCAGCATGACCGCAGACGCCTTTGGCGCTCGTCGCGGGAAAACCGGTGTCCACTTTTCCGGTTCATGCTCTAGACTTTTTCGACTTCGGGCCGGCCCAGAAGGCCGGTCGGAAGGAAGATCAGCACGATGATCAGGATCGAAAACGCCGCGACGTCCTTGTATTCGACCGAGAAATAGGCCGACCACAACGTCTCGATCATGCCGATCGCGAGCCCGCCCAGCATCGCACCGGGCAGCGAGCCGATGCCGCCGAGGACAGCTGCGGTGAACGCCTTGATGCCGGCGACGAAGCCCATGTAGAAATCGACCAGCCCGTAATAGAGCAGGTACATCATGCCCGCGACGGCCGCCAGCGCCGCGCCGATCACGAAGGTCATGGAGATGGTGCGGTCGACGTCGACGCCGAGCAGCGCCGCCATGGTCTGGTCCTGCTCGCAGGCGCGCATGTCGCGGCCGAGCCGGGTGCGCGACACCAGCCAGGTGAAGATCGCGAGCAGCACGACGGTGGTGATGACCACGACGATCTGAATGTTGGAGACCTGCACCACGAAGCCGCCGGAGCCTTCATGCAAGTCGTAGCCGCCGGTGATGATCGGCGGCACCGGCTTGACGCGGGCGCCCTGCGCGACTTGCGAGAAATTGCTCAGCACGAAGGACATGCCGATCGCCGACAGCATCGGCGCGAGGCGAAACGAATGTCGCAGCGGACGGTAGGCGATGCGCTCCACCGTCCAGCCGTACAGCGCGGTCATCGCCATCGAGACCAACAGCACGATCAAGAGGATCACGGGGACCGCGGTCAGCCCGAGCGAGACCAGGATCAGGAAGCTGATCAGCGCGATGAAGCCGCCGATCATGAAGATGTCGCCATGGGCGAAATTGATCATGCCGACAATGCCGTAGACCATCGTATAGCCGATGGCGATCAGGCCGTAGATCGAGCCGAGCACGAAGCCGTTGATCAGTTGCTGGGCGAAATAGTCCATAGGCTCCCGCTGTTGCGCATTTTCCGGCGAATTGGAACCCGGCTTGCAAGAAAGATGCCCGCTTCAATGAGATGCGCGGCGATGGCCCCCGGCAGCCGGAACGACGCGTGTAGGCGTTTTCTAGCAGTGGGAACCGGGGGCGGCAACAGCGCTCAGCAGGGGCGTAACCGATTGTACCGGGCAGTTTTGGCCCCGGTTCCGGCCCGGCATTATTCAACCGTCGGCATGCAGCGATCCCAGCGGAACCGAGGCTTCCGCGCAACCAATTCCGGATTGAGCCGTTGGTTTCTGTCGAGACGTTCAACAAAGGAGACCTCGATGCCTAACCAGAACCAGAATCCGGGCCAGCAGAACCAGAATCCGGGGCAGAAGCCGGGCCAGCAGCAGCAGGGCGGCGGCCAGAAGCCCGGCCAGCAACAGCAGGACCCGAACCGTCGTGGGGATCAGCAACCCGACCAGCAGGGCCAGCAAGGCAAGCAGGGCAAGGGCGATCGCTAGCGCCGCGCGAGGACGTCAACGAGATCAGGTCAACGAGATCAGGAAGGTCCCGCCGCAAGGCGGGACTTTTCTTTGAGCTGCTGCCGCCTCTTTGGGCCGCAGCCCACCCGCGAGATCGGCTGGCGGTCGGCTGCCTCCGGGCCATTAAGGTAAACAAAGGGTTTAAATTGCCGATTCCTGTACTCGGGCGTTACGTCCCGGCCAAGCCGCAAAGCCGATCCCGGCCCTTTGCGAAGAAGCGGAAGCGACATGTCCACGACCAAGACCTTGCGGATCAAGACCTGGCGGATCAGCACGTTCAACGGCGCACTGCTTGCGGCCTATTTCATTCCGACCTGGACCGCCGTCGCGCTGCGCATCATGACCTCGCCGATCCACGGCCTTTACGAGCGGCCGAACATCGCGGTGGCGCTCTTCATCAGCGACCATCTGCACCTTGCAGCCATGGGAACGGTACGCGCCGCCTGGCTACTGGCGCTCGGCAGGCTGACGGTCGTCGCGTTCTTCGCGTCGTTTCTCGTCTTGCTCGCCCGGCCACAGGCCCGCAGGTCCGGAGGATCGGACGAAGCGCTGGCGATCGCGCTCGCCATCGGCAGCGTGATGAGCTTCGCCAGCCTGCTCATGGCCTCCCATGTCGGCGAGATGGCAGCCCTCAGGCTGCACGCGACCGAACTGCTGCTGTTGCTCGGCACCGCGATCGTGTTCCTGGTGGAGCGCCCGGTGCGGCCGCAGATCGGTGATGCGCCGGCGGTTCGCGCAGCGGGCGGCACCGGCGCCTGAACGGACTCGGCGGTTCGCAGCGTCTCGGCGCGCCGAGCCGCGCCGGTCTTCAATCAGCGTTGCGTCAGGAATCCGATCACGGCGTCGGTGAAGGTGTGCGCCTGTTCGACGTTGGAAATATGCGCAGCATCAAGGATGGTCAGGCTGGCGCCGGGGATTTGGCTGCGGATCATCTCGGCCGCCGCGACCGGCGTCGACATGTCATGGCGTCCGGCAATCACCAGCGTCGGGCTCTTGATCTGTGGCAGCAACCCGCGCTGGTCGAGCGTCGAGAGGGCCTCGCAGCAGGCGAGATAGCCTCGAGGCGGGGTCGCGAGCAGCATGGCTTTCAAGTTCGCCGCGATCTGCGGCTCCCGCTCGCGGAAATCGGCCGAGAGCCAAGCCGCGATGACGGTATCGGCGATCGCGGCGATCCCGCCTTCCTTCACCGCCTCGATCCGGTTGAGCCAATTGGTCGGGTCGGGATAGTAGCAGGCGGTGTTGGCAAGGATGATCTTGCCGAACCGCTCCGGCGCGTTGGCGCCCAACCACTGCCCGACCATGCCGCCCATCGACAGGCCGCACCAATGCACCTTTTCGATATTGAGGTCGTCCAGGATCGCGAGCACGTCGCGGCCGAAGCGCTCCATCGAATAGGGGCCGACCGGCACGCCGGACTTGCCATGGCCGCGGCGGTCATAGCGGATGACGCGGAAGAGCTGCGTCAGCGCCCGCATCTGCGGCTCCCACATCTGCAAGGTGGCGCCGAGCGAGTTCGACAGCATCAGCGTCGGCCCGCCGTCGCGCCCCTCGACGGAGACATTGAGCAGGCACCCGTCGGCATCGATCATCGGCATGTCGTATTCCCCGCCATGTATGCGATTAGCGTCGGCCGCAGGGCGCTGCCAGACGAGTGAAGTGGATTTGACATTCGCTACCCATCCAGCCAGGAATTCGCAAGCCTGTTGCACCGCGAATATGCAACGCCGTGAGCGGGCTTGCCCTTCCTTTTGCCGCGCGCCTGCGTTACTTGGGGACAACAGAGTAGGCAAGCGCGGGAGGCACCCATGGCCATGACGATGAACGGCGAAGTCCAGCTTGCGGCATCGCGCGAGGCCGTCTGGGCCAAGCTCAACGATCCGGACGTGCTGAAGGTCTGCATCCCCGGTTGCGAGGAATTGGAAAAGACCGACGACACCGGATTCCGCGCGGTCGCCAAGATGAAGGTCGGACCGGTGTCGGCCCGCTTCAAGGGCCGGGTCACGCTGAGCGATCTCGATCCGCCGAACGGCTACAGGATATCCGGCGAAGGCGAAGGCGGCGTGGCGGGCTTCGCCAAGGGCGGCGCCACCGTGGCGCTCGCCGAGAAGGATGGCGGGACGCTGCTGTCGTACAATGTCGAGGCGCAGATCGGCGGCAAGCTCGCCCAGCTCGGGCAGCGCCTGATCAACGGGGCGGCCAAGAAACTGGCCGATGAATTCTTTACCAATTTCGCCAAGGCCGTACAGGGCTAGCGTCCCCTCGCGCCTCCCGGCCCCGATACCCCCCACATGTCTCCAGCAAGGTTGCTCAATGCGGGGATGGCCAATATGATGCGATTTCGATTGATTTTTCGGGCTGTGCTGCCATGCAACGCAGGTAGCGCAGGTGATAGAGAGTGCTGATGGCCAAGATTTCGTTGATCGTGAACGGTAACCCCGTAACTGCCAATATCGACCCTCGGACGCTTCTGGTGCAGTTCCTGCGCGAGAATCTGCGCCTGACCGGTACGCATGTCGGCTGCGATACCTCGCAGTGCGGCGCCTGTGTCGTGCATCTCGACGGCAAGGCGGTGAAGTCCTGCACGACGCTCGCGGTGATGGCCGACGACCATGAGGTCAGGACGATCGAAGGGTTGGCGGCGGACGGCGCGCCGCTGCATCCGATGCAGGAAGCCTTCCGCGAGCATCACGGCCTGCAATGCGGCTTCTGCACGCCTGGCATGATCATGACCGCGGTCGACCTGGTTCACCGCAAGGGCCACGAACTCAGCGAACAGACCATTCGCGAGGAGCTCGAGGGCAATCTGTGCCGCTGCACCGGCTACCAGAACATCGTTGTCTCGATCGCCGCCGGCGCCAAGGCGATGGCGAAATCCGATCTCGCATAATCCGATATCACTGGACCGCGGTCAGGAAGTCCTCATGTATGAATTCAAATATCATCGCCCGGCGACGGTGCGGCAGGCCGCCAATCTCCTGGTCAAGAACGAAGACGCCAAGCTGATCGCCGGCGGCCATACGCTGATCCCGGTGATGAAGCAGCGGCTCGCCAGCCCGCCGCATCTGGTCGACCTCTCCCATGTCGAAGGGCTCGACACCATCGAGATGAAGGGGCGTTCGCTCGTCGTCGGCGCCACCGCCAAGCACGCCGACGTCGCAACTTCGGCTGTGGTCGGCGAGGCCATCCCTGCGCTGGCAGAACTCGCCGGCATGATCGGCGACCCGGCGGTGCGCCACAAGGGCACCATCGGCGGCTCGCTCGCCAACAATGATCCCACCGCCGACTATCCGGCGGCCTGCCTTGCGCTCGGCGCGACCATCGTCACCAACAAGCGCCGCCTGAAGCCTGAGGAGTTTTTCCAGGGTCTGTTCACCACCACGCTGGAGAGCGACGAGATCATCACCAAGGTGATGTTCCCACTGCCGAAGAAGGCGGCCTATGTAAAATTCCGCAACCAGGCCTCGCGCTATGCGCTGGTCGGCGTGTTCGTGGCGAGGCGCCCCTCCGACGTGCGCGTCGCCGTCACCGGGGCCGGCGCCGACGGCGTATTCCGCGTCACCTCGTTCGAGGAACTGCTGAAGAAGCGCTTCTCGCACAAGGTGCTCGACGGCATGACGGTGCCGGCGGAAGGCCTCAACAGCGACCTGCACGGCAGCGCCGAATATCGCGCGCACCTGATCGCGGTGCTGGCGCGCCGGGCCGTCGAGGCCGCCAACGCCAAACCGTGATACCGCAAGCAAGGTTCGTTCGCTCATGACTGCATCGACACTGCCCGCATCGGTCGATGCAATGCTCCAGCTTTTGACCTCGCGCGGCTACCTCGCGGAACGGTCGCTTGCAACGGTGACTTTTCTCGCCCTGCGCATGGGCCGGCCGCTGTTTCTGGAAGGCGAGGCCGGCGTTGGCAAGACCGAGATCGCCAAGGTGCTGTCGGCTGCGCTCGGGCGCAGGCTGATCCGCCTGCAGTGCTACGAGGGCCTCGATGTGGCCTCCGCGGTCTATGAGTGGAACAGCGCGGCGCAGATGATCGCGATCCGGCTTGCGGAAGCGGCCGGCGAAACCGACCGCAACCAGATCGCGAGCGACATTTTCGCCGACCGCTATCTGATCAAGCGGCCGCTGTTGCAGGCCTTGGAGCCCGACGTGGTGGGCCCGCCGGTGCTCCTGATCGACGAGCTCGATCGCGCGGACGAGGCGTTCGAGGCTTATCTGTTGGAGATCCTGTCGGATTTCCAGGTGACGATTCCGGAGTTCGGCACCGTGAAGGCGCCGCATCCGCCGATCGTCATCATCACCTCGAACCGCACCCGCGAGATTCACGATGCGCTGAAGCGCCGCTGCCTCTATCATTGGGTCGACTATCCGAGCGCCGAGCGCGAACTTGCGATCATCAGGACGCGGCTGCCCGGAATTTCCGCGAAACTGTCGCAGCAGGTCGTCCGCTTCGTCCAGGCGCTGCGCGACCAGGATTTCTACAAATCGCCGGGGGTCGCCGAGACGATCGACTGGGCCACCGCGCTGAGCGAGCTTGACGCGCGTTCGCTGACGGCTGAGGTGGTCGGCGACACGCTCGGCGCGCTCTTGAAGTACCAGGACGATATTGCGCGGATGCAGGGTGGGACCCTGCAAACGGTGCTGAAGGAAGCGACGACGGAGATTTAGGCGGCATGTCATTCCGGGGCGACGCGAACCGAACTCGGGTTTACCCGAGTTCGGCAAATGTCATGGTCCAAGTCGGCAACAGCCGACTTGGATAGTCGTCGAACCCGGAATCTCGCGCCACAATCTCCGGATTCCGGGTTCGTGCTGCGCACGCCTCGGAATGACGTGAGGGGATCATCCGATGGCCATCAATCATCTCTCGCCGCCGACCGGCCACATGGCCGACAACGTCATAGGCTTTGCCCGTGGCTTGCGCGCTGCGGGACTACCCGTCGGGCCGGGCGCGGTGATGGATGCGATGAATGCGCTGCAGGTGATCGAGATCGGCAACCGCGCCGACGTGTTCACGACGCTGGAGGCGATCTTCGTCAAGCGCCACGAGCACGCGCTGATCTTCGCCCAGGCCTTCGACCTGTTCTTCCGACCCTCCGAAGAGTGGAGGAGCATTTTGGATTCGGTGCCGCTGCCCGACCACGCCAAGAGGAAGCCGCCGCCGGCCTCGCGCCGCGTGCAGGAGGCGTTGGCGCAGCCCATGAGCCGCGAAACCCAGGACGTCGAGGAGCAGGAGCTGCGGCTGTCGGTGTCCGACAAGGAAATCCTGCAGAAAAAGGATTTCGCGCAGATGAGCGCGGCAGAAATCGCCGAGGTGACCCGGGCGATCGCGAAAATGCGCCTGCCGCAGGCCCAGCTCAAGACCCGCCGTCGCAAGCCCGACGCGCATGGCCTGCGGCTCGACATGCGCAGGACATTGCGCGCCTCCTTGCGCACCGGCGGCGACATCATCGACATCCATCGCCTGGGGCGGATCGAGAAGCCGGCGCCGATCGTCGCGCTCTTGGATATCTCCGGCTCGATGAGCGAATACACCCGGCTGTTCCTGCATTTCCTGCATGCCATCACCGATGCGCGCAAGCGCGTCTCGGTGTTCCTGTTCGGCACCCGGCTGACCAATGTGACGCGGGCGTTGCGGCAGCGCGATCCCGACGAGGCGCTGGCCAACTGCTCGGCGACGGTGGAGGACTGGGCCGGCGGCACGCGGATCGCGACCTCGCTGCATGTTTTCAACAAATTGTGGGCGCGGCGGGTGCTGGGGCAGGGCGCGATCGTGCTGCTGATCTCCGACGGGCTGGAGCGGGAGGCCGACGACCGGCTGGCCTTCGAGATGGACCGGCTGCACCGGTCCTGCCGGCGCCTGATCTGGCTCAATCCGCTGCTGCGCTACGGCGGCTTCGAGGCCAAGGCGCAGGGCATCAAAATGATGCTGCCGCACGTTGACGAATTCCGCCCCGTGCATAACTTGGTTTCGATCGACGGGCTGATTTCGGCGCTATCCCAGCCGTTGCAGCCGCAGCACCGCAGCCAGATCCGCTCTGCAGCCTAACGGGACACCAGAGGAGGCGACCATGCTCGACCGCGACGAGGATATCCTCAAAGCCGCCCAGGACTGGCAGACGGCCGGCCACGGCGTGGCGCTGGCAACGGTGGTGGAAACCTGGGGCTCGGCGCCGCGGCCCGCGGGATCGAGCCTCGTCATCAACGATGACGGCACCTTTCTGGGCTCGGTGTCCGGTGGCTGTGTCGAGGGCGCGGTCGTCACCGAGGCGCTGGATGTGATCTCAAGCGGCAAGCCGAAGATGCTGGAATTCGGCGTCGCCGACGAGACCGCCTGGAATGTCGGGCTGTCCTGCGGTGGCACCATCCGCGTCTTTGTCGAGAAGGTCGGGTGAGGACATCATGAAGCTCGAGACGCTCGCCCAACTCAATGCGGAGCGCGCCGCGCGGCGGCCGGTGATCCTGATCACCGATACGACCAATGGCGAGCAGCGGCTGGTCAAGGCCGCCGACATCGCCGCCGACCCGCTGCGCGCGGAGCTTGCCAAGCAGCTGCGGACGGGCAAGAGCGGCATGATCGAGGTGGCGGGCAAGCGGCTGTTCCTCAACGTCTATGCGCCGACCGCGCGTCTGGTCGTCATCGGCGCGGTCCATATCAGCCAGGCGCTGGTGCCGATCGCGCAGTCGCTGGGCTATGACGTGACGGTGGTCGACCCGCGTACCGCGTTTGCAAGCCCGGAGCGCTTCCCGAACGTGCCGCTGATCGCGGAATGGCCCGACGAGGCCCTGCCGCCGCTCAACATCGACCGCTACACCGCCTTCGTGGCGCTGACGCACGACCCGAAGATCGACGATCCCGCGCTGTTGCACGCCTTCAGGCGGGACTGCTTCTACATCGGCGCGCTCGGGTCGCGAAAGACCCACGGCAAGCGCGCCGAGCGGCTGAAGGCGCTGGGCGCGGCCGACGCCGATGTCGGACGGATCCATGCCCCCATTGGCTTGTCGATCGGCGCCGTCTCGCCGTCCGAGATCGCGGTTTCGATCATGGCCGAAATCACCGCGCAACTGCGATTGCCTCCGCAAGAAAAAGAGCAAGCGGCATGAAGTTCGGTCCGGCCAGTCCGGCGGAGGCGATGGGCGGGGTGACCGTCCACACCCTGCGTCAGGGATCCCTGGTGCTCAAGAAGGGCACGACCATCGGCGCTGCCGAGGTCGAGGCGCTGACCAAAGCCGGGGTCAAGGACATCGTCGTCGTGCGGCTGGAGGATGGCGACGTCTCCGAAGATGCCGCCGCCGCCGGCATCGCACAGGCCGTTGCGGGCGAGGGCATCCATGTCGATCGCGCCTTTACCGGCCGTGCCAATCTGTTTGCCGCGGAAGCCGGCGTGCTGGTGATCGACCGCGCTGCGGTCGACCGCATCAACGGCGTCGACGAGGCCATCACCTTCGCAACACTCTCAGCCTTCAAGCCGGTGGTCGAAGGCGAGATGGTCGCGACCGTCAAGCTCATTCCATTCGGGGTCGAGGCGCGCTTGCGCGATGCGGCCGTGGCGGCCGCGACCGGCGGCGCGCTCCGGATCGCGCCCTATCGGATCAAGCGGGTCGGGGTGGTCTCGACGATCCTGCCGGGGCTTGCGCCAAAAGTGATCGAAAAGACCTTGCGCGTCACCGCCGAGCGGCTGGCGCCGGCCGGCGCCAGCATCATCGCCGAGCGCCGCGCGCCGCATGAGGAGGCCGCGCTCGCAGCCGCAATCAAGGACCTGCTCGCGCTCGACGCGGAACTCGTCATCGTGTTCGGCGCGTCCGCAATCGCCGACCGACGTGACGTGATTCCCGCCGCGATCACCGACATCGGCGGCGCGATCGAGCATTTCGGCATGCCGGTCGATCCCGGCAATCTGCTTCTGATCGGCAATGCCGGCGGCGTGCCGGTTCTGGGCGCGCCGGGTTGCGCGCGCTCGCCGGTGGAAAACGGTTTCGACTGGGTGCTGATGCGGCTCCTGGCCGGCCTCAAGGTCACGCGTGCCGAGTTGATGGGCATGGGCGTCGGCGGGCTTCTGATGGAAATCGTCACCCGTCCGCAGCCGCGCACCGAGCCGGCTGCCGAAGACAGCCGCAACGTCGCGGCCATCGTGCTCGCGGCCGGGCGCTCGACCCGGATGGGTGGTCCGAACAAGCTGCTAGCCGAACTCGATGGCAAGAAGCTGGTGCGGATCGCGGCCGAGCAGGCGCTGGCCTCGAAGGCCTCTGATGTCATCGTGGTCACCGGCCATCAGTCCGAGCTGGTCGAACAGGCGCTGCAGGGCCTGCGCGTCAAATTCGTACGCAATCCCGATTTTGCGGCCGGACTCGCGAGTTCGGTCAAGGCGGGCATCTCGGCCGTGCCGGCCAGCGTGGACGGCGCGGTGATCTGTCTCGGCGACATGCCGCAGACCGATGCGAAGCTGATCGACCGGCTGATCGATGCCTTTGCGCCCGATCGGGGTCATTTGATCGTGGTGCCGGTCGCCGAGGGACGGCGGGGCAATCCGGTGGTGTGGTCGCGACGGTTCTTCAAGGAACTGATGACGCTGGACGGCGACGTCGGCGCCCGTCATCTCATCGCCAGGCATTCGGAAGTAGTGGCAGAAGTCCCGGTCGAGGGCGACGGCGCCTTCCTCGACATCGACACGCCGCAGGCGCTGGAGGCGGCACGGCAGGGATGATTCCGCCGCGTGACTTTGCCAGCAAAATAATCTCAACCTGCTGTTCACCAAGTTGAAACGTCCTCTCCCTTAAGTTTGTCGCGGACTGGCCTCGGGGGAGGGGAATGTGATCGTGTCGAGCGGTGCGCAACGGTTTGCGCTGTTCATTTTCGTATTGACCATGGGTCTCGCCGCAACGCGCTTCGTGACGGAGACGCGGGCTGCCGGCGCCTTTGCCATCGGCAAATGTGGCGCCTATGGCCAAGCCTATGACTATCCGGCCGAGCAGGCGGCGCGCCAGGCGGCGCTGAAGCAGTGCAAGGGCGACTGTACGGCCGTGACCATGAAGCACGCCTGCGCGGCGTTTGCGGTCGACATGGCCAACCCCTGCGGTCCCCACGGCTACGCGGTGCGAGCGAAGATCTCGAACTCGCTGAACGAAGCGACCCGCAAATGCTACGAGTTCGGCGGCAAGGACTGCGTCATCCGCGCCTGGGCCTGCGACGCCAAGGGATAGCTGCGAAATATCGCGAGGGACGAGGTGAGGGGATTTGGCCTCACCTCAGGCCGTGATCCATCATGGCTGTGATCCATTAGGGGCCGGCAGCTTCGGCGTCGTGCTTGCCGGCGAGAATTTTCATCAAGATAGGCCCCGGCGTTGACACCTGACTGCAAAGACATAGGCTGTCGGTCCAATGTCATGATGCACCAGCGCAGCGATGCTGCACACGCGCGATTGGGCACGACCGGGAGGAAACGTCCAACATGGTTCCACTCTCCGCGGTGCCGCGCCGTCCGCTCGGTCGCACCGGACTTGAGGTCACACCCCTGGGTTTCGGGACCGCGCCGCTCGGCGATCTCTATTCCCTCCTGGATGACAGCACGGCGATTGGTGCGATCGAGCGCGCGCTGGCGCTCGGCATCAATCTCGTGGACACCTCGCCGCTCTACGGCCACGGCCTGTCGGAACATCGCTGCGGGACCGCGATCCGGCGCTTTCAGCGCGAGGCGATCGTGGTTTGCACCAAGGTCGGGCGCTGGATGGACCCGTTTCACGGTGGCGGCAGCGCACCGGGCTTCGTGGGCGGACAGCCGCATCGCGCCGTGATCGACTATTCCTATGACGGGACGATGCGATCGGTGGAGCAGTCGCTGCTGCGGCTGGGGACCGACCGGCTGGATCTGCTGCTGATTCATGACGTCGATGTCTGGACCCACGGCGCCGACGCCATCGAGGATCGGTTTCGCGAGGCGATGTCGGGCGCCTATCTGGCGCTCGACCGCTTGCGCGGCGAGAAGGTCGTCGCCGGCATCGGCGTCGGCGTCAACGAGGCCGACATGTGCGTGCGCTTTGCCGAGGCCGGATCGTTCGATGTCATGCTTCTGGCGGGGCGCTATTCGCTGCTGGAGCAGCCGGCGCTGGAGCAGTTCCTGCCCCTGGCGCAGCGCCAGGGCATCGGCGTGATGCTCGGCGGCGTGTTCAATTCCGGCATTCTGGCGACGGGTGCGGTGGCCGGGGCGAAATACAATTATCAGGATGCGCCAGCGGAGATCCTGACCAAGGTGGCGCAGATCGAGCGCGTCTGTGCCGCGCACGGCGTGGCGCTGCCGACCGCGGCGCTGCATTTCGCGCTCGGCCATCCGGCTGTTGCGAGTGTGGTGCTCGGAGCCCAGAGCGCGCAGGAGGTCGAGCGCAATGTGGCGAGCCTTGCCGGCACGGTCCCATCAGCGCTTTGGAGCGATCTGAAGGCAGAGCATCTGCTCAATCCCGACGCGCCGGTGCCGGGGCCGCGCTAATGCGGATCGATGCGCATCACCATCTGTGGACGCTTTCGCGGGGCGATTACGGCTGGCTCACGCCGGCTCTCCAACCGATCTACCGCGATTTCACGCTTGCCGATCTCGCGCCGCATCTCGAGGCTGGCGGCATCGGGGGCACGATCCTGGTCCAGGCCGCGCCGACGGAGGCGGAGACCATGTTTCTGCTTCAGACCGCGGCTTCAAGCGAGACGATCCGCGGCGTCGTCGGCTGGATCGATTTCGACGCAGCCAATGCGGTCGCGCGCATCGAGGCCATGGCAGCGCACGAACTATTGGTGGGGCTGCGGCCGATGGTGCAGGACATCGCCGATGACGACTGGCTGCGGCGCCCGGCGTTGGACCCGCTGCTGACGGCGATGGTCCGGCATAAACTTGTGTTCGACGCGCTGGTGTTGCCGCGCCATCTGCCGCGGCTGCTGCAGGTGGTCGATCGCCACGCAGATCTTGCGTTCGTGCTCGACCATTTCGGCAAGCCGCGGCTCGCAACCGGCGAGATCGATGTCTGGCAACGCGATATCGCGGCGCTGGCCGAGCGCGATAACGTCGTCTGCAAACTGTCCGGACTGGTCACCGAAGCGCGGGCTGACTGGCAGATTGCGGATTTGCGTAAGGTAGTCGACCATGTCGTTAGCGGGTTCGGGCCGCGGCGAATGCTGTGGGGCAGTGACTGGCCGGTGGTCGATCTGGCCGGCGGCTACGCCAAATGGCTCGCCGCCGCCGAAAGCCTGCTGGCCGATCTGTCACTGGGCGAGCGGGCCAGCGTTTTCGGCGAGACCGCGACGCGCGTCTACCTTTCAAATCGAGGACGGCAGTCTTAATGCCATCCGACGAAGGAGCATTTGACATGCCGGTCAACACCGACGCCGCCTTCATCCTGCCGGACGATTTTGCCGATGCCGCTCTGATGGGACGCGTCTTTCGCCCCGATCTTGCCAGTCCCTCGGTGGTGGCGGTCCGCAGCGACGGTGTCTTCGACATCACCGATCATTTCGCAACCGCGAGCGCGCTTGCGGCGACGGGCGATCCCGCCGCAGCGCTTCGCGCCGCGCGGGGTGAACGGATCGGCTCGCTGAAGGAGCTCTTGACCAACACCCCCCATGAGACGCGCGATCCGACCCGTCCCTGGCTGCTGGCGCCGATCGACCTGCAGGTGATCAAGGCTGCCGGCGTCACCTTCGCGGTGTCGATGCTGGAGCGGGTGATCGAGGAACGGGCGCGCGGCAATCCGGATTCCGCTGCAGCCATTCGGGCCGAGGTGACGCGGGTTGTCGGAACCGATCTGTCGCAGTTGAAGCCGGGCTCGGCCGAGGCGCAGCATGTCAAGGACGTGCTGATCGCGCAAAATGCCTGGAGCCAGTATCTCGAAGTCGGTATCGGACCGGACGCCGAAGTCTTTACCAAGGCGCCGGTGCTTTCCGCAGTCGGGACCTGCATGGATGCCGGTCTGCATCCGAAATCGGTGTGGAACAATCCGGAGCCGGAAGCGGTGCTGGTGGTGACGCCCGATGGCCGCATTGTCGGCGCCAGCCTCGGCAATGATGTCAACCTGCGCGATTTCGAGGGACGCTCGGCGCTTCTCTTGTCCAAGGCGAAGGACAACAACGCCTCCTGCGCGATTGGGCCTTTCGTGCGCTTCTTCGATGCCGCCTTCACCCTCGATGACGTCAGGGCCATGGAGATCACGCTGGAGGTGAAAGGGCCCGAGGGTTTCGTCTTGCAGGGCATGTCGTCGATGAAAAAGATCAGCCGCGACCCGACCGACATCGTCGCCCAGACCATCAACGAGAACCATCAATATCCGGATGGTTTTGTGCTGTTCCTCGGCACCGCCTTCGCACCGATCCAGGACCGTGCGGAGAAGGGACAGGGGTTCACCCATGTGCAGGGCGACCTCGTCACCGTCGCGACCCCGAGGCTCGGCCGGCTGACCAACCGCATGCGCGCGAGCGGGGACTGCGAGCCCTGGGAGTTTGGTCTCACCGCGCTGCTATCAGCTCTGATGCGCCGGACGAAATCCGCCTGATCCAGCTACGTCACAACCGGCGTTATCCCCTTATCCAGAGGAGCTTGGATGGCAAGCGTCTCGAAGGATGAGGCCCAGAGATAGGCACCGCGGCCTCATGGTTCCCCGAGCGATGCGAAGCATCGTCCGGAGACGGCGCATTCGCGCCTCCTCACCATGAGGGGTCAATTTCTGAAATGACAGCGGAGACATCATGCAGTTCGACACCAAGATCGCGATCGTGATCCGAACCGACCTCGAAGCCTGGCAGAAGCTCAACGTCGCCTCGTTCCTGGCCGGCGGCATCGCGGCGGCCTTTCCCGGATGCGTCGGCGAGCCCTACGAAGATGGCTCGGACACCAGATATCTGCCGCTGATCGGCCAGCCGATCCTGATCTACGGCGCCGATCGTCCGGCGCTCTCTCGCGCGCTGGACCGGGCGCTGGCGCGCAACGTGACGCCGGCCCTCTACACCGAGGACATGTTCAAGACCACGCATGATGCCGCCAACCGCGAGGTCGTCAAGGCTGTTGCGCGCACTGATCTCAATCTGGTGGGGCTTGCCATGCGCGCCGAGCGCAAGGTGATCGACAAGATCGTCGACGGGCTGAAATTTCATGGCTAGAGCGAGACGACTTTTCTTCGAATCGTCATCTCGCTCTATCTTCTTGTTTGAGCATGATCTTTTCGGAAAACCGCGACAAACTTTTCCGGATCATCCTCTAGGCGCGAGGCGGCGGCTTGATCCGAAAGTGCACAAGAGCAGAAGTAAGGCTCACGAAGCCAAGGCTGGGCTTCAGGGTTCTTTCGGTCCGGCCCAAGTGGCTAATATTTTCGACAAGACGTGTGATATCATCTCCGAGTACCAGCGGCAGGCCTTCCTGGGAATGCGGGCGTTTCTCAATCACACCGGATTGTTGGCCGCGTCAGCGGTCGCGTTTTCATTCCCAAACACATGAAACCCAAACACATGAAACTTGCCGAGGGCCGTAATCGGGGGCAGACTATTCTCAGAGGTGAGACTCCGGGCCGTTGGCGTTAATCGCGGTCAAGTAGGTCAATCTGATCGCCGACTAATCTCGCCCTCCGATCCAGGCTTCCGCTTCGAAATATCGCGCGTGCCCAGCAGCGGCGTGCAGCGTCAAAATGAATGGGAGAGCCGCTATGCGAATGACCTTGAACGGGCAGGCGACTGATCTTGACGTTGATCCCGATAAGCCGCTGCTCTGGGTTCTTCGAGATGATCTCGGTCTGGTCGGCACCAAATTTGGTTGCGGCCAGGCTCTTTGCGGAGCATGCACCGTTCTCCTCGATGGACAGCCGGTGCGCGCCTGCCAGACAAACATCGCCGATGCCGCAGGCCGCAACATCGTGACCATCGAGGGTTTAGCCGGAAAGGTCGCTGAAGTCGTTCAAACGACCTGGACCAAGCTCGATGTACCGCAGTGCGGCTATTGTCAGTCGGGCCAGGTCGTAGCTGCGACCGCCCTGTTGACGGCAAACCGAAAGCCAACCGACAGCGATATCGATGATGCGCTGAGCGGCAATCTCTGCCGCTGCAACACCTACCATCGTATTCGGGCAGCTATCCACCAAGCCGCCAAGCTCCTGGAGGCATAACATGTACGACTTTGCTTTTGCTTCGCTCGCGCGGGACTTACGTCCATCCCGTCGCTCGTTCGTCATCGGAGCGACGGCGCTCGGTTCGAGCCTCGTCATCGGCTTCTCGGCGGAATCTGACGTCGCGCCGGCCGCTGCGCAAACAGGCGCGAACCCGTTCGTCGGATATGTGCAGATCGCGCCGGACGACACTGTGACGATCTATTCCTCGCAAATGGACATGGGCCAGGGCATCTATCACGGGATTGCTACTCTGGTTCAGGAAGAACTCGATGCGGACTGGGCGAAAGTGTCCGTCGCCGGAGGGTTCGGAAACACGCCGCTGTATGGCAACGTTCCTTTTGGCGGAAAGATTCAGATGACCGGCGGTTCCAGCGGCACGGCGTCATCCTGGGAGCGCTACCGCCGGGCAGGCGCGACCGCGCGCGTGATGCTGATCGCGACTGCCGCGGAACGTTGGAATGTGCCGATTGGCGAGCTGAAGGCGGAGACCGGCATTGTGAGCCACGCTTCCGGCAGATCGGCAACCTATGGCGCGCTGGCCGCGAGTGCCGCGAGTGGTCCGGTCCCGACCAGCGTCGCCTTGAAGGAGCCGAACGACTGGAAATACATCGGCAACGAGGCGCTGCCACGATACGACTCGCGGCCTAAATCGACCGGCCGCCAGCAATACACGATAGACCTGCGTGAACCGGGCATGCTCACGGCGGTCATGATTCATCCGCCGCTGTTCGGCGCGACCTTGAAGTCCTTCGACGGATCGAAGGCCAAGGCCATGAAGGGCGTTGTTGATGTTGTCGCAACCCCGCGTGGCGTCGCGGTCGTTGCGACAGGCATGTGGGAGGCGATGAAGGCCCGCGAGGCCGTCGCCGTTGAGTGGGATGATACCCAAGCCGAGAAGCGGAGTTCCAGCGAGATCGCCGCCGAGTATCGCGCTGCCGCCGATAAGGGAGGCGATACAATTGCGGCCAATGTCGGCGACGTCGACGCGGCCTTTGCCAAGGCGGCGAAGGTGATCGAAGCACGGTATGAATTTCCATATCTGGCTCACGCTTCCTTGGAGCCGATCAACGCGGCCGCAAGAATGAATCCTGACGGAACTCTGGAAATATGGGGTGGCCATCAGATGCCGGACCTTTATCAGGCGGTCGCGGCCAAGGTTGCCGGCATCACGCCAGACAAGGTGATTCTGCGGGTGATGAAGACCGGCGGCGGTTTCGGTCGACGCGCCTCCGTCGATTCAGACATTATTGTCGAGGCTGTCGCGACCGCGAAGGCGATCGGATGGAAGGCACCGGTGAAGGTCCAGTGGACGCGCGAGGACGATATGCGCGGCGGTCGCTACCGGCCCGCCTTCATCCACAAGATGGCGGCCGCACTCGACGAAAACGGCAACTTGATTGCCCTCCGCGACACTCTCGTGGGTCAGTCCATCGCCAAAGACACCGTGATGGAGCCGGCCCTGGTCAAAAATGGAGTCGACGTGCTGTCGGTAGAGGGGATGGCCAACCAGCCTTATGCCATCCCAAACCTTCGCGTCGACCTGACGACGACAACGTCTCCGGTATCCGTGCTCTGGTGGCGCTCGGTGGGGTCCACGCATACTGCGTATGTCCTCGAGACCTTCATCGACGAGGTCGCACATGCAGTGGGCAAGGATCCGGTGGAGTTTCGGCTCGCCATGTTGAAGGACAAACCGCGACACGCAGCCGTCCTGCGGCTTGCCGCCGAGAAGGCCGCTTGGAGTACGCCGACCGCGGCCGGCCGTTTTCGCGGCATCGCCGTTGCCGAGTCGTTTCACTCGTATGTCGCGCAAGTGGCCGAGATTTCGGTCGATAGCAGTGGACTTCCCAAGGTCCACCGCGTCGTCTGCGCCGTCGATTGCGGCACGGCGGTGAATCCCGATCAGGTTCGCGCGCAAATGGAAGGCGGCATCGGCTTCGGACTTGGTGCAATCGTGAAATCCCAGATCACGCTCGAGAAGGGCCAGATTGTCCAAGGCAATTTCGACGGCTACGACGTGTTGAGGATCAACGAAATGCCGTCCGTCGAGGTTCACGTCATCAAATCCTCCGCTCCGCCGACCGGCGTTGGCGAACCCGGCGTTCCGCCAATCGGACCCGCGGTGGCCAACGCGATGTTCAACGCGACAGGCAGACGTATCCGCGTCTTGCCATTTGTAAGGTCGGAGAACAGCTGAGGGGAGCAGGCAGCACAGCCTGTCGATTGGCGGTCGCTGTCCATTGTTCGGCCGCGGCCGGGTTTGCGCGGCCGCGTCGAGGCGCCACTTGGGCTCCACTTGGGCTCGGCTCGGAATAGCTTGCGTTGAGCGGGACGAGTCCCGAGCGGCTGACGCAGAAGAGACTTCGCAGGAGGTCTGCGTCGAGCCGAACGAGCTGACCGTTGCTGAGCCTATATTCCAGCAGTGCGTCTGCCTTGCCCCGGTAATCAGCATTGCGCGAGCTGAAACCAGCATCCCCGCAGCTATAGCGAGCCCAGCCGATATCGTAGTCACAGGAGCCCACCGATGGCAGTGTTGCCTTCGGGGCCACTCGCGACGAACTGGCGATATCGAAAGGGGTCCGCTCTGACTTCAAAAGCGACCGCGCTATGCGACCGTCACACCGGATGCTTGACAACAACCCACAATCCTAACGCATAATCGATCAAACCAACCGCGCGCCCATCGCGCGGGCCGGGAGGATCCGCTGGATGAACCGCGTGGCTGCGATGGCCGGCCGCGCTGCTCGTTTCATGGTCAAGGCTGCGTCAGCCGATCGCTGCTCGCCCCCGGGAGCTCGACCGGATGCAACAGGAGGGTAGCGCGCCATGTTACCGAGATTGAACGCTAACACCCCACTTGCTCGCGACACCATGGCCTATGTGCTGGCGGGTGGACGCGGAACCCGCCTCCTGGAGATGACCGATGTTCGCGCCAAGCCCGCGGTCTATTTCGGCGGCAAGTCGCGGATCATCGATTTTGCGCTGTCGAATGCGCTCAACTCCGGCATCCGCCGCATGGCGGTCGCAACCCAGTACAAGGCGCACAGCCTGATCCGGCATTTGCAGCGCGGCTGGAACTTTCTCCGGCCCGAGCGCAACGAAAGCTTCGACATCCTCCCCGCCAGCCAGCGCGTCTCAGAGACTATGTGGTACCGCGGCACGGCCGACGCGGTGTACCAGAACATCGATATTATCGAGAGTTACAAACCCCAATATATCGTGCTCCTGGCGGGCGACCACATCTACAAGATGGACTACGAGCCGATGCTGCAGCAGCATGTCGAGCAGGGCGCCGACGTGACCGTTGCCTGCCTCGAAGTGCCGCGCATGGACGCGGTCGGGTTCGGCGTCATGCACATCGACGCCAGCGACCGGATCATTTCCTTTCTCGAGAAGCCAAAGGATCCGCCGGCGATGCCGGGTCATCCCGACAAAGCGCTCGCCAGCATGGGCATCTACGTGTTCGAGACCAAATATCTGATCGAGCAGCTGAAGCGGGATGCCGCCGACGAGACATCCGGCCACGATTTCGGCAAGGACGTCATTCCCTACATGGTCAAAGAGGGTAAGGCCGTCGCGCACCATTTCTCCAAATCCTGCGTGCGCTCGACCAGCGAAGCGAGCGCCTATTGGCGCGATGTCGGTACGGTCGATGCCTATTGGGAGGCCAATATCGACCTCACCGATGTGGTGCCCGAGCTTGATCTGTTCGACAGCGATTGGCCGATCTGGACCTATGGCGAGATCACCCCGCCCGCGAAATTCGTCCATGACGAGGACAGCCGGCGCGGCCAGGCCATTTCCTCACTGGTGTCGGGTGGATGTATCGTGTCCGGTGCCGCGCTCAAGCGCTCGCTGCTGTTCACCGGCGTTCGGGTCAACTCCTACACGACCATCGAGAACGCGGTCATCCTGCCCTATGTCGAGATCGGGCGCTCGGTACGGCTCAGCAATGTCGTCATCGATCGCGGCGTGCAGATTCCGGAGGGGCTGGTTGTCGGCGAGGATCCCGAGTTCGACGCCAAGCGCTTCCGCCGCACCGATCGGGGTGTCGTTCTCATCACCCAGCCGATGATCGACAGGCTCGCGCCGTGACGCCGCTCGATCTGCTCGCGGTGACGTCGGAAATCTATCCGTTGATCAAGACCGGAGGGCTCGCCGATGTCACCGGTGCGCTGCCCGCGGCGCTGGCCACTGAGGGCGTCGCGGTGCGCTCGCTGGTGCCAGGCTATCCATCGGTGCTCGATAGGCTCGGCACGGCGGAGGTTGCGCAGACGTTCGCCGATTTGCTGGGAGGCACCGGGCGGCTGCTCGCAGGCGAAACTGATGACCTCGAATTGTTGGTGCTCGACGCGCCGCATCTCTATGCCCGGCCGGGCGATCCCTATGTCGCGGCTGACAGGCGCGACTGGCCCGACAATGCGCTCCGCTTCGCCGCGCTCGCCCAGGTGGCGACCCGGATCGGGCAGGGACTGCTGCCGGGCTTCGTTCCCGACATCGTCCACGCCCACGATTGGCAGGCCGCGCTGACGCCGGCGCTCCTGCACTATGCGGGCGGGCGGCGGCCGGGAACGGTCGTGACGGTGCACAACCTCGCTTTCCCGGGACTGTTTCCGGCGCATCTTCTGGGCGCGATCGGTTTGCCGCCTGACGCCTTCTCCATCGACGGCGTCGAGTATCACGGCCAGATCAGCTATCTCAAGGCCGGGCTGCAGTTCGCCGACCGCATCACCACGGTGTCACCGACCTACAGCCGCGAGATCCTGACGGCTGAGGCGGGCATGGGGTTCGATGGATTGCTGCGGGCGCGGGGGTCGGCGCTGTCGGGAATTCTCAACGGCATCGACGATACCGTGTGGAACCCGGCGAACGACGCGCAGATTGCCGCGACCTACACCGCGCAGACGATCGCAGCGCGCGCCGGCAACAAGCAAGCGCTGCAGCGTCGCCTCGGTCTCGACGACGGAGCCGACGCGCCGCTGTTCGGCGTCATTAGCCGCCTCACCTCGCAGAAGGGGCTCGACCTCCTGGCGGCGGCCTTGCCGACGGTGCTTGAGCACGGTGGCCAGCTTGCGCTGCTCGGCTCCGGGGACCACGAACTCGAGGATGCGTTTCGATCCGCCCAGTCCGCTCATCCGGGGAGAATCGGCTGTGTCATCGGCTACGACGAGAGCCTGGCGCATCTGATCCAGGCGGGCGCCGACGCATTGTTGGTTCCGTCGCGGTTCGAACCGTGCGGCCTCACGCAGCTCTGCGCGTTGCGCTATGGCGCAATCCCGGTTGTCGCGAGGGTGGGAGGTCTCGCCGATACCGTCATCGACGCCAATGAGATGGCGCTGGCATCGGGTGTCGCGACGGGTGTGCAGTTTGCGCCCGTCGACGCCGAGGGTCTTGCGGGTGCCATCCGCCGCACCTTTGATCTGTTCGCGGACCACAAGGCTTGGCTGCGTATGCAGCTGTCCGGCATGGCGACCGACGTGTCCTGGCGCAATCCGGCGCACCGCTACGCCGCGCTCTATCGCGAGATCATCTCCGAACGGGCGGTCGCTCCAGCCTGATCCGTAATGGTCGAAACGCGCGTCACTGAACCGTCACATCACTGGTGCCGTCAAAACGGGCTTCATCGTTTGACGTCGATCAAGCACGCAGGCGAGGTCGCGCACTAGGTTCCGCTCCACATGAAATGGAGCAGACAAAGATGTCGATGACGATGAAGGCGGCGGTGGTTCGGGCTTTCGGTCAACCGCTCGTGATCGAGGATGTGCCGGTGCCCGTGCCGGGTCCGGGCGAAATCCTCGTCAAGGTGAAAGCCTGCGGCGTCTGTCACACCGATCTGCATGCGGCCTCCGGGGACTGGCCGGTCAAGCCAACTCCTCCGTTCATTCCGGGCCACGAGGCCGCCGGCGTCGTCGCGGCGCTTGGCCTTGGCGTCACCGATTTCAAGCTCGGCGATGCGGTTGGCGTGGCTTGGCTGCATGACGCCTGCATGCGGTGCGAATATTGCGAGACCGGCTGGGAGACGCTGTGCGAGCACCAGCACAATACAGGCTACAGCGTGAACGGCGGTTTCGCCGAGTATGTCGTCGCGTCGGCGGCCTTCGCCGCGCGCTTGCCCGTGGGTGTAGATTTCGCCGCGGTCGCGCCGATCCTGTGCGCGGGGGTCACCACCTACAAGGGATTGAAGGAGACCGACACGCGACCCGGCGAGTGGGTCGTCATCTCAGGCATCGGCGGCCTCGGTCAGGTCGCGATCCAGTATGCGAAGGCGATGGGGTTGAAGGTGGTCGCCCTCGACATCGCCGAGGACAAGCTGAAGCTGGCGCGGGACACCGGCGCCGATTGCGCGGTCAATGCACTCTCCGCCGAGGCCGTCGACAGCGTGCTGCGCGCGACAGGGGGAGGGGCGCACGGCATCCTGGTGACGGCGGTGTCGACGGCCGCCTTCGCGCAGGCGCTGAAGATGGTGCGCCGGAAGGGCACTGTGAGCCTGGTCGGTCTGCCGCCGGGTGAGTTTCCGACACCGATCTTCGATGTCGTGCTCAAGCGCATCACGGTGCGCGGCTCGATCGTCGGCACGCGGCGCGACCTTGACGAAGCCATTGCCTTCGCCGCGGAAGGAAAGGTGCGTGCCGAGATCGCCAAGGCGCCGCTCGCCGACATCAACGCGATCTTCGACCGCATGAAGGCCGGCAAGATCGACGGGCGCATGGTGCTGGACATCGGGTGATGCCGGTGTTCGTCACGGCCGGCGAAATCGGCCGTGACGCGAAAGGCTGGCTGAGCGGGCGCTGGTGCCCACGGATGTTCGTGATCTGTTTGAGCATCCGTTCTTCACAAGATCAAAATCGGAAAGAATTATTGGAATCATAGGCTTGATGGCACCTCCTGCTTTCTAAAGTTCGAGCTACACGCCGATGTGACAATACGTCCGAGGTCATCGCATTGACAGTGACTGACCAGTCAGTCATATATCAAGTATGTCCGACGCACCCTCAAAGACCGCGCCTCCCTCCAAACTTCGCCGCAGCCGAACCGGGGGGAAGACCGTCTCTGCCGCGCAGGGCAATCTGCCCGCCTCGAACCGGGCCGAGCGCACGGCGGAGCGCCGCGCGGCGATCGTCGCGGCCGCGCTCGATGAGTTCATCGCGCGCGGTTTCACCGCGACCCGCCTCGACGACATCGCGCGGCGCGCCGGGGTCGCGAAGGGGACGATCTATCTGCATTTCAAGGACAAGGAATCGATGTTCGAGGAATTGATCCGCACCGCCATCGTGCCGCTGGTCAACCGTCTCTCCACGATTACGCCGCCCTCTGGCGGAACGGTACGGGCCGCGTTCGAGCAGTTTGCCCGGACTTTTCAGCAGGAAGTGGCGGCGACGCGGCGCAGCGACATTGTCCGCCTGATCGTAGCCGAGGGACCGAGATTTCCCGCGATTGCCGACTTTTATTATCGCGAAGTGGTCTCGCGCGGCCTGGCCGGCATGCGCGGGCTGATCGAACTCGGCATCGCGCGCGGCGAGATCCGCCAGAAGGAGCTTGCGCGCTTTCCGCAGATCGTGGTGGCGCCCGCCATCATCGCGGTGATCTGGAGGAGCCTGTTCGAACGGCACGCGCCGCTGGATGCGAACGAGATGCTGCGCGTCCACCTCGATCTGATCTTCGGCGAACGGAGTCCGACATGACCTCGCCACGCATCGCCATACGAATTGCCGCAGCGCTTGCGGTGCTCGCCGCGCTCACCGGCTGCAAGGACAACCGCGACCCCGGCAATCAGGGCTGGGTCGAAGCCGACATGATCTTCGTCAGTCCCGATGAATCCGGCCGCGTCACCAAGCTGAACGTACGCGAGGGCGACGAGGTCAAGGTCGGCGATCCCCTCTATTCGGTCGACGACGACATGCAGCAGGCCGACCACAACCAGAACAAGGCCACGCTCGCCAACGCGCAGCAGACCTATGACCGCGCGCTGTCCTTGAGCAGGACCGGCGCCGGCACGCAGGCGACGCTCGATTCCGCGGTGTCGGCGCTGCGGGTCGCGGAAGCCCGCGTCGTCACCTCGCAGACGCGGCTGACGCGGCGCAACGGCTTCGCGCCGGTTGCAGGGACCATCCAGCAGATCTATTTCCGCGAAGGCGAACCCGTGCCGGCGCAACGGCCGGTCGTCGCCATCATGCCGCCGGGCAACATCAAGCTGCGCTTTTTCGTGCCCGAAACCGAACTGCCGAAATTGTCGATCGGCGAGGAGGTGCGAGTGACCTGCGATAATTGTGCCGCCGACCTCACCGCGAAGATCTATTTCATCGCGACCTCGGCCGAATATACGCCGCCGGTGATCTACAGCCTCGACGAACGCAACAAGCTCGTCTACCTGATCCAGGCGCGGCCGGTGCGGCCCGATGCCTTGCGCGTCGGCCAGCCGATCAGCGTCTATCTCAAAGCCCCGACCATCGCCGCGGACCAGAAATGACCAGCGTGTCGGCAAACGGGATCGCGATCGACGTCAAGGGCCTCACCAAGTCGTTCGGCGGCCGCGAGGTGGTGCATGACCTGTCGATGCAGGTCAAGCGCGGCACCATCTACGGCTTCCTCGGACCCAACGGGTCCGGCAAGACCACGACCATCCGCATGCTCTGTGGCCTGCTGACGCCCGACAGCGGCGAGGGGAGTTGCCTCGGCTACGACATCCGCCGCGACGCCGACAAGATCAAGCGCCGGGTCGGCTACATGACGCAGCGTTTTTCCCTGTATCAGGACCTCTCGGTGCGCGAGAACCGCGACATGATCAGCCGGCTCGGTCTCTCCGGGCGCGAGGGGCAGCTCGCCGGCGAGCTTTCCGGCGGCTGGAAGCAGCGGCTCGCGCTCGGCGCCTGCACGCTGCCCGATCCGCAATTGCTGCTGCTGGACGAGCCGACCGCCGGCGTCGATCCCAAGGCGCGGCGTGATTTCTGGAACGAGATCCATGCGCTGGCGGCCGAAGGGCTGACGGTGCTGGTCTCCACCCACTACATGGACGAGGCCGAGCGTTGCCACGAGATCGCCTATATCGCCTACGGCCATCTGCTCGCCCATGGCACCGTCGACGAGGTGATCGCGAAATCGGCGCTCACGACATATACCGTCACCGGTGATGATCTCAACGAGCTGTCGGCCGAGCTCACCGGCAAAGGCGGTATCGACATGGTGGCGCCGTTCGGCACGTCCTTGCATGTCTGTGGCCGCGATGAGGCCGCGCTGGAAGCGACCATCGCGCCATATCGCGACGACAAACGGTGGCGCTGGCAGCAGAGCGCGCCATCGCTCGAGGATGTCTTCATCGATCTCATGAACCGCTCGAAGGACAATTTCCAATGAGCATCACGCACGCACCCGGCGCCACGGCGGGCGCCCACGAACCCCGGTTCGGCTTCTGGCGGCGTTCCTACGCGATGCTGCTGAAGGAATTCATCCAGCTCCGGCGCGACCGCGTCTCGTTCGCCATGATCGTCATGATCCCGGTGATGCAGCTCATGCTGTTCGGCTACGCCATCAACACCACGCCGCATAATCTGCCGACCGCCGTGCTCTTGCAGGAGGACAGCGACCTTGCGCGCTCGATCCTGAAAGCGCTGGAAAACACCGCCTATTTCCGTTTCACCCGCGAAGTTCACAGCGTCGCCGAACTCGACGATCTGCTGCAGTCGGGCAAGGTGCTGTTCGGTGTCGAGATCCCGCGCGGCTTCGAGCGCGCGGTGCGGCGCGGCGATCGCCCGGCGCTCCTGGTCGCGGCGGACGCCACCGATCCGGTCGCTGCGGGCTCGGCGCTCGGCGCGCTCGGTACGGTGGTGCAGACCGCGCTCGCGCATGATCTCTTCACCGGCGATCCGCCGGCCATGCCGTTCGAGATCCGCGCGCACGCGCGATATAATCCCGCGGCAGAGTCGCGGTTGAACATCGTGCCCGGCCTGGTCGGCACCATCCTGACCATGACCATGCTGATCTTTACCGCGTTGTCGGTGACGCGCGAGATCGAGCGCGGCACCATGGAGAGCCTGCTGTCGATGCCGATCAAGCCGGTCGAGGTGATGTTCGGAAAGATCATCCCCTACGTGATCGTCGGCTTCGTCCAGGCTTCCCTGATCGTCGGCATCGGGGTTCTGCTGTTCGGCGTACCGATTCTCGGCAGCGTGGTGCTGCTGGCGCTGCTGTCGACGCTGTTCATCACCACCAACCTGTCGATCGGCTACACCTTCTCCACGATCGCTCAGAACCAGCTGCAGGCGATGCAGTTGTCGATGATGTTCTTCCTTCCCAGCATTCTCTTGTCCGGATTCATGTTTCCGTTCGCCGGCATGCCGGTCTGGGCCCAATATCTCGGCGAGGGGCTGCCGCTGACCCATTACATTCGCATTGTCCGCGCCGTCATGCTGAAGGGCGCTGGCCTCCCGAATTTGCAATATGACACGATTGCACTCATTGCACTGATGCTGCTGGCGATGACGATCGCGGTGACCCGCTTCCGCCGGACCCTCGATTGAGGCACAATGGCGCCAAATGAAAATGATGCCGGGGCCAGGGTGGGATGAGGGAGGCGCGCAAGGCTCGGCCGTATCGGCCGACTTCTCGCGCGCCTTGACGCAACAGGTGCTGCGCACCGAGCTGATCCGGATCAAGGCGTTGATCGCGACGACGACGTTCATTGCGGTCATGTTGCTGACCCTCTACACGCTCGATCCCTACGCCGTGGACCACCTCTGGCATGGTCGGCTGAAGCCTGCCTACCTTTACGTGATCCTGTTGCCTTTCATTCTGTTCGAACTCTTTGTTCATACGAATATCAAGCGCCATCTGCGGCTGGGCCGCGATGTCCCGGTCTTCAGGCGCTATCTCGGCGCATTGATCGAAACCTCGATGCCGACCATCGCCCTGGCGCTGCATATCGACAGCATGGGACCGGTGGAGGCGCTCGGCTTCGTGGTGCCGCTCACCTATTTCATCTTCATCATCCTCTCGACCTTGCGGCTGGATTTCTGGCTCTCGACCTTCACCGGCTTCGTTGCCGCCGTCGAGCTGTTCGGCATGGCGATGCTCTATCGTCCGCTGGGCAGCACCGATCCCCCGCCAGATCTCTATTATCATTCGGTGCGCAGCGTCGTCGTCCTGATCTGCGGCATGCTGGCAGGCGCCGTCGGGCTGCAATTGCGCCGGCAGTTCGAGGCCAGCACATTGGCGGCCACCGCGCGCGACCGCATCACCAACCTGTTCGGCCAGCATGTCTCGCCGCAGGTGGTCGAGCGGTTGATGACGGAGGGCGCGACCGCCGACGGCGAAATCCGCCGGGTCGCGGTGATGTTCGTCGATTTCCGCAGCTTCACCGCGGCCGCCAGCACCCGCTCGCCGCGGGAAGTCGTGGATCGTCTGGACGGAGCGTTCGCGGTGCTGGTCGACATCCTGGATCGCCATGGCGGCATCGTGAACAAGTTCCTGGGCGACGGCTTCCTGGCGCTGTTCGGCGCGCCGCTCGAGGCGCCGGACGCCGTACATCATGCGGTCACGGCTGCCCGCGAGATGCTGGCGGCGAACGAGCACGCCAACCAGGAAACGCATTGGCCGTTGCGCATCGGCATCGGCATCCATGTCGGCGAGGTGGTGGCCGGCAATATCGGCTCGCCGCGGCGCAAGGAGTACACCGTGATCGGCGATACCGTGAACTTCGCCTCGCGCCTGGAGGCCCTGAACAAGGAACTGGATTCGCAAATCCTGGTTTCGTCCGAGGTTCACGAGGCGTTGGGCGATGATTGCCGCGATGCGGTCGCGCGCGACGAAGTCGCGGTGAAGGGATATGAACGGCCTGTCACCGTTTGGCAGCTTGGATAGGATGATCAGATGCGCCGGCGCTATATCACTGTCGATGTTTTCACCGACCGGGCCTTTGGCGGCAATCCGCTCGCGGTCGTGCTCGATGCGGAAGCGCTTTCCACGGCGCAGATGCAGGCCGTTGCGAAGGAGTTCAACTATTCCGAGACGACCTTCGTGCTGCCGCCGCGCGATGCCGCGCATGACGCCGAGGTGCGCATCTTCACCGTGAATTCCGAAATCCCGTTTGCCGGTCATCCCAATGTCGGCACCGCCTTCGTGCTGGCCAGCCGAGCCGGCAAGACGAAGGCCTCGCTCAATTTCGAGGAAAAGGCCGGGCTGGTGCCGGTCGAGATCCTGAGCCAGAGCGGAAAGGTCGTCGGCGCCGAACTGACCGCGCCGCAAGCCCTGAAGCGGATGACGGAGTTCGGCGCGGAGCAGGCCGCGGCGTGCCTCTCGCTGTCGGCGGCCGACATCAGGACCGACCGCCATGCGCCGCATGTCATCTCGGCGGGCCTGCCGTTTCTCAGCGTGGAACTCGCCTCGCGCGAGGCGTTGCGGCGGGCACGGCCGGATGCGGCGGCATTCGCCCGCACCTTCCCCTGCGACGGCAGCGATGCGATCTATTTCTACACGCGCAATGTGCCGGTGGACGAAAAACCCTGCGATCTGCAGGCGCGAATGTTTCATCCCGGCGCCAGCGGTCTCTCCGAGGATCCCGCCACCGGCAGCGCGACGGTGGCGGCGGCGGCGCTGCTGGCCGACCTCGATGGGCTGCAGGACGGCGAACTGAGTTTGCGGATCGGGCAGGGCGTCGACATGGGCCGGCCAAGCCTGCTGCTGACGCGCGTTCGCAAGGAGCGCGGCACCGTGATATCGGCGCATGTCGGGGGCAATTGCGTGCCCATCATGGAGGGGACGTTCGACCTCTAAAGCGGGAGGTAACGACGGTCGCGCGTGCGATGCACGATTGAATGCTAGCGTCGGATGCGGTGCAATCGAGCGACTGGCAAATGAATGACAAAAGCGGGGAGGCGTGCAGTGGACAAGAAAAGCGCGATCGGCGTTCGAATGATTTTGCTCGGATTGGCGTCGATGGCGGTTCCGCAAGCCGCGCGCGCCGAGGACGGGTGCACGAAAGTCAGCGCGGAGGAGCTGCATGTGCAGGGCCTGACCCTGCTTGGCTCGAAGATCCAGGACGCCGGCGAAGGCCTGCCGCGCCACTGCATTCTCTCGGGCAAGGTCAACGAGCGGGTCGGCGTCGACGGGCACACCTACGCCATCCAGTTCGAACTGCGCCTGCCTGAGACCTGGAACGGACGCTTCCTGCATCAGGTCAATGGCGGCAATGACGGCGTCGTCGTGCCCGCCTTGGGCGATCGGCCCGAAGGCCTGGTCGGCGGCGGCGTGACGCCGCTGGCGCGCGGCTTTGCGGTGCTGTCGTCGGACAGCGGCCATTCCAGTGCCGATCCCGCCAACCGGCCGCTCGGGCTCGCTTCTGGCGCCGCGTTCGGCCTCGACCCGCAGGCGCGCCGCGACTATGGCTACAACGCGGACATGACGCTCGCGCCGATCGCGAAGGCGATCATTACCGCGCATTACGGCCGCAAGCCCGACTTCTCCTATATCGCCGGCTGCTCCAACGGTGGACGCCACACCATGGTCGCCGCCGATCGCATGCCCGAAGCCTATGACGGTTTCCTGGTCGGCAACCCCGGGTTCAATCTGCCGCGCGCCGCGATCCAGCACGCCTGGGACACCCAGGCGCTCGCCAAGGCCGACCCCGATACGCGCAAGTCGATCACGCGCGAGGATGCGACGCTGATCTCGTCCAAGATCACCGAAGCCTGCGATGCGCTCGACGGCGTGACGGACGGCCTGACCTCCAACCTGCGCGCCTGCCAGAAGACCTTCAGTTTCGACACCTTGCGCTGCGCGGCAGGCAAGACAGACGCGTGCCTGCCGGACGCCAAGGTCGACGCGCTGAAGACGAGTTTTGCGGGTCCTCACAATTCGAAGGGCGAGGCGCTGTATTCGGATTGGCCGGTCGACGGCGGCATCGGAACGGGCAATTGGCGGACATGGAAGGTGGAAAGCCCGATCGCGTCCTGGAACAACTATCCGATCATCGCGACCATGGGCGCGGCTTCGCTCGGTTATATCTTCTCGACGCCGCCGGTGGCCGTCGAGGGCAGCAGCGGCAAGCTCGTCGACGCCTTGATGAGTTATGATTTCGACCGGGACGCGCCGAAGATCTATGCGCGGCAGGAGCCGTTTTCGGAATCCGCGATGGATTTCATGGCGCCTCCGTCGGTCGACGATCCGAAGCTGCCGGCGTTCCAGAACGGTTCGCGCAAGATGATCATCTATCATGGCCAGTCCGACCCGGTGTTCTCGATCAACGACACCATCCGCTGGTACGAGAAGCTGAACAAGAATGCGCAAGGCGGCGCGGGAGCCTTCGCGCGACTGTTCGCGATTCCCGGCGGCACCCATTGCGGCGGCGGCATCGCGCTGGAAAAGTTCGATGCGCTGGGCGCGCTGATGGACTGGGTGGAAAAGGGCAAGGCGCCGGATCGGATCACAGCCTCCGTCAACAAGGCGAACCCGGAGATCCCCGCGACCTGGAGCCCCGAGCGCACCCGGCCGCTCTGCCCATGGCCGACATATGCGAAATATGCCGGCGGCGATGTGGAGGCGGCGGCGTCTTTCGCATGCGCGGTGCCGGATGCGGAGTAGGGTGTGGGTGTTGAGTCTTCAAAGAGCGCCTCACACGCGGCCGTCGTACCCCGCGAAGGCGGGGTACCCAGTACGCCGCGGCCTATCGATTCCATCACTGACGTCTCTGGAATACTGGGTCGTCCGGTCAAGCCGGACGATGACGGTTTTGCTCGCAGACGCACTTTCGCGTCCCGCGACGCGTTGCGTCCGAGCTCTGCCAGAAATCGTTCGCCCTTTGAAACAGAGGGCGCGGGGAATGCCGGGTGCCCAATGCACCCGCAGCCCCGTGTGCGCTATAGGTAGTAAGTATGCACACGGGTGTTCACAGCGGAGGCACCGGAATCATCCGGCATTCCCCACGCAATGGTTTTACGACTTATACGTGATCTCCCCGGTGACGAATTCCTTTTGCCACCGTCGCCCCGCGGATTGAATGGTCTTACGTGCCCGGTTGGGCCGACAAAACCTCCGCGAGGCTTAGCATCAACAACGGATGCCAGGACCACACGACTTCGCCGTCCGCAACAACGCCGCTCGTCTCGCGCGCCTCTCTTGATCGCTCACGAGTTTGAACTCGCCCTGCGATCTCAGGCGTGCACGACATCGTCGCGTCCACCGCATCCCGCCCCACGTTTCGTGACGATTGGCCGTAACGCCCCTCTGCTCGAGGCGGGATGGGCAGGCTTATAAAAGTGATTTGCCCGACGGGTGAAGCGATTTATTTTTCGCAACAGGGATAGACAGGAATTCGCGATGACTGCCCGTCGGGCAAATCAGTTGCTAGAAAAGCGCAAGAAGCAGCTGCGGCGCAGCTCGTTTCTGAGCATCCGCCAAATCTCACACCTGCTTCGCGACGAGGTTCTCGATGCCGACTCCGTCGCGCTCCTCGATCACTTCCGCGATCCAGCGCCGATGGCAATGCGTGTGGTCGCGTTCGTAGCAGAGGATGCACACCGGCCCGGCTGTCTTGACCAGCGCCGACAATTCGTCGAGTTGTTCCCTGGCCTGCGGCGTCTTCAGATGCCTCGCATAGATCCGCTGCAACGTCGCGATATCGCCGCTGCGGGCGGCGAGACGCCCCTCCTTCGGCGTGCCCAGTCCGCGCAGATGGATGTAGGAAATGCCGCGCGCGTCGAGGCCGGCGGCCAGCTGGCTCTTCGAAAATCCCGGCCGGCGCGACGAGGCGATGGCGCGCACGTCGACCAGCAGCTTGACGCCGGCCTGCTCCAGTTCGTCCAGCACCGCTTTAGCCGGCGTCTGCTCATAGCCGATGGTGAAGAAGCGGTCGGTTTTGCGTGCCACGCGGCGTCCTGTCGTCCTGATGTCACTGAAGGCTATCCTACACGCGTCGGACGATTTCCACACCGCTTGAGACGCGGCACTCCAGGCCCGGCATGCGTTGCCGGTGAACAGAGCAATTGATCTGTTGTCGTAAAACGGGATAGCTGATCTGTTCATAGGGAGATGGCCGATGGCGTCACGAGTTGACCCGCCGACGCAGCCAGCGACCATTCAATCGTGGAGAGCGCCTGAAGTGAACCGTCTGGTTCCGACGGCGAGGTTCCCGGTGAGGTAAATGTCATGATCGAAAAGTCCGCCGCTGGCACTGAACCACCAGCCGGCAAGCTCCGCCTCTATTCCGGCCCGCTCAGCATGTTCGGGGCCAAGGCGCAAATCGCCTTGCACGAGAAAGGTATCCCGTTTGAGCTGGTTATGGTGCCCTTCGACATGAATCGCCTTTACGAGCCGAAGCATCCCGAGGTGTTGCGCGTCAATCCGAAGCGCCAAGTCCCGGTGCTCATTCACGAGTCAGTCGAGATTTTCGACTCGACTCAGATCTTCGAGTACCTGGAGGATATCGCGCCGGAGCCCGCACTTTGGCCTGCTGGGCATGGCGATCGTGCGCGCGCTCGCTTGCTCGAGTTGGAGTCGGACGAGGTCTATTTTCCAAATATCATCCGGCTCATGGGCCTGCAGGATCGCTTGGACGACCGCATGGCCATCGCCGCACGCGATGCTGCATCGGTTTTCCATGCTCGAATCGAAGCGCGCCTGAGAGAGACGACCTATCTGGCGGCGACGTTCAGTTATGCCGACATCGCGTTCTTCATGGCGCAGTTCTTTGGCGATCGCATGGGCGCACCCATCGGTCCCGAATTGGTCGGGCTGACCAATTGGCGAGCGCGCGTCGCGCGTCGACCGGCAGTCGCAGAGGTATTGATCCCTATGGCGACCTTCCTCAGGTCTCATGGCCGACAAGTGCCCAACTGGGTGCAGGTCTGACCAAAAGGTCGCCGCCGCAGGGGCCGGCAGGCTCGGTCGCGATCGACGTCCCGTCAGGATCCGACCAGGGCAAGCCGACGCGACCGGCAATTGCGGGTTGATGGCAGCGCCGCTGTCGTGGACGCCGATGGCCTGCCTGTGCAACTTGGCCTCACGCCCGATTACCCGACCCGCTTGATCAGTTCCATGGCGCCGGCGGGCGCGCGAACCTTGCCTTCATGGATGACGTAGGCGAACACGTCGCGCGGGAGCTTCTTTGCGCTCGCAGGATCCGCGCGCGGCAGATCCTCCGGCTCGCCGCCGGTGGCCCAGAGTTCCAGGCGCTTGGCCCAGGCATCGAGTTGTTTCGGCGGATAGCAGGTGGCGAGTTCGTCATTGCCCTTCTGCAGGCGGGCATAGACGAAATCGCCGACCACATCCGCGATCGCCGGATACTTGCCGTGCTCGGCGAACACGACCGGCGTCTCGAACTGGCGCAACAATGCGACGAATGCAGGCACGCGAAAACTGTCGTGCCGCACCTCGACCACGTGGCGCAGGCTGCGTCCGTCGAGCTGGCGCGGCAAGAGCTCCAGGAACTTGCCGAAATCGGCCTCGTCGAACTTCTTGGTCGGCGCGAATTGCCAGAGCACCGGGCCGAGCCGGTCGCCGAGTTCGAGCACGCCGGTGCCGTAGAAGCGCTTGACGGAGTCGCCGGCTTCCGCGAGCACGCGGCGGTTGGTCGCGAAGCGCGGCCCCTTCAGCGAGAACACGAAGCCGTCGGGCACCTCGCGCGCCCATTTGCGAAAGCTCTCCGGCTTCTGCGAGCCGTAATAGGTGCCGTTGATCTCGATCGAGGTCAGTTTCGAAGCCGCGTATTCCAGCTCCTTCGCTTGCGCCAGCTTGTCGGGGTAGAATACCCCGCGCCAGGGCGCGAAAGTCCAGCCGCCGACGCCGATGTAGATATGACCTGATTTTGCGGACGCGGTCTTTGCGGGCTTGCTCACGGGATGGTCTCTTCGCGACGAGGACAAAACGCCAACCGGCTGAAACTAGTCAATCCGATGATGATTGGCCAGATCGCAGCGGGCCGAGTGGCTGCGGCGACCCTTCGGGCCGTTCGGGCAACGGTCGAGAGCGGGTTGCTTCGCGCAGGCGGTCCTTGTCTTCAGAGACCGGCTCAAATTGAAGCCAATGGAACGGGGGTTTCAAAATTCGTCATGCCCGGCCTTGTGCCGGGCATCCACGTCTTGGTTGCACCTGAATAGGAAGACGTGGATGGCCGGGCCGAGCCCGGCCATGACGAAAAGCGAATCATCTTCGAGCGGTTTGGAAAGAGCCCGAGTTTCGCGCCGCCCGTCAGCGCTAGCGCGCGAACTCGGTCATCCTGGCGACTAGTCCCTCCAGCCGCTTGAACGGCTGCATCGCCAGTTCGTTTTGGAGTTCGCGGATCCGCCGCGCCTCGGCAACGAAGGTCTCGTAAGCCTGTTGCGCGAATTCGGTCTGGACCTCGACGGCCTTGTCGAACGACCGCACGCCGGTGAGCCGGTCGAAATAGGACTTGGTCTGCTCGAACGACTTCCTGGTGTAGTCGCCATAGGCGTTGGCGATGGTTTGAAGGCTGACCGGGACATTGACTGTCGACACGGCCGTGCCGACCGGGAGGGCCTCGGCCAGGGTCACCGCTGCGACGACCGGCTCCTCGAGATCCGGTGCTTCGATCGAGAGGGCCTCGGTTGGGATGACCGTTGCGACGGCGACGACCGGCTCCTCGAGGTCCGGTGCCTCGATCGGGAGCGCCTCGACTGGGGTGACCGTTGCGACGACCGGCTCATCGAGGTCCGCTGCTTCGATCGGGAGCGCCTCAGCGGAGATGACCGCTGCGTCGATCTCCTCGACGTCCTGCGCGTCGGTCGCAGGGACCTCGGCTGGGGCGAGCGTGGCGGCGATTTGCTCGTCGGCGTCCCGGGCTTCGATCGGGGGCGCCTCGGTCGATGCGATCAATGCGTCGATCTGCTGTTTGGCGGCCTGCAATGGATCCACCTTCTGGTCCGGCTTCGGGCCCCGGTTTTGTTCGGCTTTCCGGCTCCGCTTGTCGGACTTCCGGTTCCGTTGGGGTTTCCCGACTGGCTTTTTCTCGTCTGTTTCCGGCACTCTTGGATCTCCGCTGTTCCAATATGGAAATCAAAGTTTGAGATTCCGCCACGTCTGCGCTGGAATCGCGTTTCCAGCGTGGCGCGCATGTGTCGACATTGGGATTTCGGTTGCCCATCTTCAACAGGGCAACCGGGGCGGGCACCACCCCAAGGCGACCATGACTCTCATGTTCACGGTAGCGGTACCATTCTAACATTTCCATTCCGTTTCAGTCCGGATGTTTACGGATATGGGAATGTCGTGTTGCGAGCGATTGGCGAGCACCGGCAGGGCCAGGATTTGATGAGGCCGGCTTCCGTGCTATCAATGGGGGCGGGGCGACCAAGGAAGACGAGTAGCGCGTATGACGTCTGAATCCTTCGCAGGCATTCTGGGTGCGGCCGTCGCCGCCGCGGTGTTGTTGGTGGCCTTTGCCTACGGACCGGTCGGCCAGTTTGGGCGAAACAACAAGCCGGCCAAGATGGAACAGTCGGCGCAGCCGACGCAGACGACGCCGCCCGTCAGAGGGCCGGTGGTCAAGGAAGTGCCGAATTGACGAATCAAGGGGGCCGCCCCTTGCGCAATGACCCCTGCCATCCTATTTGGGTTTCAACGGCGACGTTGATGCTTGATAGCTCCGGCGCTGGGACGACCACGAAATAGCTCGGCTGCGCCGGATGTACGCGCGCCTGTTGTTCGTGGTCGTTGGCATTTTTGGGGTGCATTTGCACGAGGCCGCGGTGGGCCCGGCCTGAGAATGCTCCACGATCGCGGTTCAGCGGCCGCAAACCGAGCGCAAAATCGGGCAAAATCAGGGATGACCGGGGGCCGGTGCTTGGCACGGCCTGATGCGGCGGATATACGCTTGGCCGCATGAATCAGGCCATCAGACCGGACGCCGAAACTCCGCGGCAAAGTGCGGATTTCCCGACGCTCTCGGTCGTCGTTCCGACCTTCAACGAGCGCGACAACGTCACCAGGCTTTACCAGAAGCTGCAGGCGACGCTGCAGGGCGTGGCCTGGGAGGTCATCTTCGTCGACGACAATTCCCCCGATGGCACCTGGGACGTGGTGCGCGGCCTGGCGCGGCAGGACAGCCGGGTCCGTTGCATCAGGCGAATCGGACGGCGGGGCCTGTCCGGCGCCTGCATCGAGGGGATTCTTGCCTCCAGCGCGCCGTTTGCGGCGGTGATGGACGCCGACCTCCAGCACGACGAAACGCAATTGCCGAAGATGCTGTCGCTGCTGCAGAGCGGCGAGGCGGAGCTCGTGGTCGGCAGCCGCTACATCGAAGGCGGCAGCGCCGACGGTTTCAACCGACGCCGCGCCGGCGCCAGCGCGCTCGCCACCGGGGTGGCCAAGCGTGTGCTCGGGGTCAGCATCGCCGATCCCATGAGCGGCTTCTTCATGGTCCGGCGCGACCGCTTCGAGGAACTGGCGCCAAAGCTCTCCACGCAGGGCTTCAAGATCCTGCTCGACGTCGTCGCCACCGCTCACGGCAAGCTGAAGACGATCGAAATTCCCTTTAGCTTCGGCGCGCGGCTGCATGGAGAGAGCAAGCTCGACTCCATGGTGGCGCTGGATTTCCTAGGATTGGTGCTGGCGAAGCTGACCAACGACATCGTCTCGCTGCGCTTCCTGCTGTTCGCGATGGTCGGCTCGATCGGACTTGGCGTGCATCTCGCCACGCTGTTCGTCGCGCTGTCGCTGTTCGACCTGCCGTTTCCCGAGGCGCAGGCCGCCGGCGCCCTGGTCGCCATGACCAGCAACTTCATCCTCAACAATTTCCTCACCTATCGCGACCAGCGCCTGAAGGGATTATCGATCCTGGGCGGCCTGTTGGCGTTCTATCTCGTCTGCAGTGTCGGCCTGTTCGCCAATGTCGGCGTGGCGTTCTCGGTCTACGACCAGGAGCCGATCTGGTGGCTCGCGGGCGCCGCCGGCGCGCTGATGGGCGTGGTGTGGAACTACGCGATGTCCGGACTGTTCGTCTGGCGCAAGCGATGACGATCCAATGAGTCCTAACGACGTGCGGCTGGTCCGCAACACGTCTGTCTTGATTCTGGCGCTGGTGGTGTTGCGGCTTCTGGCCGCCGCCTGGACGCCGCTGACCTTCGACGAAGCCTACTACTGGATGTGGTCGGAGCATCTCGCTTTCGGCTATTACGACCATCCGCCGATGGTCGCGTTCGTGATCCGTCTCGGCACCATGATCGCCGGCGACACCGAGTTCGGCGTGCGCCTGGTCTCGATCCTGCTTGCGCTGCCGATGAGTTTTGCGGTGTTTCGCGCTGGCACGATCCTGTTCGGCGGCATGCGCGTCGCGGCCACCGCGACCATCCTGCTCAACATCACGCTGATGGCGGCGGTCGGCACGCTGATCGTGACGCCGGATTCGCCGCTGCTGGTCGCCGCGAGCTTCGTCCTGTTGTTTTGCGCCAAGGTCCTGGAGAGCGGGCGCGGGGTGTGGTGGCTCGCGGTCGGACTTGCGGTGGGCGCCGCGCTGTTGTCCAAGTACACCGCCTTCTTCTTTGGCCCCGCCATCCTGATCTGGCTGTTGAGCGTCGCGAAGATGCGGCGCTGGTTCGCTTCTCCCTGGCCCTATCTCGGCGGCCTGGTCGCGCTCGCGGTGTTTGCGCCCGTGATCCTGTGGAACGCCGATCACCACTGGGTCTCCTTCATCAAGCAGATCGGCCGCGCCCGAATCGCGGATTTCAGCCCGGCCTACATCGCCGAGCTGATCCCGACCCAGGTCGCTTTCGCCACGCCGCTCATCTTCATTCTCGGCGCCATGGGCCTCTCCGCGCTCCTGAAGTCTCGGGCCGGCGCGTCGCCGGCGCGCGCGCTGATCTTGTCGATGTTCTGGACCATCGTCGTCTACTTCATCTGGCATTCGCTGCATGCCCGCGTGGAAGCCAACTGGTTCGCGCCGGTCTATCCGGCCTTTGCGATCGCCGCCGCAGTCGCCGCAAACCAGACGACATGGGGACAGCGCGAGCAGCGCCTGGTCGATTTTTGCGTCCGCTGGGCGCAGCCCGCCGGTATCCTGCTGTTCGTGCTGCTCGTCGTGCAGGCCAATACCGGTGTCCTGTCGGGCTATCGGCGCGACGCCACCGTGCGCAGCGTCGGGGTCGGCTGGCAGGCGCTGGCGCGGCAAATCGAGGCCGAGCGCGTGCGCGTCGGTGCAACCTGCATTCTCGCGCCGGATTACGGCACCACCGCCTGGCTCGCCTTCTACCTGCCGCCGGGGAGCTGCGTGACCCAGCAGTCGCAGCGCATCCGCTGGGTCAACATGCCCGAACCCGATTCCGTCCAGCTGGCGGGTCCGCTGCTCTATATCGACGAGCCGCGGCCGGGCGGCGTTCCGCCCTACATGAACGCGATGTTCGCTGCGATCGAGCTGGTCGCCGAGTTGCCGCGCAAGCGTGGGCCACTGGTGATCGAAACCTATGCGCTCGTTCGGCTCGAGGGTCCGCGGGGCGATGTGCTCGACCGCACGCCACCGCCGGAGCTGCAGTAAATGCCGAAGAAGGCCGTTACGCCGTCGAGTTGGATTGGCTGGCCGCATCTGCCGGCTCCGGCTCGCCGCGCCAGAACCAGACGCTGAGCGAGCCGGACCGGCCGCGGATCTGCGTCTCGACGGGGCCGGTCAGGCTGCCGGTCTTCAGCCGGGCGCCGCTGCGTTCGGCCTCGATGCGGAACGTATCGCTCAGCGCCAACCTGGCATCGTGATGGGCCGCGACCTCCATCAGGCGGCTTGCCACGTTCACGGTGTCTCCGGTCGCGGTGATGTGCTGATGGCTGCGGCCGCCCAGCCTGGACGCGACGATCGGTCCGAAATGCGCGCCGATCTTGAATCCGATTCCCTCCGCGATCGGCGGGGTTAAGGCCTTGATCCAGCGCTCGGTCTTGACGCTGAGGGCGATCGCGCATTCAGCCGCCCGCACGGCGTCATCCGCCGCCGCCTCCGGCAAGCCGAACAGAATCATGGCGCCATCGCCAAGGAACGCGGTGATCATGCCACCCCATCTCACTGTCTCCTTGTCGACCAGGGCATGAAACGCCTGCAGGAGTTCGCGTGTGGCATCCGGCTCGAGCCTTTCGCTCAGCGCTGTGAAGCCGGAGAGATCGACGAAAACAACGGCGGCATCCTGCCGGACCGGTTCGAGCAGGAAGTTGGGATCCCGCGCCAGCCATTCCCCGACACCCGGCGACTGGAATTGCTCCAGCAAACGGCTTCTCAGGTCAAAGTACTGGGCGGTTCGCCGCCCCGACCATAGTTGCAGCGTGCCGAACAGGACGGCGGGTGGCGCGGCCGCGGCCATGGTGGTCGCGGCGTTGAACCATGTGCCATGCGTGAATGCCAACACATTGGCCACTGCCCACGCCACGATGACGGCGGCCGCCGTGACCAGTCCGATCGCGCTGCGCCGCCAGGCCAACAGGCCCACGAGCAGGATGGGGAGCACGATGGCCGCCGCAGCATCGGCAAGGCGAACCGATCGATCACGCAAGATGCCGTCTCCCGCCACCAGATGCGTGATCGCCGTCGCGATGACCTCCACGCCCGGCATCAATGAATCGAACGGCGTGGGAAAGAAATCTCCTTCGCCGGTCACCGTCGCACCCACTACGACGATGCGGTCGGCAATGGCGTCCCGTTCCAGCCCGCCGTCGATCGCGCTTGCCGCGCTGACGGTTCGGATGGTCCGGCGCGGCCCATAATACGTGATGGGAAGCCCATAATCGGAATCGGTCGAAATCGACCGTTCACCGAACTCGAGACGATCGGGCCCTATCGTGACCGGCTTTCCAATCGCCGTCGCGGCAACACGAAGCGCAAGCGACAATTCGATCTTGTCGCGCGTCCGGAACAGCATCGGGACGGCGTGCGGCGTTCCGCTCAGGGCGGTCGCCACGTTGACGATGCCGACCTCCGCGTGATCGGCAAACATCTGCAGCGGAAGCAGGAAGCGGTCGGCCTTCGGTAGCCGGGCGAGCGGCTCGTCGCTGGCTGTCTCGACCGGCTGACTGATCTCCGGAAAAACCGCTGCCCCGGCGAGCACCGTCGGACGGGCCGTGAACGATTTGGCTAACGCTGCGTCGCCGTCCGCAGTCCCGCGATCCACGAGCAAAAGATCGACCGCGATGACCTTCGGCCCCAGCCGCGCGATCGCGTCGATGATTTTGGCGAGATCGGTGCGGGCGAGGGGATATGTGCTGCCGCGCTTCACCAAGGCGTCGTCGATCGCGACAATGGTGACGGTATCCGGCGGCGCGTTGACGCCGCGGATGAGCGTTCGCAAGTCGGTCAAGGTCGACTCGACTCGATCCAGAAACCGCAGATAGCCGCTCGCGTGGCCGGTCCAGATGCCGGCCCCCCAGATCCCTGCCAGCACGAGCGCGACCAGCGTCTGGAGACGTCGGGTGTTCATTTCGCTGCTATTGTCCAAGTCGGGCCAACAGGGCCGCGGCGCGGGCAGGGGCCCAGCGCTTCACCACCAAGGCGCCCGTCGCCTCGACATCGACGCCTTCGCCCGCTCCCAGCACGACGCGACCGCTGCCGGCAGGGCGCGCGACGCTCACACGCCCGTTGACCACAAAAACGGAGGTTTTGCCTTCGGCGGCATCCACGGCCCATTTTGTGCCGCGCACCGCGGCAATCGCCTGCGGCGTCACGATGTCGAAGCGATTGCCGCCGGGCTTTTTCGGCACGTCGACCAGCAAGGCCTTGCTGCTCAGCTCGACTGAGTCGACATGGCCATCGCGATTGCGGTCCTTGAGTTCGAACTTTGCGCCGTTCTCGGTAACGATCGTGATTCCGTTGTCGCAATGGAACGTCAGCGTCGCGCCGGACGGCTGCCCGGAACCGCATCCAGCATTGCCCGTCTGCGCCGCGGCACTCTCGGCGAACAGAAAAAAACATGCATAAACAATACAAGCGGCTCGCGTGAGCGTTCTCATGACACCCTCCAAGAGGGGACTCGGACACAAATAACAGAAAAATCGATACGGTAGCGTATCAAATGCCATAGTCCTCGACAGGGCAATGAAGGACCGGAATGTGTCGAGATTGCACGCAAGCGTGGGCCACTCGCGATCGGAAGTCATGCGCTCGATGGGCGCGCGGCGGGTGCTCGATTGCACGCCGCCGCAGCGGCGTGCAGCCCTGAGCTGTAGCCCCGCGAAGCCACAACGCGTCCCTCTCGGGTTGCAGTTTCTGTGGATTCCCGCGGCCGACATCTCGCGCACATACTTCCGCCGCATTTTGGCCGCGTTCTGTCAGTGACTTAGCCGGAAATGTTAACCCGCCTCAGATCTGCCGCGACTTAATCAGCATTTAACGAAAAGTCGCCTTAATGACGCTCCGCGCCTCTGCGAGATGCTGAGCTGCGATCCGATCTGTGCGGCATCGAGGGGAAAAATGGAACCATCCTGGTGGGCGCTAGTGGATGAGTGTGAGTAGTGGGTACGCGTAAAGTGGGGAAAGTGGGGACGGCGGCGCGGAGCCGCAGAACATCTTCCCGGAAAGTCAGTTCGCGAAATCTCTTGGCCAGCGCCGCGGTCGCGTGCCTCGTGCTGGGCTGCTCCTATGTGGTGTACAGCAACATCCTGGCCGCGAGCGTCTATCCGACCCTCGGCGATGCCGGCTTCGACGAGCCATTGACCAAGCCGCGCGCGGAGCCTGCACGGCGCGACACGACGCAGGCGATCACGGACGTGTTCGCGGCCCTGTCGGACCCCACGCCCATGATCTCCAGGCCGGCCACCACGACGGCGGCGATCTCCCCCACCATGTTCAACGAGCGGTTTGCGGCTGCTGCTGCGGAGGGCGTGCCCTCCCGCGCCGCCGAGGCTGCGCCGCGCATTGAGGCGCCGAAGCTCGCGGAAGCACTGAGGCCGGAGGCGGCCAAGCGCAAGGAGGCTGCGACGCAGGTCGCGCTGAACGTGCCGGCCACCGCGCCGCGTGCGGACGATGCAAAGCCCGCCAAGCCACAGCTTCCATCCTTCCGCGACATGGCGCAGCGCGCCAAGGCCGCGATGATGTCGATCGCCGCCAACGAGAAGCAGAGCGTGTCCGAAAAGCTCTGGGGCAAGCAGCCGGGCTCGCATGGCTTGCTGGCCTATGCCTCCGCCGACGCCAACATCACCGCGAGCATTACGCCGGAGCAGAATCCCGCAGCCGGCGGCGCCGCGCCTTACGACCGCTCCACGGCGGTCTACGATATCTCCGCGAAGATGGTCTATCTGCCCGACGGCAGCACGCTCGAAGCGCATTCCGGGCTTGGCAACAAGCTGGACGATCCGGGCTCGGCACGGGTGCGAATGCTCGGCGTGACGCCGCCGCACATCTATGAGCTGAAGCCGCGCGAGGCGCTGTTCCACGGCGTGCCGGCGCTGCGGCTCAATCCGATCGGCGGTGAGGAATCGATTTATGGCCGCAGCGGCCTGCTGGCGCACACCTACATGCTGGGGCCCAACGGCGATTCCAACGGCTGCGTCTCCTTCAAGGACTATTACGCGTTCCTCGACGCCTACAATAACAAGGGCATCAGGAAGCTCGCGGTGGTGACCAGGATCGAGTAGGCGGGGACGGCGCCTCCCGGCCGCACGCTCAACCGAACGGTTCGAAATCCTGCCGGGAGTCGAGGGGCCATAGTTTCTCTGGCAGCTCCGTCATATCGACAATATTTCTGTTCCGGTGCCGGGGCCATCCGACGCGTTCTTCTCGTTCGTCAACCAGCCCGCCTCGCGGACCACGGCGACGGCCGACCGGGCGACGGGGGCCGTGATCCCGTTGACGAGTTTCAGTCGCAAATTGCGGCCCTCGGTAACGGCGCGCACGACCGCCTTCCTCGCTGCCCACCACGACCGATGCACCTGCAGGCCGTCAGCGTTTCCGAGCGCCGTCATCGCCTCGTTGAGCGTCGCCAGCACCAACCGCGAGCTGTCGACGGTATGGACGCGTACATAATGATCATCCATCTGCAGGCAAAGCACCGCAAAGGACGCGCTTGAAGCCGACATTCCGGCCACGCAGCGCTTCTTCGTCCAAGGTCAGCACGCAGGGCGATCGTCACCTCAATGCCTCTAGGACGCGCTTCATTCCCGAAAAGCTACTCGGTCGGTTCGAGCGGACGACATGGCCGGTCGTAACGGCCGACACTGCAGCTCGCACGGCCAGCCGAGGTCCAGAGCTGGATATCAGTGCCCGCATGCGGGGGATGTGGCGATACTGAACCGACGCACCGCGTCGAGCAGGCATTAAACTGCTTGTCAAGCCATCGAAAATAACGCAGAGCCAGAATAGATAGGGACCGGCGTCCGGCGGCACGTCCTCACCCTTTCTCCCTCCCGAATGAATGTCATGACCGAACAAACCCTGACGGAGCCGCTCGATGAGCGGCAAGAGCTATCCCGCGGCTTTTCGCGCTACCAGTCGATCCTCGTTGCGCTGCTGGCACTTGTCCAGTTCACGATCATCATCGATTTCATGATCATGTCGCCACTCGGCGCCATCATCATGCCGGCGCTCAATATTTCGGCCGCACAGTTCGGGGTGGCGGTCTCGGCCTACGCATTCAGCGCTGGAATTTCCGGCATCCTGGCGGCCGGCTTTGCCGATCAGTTCGACCGCAAGTGGCTGCTCTTGTTTTTTTATG
>WNGQ01001749.1_pt1 | contig 71602 bp, 61 predicted proteins | sample 5407661 | NCBI WGS metagenome assembly WNGQ01 (sample SAMN13153382, study PRJNA577476) | soil metagenome | isolation source: 60 cm soil or saprolite under Garry oak tree replicate 2 | place: USA:California | collected 2016-06-15
TTTAGCTCGATCGCCCGCTGGTAAGCCTCGACCGCTTCTCCGTACTCTCTTAAATAGTCATAAGCGACACCGAGCTGGTAGTACGCCACCTCACTCGGATTGAGACTAATCGCTTGCTTATAGGCGTCGACTCCTTCGGGGAACTGCCTTAAATAGACATAGGCATTCCCCAGAAAAACATAAGCCGAAGGGCTGTTTGTAACTCGCGTGCTTGGTGGGAAGGTGTTAAATGAACTGATGAGCGGTTCAGGGCTGTAACTGCTGCTCACGCCGGCGAGCTATTCAGCATCACCGAGCCGTGATCAATTTCAGAATGGCACAGAGAGCCATACAAACGCAATGATTACAATGATGATGAAGTGGCAGAATCCCTAAGGGCTCACCCTTCGTAGGTCTGCACCAGCCGGTCATCAATGAAGATGCGATATTTCTGGGGCCGAAATCCCGCGAGGAGAAGTCTACGTTCCTTTTCGATAGCTATTGAGTGCTGCTCCTGGACGCCGACCGTAAACTCATAACGTTTCGTGAGTTTGAGCGAGAGCAGGCGAAAGTCTTTGATCAGGGGCTGTCCGTCAACCAGAATCTCCAGATTACCGGCGAATTGATCGAACGAGAAGTCGATCCGATGTTGCTCGCGCACGCCGACCATAAAACTAAATTTCATGATCGTTTGTGCGTGATTTTTTGCGGCGCTTCTTTTTCCTGAGACCCCAAAACAAGCCGGCGCCGGGAACGACAACTACGGCCCACAACCATTGCCAGTTGTTCGCGACAAATCGCTTGGAGGCCTTCCAGCTATCGACGTGAACGCGAATGGGCTTCTCCAGGGTCTTGTAATAAATAGGTTTCTCGCCTCTGCCGGGAAGAAATATCGTGGCCGTGGCAGTCAAAGTCAGACTCTGATCGCCGGATTGCAGTGGGGTGACGTACCATTCCCATTCACCGAAAGGTTTTCCGGCGACCACCTGCTCTTCGCCAGTACCGGCGATATGAAAGGCAGCCGGATCTCCGGTGAGCGTAACTTTCATGATTGGACTGACTTTGAGCGTTTCAACTTGTGGCTCGCCTCGACCTTGAAGCCCCTGGGTCAAAGCCGGGCCAATGTCTTCAAACGATATACGGGCTTCGATCTTCTCGATTTGTTGTTCCTGCATGTCCTTTGGAGGATTGAAGACTATCTTGCTCTCGCGCAGCTTCTGTTCTTCGGCCTGGATCATACCTTCCCAATCCGTGCCCACCGGTACCGGGCTCGCTGGGGGTGACGGACTCACCGCCGGAGAAGGATTAGCTGTCGGACTTGGAGGTGGGCTGGGCTGCGGCGTAGGGATTGAGCCCGATTCAAGCTGCATGTTAACCGGGGAAGTCTGACCCAAATCCACTCTGATTGGCCGTTCAATGACGCGAAAACCCGGCAAGGCGAAGCGCAGCGAATAATTCTGTCCAACGGCGACGCCATCGAATCGATAACGTCCTTCGACGTCGGTAAGCTTGGTTCGGATGGAACCATCCGGCAACCTTAGAGTTACCTGAACGTTCGGCAGGACCGCTCCTGACTTGTCAGTGACAACTCCTGATACGTGAGTGGTGACTACTGTGACGCGGTCGGGACCTGGTTTCTTCCTTTGCGGATCAGCGGGTAACTGGCCGGCAGTCGAGAGCGCCCGCGCGAGCACCACAACTAGTAAGGATAAAATTGAAACGAGTCGCATATCGTTCCTCATGACCTGGATGAGAATTCAATCTTCTAAGAAGGGCGACGCTTACGTGAATAGATAGCCCTTACGAGTGAAATTACTTGCTTATCTTTCAACTGGCTGGTCAGCTCTGTTCGACGCGGTTTTCCTGCCTGGCTGATTGCCGCTTTTCGCGCCCGGCGTAAGTACGAGCGAATTTCGGGTCTCGCGAGATCGGATGTTTCTTTGATCGTAATGTGGCGGATCGATTTACCGGTTCCTTTCAGAATCTTTTTAGGGTCCGCGAGCGCCGCCCCGTCATTGAATCCGAGGTTGACATGCTTTGAATAAACCGCGATATGACAAACGCCATCGCTGAGGCGTTCGCTCGTCCCATAACCAATCGCCACCGCGCTGTAAGCGTCGTAAATATTTTCGTAACACGGCGCCATTTCCTCAATCACCAGCGCCCGCAGCTTCAGAGCGAGATCGCGAACTTCACGATCATAGGGTTCGAGAAACTTCCGCAGGGCTGGCGGGGCCGAAGTTGCCATGATTGTTTTTCAAACAATTATTGCGAAATTATCGTTGACGCAGAGGCGAGCAAAATTCTCGCTTCCGGCTACGTCTCACTTTGAAAACAATTTCCGATCGGCTTCGAGTTGCGAGCCGCCCACATAGAACCGATCGAACCAACTATTCTTTTTTCCGCTGATCGCCGTGGGCTTTTGTAAGACGAGTTTGTCTGGTTGCTTGGCTGCTGTTTTGTCCGCCGCTTTTTTCGACGCCTTTTTTTTCTTGTCGCCAAAGACTTCTTTCATAAGGGTCCGAAAATGCAGGTGATCAAAAACGCGCACCGCCTCGATGGCGTAGCTGGTTGCCACCCGGCAGTCGTCGATCTTTATCAGGTGATCGCCGTTCCCGGTCTCGCCGCTGGGTGAAAGATTCGACGAACCACTGAAGACGGTTGCACCAGGCAAGCTGAAATCCGTCACTACAAACTTATGGTGAATATTTATACCCTGGCCTCCGGCCCACTCGCTCTTGAAAGGTTCAGGTGCAGTCGCTGCCAGAAAAGCAAAATCGACCATGCCAATCGAACCATCAGGTTTTCGAACTTCCATGCCGCCGACTTCATTAACCACCCCATAACTGAAAAGCGGTTTCTTTATCAGGCGGTCGAGCGCTTCTTTCGTCGGCCCCGATTTGATTTGGTTCAGAAAGGCGATGGAGTAGAGCACTGAAGAGGTCGCACCGTCGATCGCGCCACGCACTGGGTTAAGCGACAGGTCCGAAGACTTGTGCGGGGAAAAACAGAAGCTGACGGTTGGTTTATCGGGGGCGTTTACGGCGTGCCACGTTTTTGCCAGGTCGTTCGAACTAAAAGAAGCGGGATCCGCAAACGCCGCGTCAAATACTTTGCTGTAAAGCATGGCAATGTCGGACTGGGTGAACACCAGAACATTGTTCGCCTGAATATAAATCCCGCGAAAACTGAAATTAGTTGAACCTGCGGACACTTTGAACGGCACGCCGTCGCGCCTGGCGATAAACACCTTGTGATGTTGCAAGCCCTGGAAGTGCGTGCGCTTGATGTTTCCGGCGCCGGCTGAGTCGCGCAAGCGCGCGGCGGCCTGCGATTCAGGGCTGTCCATAACTCCATGGCCGGTAACGACTCCTGTCTTTTTGTTCTTGCCCGTTGAGTCGTCGATGATCGCTCGCAGTCGCGGCCCAAGCTTCTCAAGTCGCGCGACCATGTCGGGCTCGTTCAAATCATAGGCAAACACGTCCACGGTAATCTTTTTGTCGCTTACTGCTTCATCAAGAAAATCGAAAATCAGCTTGTACGCCTCAAATCCCAACCAGTCGTAAATATTGCCTTTCATTTTCTTGAAGTCCAGTCCTTTGTCGGGATCATCGGGGATAATCTGGCTGCCGATTTTGTTCATGTCGGCATCTTCGGGAAACCTGTCGCGAAATGCCTGTGATGAAGCGAAGTTGCGCGTAAATCCAACATCGAGAAAATCATGATAGGTGACCGGATCAAGCGAGAGACTTAGCGTGACCGATGTTCCCTGTTTCAGCACGTTGTCTTTAGGCATGTGCATTTTGGTCGCCCGATAGGTGTAGGTCCCATCTTTCGGATTCTGCGGAAAGTGCACCCAGCGAAATTTCTGAAAGGGCTGTTTGGTCGAAGGAAATTGCTTTTGCTTGCCTCCGGTGACGGCTTTCTCGACCGGTTTGTCGTACGCGAACGCAATCCGATTCAGGAGCGGCTTGAATTTGGCGGACTTTGGTTCCTTACATTCAATCGCAAACCCGACGAAGTCCGGCTCAGGCTGATCGACATCAAAGCCGATCAGGCACATTCGCTCCCCACGCCAGAGTTTCATCGAAAATCCGTCTTTGGTGTCACTGGTTTCAAAATCGTTCATGGTCGTCTCCGGAGCCGGTAGTTTCCTGGCCTCTTCATGGGTGGTTGTGAGTGTTGCTGATTAAATGATTGGAGCTCATTAATCAGAATTTCGAAAATCCAATTAGTCAGTGAAATGGGAGCTAACAAGAAAGGCTCTCGTCAGCCGACGCGCGCGACCCTCTGAGAACACCGAGAGAAACACAGAGCTGGTGGTGAGCCTCTCGGTGTGCGCCCTTATATCACGAAGACGCGGTTATGTGAAACTATTTGCTAGGAGTGTATCTATAACGTAAGCGAGGAGCTGTGGTCGTTTAGAATTCGCGTCGAACGGCAACCTAGCGGGGTCTTGTCAGGTACGTTCGTGGTGGCAGCGCGTTTAACGCACTCGTTCAAATTCCGTCTCAGTATGTTCACCGGCCACGCCCTCGAGCATCACGCGCCCGCTGGGCAATAACTTTGTTACGCGAAAAGAACGCTCAGAGCCATCACGACCTGGCATGAGCTCAGCGCGGAAAACAACAGTCATGCCGGGTCGCGCCCAAGAATTTTCCTTTTCGCCGCCTCTGCGACCACGGCCAAGTGTGTTGCTTTTCTTCATCAGGATTGCTCCAGCTGCCCCCACCGCACCGGCCGCCAGCACCAAACCTCCCAGCAAACGCCTGGTTCGTTTCTTCATGCACTAATCAGGCCAAAGAGTCCGAGACACACCTGCGCGGCAAAGAGTGCGCCGGCGTTATTGGCACAACGGATCAAGTCTCACGTTGATAGTCGGCAGACCACTCAACGCGCGATCGGCATTAATCTGCGTGTACTGTGCCCATTCGGCGGGCAACTTGTCTTCAGCAAACACGGCCTCGACCGGACATTCAGGAACACATGCATCACAATCGATGCAGGTCTCGGGATGAATTACGAGCATGTCATCGTCGAGGTGAAACGCTTCGACGGGGCAAACCAAAGCGCAATCAGTGTAACGACAATTAACGCATGGTTCGGCGACGATATAAGTCATCTAAATCAGCCTCCAGGTGTGATTTGGTTACTGCACCAGCAGCCAATCAGTCAAAAACTTCGAAACTATATTAAGCATGAAATGCGCCGGAATAGAAGCTTGCGGCGATCCAATCCGGCGCTGTCCGGGGTCGCGTTTTCGGAGCTGTTCTGAACCGGCTTACACAACTGACTGACGCCGCGAGTCTGGCATTCACTTTTGCGTACGACGCCACGAACAAGCTGACATCGCAGACCGCGCCCAATGGCGTCGCCAGCACCTACCAGTATGACGGCCTCAATCGTCTAACGCGGTTGACTCATGCCAAAGGCCCGACGACTATCGCCGACTTTCAGTATCAATTCAACGCCGTCAACAATATCACTCAGATTATCGACGCGGCGGGAACTCACGGCTACAGTTATGACTCGCTTGATCGGCTGACGGCGGCAACACATCCCAATCAGGCAAATGAAAGTTACACCTACGATGATGTTGGTAATCGCACGGCGTCGCAACAGGGTTCCAGCTACACCTATCAATCTTTCAACCGTCTCGTCAGTGCAAACGGAACCAGTTATGCATACGACACCAATGGCAATTTGACATCGAAGACGGACGCAACTGAGAGCTGGAGTTATACGTGGGATTACGAAAACCGTCTAAAACAAGCGTCGCTTTCCGGCGGAGTTACAGTCACGTATTCCTACGATGCGTTAGGCCGGCGGATCCAGCGGAGCAGCCCCAGCTCGACAACCAGATTCGTCTACGACGGAGCGGATGTGATGCGCGATCTGGATGGCACTGGCGCCACGATCGCGGATTATCTAAACGGGCCGGGGATTGACAACAAGCTACGCCAGACCGTCTCCGGCGCAAGTTCTTACCTCTTCGCCGACCATCTCGGCACTACCCGCGGATTGACCGATACGAACGGAAGTGTCTCCTCAAGTTTGGCATACGATTCATTTGGCAATCTGACAAGTGGCTCGACAGCGAGCCGTTACACTTACACGAGTCGCGAAATTGATACCGATACGGGTCTGATGTATTACCCCGCACGCTGGTACGACCCGGCGCAAGCGAGGTTTGTATCTGAGGATCCGATTGGGCTGGAGGGCGGTATCAACCTTTATGCTTATGTTGCGAACGACTCCGTTAACTACACGGATCCTCTGGGACTCAAAAGACTAAAACCCTATAGCCGTACACGCCACGCAAGTCCAGCTCAGAGTTGTGTTTGTAAAGCAGAAGAGCCGGACGCAGAAGATGACAGTTTTTTGACGTTGTTGGGCAGCTACGGTATCGGAGTAGCAAAAGGTTTTAGCGGAGCGGCTATAGGGACAGCAGAGCTGCCTATTGATCTCGTTAAGGATCCGACCGGAACAGTAACTGCAATTGTTGATGATATCGGAATGCGGATTCAGACACTCGGCGAGATCGCTATTCACCCCGTTGCGGGATACGACGCGATTATCGACGCCATAATGGTAATCGGTCCTAATAAGGCCATGGAGACTCTAGGCGACGCAGGCGGTCAGCTCATTTTTTTCAAGGGTATGGCAGATCTTGGTCAGAGAATTAGAGCTGCCAGGGAACCTGAGCTTGGAGAAAACTGCAGGATTGCGCGACTGGGTAACAGAACCGATCATCCCTACGGACGCTGGCCGCATTATCATCGGCGCGGCCCAAGGGGTCCTGATGGCAATCCATTACCGGGGCAAGGAATCAAAAGACACCGACCATTTGAACCAAGCAAGCATGACAAGCGCTTTACAGATAGATTCTAATTGCGAGGGGGTTTTCGAGTGATCATGCGTCGTTTCTTCAGCAGACCAGAAGAGTCCCGCGGACCGCGACCTGGGATTACTCCACCAATTATTGTGGATGAACAGGGTACGGCGACGGTATTCGAGTCCGTCGAGGATGCAGAGCGCTACCTTGAGCCAATCGACGTAAGGAATGGTGAGTATGTGGCCTACGATAGTGAAGGACGGCTGTTGCGACTCTTGCCTACTTCTCCCCGCATAACTATCGAGAATGCAGATTTGGAACCTCACCATGCGAATGAGGTCCGCGAGTTACTGGTTCGTCTTCTGAGCTATACTGGTGTGCCGGTAGAAATATTGCGCAGCGAGAGTCTTCAAGAACTAGTTGCAAGAAGTCTCGAATACAAGACAAAATGAGTCGGCTGCTGTCGACACGCTGGAGTCATGTTTTGGATTATGAGAATGGCTTGAAGCAAGCGTCGCTTTCCGGCGGAATCACAGTCACGCATTCCTACGACGCGTTGGGCCGGCGGATCCAGCGAAGTAGTTCCGGATCGACAATCAAATTCGTTTACGACGGCGCGGACGTGATGCGCGATCTGGATGCCACCGGCGCCACGATCGCGGATTACATAAATGGACCTGAGATTGATAACAAGTTACGTCAGACCGTCTCTGGCACAGGTTCTTACTTCTTCGCCGACCATCTCGCCACTACCCGCGGACTGACCGACACGAACGGAAATGCCTCCTCCGGTCTGACGCACGATTCATTTGGCAATCTGACAAGTGGCTCGACAACGACCCCCTGCACGACCTCCTTACGAGGAAGGCCGCAATTTCAAATGATAAATAACAAAGCCGCCTGTTCTCTCAGCCGGCCCGCGTTCGTACCATCGGTCCAGATTAGAGAGATTGTCGTCAGGCGAGACAACAGCATAAGAAAGAATAGGGTTGCTGGCGACGGCCCGATCAAATTTCGCAGCGAATCCAGCGTACTCCTGTGCGGCGTTATTGATCTCTTCTTCGGTCACTACACCGCGGCTTATCGTAAGCATAGTGACGCCGGCGCGTTCCGCTCCGAAAACCTCCCAACGTGCGCTGTAATCACTATGTAGGGCTTTTGAGAGTTGCTTATCATCAAATCCCGAGTAATAAAGGTACTGGTAAAACCTCGTCCTTTGTTCTATCAGATCGAGATTCGAAAAGGTATAAAGGTGTTGGGCCCACAAAACCGGATTACGTCCGGTGGCAGGAAAACTATGCGTTAAAACGAGGTCTGACGCGAAGACGACTCCTTCCCGATTTTCTTCCCTAAACTTCAGAGCTACAGCACGCGCCTCATCCACGTGAATGTTTAAGCCCTTGATCCTTAGAGTGCCGCGTATTCCAAGCACCGCTGCCAGGGTTAGTGCTCCGACAGTCAGATAAATCAGGATTGGACTCGACACTTTGTGCCTCGTGAGGTCCAAAGCCAAAAAAAATGCCAATACAATCCAGTAATTAGTCACGAATTCTTCGTAATGAAAGGATTGCAAAGAGTGTCCTGTTATGATCTGCTGATTGAAAACCAAAAAAGTAGCCAGTGCAAACGATGATGCAAAAAGGATTTTGGGATCTCGGAAGGCTCTTAATTTTTGCTTCGCGTAGTAACCGAGGCCGCAAAGAATTAGAAAGCCGTAGATTTCGGGGGCACGAAATAAATCAGGAGCGTGGGTTATCTCTAAAAGTTGGGCGCGGTCCAGGGTGGGGGGCCTATGCATTAAAAGCCATGCGTAAGGCGCCAATGCAATCATACTGATGGCCGTAATTATTCCCGCGACTTGCGATACCCTCTTGCGGTCTTCGCCTCTGGCAATGAACCATAAGAGGATGATCGTGCAAAACCACGCCAGAGCGGCCGTCCAAAGAAAGAAATAGGAGTAAACGAGAATGGCAAAACTCAAACCAGCCAACACCGCCCAGGCTGGATTTCTGGTTAAGGCGCGCCAAGTGAACAGACACGAAGCTATCAATATCGGAAACGGAATGGCTGGGACAATGCGACGAAGGAATGGAAGGAGGTCATAACCGGATTGTGCTCCCAACAAAGCTTGTAAGGGATTGAGAGCCGCCACTGTGCCTAAACACAGGACGCCAACTGCGCCCGCCGTGGCAAGCTTTATGTTTAGCGTAAGTTCGAAGAGGAACCACAGAATCACAAGCGCCGCTGCAATGGTTGTTGATGGAAGAAGAACGATGAAAGCAGTGGACGCTGATACATGAAGAAGCCTCGCTGGTAAAGCGACCACATAGGCCGGCAGAAACTGAATAGAGTACAAGCTCTCATACTGGCTGTTATCTATTCCCGTGTACGGATCGTTGCGTCTCGGCCGGCCATCAATCAGGGCATTCGTATATGCTGCATATGCTAATTCATCAGTGTCCAGATACGCGCACGAGCCGTTCCATTCTGAGCCTCGAGCATAGCAAAGGTACAACTGGGGCAGTGAGGTAATAAATGCGAAAACGGTGAGTAATAATGCTGTCTTCCAGCAACGAGGATTTCTCAACGATACTGTTCCCGTCATTGAGTTGGCGATAATATCATTTCCGCACAGCGATTCCCACGGCCAGACAAGGGCAACGCTGTTCTTCACCGATGCGATCGAATCTCAGATAGAATTGATGCGATGACAACTCCGGCCCATACTGCACCCTCCCTAACGGTTGGGTTTCTGCAGACTTCGCATATCCTGGTTTCCATACATGCAACTTAGGTTCGTCTGGGCAATATGTGAGGATTTGAGGGAACACTTTTCTCAATTGCTGCAGAACCGGCATGGGTGCCCGACGACTTCGAAAACTTTAACCCGGGACTCTCGCCCTTAAAGATTTCCTTGACCTAGAGCTCGAAAACTGCGCCAATACTGATCGGCCCTGAAATGAACTGTCAGGGCTAAACCGACTAGTTCATGAGTATTCGCCGGCAAAAGTTTCTTGCGATTCGCACCGTCTTTCCCGTTGCGGTCTTCGCAATCATTTTCACTCTTGCCCTGCGACAATCATCTACGCTCGACCCCGATCTCTGGTGGCATTTGCAAACCGCTAAGGACATCGTTGCTAACAGGAGTATTCCGCACGTCGATTCTTACTCGTTCACCAGGACTGGCGCCGAGTGGATAACGCATGAATGGCTTACCGAACTGTTCATGTACGGAATCTATCGCTTCACCGGCCTGGGCGGACTGGTGTTGATCTTCTCGGCGATTGTTACCGGCGCTTTCTTTTTTGTGTACCGAATTTCTGCCGGTCGCCCGTACGTGGCCGGTCTTGCGGTACTGCTTGCGGCTTTGGCTTCCACTCCGCTTTTCGGTGTTCGTGCCCAGATGATCACACTTCTGCTCGCAAGCGTCTTCATTGTGATCTTGTGGAGTTATGAACAGAACGGTCGGAGTCGTACCTTGTGGTGGCTACCCCTCTTAATGCTCCTTTGGGTGAATCTCCATGGAGGTTACGCACTAGGTTTTGCACTGATAGCGCTTTTCCTGATTAGCGCAGTTCTTGATCGCGACTGGCGTTTGACGCGTTCGCTGGTCATTAGCGGAGTTGCCTGCGCCGTCATAGCGCCACTGAACCCGAATGGCTTCCGAATCTTCACTTATCCAATTCAAACTTTGACATCCCCATCAATGGCGGCCTTGATCGACGAATGGTCATCACCCGATTTTCATCAGGCAATGTTTCTCCCGCTGGCCGCGTTTTTGTTCCTTCTCTTTGCCGTTCTCGCCTTGTCGCCAAACCGGCCGCGCCTCGGCGAACTCTTTCTGCTGATTGTAACGGCATTCGGCGGGCTACGATCTGCCCGTCATGTACCAATCTTTGCGCTGGTCGCGGTTCCCATCTTTGCGGATCATCTGTGGGAGTTAATGAGAGCGCGTGGCTGGAACAAGGGGCTGGAGCGCGAAGAGCCGGCAACCGCCGGAAAACTGATTCTCGGCTTTATCGTGCTCATGACGTCATTGGCATTCCCAATCGGACTCTTCCGGCATTTCGTGTCGCATCAGCCGGCGTACGTGGCAAAGCGAAATCCGGTGGCAGCAGTCGAGTTCATTGAGGCGCGTCACGTGCCCGGACCTATCTTCAACAAGTATGGTTGGGGCGGATACTTGATCTTCCGGCTTTATCCGGATTATCGAGTCTTCGCCGACGGACGGGCAGATGTGTACGGCGACGAATTTCTTTTCCAGATGGTCGACACCTACGACGGCCATCCCGGATGGCGCGCGCCGCTCGATCGCTACGGCGTGCGCACAGTATTGATTCCGCCTGACGCTTCCCTTGCCAGCTTGTTACAAATCGATCGCGAATGGCGGAAAGTTTACGAAGACAATCAGGCCGTGATTTTCACAAGGTAAGAGAAGGTCGGTGATGTAATAGTAGTGATCTATGACACTGTAAATGTTCGTGCCTGACTTAGCCCTCCAAATAGTTGTTGACCACTTTTTGACCACTTCCGGGGCGCTTAAGACGGACCGGACGGTCGAGAGACAATCCTGAGGACCGGCGTATCTGCTGCAAAATCATAAAAATGCATATCCCGCGCAGTTAATTGCTTAGTCAGCAAAATTATCTGTCCGGTGTGCATTGAAAAATGTTCGACGACGTGAAGGATTGCTTCAATCATTGATACCTCGAGGCCCTGAATCAAACGCATTTCAAGCAGAGTGTCTGGGTCAAGTTGAGCAAGCACATGAACCGCCTCTTCGACGGTTTGCTTCAATCTTCCGAAGACTTCTGATCGCGGAATCATTTCGCGCTGCGCGAATTCTGAATCGCGATTGCGTTTGTCGTCCGCCCCGCCAAGGCCACAGATGATCCATTGACGAACATTGCCACTTAGGTGCAGCAGAAGATTGCCGACACTATTTGATTGTTCATTAGCCCGCCACCAAACCTGTTCGTCATTCAACGATTCGTTACACCGCTCGATTTTTGGCAGAAAATCTTCGGCGAGGTGAAATTGCGCGCTCTCGAGAAAAGCCTGACCCAGTTGATTCATTTCCGAAAACGTTTCAGAAGCCCGACTGTTAGGGAGGGCTACTTGCGAGACTAGCCCTCGCTGACGCTCGGGCTTCTGACACTAACCCTCCGTCTCAGATTCTTCCGGCCGGCGCTTGTGTTTCGCCTTGCGTCCCGCCGGACGCGCTTTCTCGTCAGGCTTCGCATGAGTCATCGGATGACCCGGCGGCGCCAGCGGCCTGCGAATTGTGCCAATGATGGATCCTTTAGAACCCCGGGCACTCTTGCGACGTGAAGGCTTCATGGTGTTTCGCTTTTGCGAAGAGTGTACACGATGCTAGCCCGAGGCGTTTCGGCTGTCAATCAGATTAGCCCTTAGGCCCTTGACGTAAAGAGAGATTTGACATAGAAGCATCCCACAGTTTTTCAATCCAGTGAACGGAGTTGTGGCCCATGAAGAAAATTCTTGCGCTTGTCTCATTTCTGACCATGGTGGCCGCCTGTATGGCGCCCACGGGGAATACCAATATGACTTCGAATTCGAACACTGAATCCAGGACTGCCGGCCCATCCGAAGTGGATCTGATCGCCAAAGAGAAAGCCGGTTGGGATGCGATTAAAAAGAAAGATTGGGAGGGATTGGGAAAGTTGCTGGCCGGCGACTTCATCGATGTTGAAGATGACGGCGTCTATGACAAGGCCGGCAGCATTGCTTCGCTGAAGAACTACAACCTCACCGATGTCACTTATTCGGATTGGAAGATGCTGACGGTCGACAAAGATTCCGCGGTGCTTACCTACAATATAAACCCCACCGGAACTAACAACGGCCAGGCGATTCCTCCTGGTCCCTATCGAGCGGCAGCCGCATATGTGAATCGTGGCGGTGAATGGCTCGGGATTTATTTTCAACAGACACGGGCCGAGACGATGCCGTCCTCTTCTCCTTCTCCTGCACTAACCGCAAAACCCATGGCGAAAACCGTGGCGAGTCCCACAGCAACTGCGCAAGTGACGGGATCGGATGTCACGGCGAACGAGAAGATGGTTTGGGACGCCCTGAAGAACAAGAACTATGACCTGTTCGGATCTTATCTGGCTTCGGATTCCATTGAGGTCGAACCCGATGGTGTCTATGACAAGTCAGGTTCCGTCAAGGGCGTGGCCATGTTTGATTTCTCGAAAGCGGAACTCAGCGAATGGAAAACGGTAAAATTCGATGACAATGCTTCGCTGGTAACTTACAAGGCGAAGGTGCCGGGCATGAAGCACGATCAATCAAGACATACCACCATCTGGGTAAATCGCTCCGGCAAGTGGCAGGCTTTGTTCCACCAGGGAACTCCAGTCGCGGCGCCGCCAGAGAAGTAAGAAATTTTCCCAAGCCGTAATCTCGGAGCATGACTTCGCACGTTCCCGCTAACACCGAAAGCGTTCGCTAATTCCATCCCGGGGCGTTGCCCTGGGATGCCACACGCGTTCAGTCATTAATGCCTGCGGCGTTTATTCTGCTATCGACGTTTATTCCGCTACCGGATCCGCCCGATTCGCTCAGGCCCAAATGCCAGGTATTCTGTCACCGCATGAAGGACATGTTCCTTTAGCGGTGACTTTCACCTGCCGGATAATGTATCCATAGCGTTCCACCAGCAGCTCATCACAATTCGGGCAGAAAGTATTCTCCCAACGGCCAACTCTGCCCGGCAGATTGCCCGCATAGACGTAACGCAAACCGGCATCGCGTCCAATCTCGCAGGCCCGAATCAATTGCTCGGCGGTCGTGTTGGCGTGGTCCTTCATGTGATAGTCCTGATGAAACGCGGTCACGTGCCAGGGGATGTCCGGTGAAACCGAAGCGATAAAATCGGCCGCGCGTTTCAGCTCATCCTGGGAATCATTGAAACCGGGGATCACGAGCGTCACAATTTCTTCCCAGAACTCCCTTTCATGAACCATCTTTACCGTCTCGAGAATATTGTCGACCACGCCGCCAAGCTGGCGGTAGTTTTTGTCACTCATCGATTTGAGGTCAATCTTGTAACAATCAGTCCAGGGTCGAATGTAATCAAGCACCTGGGGCGTCGCGTTGCCGTTAGATATGAACGCGGTGCGAAACCCGGCCGGCCGGGCCTGCTTGAAAACTTCTACGGCCCACTCCGCGGTAATCAACGGTTCGTTATAGCTGGTACCAACCATTGACGCTCCATATGCCTTCGCCATCGCCACCAATCTGTCAGCGCTTAGAATGTTCGGTAGCGCCACCGCCGCATCGTCGCGGAGGGCCTGGGACGTCAGCCAATTCTGGCAATACGCGCAGTGCAAATCGCAGCCCAGCATGCCAAACGTCAACGTGTCAGAGCCTGGCAAGGCATGAAAGAAAGGTTTTTTCTCAGTAGGATCACATTGCAGAGCGGCCACATAGTTTACGGGCACGCGCAGATGTCCGCCTTCGTTGAAGCGAACTTTGCAGATGCCCCGCTTCCCTTCTTTGATCAGGCACCGGTGGCCACACGCATAGCATTTCAGCGCGCCGTCCGCAAGATGCTCGGTCAGCTCCGGCGCGCCTTCGGCGGTCATCTCGTCTAAAACTTCGGCCAGCGAAGTTGCTGTGGCACTCAGTGGCATGATCGACCTAATGCAGAAATTCCGATGAGGAATTATACTCCTTGGATGACGCTTGGCACTGGTTAGTTGTCAGTTGTTAGTTGTTAGTTGTTCGCCCGGCCACGTCACGCATCACGTCATCAGATGTACAACTGGCCACTAATAACTGACGACTGACAACTAACCACTGACTAATCAAAATGATCATCGAAGAAATTACGGTCACAGCCTTTCAACAACACACCCGGATTGTCGGTTGCGAGAAGACCAGGAGTGCGATCTGCATCGATCCGGGAGACGACTCGACAACCATCGTCGAGGCCATCGACAAACATGAGTTCGACCTCCAGGCAATTGCCTGCACTCATGCGCATTTGGATCATGTCGGAGGCGTGACGGCCCTGAAAAGGCTGAAGCCGCAGGCAAAAATAATCATTCATTCCGCAGACGAACCGCTTTATCTGCAATTGCCGAATCAACCGGCCTGGCTGGGAATTCCCCGCGCGCAATGGGCCGCCATGGGATTTGATTACGAGCAGCCTCCCCGGACGGATGAACACTGGCACGACGGACAAAGCTACAAAGTCGGTGAACTTAACTTCAAAGTGATTCACTGTCCGGGACATACTCCGGGCCACGTGGTTCTGTTTGAGCCAGATGAAAAGAAAGTTTTCGTCGGCGATTGCCTGTTTGCGGGCTCAATTGGCCGAACTGATTTGCCGGGCGGCTCAACCGAACAGTTGATGGACTCGCTCTTTAACAAGATCCTGCCGCTGGGAGATGACGTCGAAGTTTATTCCGGCCATGGGCCAACCACGACGATCGGTTACGAGCGCCGCACTAATCCATTTCTTACCGGCGCCTACTCAATCGGCGGCAGCGGCCGGTTTTAAGCCTCGGCTTTGGTTTTCTGGTGGGCTTAAGTTGAAAAGGGGCGAAAACAAACCAGGCTGCGTCGGCGAGCCGAAACAGCCTGTGATGAGTTCAATAGTATTCGCAGGTAAATCGGCAGCCGATTACTTCTCCACAATGTCCTTCTTCTGGGCAACAACAAACGCCAGCAACTCGTCCTGTTCAGGTTTCGGCACTTTGTATTTGTCGAGCGCTTCCACCAAATGCTTCGCCGCCGCGTCCCAATCAGCTTCGGTAATTCCCAGCCCGCCGTGGCTCGTCTTCATGTCGCGTCCCATGTAAACGCATGGACCGCCGGCAGCAACACAAAATTGATCGAGGATGTGCTGGCGCAAACGCTTCTTTGAATCGGTGCTAAACCCGGAAAAGAACCTTTCGAAACGCTTATCGGTCGCCAGCCGGGTAATAAAATCATCGACCACGAGCGCGATGGCATTGTAACCACCCAGCCGATCGTACAGAGACTTTTTCACTTCCTGCGCGCCGCCCATTGAGCTGCTCATCTGCTCCTGCGCCAAAGCCGGCGCGGCCAGCGCCCCCAATAAACAGAAGGCGACCGCAAATCTCTTTAGTATCGTCATCACTGTTCTCCTTTTTGAGTTACAGATCGGATCCCGCCTGACATTGATCCGGATCTGGAGTTATGCAATGTCCGGGAAATCTACGATTCCGATCGTGTCTTTGGATTTTCTGGATTACGATCTCGGGCTGCTGAGATAGATTGGTCCGGTCGGGGAACTCGCGCCGCCTCTTGGCTCGAGCGTGACAGCAAAGACAGCGTGCTCGCGCGCCTCAGGTGGCACTTGATCCGAAAGTGTGGATCGACCTGAGGCATCAACTGCGAAGACTTTTCCGGGCAACGGATGTCCGTTGGCGATAAACCAGAGCTCGTACGCTTTGTCGGCGGCGGTGGCAGGCAAGCCTTCCGTTAGCAGCACCGCCCGTCCCGAACTGCGATCGAAAGCGAACGTGGCGTGCGCATTCGTTGCCTGCTCGGTGCCGGCCAGTTCCATTCGCTTTGAATCGGGGCCGGTCAGCAAAGCAATTGTGTCGCGCTCGCGCGCCATCTCGGTTTGTTGTGAACGAATCTCTCGAGAAAGGCGCGCCACTTCTCGCCTTAATTCCAAATCCTGCTTCCAAAAAAAGAACGTTCCCGCCATCAACGCGATAAACGCAATCGCCGCGGCTATTTTCAACAAAGCCGGCAACACCCTTTTCAACCCGAATGTCCGCGACGGCATGGGCACTACCTTTGCTCCAGTTTCCGAACGCGCAGCCGGATTCCTGCGAACCTGATCCATGATCCGCTTTCCAATTTCAGCGCCAGACTCAACCAGGTTCGCGTCGTGCGCGAGTAGGCTTGCGGCGTCGCGCCAGACTTCGAGCTCTGCTACGCATTCAGCACAACCTGCCAGATGCTCGTCAACCAGGCGCGCATCCGTATCGTCGAGCGCGTCCAGCGCTCGCGCGGCCAGCATATCCTGGTAATCCGGGTGAACCATCAGCTAAAGTCCGCCAACCTGCTCATCAATACTTCACGCATTTTGATCATGCCCGCTCTCATCCGAGTCTTAACCGTACCCAGAGGATCACCGAGGCGGGCGGCGATTTCGCTTTGCGTCAGCCCCTCGAAATAAGCGAGATAAAGCGCCCGCCTCTGTTCCTCGGGCAATTCGGCCAACGCGCGACGCACGACTCTTCCCTGTTCTGATCTTTGCGCATCCGTGACGGCATCGGCAGTTTCCGGAATGAATTCAACGGCCGCTTCAGCGATCGTCCGCCCGCGCGAGGCGAGAGCTCGCAGGCGATCAATTGCCCGGCTTCGCGTCAGCGTAACTAACCACGTGAAGGCCCGTCCGCGCGCCTCGTTGAAATCGCCGGCTCGTCGCCAAACCTGAATAAAAACTTCCTGCAAAACATCTTCCGCTTCCTGGCGGTCATGTAATATACGGAAGATAAGGCTGAAGAGGATTATCTTGTACCGATCATAGACCGCCGCCAGCGCTGCCTCGTCGTGGCGAGCAACGGCGTTCAGGAGATCGTTGTCAGGAATTTGTCCCGGCTCAGGGTGCATCTCGGCTCATTTCCGGGCGCACATAATAGCAAGATAAGGTCGCCTGCGACCATCGACATTCAACCGAAGTTCAATCAACCCAAACGCCAATGTTCCTGATAAAACGGCCAACGGAAGAAAGGATTGCCGATTTTCTACAATCTACGCAGACCCTTCCGTTTTCATATACGGAAGCCGGGATGACTGCGGTTCAACCACCGGCCGGTTATCGGGTTGACCACAATCGAGTGATACTGGGAACGGGACCCGAGACCTTCGAGCGTGCAGCGACCTCGCTGAAGCATTGGAAGCATTTCGATCTCGGATGGGTAAAGCTTCTTCCGAGAGACGCGCCGGTCGCGGCCGGCTCAACCGTTGCAGTTCTCGTAAATCATTCGTTTTTGTGGTCGCTGAACAGTTGCCGGATCATCTACGTCATCGGGGAAAACGAAGGGCCGAACCGCAGATTTGGCTTTGCTTACGGAACCACGATTGAGCATGCGGAAAGCGGCGAAGAACGATTCACCATCGAATGGAACGCCTCAGACGATACGGTCTGTTACGACATCCTCGCCTATTCAAGACCGCAACATTGGCTCGCCAGAACTGGTTATCCGTTGACACGCTGGTGGCAGAAGCGATTCGCGCGCGAGTCTTTGGAAGCAATGCAGAGACAGGTAAGCGCCGAAAAAAGTTGACAGGGTCGCATTTGTGACTTACATGGATTGAGACTTTGTACGAAGAAGGGATCGACTGATGGACTGGCGCGTGCTGCTGACAACCTTTGGAGTCATTTTCCTCGCAGAGATGGGTGACAAAACTCAAATCGCGGCTATGACCATGGCCGCCGAAAAGAAGCGGCCGTGGGAAGTCTTCATCGCGGCGTCCCTGGCGTTGGCGGTTGTTTCGGCGATCGGCGTAGTTGTCGGCAGCGCGCTCAGCCATTATCTGCCGCTGGACTGGATCAAGCGCGCAGCTGGGGCTGCGTTTATTGTGATAGGAGTGTTGGTGCTCTTTGGGAAGTTCTGATCAATGCTTTCTTAGAACTGTGACCATTAACGAGCCTGATTATGCCGCAAACTCGTCACGTTGAACGCCACTTCACGGCCGGCGAAACTGTGCGCGATATAGTAATCGGCATGTCAGACGGTTTGACTGTGCCCTTCGCCCTCGCAGCCGGATTGACGGGCGCAATCAATAGCGCCGGTATTATCGTCACGGCCGGATTTGCTGAAATTGCTGCCGGCTCGATCGCGATGGGACTGGGTGGCTATCTGGCCGGGAAGAGCGATGCCGAGCACTATGCAAAGGAACGAGAGCGCGAAAAGCGCGAAGTCGTCGAGATCCCGGAAGAGGAAAAACGCGAGGTCGCCCAGGTGCTGCATTCGTATGGACTGACCTACGATCAAAGCACACCAATCGTGGAAGCGCTGGCCAAACACCCAAAAAAGTGGGTCGATTTCATGATGCGCTTCGAGCTCGGCCTGGAGAAACCGGATCCGAAGCGGGCGATGGTCAGCGCCCTGACGATTGCGGCGTCATACATTGCCGGCGGCTTGATTCCGCTGGCCCCCTACATAGTTGCTCTCTACATCAAAGCTGAGGTCGCCAGCGCGCTCTTCTATTCTGTTGGGCTGACACTGGTCGCTTTGTTTGTTTTTGGATTTATCAAAGGGCGGTTCACGGGCACGCGGCCAATGCGCAGCGCTTTGCAAACAGCGCTGATCGGAAGCGTCGCGGCGGGTGCGGCCTTCCTGATTGCTCGCGCAATCTCTTGACGATCCAGTTAGCTTCCAGGCTTAGTCTGCGTTATATGCGTAATCTGCGGACTCTCTTTTAAGCGGCACATGCAACTTCACGTCGGCACCAGCGGCTACAGCTACAAAGAATGGAAAGGCAACTTCTATCCTGAAGACTTACCGGCGAAAGAAATGCTTTCGTATTACTCCGGACGACTGCCAGCGGTCGAAATCAACAATACCTTTTATCGTCTGCCCCAGGCCGGCATTATGGAAAATTGGAAGGCCCAGGTGCCCGCAACGTTTCGCTTTTCCATCAAAGCGACCCAACGCATCACCCACATCAAGCGTTTGAAGAATGTCGCTAATGAAACGAAATACCTTTTGGAAACTGCAGCGATATTGGAAGCGATTGAGAGATTTTCTTGCGCTTTTACCCGCCGACACCCGGGCAGCGTTCGAATTTCGGCACGAAAGCTGGTTTGACGATGAAGTCCGCGATCTGCTGCGCGCGAAGGACTGCGCGCTGGTTGTTTCCGACACCGACGAAAAACCTCTGGCTGAAATTATCAGCACGGCCGCGTGGGGCTACTTGCGACTGCGCCGGACCGCGTATGCGGACAATGATCTAATCGAATGGATGGGCCGCCTGCAAAAGCAGGAATGGAAAGATGCGTTCGTCTTTTTCAAGCACGAAGACGAAGGAGTAGGACCCAGACTGGCCGGCCAGTTTCTGGCATTAGCAAAGGCAGGATAATCGCCCGACGCTAATCGTCATCCCCCGAAGAGCGGTTAAAATTTTCCCTGGCAATCGTCGTGTCCGCAATCGCAAGACAGTTCTACCGTTTGTCCAGCGCCTTCACACGATGCACTACAGTATTTTCCATCCTTTTGGGGCGGACAAGTGCACGTCGGATTTCGGCATACGTTTTCTTCAGCCATAATCTCCCCCGAGCAATTTGGTTTTGATAACGAGCGTTAGCTTAACATAGCGCCCGCGCGTAAGTAACCTCAAGAGTAGTTCTTCCGGATTGAATATACTTCGCCGTCTTTTCCTTTTGTGATAACCTTTCGCAATCCGGAAAATCCCCAGGTTTGGAAAGTGTGTGTAGATAATTTCTAACTATGCCCTGGTTTCGCAAAAAGAAAGGCAAAATCGAGCCGGTCCGCGACTCAGAGCGCGTCGTTCGCACCGAGAATGTCTTCGTGCGCTGTGACGAATGTGGCGCCCATCTCTACAAGAAAGAGTTGGAGGAAGCGCTCCAGGTTTGCGTGCATTGCGGCTACCATTTTCGCATTGGCGCCTACGAACGGCTCGAGAATTTATTTGACGACAAGTACTGCGAAGAGCTTGATGCGGAAGTTGTCTCGCAGGATCCGCTCGAATTCGTCGACAGCAAGCCGTACCCGCAACGTCTGAAGCAAGCGCGCAACGCGTCGGGTTTACCGGAAGCGATCATCACGGCTTGCGGCAAAGTCGGCGGTCACCGGGTTTTCGCGGGGGCGATGGACATGTTGTTCATCGGCGGATCGATGGGTTCCGCTGTCGGTGAAAAAGTCACCAGGCTAATCGAACGGGCCATCAACGAAAAGGCAGCGGTTATAATTTTCGCCGCTTCGGGCGGCGCGCGCATGCAGGAAGGCGCGCTCTCGTTAATGCAGATGGCCAAAATTTCGGCCACGCTCGCCGCGCTCGAGGAACGCAGGCTGCCGTTTATTTCGGTATTGACTGATCCGACGACGGGCGGCGTTACCGCCAGTTTTGCCATGCTGGGTGACTTGATCCTCGCCGAGCCTAAAGCACTGATAGGTTTTGCGGGCCCCCGGGTGATCGAACAAACGATTAGACAAAAACTTCCCAAAGACTTTCAGAGATCTGAATTCCTGCTCGAGCACGGCATGGTTGACGCCATCATCGATCGTCGTGAATTACGACCGTACATTATCGAAGCGCTGGATTTCATGATGAATCCCGATCTGGCGCGGGACGACGTCACCGCAGTTTCAAGTTTCAAGTTTCAGGTTTCAAGTCAGATTTGAGTTTGACGCAATACATTGCGCCCTGTGTATGGTCCAGTTCTGAGACTTGAAACCTTAGTCCTGAAACCCAAATGAATTTCGATGAAGCGCTTTCCTATCTCCTCAGCCTCGGCCATGAAACGCTAACTATCAAACTCGGTCTTAAGAATACTGAGACCCTCTTAAGCGCCCTCGACCATCCGCACAAGAAATTCCGTTCTGTTCAGATTGCCGGCACGAATGGTAAGGGATCGACCGCAGTTATGCTCGACTCAATCTGCCGGGCCGCCGGCATTTGTACCGGGCTCTTCACTTCGCCGCATCTTGTATCGATAACCGAGCGCATTCAGATCGATGGTCGCCCGATCTCCGAAAATGATTTCGCGCGTTTCACGACCGAGGTGAAAGAAATCGCGGACCAGTCAGTGGCAGAAGGCCGGCTGGAAACTATGCCGACCTTCTTTGAACACTTGACGGCGATCGCTTTGCTCGCCTTCGGCGATGCGCGGGTCGAAGTGGGAATCTTGGAAACGGGCCTCGGGGGGAGGCTCGATTCAACCTCCGCGGCTGGCGCTGAGATAGTAGCGATTACGCCAATTGCGATGGATCACGAAGAATATCTCGGCAACACTCTTGCGGAAATTGCGGCGGAAAAAGCAGCAATTATTCGCCCGGGCCGGGCCGCAATAATCGCACCTCAATCAGACATCCCCCTGCAAGTGATCATGCGCCAGTGCCGGTCATCGCGCGCGAAGTCCAAATTCATTCAATCAAGAGATATTGATCTCCTCGCAACATCAGCCGAGGGCCACTGCTGCGTGACTTTCAAAACCGGCAATGACACTTATGAAAGAGTCTGGCTCGGTTTGCGCGGCCGGCATCAGATCGAGAATGCCGCAGTTGCAATTGCGCTGGGAGAAACTTTGCGCGAGTCCGGGTTCAAAGTCAGCCGCGAAGGCATCATCCTCGGAGTTGGAACCGCGACTTACGCGGGCCGCCTGGAGATGTGGGACCGCGAACCCCGAGTGCTCTTCGATGGTGCGCATAATGCAGCTGGGAGCCGCGCCTTGCGCGATTATCTGGACGAATTCATCAAGGGGCCAATCACGATGATCTTTGGCGCGATGCGCGACAAGGCTTTACAGGAAATGGCATCAACGTTATTTTCGAAAGTCGATAAACTAATTCTTACCCAGTTCGATAATCCACGCGCAGCCGGGCTCGACGCCTTGAAAGCAGCGCTGCCGGAAGGATTCGACGAGCGCGGGGTGCGGCTCGCCGCGTCGGCGGAAGAAGCGCTGCGGATCGCGCTGGAGTTAACACCCGGAGATGGAATAATTTGTGTTACCGGCTCGCTTTACTTAATTGGCGTCATCCAACAGTTGCTAAGCCGCGAGACCACGGCTGTTGTTGGTCAGAGCGCGGCCCACTGAACTAAATAACTTAGCAAGAGCCTGGCATATTCTACTGGGGTGCTCGATGTCTGAGATTGAAACACCTGAGTTTCTTGATTCGAAGGAGGTTTTTTCCGGCCGCGTGTTCGACGTCACCGTTGACACAGTTCGGGAGGGCGATAAGACTTATGTGCGCGAGGTCGTGCACCATCCGGGGAGCGCGGTGATCCTGCCGTTGTTCGCCGACGGTACCATTGCCCTGGTTCGCCAGTATCGTCATCCGGCAGTCAAGTATCTTTTGGAATTGCCGGCAGGGACGCTGGAAGATCAGGAACGTCCTGAAGAAGGCGCTGCTCGCGAGCTTGAAGAGGAGCTGGGTCTGGTGGCCGGCCGGATGGAAAAGCTTTGTGAGTTTTTCGTCTCTCCGGGTTTCTGCGAGGAAAAGATGTGGCTTTATCTCGCCACCGAACTCACCGAAACATCACAGCGGTTGGAAGATGACGAGCTGATCGAAGTGGTGTGTTTACCGATTTCCCGCGCGTTGCAAATGATTACTGAAGGAGAAATCGAAGATGCAAAGACGATCATTGGCCTGATGCTCGCCGCGCCGCGAATTGGTCCGTCTATGCTCGAGGCCGCTTACCCGGCGGTTTGAAATACTCATTTGCGATGAACGTGCGCTTAGCGCCGGTGCAACAATTAGGCTAAACTGCACAGAACAGTGCAGACGCCACACGACACTCCTTATTCAAACCAGCAAATCGATTACCCGACAATCATCGGACCGGATGAACCTGGAGGTGCGGGCGCAACTCAGCAAATTTCCTCCGGTTTAGAATTGGCGCTGGGTTTGTTGACCTGGTTTGCCAGCGTAATTTTGTTGCTGCTGGTTCCACCGCTTATCTCACTGCCGTACCTCGTCTATCGCTATCAGGGCGGTTCGCTAAGGCGAGACGTCCTCATCGCCGATAAGACTTTCATCTTTTTTAACATTCTCGGTGTCATTCCCGCTCACATAATCACTTTCGCGATCGCCTGGGCGGTTGTGACGCGATTTGGCAAGCTGCCGTTTTGGCAAACACTCGGCTGGAGTTGGCATCCGCACTTTCGATTCTGGAGAAGTGTGGGGGTCGCCATCGCCCTGTTGTTAGTTGCAGTATTCGTTCTGTCACGCTTTGGCGGCGAAACGACCGAAATGGAAAAGATCATCATGAGCTCCAGATTGAACGCCTTGACGACCGCGTTTCTGGCGACGTTCACCGCGCCCCTGGTTGAGGAGGTAATCTATCGCGGAGTTTTGTATTCGGCATTACAAAGAGTAATTGGTGTCGGCGGCGCTGTGTTCATCGTGATGAGTTTGTTTGCCCTCGTTCACGGCCCTCAGTATTGGCCTAACTTCGGCGTGCTCTTCACTATTCTATTGTTGAGTTTCTCGCTGACCCTGATCCGGGCTCGGACACAACGCCTGCTGCCATGTTTTGTAATTCACCTGGTATTCAATGGAGTACAGTCGGTTTTCATTATCGCCGGACCTTACGTCCCGGATGTGGACCGAATACTACATCGCATCTTCCAGCGGCCTCCTTCCAGCTCACTGATACTGAGTCACGTTTTTGGGCTCTTCTATTGATCGATGCCGTACGAAGTCATCGTTGTTGGCGGCGGCTTAGGAGGTTTGACGGCAGCAGCGCTTCTTTCTGCGCGTGGCGTGAATGTTTGCCTGTTCGAACGGGTGTCCCCGGCCGGCGGATGCGTGACTAACTTTGAATTTCAGGGCTATAAGTTTGAGCCAACAGCAGGTCTCTATTCGGGCTGGGAGCCCGGTGGGATCTATGACCGAATTTTTTCTGAATTAACCGTCGCCCCACCCGAGGTTCGCCGTGCTTCGTCACCCTACACCGTCAGAATGCCAGACCGCACCAATGTTGTCATCGTCGACAATACCGAACAGTTCGAATGCAGTTTAAGGCAGTCGTTTCCGGAATGCGGCGAGAAGCCGGTTTCTTTTTACCGGCAATTGGCCGATGCCGTAGACCAGGACGGACTACTGCAACAGATCACCCCGGAACTTTTCACCGACCGAACTTCGCGCTTCTGCTTGTTTGTCGAGGCGCAACTGCAGATGTTCGCGCAGACCTCAATTCAAGAGTGTACCTGGTCAGCTGCTGCCGCCGTTTTGCTGGCACCCCAACGAGGAGTGTTTGAAATAGCAGGTGGCGCAGAGTCGCTCGCCGCATCGCTAAGTCAGGCAATCAGAAATGCCGGCGGGACAATTCGTCTGGACACGCCGGTATTACGGCTGGCATACGGCGCGGACGAATCTCCAGTTGGAGTGGATTTGCTGACCGGCGAAAGGGCCGTCGCGACCCGCGCCATCATCAGCAATCTCACTATTTGGGACACCTACGGAAAACTAATAGGGCTGAGACGAACTCCGTCAAACATAGCTTCGGATCTTAGAGCGCGGCAAAGTTGGGGTGCTTACCTGTTGTTTCTGGCCCTGGATCAATCCGTAAGTTCTCGCTTAAGCAGTGATCGATTCCTGGCTGCTGGAGATCTTAATTCCAGTGATGCTGGATTTCCGCCGCGCCATTTTTTCTTCGCCGCCGGTCCTCAATGGGACAAACGTGCCCCGGACGGAAAGCGCGCCGTTACGGTTTGGAATTGGACCGATGTACGCGAGTGGTTCACGTTCCACGAAGACAACGAAAAGCTTGAGCAGATGGACCAACATTATCTCGAACATTTCTGGAGCGAACTCCATGAGGCCCTGCCTGAACTTGGTGACGGTGTCGAGATTATCGAAACGGCCACCCCCCAAACCTATTACGAAAGAACGCGACGCAAGCTCGGCATGGTGGGCCATTCAGCGAGAAGACTTACCGCGACAAAAGACGATTGGTTCAAGACCATTTACCCCAACGTTTTTGTGATAGGCGACACGATCAATGATTCGCCCGGCATTGCGGCCGTATCATCTGCAGCTCTGGGCCTGGCGAACTATATCGCCGGCAATAGAAGTTGATTGACTATCCCCCCGAAGTATTGACGCGCTGTTGGTCAATGTGTATAGTGTCGTGCGACACTCTACAATTAACGTTCTATGTACATAACTATTGATGCAGCTGACAAGCGACCTATCTACCATCAGGTAGCTGATGAGATCAAATCCCTGATCGCCCGCGGCGAACTACACGAAGGTTTGACCCTGCCACCAGTCCGGCAAGTAGCCGCGGATTTGGGAGTCAACCTCAACACCGTCGCGCAGGCCTATCGGGAATTAAGAAAGGAAGGGCTCGTCCGCGTTCGGCACGGCTCCGGAGCTGTGGTCGTCTCGAGAGTGGTGCGCGATCAGACTGATAACGAATTGCGAAAACAGTTGAGACGAGCGCTTACCCATCTGGCGCTTGCCGGACTGCCACGAAGTGAGATTGTCGCAATTGTAAATGACGAAGTGAGGGCTTTCTTGAGTGCCGCGAAATGATCGAACAGCGCTTAGATCGCGGGATCGCTACTCGAAGCCACGCGATCCGGACTTGCGTGAATGGTGTTGTCTACGGAACTGAAGAAGAAGTGGCGCGTTCCGGTTGTGGGTTGGTTCGCCGAGGTTTGAGGATCGGCATTAATCGTAAATCCAGAATCATTCGGCATTATGGTGAACTGATAGCCTCTTACATTCGGCGTCGCTCCGGCGAACCTATTGTCAAGAAAACCCGCCTGAACTAACTCCTCGAAATTCCCGTATGCTCCAGTCGCCGCTTTCAATTGCGCCTCAGCAGTCGCTATTGTGCGAAGCGATTGAATCGCTGAGGTTTCATCGGCAACTCCTACTGCCTTCGGATAAACACCGAGCCCCTCGGATTGCTTGCTAGAGGAACACGCATTCAGGGACATTACAAGCAGGGGAAGCAGAAGCACACGCCTGGCGCCTACGAAACCCCCAGTTGAATTCAACATTCGTTTTAGCGGAAGCGAAAGCTGTCTAAGTCGCATCATTTTGCGTAGTAACCCCGCTTGGCGCGCGCCACCAGTTCAGGATGTCCAATCAATTGAATCGTTACATTGTGCCATGATCCGTCACGAACCGGGTTGGCAGGCCGGTATCCGATGCTGTACATCGTGCTCAGATCGCGAATGACCTGGCTATAAACTTCGTCCAGATCTTTCAACTTACGAGCCTGGTAAACTAAGTTGCCGCTTTCCGCTGCCAGCTGGGCCAACTGTTGTTTAGCTGAAATGTAAGCGCTGGAGGGAGCCAGATGATTACTGACCGCTTCCTTTTCGGTGTCCAGATATATGGGCAGGACTATCGAGTCTGATCGCCGGACTACTTCAATGAGCTCGTCAAAACTTGTCCGCGAGCCGTCGCCGAAGACCTCTGGCAGCGCGTTGTCGATTCCATCGGTCATCACGACGACCGCACTCCGCCGGTGCTCGGCGCGAGATTGACTGAGGATGTGCTCAAGCACAAACCGCAAGGCATCCCAAAAATTGGTGCCGCCTCCCGGCCGTTCGATATTATCTATCTTCTCTGTAAGTGCTTCATGATCCGGATTGAGCGTCGATACAATTTTTACCTCGGAAGAAAACGTAACGATCGCAATCCGATCGCCGGATCGCGCCGCGTCGACAAACCGCTTGGATGATTTGCGGATCAATCCAATCTTATTACTGGTCGAGCCGGAAAGATCCAGAAGCAATACTAAATCAAACGGCGTTTCCGCAGAGGCAAAAAAGGAAATCTCCTGCGGGGCGCCATTCTCGAAAATCGCAAATTCCTTTTGCTGGAGAGCGGCTATTTGTTGGGCAGGAGTCTTAGTAAGGACGTTGACATTGAGGTTCACCAGATCCGTATCAATGCGAATGGTGTCTGTTGGTTCAGGGCTTTGGCCATACGAGCGGTTCACCCAGAGTAATGCGACAACGAGGAAAGCGATTGTCAGTAAACCAGGACCCCGTTTCACGAATTGTTTCAGTGCTCTGTTAAGCTGAAATCTCCATCTAATCTGCATAGTAACCGCGCTTGCCGCGAGCAACCGCGTTCTGGCGATTTACGTTGACTCTGATTGTTCGCCACGTCCCGTCTCGCGCTTTGTTTGTTGGCCGGTATGACAGAGTATAAACCATTCCCAGGTCGGCGACGACACGATCATAGACACCCGCGAGATCTTTCAGTTCCTCGCACGCGTAAAACATTCCCCCGCCGGCGTCCGCCAATTGTTTCATCTGATCGTGAGCCAGATCAAATGTCTCCTGCTGAATATCAAGCGGGCTTAACGGCTCGTAACTCTGAGTATCGACCCAGATGGAATAGACGACACCATCAAATTCTTTCGCGAGTCTGATCATCTCTTCAAACGGCAACTTCGAACCTTCGCCGGTGACGTTCGGCAGCACACTGTCGAGCCCGTCGCTCATTACCACGATCGCGTTGCGGCGCGAGTCTTTCGCTTCGCGAAAGACTTCTTGCATCGCAAAAGCCATCGAATCATATAGCTTCGTGCTTCCATCTGGCTTTTCCATGGCCCCGATGCGCGCCCGCAGCGACTGGCGATCTGTCGTGAAAGGAGAGACTATGACTTGTTTGCCCGCAAAAGTCATCACGCCGATGCGATCAAACGGGCGCGCCGCTTCGACGAAATGCAGCGCGGCCGCCTTGATCAATTCAACTACCCTGGTCGTCGATCCCGAGAGATCGATCAGCAACATCAGGTTGAAGGGCGCGGACGCAGATTCGAAGTGTTGAATCTGCTCTTCGGTCCGGTTCTCAAACAGGTGAAAGTCACTAACTGCAAGATCGTTTACTCCGCGGCTGGTGTTGCGATCCACCACACTTACATTAACGGTAACCAGTTGGGTATCGACCCGAATAACGTCGCCTTCAGAAACCTCTTCGGGCCCGGCGGATGGTTTTGCCGGCGTGCCGGCGGCCGCCTGTGATGCGGGAGCTGACAGCTCCGGGGTTTGCGGCACGATCCGAGTTTCGCCGGCGCGGTCGAGATTCACGGTCGCCGGTTGAACCGACGCCGGGCCAGGAACATCTGCCTCGGCTGAGGTCGCGGAGTTCAAAGGGGCAAGGATAATATTGCCTGCCTGTGAATACAGGCGAAGGTTCTTCCCGCCACCGCCGATGCTTTCGCGCAATTGGGAAGCCGCACCCGGTCTTGCCGCCGGGCTGCGAAATGACGAGGAAATCGATCCTGTTTTTGACTCAGCGATAACATCGACGCCGGCGCCTTCAGCAATTTCGACGCGAATCTCGCCGGAAACAGACTGAATCAGAAGCGCGTTAGGCAAGCCTCGCACTTCGACTGCTCCGTCCTGAGTCAGAATGGCCGCGTGCGATCTCTCCGGCATGCTCAGCACAAGGTTGACGTTCGTGGTTTTGCCTGGTTCTCCGCGCGCAACGCGGACTGAGAGCAGGCCATCGCTCCGCCGAATGACGGCGGGAGACGTCCTCGCCTCTCCCCGGTCAGTAATGGCTGACACAGCCACGTAATCCTGCTTCCAGATATTGACGATCACCCCACCCCGCAAATTCTCGACGCGCAAATTTCCATTCGCGGGCAATTCAACTCGCACGCCTGCTTCGCTTTGATTTTGTGGTCGGAGAATACTCGCTTTCGGGCCGCCAGGAACGAGCGCAACAATCAGGGCAGCGACGAGGATTGACGAGCGGGAATGGTTAGAAAGGGGTATGAACAATCTCCGAATTCTTCCGACGGTTAAGAGCCGGCCTGCATCTGCTGGAATCTCATTCAAAGAATGAAGGCCGGGGAGAAGTCTGGGTGAACAAAGGTTACGACAGTTCGAGAGTATCTTCAAATCCGACGCCCCTACGCCTTAATTATGAAGAATGTGACGTCGTCCGTAGCCCCCGCGCCATCGGTCCAGTTGACGACATCCTGATGAATCGAATCTATCAATTCCCGCGCGGTTAGGTTCTTGTCTCGCTTTACTGCTTCGATCATGCGGGTGAGTCCATACTCCTCGCCCGCGGGGTTCGTCGCCTCGGTTACGCCATCCGTATAAAGCACGAGAAGCTCGCCCGGAGCGATCGTCAGGTAATGTTCGTAATAGCGGGTATCCCGAAACATACCGAGCGGCACGCCGCCGCGTTCATCGAAACGAGGGCTACCGTCAGCCGCGATGAGCAAAGGTGGGTTGTGTCCCGCATTGGCGTAGGCAAGCGTCCGATTGGTGGCGTCAAGAATTCCATAGAAAGCCGTGACGAACTGGTTACGCTCAATCGATTCCCAGAGCAGATAATTCACTTTCGACATCGATATGTGCGGCGCATAACCGATATGCGTGGCGGCGCGCAGACTGGCGCGCAGGAAAGCCATCAATAATGCCGCGGGAACGCCCTTTCCGGAGACATCGGCGATTACCACGCCGATCTGATCGTCATAGATACGCACCCAATCGTAGTAATCACCCGAAACCTCTTCGGTCGGAAAGTTATAGGCGCTGATGTCAAAACCAATCAGCTCGGGATCCTTTGCCGGCAGCAACGCCAGCTGCACCTCACGGGCAACTTCGAGCTGAGTTTCCAGCCGCTCTTTTTCGATCTGTTGCTCGTGGAGCATCACTTTCTCAATAATGATCGCGACCTGGGAAGCCAGGAGCATTAACACTTCCAAATCATCTTTTGAGTAGGCGTTAAGTTCGTCGCTCTCTAGATCGAAAACCCCGATCACTTCTTCGTTTGAGATAATCGGTGCGACCATTTCTGACTGCGTCTTTGGCCGAGCATTGATGTATTGCGGGTCTTTCCGCACGTCGGGCGCGATGTGCGGCTTACCGGTAACGGCAACGCGTCCGATTAGTCCTTCGCCAAGTTTCAGCCGCAACTCTGTAAGGTGATCGATGTCATAACCGCGCACCGTTTCAGTGTGAAAGACACAGGTTTCATCCGGATCGCCAGCTTCTCCGGACTTAGGCGGAGTACAGCGGACGAGATAAATTCCCGCTGCGTCGTAGGGAATTAACGAGTCGAGAGTATCCATCACGAGGTCCAGAACCTCTTTCAGATCCAGTGACCGGCTGATGGTTTTGGTGATGTCGAGTAACATGCGCAGCTTGTCCACCACCGACAAACCCGCTGTTTGTTGCACAGTTTCCGCCATAAGCTCAGGTGCGACGATCCGATCGCCCGAGGGCCGAAGCCAGATTATACGTGTTCAGTTCGTGAGGCCGAAGCGCGTTTGAAATCCGGCCACAAATGGGTGACTTTTATCCGGTATTCGACGAGTTGGCGACTCACGCGAAAAGCGCGCGCAATTTCGTGAGATGATTTGCGCATCAAAACCAGGCGGCGCAGGGCGGCGTATGGAACCAGCGCCGCCGTTCCAATTGCATAAGCAGCCTCTTCATCGGGCTGGTTGTATTCTCGCGCGATCAATTTCCCGGTTTCCTTATCTGCACGCGGCGCGCTGCCGGCAAGCCGGTTCGGCCGATGGCCGAGAAAGACATGCGCAACCTCTTCCATCAAAGTGGCGCGATTTCTGGCAACGCCGTGCGCCGGATTCAGAATCACTATTCGCCAGCCGTTCGGCAGCGGTCGAGAGCAGGCACCGCCTGACCATTCATTCGTTGCGGCGCCGAGTAAGTGCTCACGCGATTCCGCGGACAAGCCTTGAACAGCGTCAAAATCAATCACCAATAGCCTGGCAAATCGCGCGAGGGCAAAGGGATCGAGCGGCTGTTCGACGTCAACACCGGCAAAATCGCGCAATCCGAGCGCGCGCAGTTCGAACTGTTTTCGCTTTTCAGTGGGAGGAAGAGTTAAGTGAATCATCTCCGGAGTGCACCACTTATTCGCGATCGCATTCAATGCGATTCGTTCTGGATTGACGCGAAGATTGTCAACCGCGCTTTCGCGTTTGCTTGTCAGCTAAAGGGCCGCTGAACTGAGCATAAGCCACGCGAAAGAGCTCGGAGAGAGCTTTGGCGGTTTCCGGAGTTAGGTGACGATCAGCCCGCAAGTGCGCTTCGACAACTTCCGGGGTGGATTCGTGCGGATAGTAGATAACGGGGGCGAGGTCCGCGGCGCTACGATTTCCGTGATGCATTACTCGCTCAATGGGCATCTCCAACCAGGAGGTCAGCCTTGCAATATTGTCAGCGTCAGGTTTGCCGGCGCCGTTTTCAATGCGCGATAACGTCGATGCCGAAACACCCGTTTCTTCCGCCAGATCTCGCAGGCTAAGGCCTTTTTCCTCTCGCCGGCGACGCACCGCGGTGCCTAACTCCGCAGTGTTAACGAGATTCTTTTTTATCATGCCTCAAAGCTTACCACCGAAGGGTTTTAGCTGCAAGACTTTGTTTTATCCTCGCAACAACTCTCTCCGGCGGCGCAAAAGAAAAAGGCGGACCGGGGCCCGCCTCTGGCTTACCGTGATAATGGCAATCCTACGGCTGTCGCAAGCGAGCCCGCGTAGCCGCCATTGCCAGATCGCGTGCGCGCGGCACTACTTCGATCGCCTTCGCAACCTGTGGATCTTCCCGGGTGATTACGCGTGCGGCGATCACCGTTCCGTAGGCGGCGGTCACCAGATTCTGCCGCAACTGCATCTCGATAAATGATCGATTGCGATCCAGCTGCGGTGCAAGAGTTTTCCAGCTCGCATCCTTCGCAACGTACGCCTGGAAAGCGCGGTAAAGCGCATCAGTGATTTCAAAATCGCTCTGCTCGAGGTCATGATCGAATTCGATGGCCCGATCGACCTGATATTTTCCAAAACCCGGGACCTTGCCGGTAACTAAATCAAGTGAAAAGAAAAACAACGGATCGCGAAGCCGAACCTGCGGGGGCGTAAGTCTACCGCCTTTGATTTGCTCGTCCGGGGTGATGCCGCCGCCGCCGTATACGGGCCTGCCAGTGTCCGTGCGACTCGCCGGGCCCGCCGGTTTGTTCTGGGTACCCTTATTGTCGCCCGCAAGTGAGCCGCCGCGGGAAATGTAATTATAGAAATTGCCGTCCGAGTAATCGCGTTGAATCAATCGACCCGACGGTGTGTAGTACTTCGCTGAAGTCAGCGTTAGACCCGCGCCGTATTCGAGCGGAATGATGCTCTGCACTAAGCCCTTACCAAAGCTCGTCTGGCCAACAATCAGGGCGCGATCGTGATCCTGCATTGCACCAGCGACAATCTCGGAAGCCGAGGCCGTGTATTCATCGACCAGGATCACCAGCGGGGTGGTGTCCGGATTAACGTTCTGCGATCGGTAGATGTGATCGTTTAAGCCGTCCCGGCCCTTCTGGGTCAGGATTAACTGCGGGGCAGGCAGGAAAGCGTCCGCGACTTTGATCGCCTGATCGAGAAATCCGCCCGGGTTATCGCGCAAATCCAGAACGAGAGATCTCATGCCCTTGCCGTGAAGATAATCAAGCGCCCGATCCAACCCGTCGGCGGTGTCATAATTGAATCCGCGGCGCATATCGACATAGCCGACGGTTGGACTCAGCATGTAAGCGTCAGGTACTGATGGTTGCGAAACGGCGTCGCGGCTGATTAGCACGTCGTCGGTCTTGCCATTCGAGGCGCGGGTAATCGTCAACTTGACCTGACTCCCGCGCGGGCCCCGGATCTTGTCGCGAACTTCCGCCGAACTCTTGCCGTGCATGGGAGTTCCATCAACCCGATCGATGCGATCGCCGTAGCGAAGCCCGGCGCGATTGGCGGGTGAAGACGGAAACGTCGCCGCGATATAGGTGTCAACCTGGTCACCGGTGGCATAGTTGAGGATCGATGCCCCGATCCCGAAATACTCGCTTCGTTGATCCGTCTTCAGCTCGTCGAACTCTTCCTTATCGTAGTAATTCGAATGCGGATCGAGCGTCCGGAGCATGCCGATAATCGACGACTTATAAACATTGTTGTAGTCGAGCTTGTTGCCGTCAATGTAGTGTTGCTGAATCGCCTCGAGTGCTTCGCTGAAATCCTGTTTGACGGCTTCCGTCGGATTGGCTGAGCCGCGCACCCGCGGACGGCGGCTGGGCACGCCCGTCGCCGGGCCGTTCTTGCCGGTCGGAGTTACCCCAGCCGAACTGTTTGATTGGTCGCGTCTTTGTTGAGAAAAAACAAAGGACGGAAGAGAAAGCGCGAAAAGTAAGAGCGCGATTAGCGCAAGCGAGTATCTATTTTTCACAAGAACCTCAAATTCAGTTCGATTTCAGCTTCGAACGTTGTCAGAAATTGCTGCCGGGACCGGGGAGCTAGTGCATCGGTGATGTCTGTCCACTCGCCAATGTTAACGGATGCGCGACTTGTCGGCAAGGTTGCGCGGAGAGGTCAGGCGGCACTTTGCAATCGTTCGACATCCAGCACGCCGGGGACTGTCTTGATGGAGCTAATGACCTTGTCAAGATGTTTCACATCAAAAACTTCTACGGTAACTTCGATCCGGCCCCGTTCATCGGGCGCCACTGAGGCGCGGGCGTCGCGGATGCCGGTTTTCATATCTGAGATAGCCCCGGTGATACCCGCGATCATGCCGGTGCGATTTTCGGTGATCGCCAGAAGTTTCACCGCGTAGGCTGTCTTCTCCGGTCGCGAAGCCCATTCCACGGCGACTATTCGCTCGCGGTTGACCATCAACTGCTTTACGTTCTTACAACGGGTAGTGTGGACGGCGACGCCTTTACCGCGAGTGATGTAACCGATTATCTCTTCACCATGCAAAGGATTGCAGCAACGCGCGCGATTCACCATCAAGTCTTCGACCCCGCGGACGACTATCGCGTCGTCGCCCGTCAGCAAGCGCTTGACGGCGCGGACGCCGGTCCGCAGTCTTGATTCCTTCTGCTTGTCCAGTGCTTCGAATTGCTCGGGCCCGAGATATTTTGCAATGACGTTGCGCGGAATGATTTTGCCGTATCCGATTGCCGCCAGCAGATCGTCCGTGCGGCCGTATCCGTACTCGCTGGATATTCGTTTCAAATCGCCGTTGCTGTCGCCCAGCACTTTCTTCGCCGAGAGCTGGAAACGCGAAGCTTCCTTTTCAAAGAGCTTGCGGCCAATTTCGATCGATTCAGCGCGCTGTTGATCCGCGACCCAGTGACGAACGCGATTGCGCGCGCGCGAAGTCACTACGAAATTCAACCAATCGCGCGATGGATGGGCATTTGGATTCGTCAGAATTTCAACTACGTCGCCGTTTTGAATCTGCGAGCGGAGCGGCGCCATGCGCCCGTTGATGCGCGCACCCGTGCAGGTATTGCCGACTTCCGAGTGGATCATGTAGGCGAAATCAACCGGCGTCGCGCCGCGCTGCAATTGAATGACCTTTCCCATCGGCGTGAAAGCATAGACATCCTTCGGATAAAGATCGAGCTTAAGAGAATCAATAAATTCGCGCGAATCTTTGACCTCCTGGGTCCATTCAACGAGCGAGCGCAAAGCCTTCAATGCCTGATCATCATCATGCGCGCCGCGGGTGCCTTCTTTGTACTTCCAGTGGGCGGCCACGCCTTCTTCGGCGATCTGGTGCATGTCTTCGGTCCGAATTTGAACTTCGAACGGCTGCCCCTTCGATCCGATGACCGAGGTGTGCAGCGACTGATACAAGTTGTCCCGAGGCGTTGCGATCCAATCCTTGATGCGGCCGGGAACAGGTTTCCACGTGTGATGAATGATTCCGAGCGCGGCATAGCAGTGACGGATCTCGTTCGGCGTGATGATCCGCGCAGCGACCAAATCGTAAACCTGATCGAGATCTATTCTTTGCCGGTGAAGTTTTTTCCAAATCGAATAAAGCCTTTTGACGCGGCCTTCGACGGAAACATACGGGACTTCAGCCTCTGACATTTTTTGTTGAATCGTGGACGTCACATCGTCGAGAAAAGCTTCGTTGGCTGCGCGCCGCTTTTCGAGCTGCGCCGTCAGCTCGCGATAATCCTCGGGATGAAGGTTTTTGAAAGCCAGATCTTCCAGTTCACCGCGCAGCTTACCCATGCCCAGGCGATGCGCAATGGGCGCATAGATGTCCATCGTCTCCTGGGCAATGCGGCGCCGTTTATCCGGGTCTAGAAACTGCAGCGTGCGCATATTGTGAAGGCGATCGGCCAGCTTAACCAGGACGACGCGCACGTCATCAACCATTGCCAGCAGCATCTTCCGCACATTTTCCGCCTGCTGCTCTTCGCGCGAGACGTTACTGATTTGCGCAATTTTCGTGAGGCCGTTAACCAGTTGGGCCACTTCGTCACCGAAGTAGCCGCGAATTGTGGCCACGTCGACCAGAGTGTCTTCCACCACATCATGAAGCAGGCCGGTTGCGACCGAAACCGAGTCCAGACGCATGTCGGCGAGAATGTTCGCCACTTCCAGCGGGTGAACCAGATAAGCCTCGCCCGATGCGCGTTTCTGACCCTTATGCTCGCGCGCAGAGAAGAGATAGGCGCGGCGAAGCAGATCGACGTCTGCCTGCGGATGGTTATGCTTAACCTTATCGCAAATTTCTTCGATGCGAACCATAGGAAAAATGAGTTGTCAGTGGTCAGTGGTCAGTCGCCGGTTGTCGCGGCGAGTTATTCGGCGGCGGTCAGAGCAGTTTCGGAGAGCATTTCTAACTCAACGAAAGAAGCACGACTAACAACTGACCACCAACCAACCCAATTATAACAACAGGTGATGTCGACTCGAAGTCGGACGTCACCTATCGCTGATGGGATTCGCGTTTTTGCTGGGGTTAAGCCGCAGTAATCGTGGTTGCTATTGGCTACCGCCCTGAGGCGACGGTGACTCTTCAGCTTTTCTCTTTTCGCTCTGCTCGTGCAGGCTGTCGGCTCGCTTGCGCGCTTCATCGGCTTTCTTCAGGGCCGCAGATTTTTGGTCCATCTTGCCATCCATTTCGGCAAGTTTCGCCTGTTCGGTGAAGATACTCGCCTGATAAGTCCAGGCATTTTCGTTGGTCGCATCAAATTTGATCGCGTTATTGACCTGTTCGAGCCCGTCGGCAATGCACTTCATAGCGGTGTCGAAGTCCTTCGGGTCTTTCGGTTTCTTGTAACTTACATTTCCTCTGCCGGCTTCAGCCGACACGACTTTATTTTCTTCGGTGATTTTGAAGGAACAATCCCAATCCTTGCCGGCAAGGATCGCATAAGCATCGGCCCGTTTATCGTCCTTGATGCCGGAATTAGTTGCGCGTGCGGTAATCCATTCGCGCAAACTCTTGTCGTCTCCGAGTTGCGAATAAAGGACCGACACAGCTTTGTAAGCCTCGTCATTGTCGGGCTGCTCCTGCAGGACCCGCTTGTAGGCTTCGATCGCTTCGCGCCCCTTGGCAATGTTTTCCGGCTCGGGCACCTGAGGTTTGTATTGTTGGTGGATAACTCGGGCTATGAAGATCGGAGCGGTCTTATTGCCGGGGTCGAGTTCCAGGGCGCGCTTGGCATGCTGTTCGGCTTCTTCAAAGTGGCCTTCTTTGTAGGTGCGCGCGGTTTCATTCAGCTCGTTCTTGGCTCTGATTTTATTTACGAGTGAGCATCCGGCACTGGAAATCACAAACAAAGCCAGGGCCATCGCCGTGCTGGCCCTGGACAGAGAAAGTTTCATCCTGATTCGCTCCGTTTTCACTAAGAAGATAAGCCGCAGGAAGCCACAGCAATGCGTCGCGGCCCAGGCCGGCAAACTAGTTCGGCAAATCGTCAACCTGCAAACCCACTGGATTTGCGCCCGCGCCTTTGATCGCGTCGATTACCTTCACGACGTCGCCATATTTCATGGTTCGAGGCGCTTTGACGAATACGGTCTTTTCGATGCGCTGCTCCATGGGAAGGTCCGTGCGCGTCTCGTAGCCGCTCTTGAATGCCGGTGGGCTGAAACGCCTGGCGAATGTCTCGTGCAGACATTGCGCGAGATGACTCGGATCGTTTACCGAGCCATAGTCCGGAACGACGCCATTACATGGCTCTTCCGGCAGTGGGCTGTCGTGGTTATTAAGCTTAAGTTTCAGATCAGTGGCGCTGGAAACTGATACGACGAGGGTCAGTGGATTGGGTTTTAAGTTTTGTATGTTCTCGTTGGGATCGCGCTGAGCCGGAATGTCGGCCATAAAACGGCTCGGCTTTAGCGGCGTGATCACCATAAAAATGATCAACATGACCAGGAGCACGTCGATGAGCGGTGTAACGTTGATGTAAGGGACAGCGCGGCTGCTGCCTTGAGCGGTCATTGCCATAACTTCACCCTCGATTCAAAACCAGAAATTTCCCGACGATCACGTGCCGGCCGGCTTGGCGGGAGCGGCGGCGCCACCCTTCTTTTTGTCTGCGACCAGGCCGATTTGATCGATCCCTTTTTCGCGGACGGCGTTAACCACGCGAACGACTTCACCATAGCTAACGCCGACGCCGCTCTTAATGTAAACGACGCGATCCTTCTTCTCTTTATTTGAGAGCGATTTCTCGACTTCAACCTTGAGATCATCCAGGCTGATGCGCTTTTTGCCGAGCCAGTACTCTCCGTCATTTGGAATCGCCAGGATCACTGAACTCTCTTTATTAATTGCCTGATCCTCTTCGGCATTCCGGGTGTCGCGCGGAATCGCAACTGAAACGCCGTGCTGCAAAAGCGGCGTGACCACCATAAAGATGATCAGCAGCACCAACATAATATCGACCATCGGCGTGACGTTAATTTCCGATTGAAGACCGCCACTGCCGCCGCCAGCCTGCATTCCCATAAGACAATCTCTCCTTAACTGCCTGCACTTCCGGAGGACGCTGCCGCGGCGCGCGCCAATGCGGCGCCGCCAATGCGTTCAGCCAACTGGAGCGGGCTATGGATTCAGCTGCCTGGTCCGGTTCTTGATGAAATAGTCCACCAGCTCGGAAGCTGAATTATCCATCTCCACCACGAAACCGTCGACCTTTCCGGTAAAGTAATTGAACAACCACACGGCCGGCACGGCCACCACGAGTCCGAGGGCGGTCGTAAACAACGCTTCCGAAATACCGCCGGCCACCGCCGCGATACCAGCCTGCTCAGCATTCTTCATGCCGCGGAAAGCGTTGATGATGCCGAACACGGTTCCGAACAAACCGACGAAGGGGGCGGTCGAGCCGATGGTCGCCAAACCCGAAAGGCCGCGGCGAAACTCTGCGGTCTTAATCGCAATGGCCCGCTGCAGCGCGCGCTTCGAAGCCTCGATCTCATCGCCCGAGATTTCGTTCGACTGCTCGTGAGCGCGAAACTCCTGCAAGCCGCTGTTGACAACCATGGCGAGGTGCGACTTCCGATGCTTGTCGCTGATATTGATTGCTTCCTCGATGCGATTGTTCTTCAGCGCCTGGGCCACCCGCGGAGCGAACTCGCGCGACTGCTTCTTCGCGGCCGTATAGGTTAGATATCTTTCGACCATGATGGCGATCGAATAGACCGACATGATCAAAAGAATGATCACAACGGTAATCGCCACGCTGCCCATGTTCTTGACCATCTCAGTGATGGTGAACTCGTTGCCGCCGGCCGGGCTGGCAGAAGGACTGGCAGCCTGCCAGAAAAATAGAAGAAGGCCCAAACCCTTCGTTCCGAGAATGCTTGTCAGAATAGTCACGATAAACCCTCCAAAGGTCTGATTACTAAAATTTCAATTGCGCGGCACGCAAGCCGGCAAGCGCTGCCGGTTTTCCGCAACCGCCGAAGCCCGTCCTTTATTGCGCCACAAAGTTGTAGATGATCACGCCATTTACCTTGACCGGCTGTCCCGAAAGTTTCGTGGGCGTGAACTTCGAAGCCCGCGCAGCCGCCACCGCGGCCGCTTGTAACAACGGATGACCTCCGGTTGCGTGTGCTGAAACCACGTTGCCGTTTTCATCTATCAAAACCTGAACTGTAACCTGCCCGGCCGCATGTGCTGATCGAGCGATCGCCGGATATGGCGGGGTCACTAAATGCACGGCCTTGCCGTTCATCACACCGCCGGAAATCGGAGCATGAGGAGTTGGTTTGGGTGGTGGCGGTGGCGGTTCGTCCTTGATATCGATTTTGGCCGCGACTGGTGCTCCCGTTCCGGTGCCGCCGGCGCCCGGAGCAACCGGCGCTATGGCGTTGGTGTTGCCGCTGCCGATTACTGTCGCAACGCCACGTCTTACCGGAGGTATGTCACTGGCTTTGGTCTGTACTTTCTCCGGCACGATCTCAGAGCGACTCACGTCGGCGATTAGTTCCTTGCGCACGTCGACGTTCTTATTAATCTCGACCTTCTCAGGTTTCGGCGCTTCTTCCGTTTTCGGGGCCGGCGGCGCCGGGACTGGCGCAATCAGCGCCGTCAATTCCAGATTCTGCACATCAAGTTGCGCGTTGTACCAGAGAATTCCCACGATAAAAAACGCGACACCCAGCACAATGTAGACGGCAGTGAAGGCGAGTAAGAATGAGCCTTTGCGCCTGACGTCCTGCGCGTGCGAACCAGACTCGACCAGGTTTTCGAACATATCTAATCCTCCCTATCCGGTACCAAAAGGGTCAAGGATGTATGGCAGCCGATTCCATGTCATTAGAACTAATTTGTTGAAAGGGGAAACAGTGACAGGTTTGGTTTAGTGCGTCGAAGCTTTGAACCAGCCACTGTGCGAGAAACACACAAAGAAGCTGGCCACCATCGGACGTACAGCCCACCGTGCTTCCTATCAATTCAACAACAGGACACGACTGCAAAGCGTATTCAATTGGCCAGCAACGGGTGCAGTCTATGCCGCATTCCGCCGCAAAGTCAAGAACAAAATCCCTCAAAAATCAGCACGATTCTTGTGCGGATAAGTTCCTTGCCCGACTTTTTAGACACCGAATCTTGAGGCGCAGTTCCCTTCAGGCGCGGGCCGCGCGCGAAGGTTCTTGCGTTTCATTTCTATCTCGGTGTCCAACTCGATTCGATTGAGTGTCGCTGCGCCGTTTTGGTAATGATTCCAGTTTATGCGCCGCTTCGAGCCGCTTCTCCCACCAAACCATGATCGGTCCGGCGACGGCGATCGTATCGTAGGTGCCGAAGACAATACCCATCAACAATGCCAGCGAGAACGGTCTGAGCGTCTCGCCTCCCAGCAATACCAGCGCGATCACCGAGAGAAATACCAGGCCTGAAGTAATTACGGTGCGCGAAAGCGTTTGATTGATCGAGAGATTAGTAATTTCGTAGAGACTCATGCGGCGGTATAGTTTCCGGTTCTCGCGAATTCGATCGAAGATTACGATTGAATCGTTCACGTCGAAACCCACCAGCGTCAGCAGCGCGGCGATGACGGTCAGGTTAATTTCGATCTGGAAGATGGAAAACAGGCCCAGGGTGACGAGCACTGTGTGGAACACTGCAATTACCGCCGCCGCGCCATAAGTCCATTCGAAACGGAAAGCAATGAACAGCAGCATGCCGACCAGCGCTGCGATCGTCACGGCAATCGCCTGCGTCCGAAGCTGCTTGCTCGCGACCTCGCCAACCGCGTCCGTGCCTTCGATCTTGTAGGCAGCTTTCGGATCGTCGGCGAGATTCTTACTCGGCTCAGCCTCCGGTCCGAATGTTTTCAAGGCTGCATTTACCCGGGAACGAGCAGCCTCGACGCCCTGCTGGTTTTCGACCTCGCTTTGTCTCGGCAACCTGATTAGAAATTCGCCCGGCCTGTCGAGGGCTTGTTGAATGACTGCGCCTCTCAATCCCGCGGCATCGATCGCTGAACGCAGCCCGTCCGCTGCCGGCGGCTGTTTGAATCGCACGGTGACCACCGTGCCGCCCTTGAAATCCACACCCAGATTGAATGCGTCAGTGCCGTTGGGATGAAACTGGTGCCGGTATAAAGCGGTCCCCATGCCCGACAACATCAGGACAATCGAGAGACCGATAAAAAAGCGGCGCTTGCCGAGCCAGTCAATATTTATGTTGTGGAATAATTGAATCACGATGTTTTAGATACTGAGCGACTCGACTTTTCTGCCTTTGCGCGTCAGGAGCCAGATAAAGATTGTGCGCGACACATAAACCGCCGAGAACAAGTTCACCAGTAAGCCAAGCACCAGCGTTACCGCGAATCCGCGAATCGGACCAACGCCAAATACATCGTTTGAATCGACCGCCATACCAATCGTCAGAATCATGCCCGCAATACCCGGCAACGTCAGGGTCGCATTAAACAAAATCAATCCCGCCATCATCAGCACCATGTTGAGAAGCAGCGCCACAACGGCGTTAATACCCGAGCCGCGGTAGTAAACCAGCATGAAGAAAACGACCAATCCCAGGCCCAGCAACGAAGCGCGCACCCCGGACCGAATGGAGTCTGCGCCGAGACTGGGACCGACGGTGCGCTCTTCCTGGTATTCAATCGGCGCCGGCAGCGCGCCGGAACGCAACGTCAGCGCGAGATCATCGGCCGATTGTTTCGAGAACTTGCCGGTGATTTCTCCGGTGTCGAAGATTTGCGACTTGATGAAAGCAATCGATTTAACTTCGTCGTTGAGCACGACGCCCATGTACTCGTTGATATTCTTGCCCGTCCAATCGCCGAATTTGTCGGCGCCCGATTTCTTTAACGAAAACTGAATCTCGTAGTCGTCGCCGCCGGCGCGTGCCTGCACCGCCGAGGCGTTACGCAACTCAATGCCGTCGATGATTGCCGGTGATTCTACTACCACCCACTTGGTTGCTTTTGGCGCGTTCGGATTAGTTTCTGTTGCCAGCTCAGCCCGTTCCGAGTAAGGCAATACACGTTTATTCGCGGGAATGTTACCGCCGCTGTTCAGCGAAGCAATCGCTTCTTCTTTAGTGGAATAAGTTTGGGCGGGTGCCGGCGCCGGCGAACTCACCACATGGACCAGCTCAAGATGTGACTGGGCTTTCAGTAACTGCTTTACGTGCTCCGGGTCCGTGATGCCGGGCATTTGCAAAAGGATCTCGTGAGAACCCTGCGCGCCGTGCGTTCCGAGTTCGGGTTCAGTTACGCCGAGCGTGTTGATGCGGCTGTCGATAATTTTCATCGCCTGGTCGGTGGCCTGCTGCGCCAGCGCTCTTTGCGTAGCCTGAGACAGCGCCCAGGTCATGGTGTTGCCCGAGCCCGAAAACGACCAGCCCACGCGATCGCCCAGATCGACTTTCTTCTCAACTGCATCGCGGATTTCACTGAGCTTTGAAGGATCGCCAACCTGCATCACGACGCGATAGTCGCCGCCGGACGTATCTGCATGCGCTTCCTTCACCTCAAAGTTCGCGTCTTTGGCGGCGTTCTGCGCCGCCGTCGCGTTATCTTCGCAGAGCCGTTTCAAATACTCCTCGGTCTTTACGCGCATCACCAGATGCGATCCGCCTTTCAGATCCAATCCGAGGTGAATGTTAGTTGCGAGTGTGGCTTTCAGGCCCGACCACTTGAAATCGCTTAAGTGAGGCCGGCGCCCGTGCGGGCCGATGACTATGTAGAAGCCGACGAGAGTTACGGCCAGGATGAGTATCGTTCGCTGCAGCAGGTTTCTCTTTTTCATGAGCCATGTGTTCGATCAACTTAATGTTGTCGAACTACTTCTTTTCTTCCGCGTCCACTCCGGCCACCGCTGAACGCGCGATCTCCAGAATGGATTTGTCGGCGCTGCGGATCAGAAAACTCGTGTCCCGCACGGCGGTGATAATGCCGATGATGCCGCCGGTCGTAACGACCTTGTCGCCGGCTTTCAATTGAGTGATCGTGGCCTGGAGCTCGCGTTGCTTTTTCTGTTGCGGCCTGATGAGCAGCAAATAAAAGACCCCGAAGACCAAAACCATCGGGATGAGAAAGCCGAAACCGCCGGCGCCCTGGAAGAAAATCAAAAGCAGATTGATTGAGTGCATTTTGTCAGTGCCGCTGCCGTTTGCCTGTTACGAAATGCCTGGCCTTTCTGATCAGAATTACTGCGGCGGCTGGCGGGCAAACTCTTCCTGAATTCAGCCGCTCATCAGTCGAGTCCGAAGCTTAATTGCTCAGTGTACTCTCGCCGAAATTTCGCGAATTGGCCAGAACGGATAGCTTGCCTGACACGTCGCATAGTGTCAAGGAAGAACGCCAGATTGTGATGCGTCAGCAGAATGCTGGCGAGCATTTCGCCGGCCAGGTAAAGATGGCGAATAAAGGCGCGCGAATGCCGGCGGCAAACTGAACATCCGCATGATTGGTCGAGTGGCAGTTGGTCCTGTGCATACCGCGCATTTTTGATGTTGAGTTTGCCGCGCGAAGTGAACGCCTGGCCGTTGCGGCCGTTGCGTGTCGGCAAGACGCAATCAAACATATCAACGCCACGCGCAACCGCCTCAATCAGGTCTTCCGGAGTTCCCACGCCCATCAAATATCTCGGTTTGTCGGCCGGCATCCGTGACGCGATCTCTTCGATGATGTCCAACATCAGAGGTTTCTCCTCGCCGACGCTCAGTCCACCAATCGCGTAACCGTCGAAGCCAATTTCCACCGTGCGTTCCAGACTCTCGCGTCGCAGATCGAGATGCGAAGCACCTTGAATGATGCCGAATAGCGCCTGGCCTTGGCGCAAGTTGTTAACTTGCGCTGATTCTGCATTTCGCAAGTTGACAACTTGCGCTACGTTAAATGCCTCCTTCGATTTTCTCGCCCATCGCAGCGTCAACTCCATGCTCTTTCTCGCTTCATCATGCGTGGCTTCACCCGGAGCGCATTCGTCAAACGCCATGGCAATCTCTGCACCGAGCGCGATTTGCACTTCCATCGAAATCTCGGGTGATAGAAAACACTGCGCGCCGTCGATGTGGGAACGAAACTCAGTTCCCGCTTCAGAAATCTTTCGCAGCTCGCCCAGACTCCAGACTTGAAATCCGCCGGAATCAGTAAGCGTCGCCCGGTCCCAGCCAATAAACTTGTGTAAGCCGCCGCATGCTTTAATGGTTTCGATTCCCGGCCGCAGCCACAGATGGTAGGTGTTGCCGAGAATTATGTGCGCATCGAGATCCGGCGCTTCGAGTTCTTCGAATCGAGTTCCCTTCACCGTGCCCGCGGTACCTACGGGCATGAACACAGGCGTTTCGATCTCGCCGCGTCGCGTTGTGATTACTCCCACGCGTGCTTCGCCCTCGCGAGCGATCAATTCAAAAGGGACATTGGATACTACCGAGGCGCTCTTCATCGTGATCTTGCTGCAAAGCGCAGCGCTCACTGCATACTTTTTCAACGCTCGCTGCCTGCGGCTGTGCCGCAGCACCCTGGGGAAAGCCTCTGCCTTTCCGTGAATCTGCTAGCTTGTTTGTTGAGGCTGCGCCTCAGGGCCGGCGGCGGAGCCGCAACTCTTGATTATGATTCGCCGGTGAGCCAAAGGCTCACCGCCATGTGCGGCGGCAAAGCCGCACGGAGAGTTGAATTCTTATCCCAGCAATTAAGTTGTTTACCAATCGGTTGAATTGTTAACCATTAGTAGAAACATTAGCCCATCCGCTCACGCGGATGGTACTGACTTCTCGCTGGTCGCTGCTCCACTGCTTACCGCTTACCGCCTCTCTTCTTATGTCTCTCGACAATCCGGATCGGCGCCGCAAAAAAATCAAACTCTTCGCGCAACTGATTTTCCAGATGCCTCAGAAAAGAGAAATGCAGACCCGCCTTGCCGCCTGCTGTAAATACGACGAATGTCGGTGGCCGCACTGCTGTCTGCGTTAGATATTGAACGTGCAGGCGCGATCCGCCGTGTGTTTTTGCGGGCACGATCCCACTGCGTTGAATCATCCGTTCGTAAAACTGATTCAATTGTGAAGTTGGAATCCGGCGCTGGCGCGCTTCATTGGCTTTGATCGCCAGGGGCAGAAGTTTTTGTATTCGCTGTCCGTCCAGTGCGGATATCGTCACGATGGGCGCCCAGGGAAGAAATTTCATCTGCTCGCGCAGCTTCCGCTCAAAGCGCGCGACAGAGCCCGTGTCCTTATTATTAACAGCGTCCCACTTGTTCAGCGCGAGAATTATCGAACAGCCCGCTTCCACCGCGTAGCCGGCAATGGCCGCATCCAGCGCCGCAATTCCATCTTCAGCATCGAGCAAAACAATTGCGATATCTGCGCGCTCCAGACTCTTTCGCGCCATAATCACGGAAAGCTTCTCAGCCATTGCGTGCATCCTGCCCTTGCGACGAATACCGGCGGTATCGATGATCCGGAAAGTCTGATCGGAAGTTTCGAGTAGGGTATCAACTGCATCGCGGGTTGTGCCGGCAACTGGCGAGACAATGACGCGCTCCTCGCCCAACAATCGATTCAATAATGATGACTTGCCGACATTAGGCCGGCCCACGATTGCCAAGCGCACTTCTCTTACTGGTAGCGCAATGTCCGGCTCAATTTGCTCTTCGCCCCTTGCCCTTTGCCCCTTCCCCTTTCCCCCTTCCCCTATTTCCGTGAGTCCCTTGACCAGTTCATCCAGCAACTCCCCAATCCCATTTCCCTGCTCCGCGGAGATTGCGAACACTTCTTCAAATCCAAAGCGATAAAAGTCTGCCCGGTCCGACTCCAGCGCGGCCGCATCCGTCTTGTTAGCCGCGACCAGCACTCGCTTTCCGGTTTGGCGCAGCCGCTGCGCAAGTTCTTCATCCAGCGGGGTCAGACCCTTCCGCACATCGACGACCCAGATCAGGGCGCTCGCTTCACCGATCGCCACCGCAGCTTGTTTCAGGATATTTGCCGGGATCACCGCATCGTCATCCGGCACAATGCCGCCCGTGTCGACCAGCGCAAAGCGCAACCCATTCCAATCGGCTTCGCCATAAATACGATCCCGAGTAATGCCGGGTTCATCGCCGACAATCGCGCGCCGTTGTCCGATCAGTCGATTGAACAGGGTCGACTTGCCGACATTCGGCCGGCCGACGATTGCCACGAGCGGCAATCTCTTCAGCTGATCTGGTATAGGTTTCCGCACCGTCGCTGACCGCCCCACCCCAGCCGGCTGGGGACCCCGTCGTCGGGTTTCTGCATTCCGCGAGATTCTCGCGCCGGATCGAGGCATGCGGGCTATGATACGCACCATAAGGGACTTAGACCACTTCGGGCAGTCTGCGATGCAAGCTTTCGAGAGTTACATAAGTTCTTTGCCGCCTCCTCCTCGTTTGGCCCCAGCTCCAGAAAACGGCCTCAGAGTTGCTTTAGTGACAGCGTCATCTTTGAGGAAAGCCCAAACATAACTGGAGGAATAAAATGAGAAAACGAATTCTGCTCGCGAGTGCTGTAGGAATCGGGGCGGGTCTGGCTTATCTATTGGCGAGGGCAGCAGACGAGAAAGAAGAAAACCTTAATGCGAACGGCGGAAATGCCGGTGCGTTGGGCAACAGCGGCGAGAGGATCCGTGGCTCCGCGCCTCAATCTGTTAGTCAAATTGAGACATCAACCGGCGGCAGCGATAATCGTCAGCAAAAAAACGAATTGCTAATCGACGACCAGGGTACGGATCAATTTGAAGCGTCAAATATCCTGAAGAACATTCGCGACGCGGCGTTTGACGGGAGCGACGAAAAGCTGGCCCTCGCGCTCGGTCGACCAATAGAAGAAATCGAGTCGTGGACCGGTGGTTCAGGAACAATTGATGGCGATGTGGTAATGAAGGCCAGAAAGCTGGCTCTGGCGCGCGGCATCCAGACCGAATTGTGAGAAAAGACTCAGCGCTAACAAGATCAACAATTCCGCAATAATGCGGGGACATTCGGCCGTGACTACTCGAGGGCCAGGGCTGAGCGGGTCCAGGTCGTCAGGTTGGTGTCTGCTCTGAATCCCAGCAACTCAAATCACACTACGGACATCATAACCGTTCACCTCTTCACGGTGTCTATCCCAATATGGAAATCTCCTCACGACGCTCCCGCAATACTATTTCTCGGTTCTCAACCGCGGCCGTTTTGCTTGGAATCGCTGTAATTTGGTCGGCGGCGGCGGCTCCGGCAATAGCGCAGGAAAAGCGCGATCCCGGGACGCCGGTCCAGCCAAACACTGCTACGCCGACTATGGCAAACCGAGCGACCACGCCGGCTCAGACAAATACCGTTGCGTTGCCTGTTAATCAAGTCAGTACCCCGGCACAACAGAAACCAGGCAGCACCACGACGACCGGCCCGGTCTCAGCCGCAAAATCGAACGGCGACACCACAAATTCCGCGAACGATTACAAGGGCAGTCTTACCGCGCTTTCGACGCTCTACGAAAATGAAGTTCACCGGCTTGAGCAAAGGAATAGTCAATCGAAAGAACTCTACAACCAGGGACTAATCTCGCGGGTGGATATGGAAGCGAGCGATAAGGCCCTGGCTGACGCGCGCGCCAAAGTCGCGGACATTCACAATCAGATCACCGCCGCTAACAGGCCGGTGGCCCCGATTATCTCGGGGCTGTCGACAAGCTCTAATTCCGACCTCGCCTGGAGCACGGGTAATAACAAGATCGACTCCCTCGTCCGTTTCTACGGCAACAAATATGGTGTCGATTCCTATTTGATCTACTGCCTGATGTCGCAGGAATCTCGCTTCACCACCAGTGCGACCAGCCCCAAAGGCGCGCAGGGTTTAATGCAATTGATGCCCGGGACCGCTGCTCGCTACGGAGTGACCAATCCGTACGACGTGGCGCAAAGCATAATGGGCGGCACGCGCTACCTGAAAGATTTGCTGCAGATGTTCAATGGCAGAGTCGATCTGGCCTTAGCCGGTTATAACGCTGGAGAAAACGCCGTCATAAAATACGGCTACAAAATTCCGCCTTACGACGAAACACGCAATTACGTGCGGCTGATCGTTGCGCGCTACGCGAAGAAGCAAAAACCTCCCGCGCTCTGAACACACACCCTCATAAAACAGCGCTCGCGGCGGTGCACGGTCACTGCAGCTCCCGCACACCGCCTTGAACAACCCATGCTTACTGCGTCACGAGCTCTCCCAGCTTGATGGCGGTGAAACGGCTTGCTACGGAATCTTTGCTTCCTGCTTCTGTTTATCTGATTCCGCCCAGTCTTTGGCAGAAACAAACGACTCCTTGTCATAGATCAGCAGAATCGTTCCCACCGGCAGCAGTCTGCTCATCTCGACCGCCGCGGACATGGGAACGCGAATGCAGCCGTGACTCTGAGGTATTGACGGGACCGAGGGATTTCCATGAATCGCGAGTCCGTCGCTGAAGTAGTTGGGATAATAAAGCAACCCCAGGGGCGATTTTCTCCATCCCGACATCTTGGCGTAGATCCTGAAACGGCCCCTCGGCGTATAGGCCAAACCGCTCATTCCTTTTTCGCGGTAATGCCGGTTGCTGCCGGTGGACACCGGCAGAATTCTTTTGACAGCTCCTTCGTCGTCCATAAACAGGAGCACCTGGCGATCGAGATCTACTTCAACATGCTTGTAACCTGAGTCTCTTGCCTGGGGTGCATTGGCACTCATGATTGCGTCGAACTCATCGCGGTTGAGGCGGCCAGTTACTTTACGGCCTTCCCATTTCTGGAAAGCGGTGAGCGTAGCGTTATTGATCGCTCCATCTGCTGGGCCGGTGCCGTAACCCATCTCTGACAGGCGATGTTCCGCCTCTTTTATCTCGGCCCGCGTCAATGGATGATTGAGCGAACGTCCCTTGCGCTTGTCAGTCTTTGTGCTCGCGGATGATACGGTTGGAATCAGGAAAACCAGACTCACCATCACAAAAACTGCGGATGCCAGTTTCTTAAAAGTGCACATGAGAAATCCCCCCTCGTCCCACTTGCAAGAACAGATCCAGAACACTTGCGAGAGCGAGCCCGGACCCTCGCCCTGAAGCAGCACAGCTACTGCAAGCGCGCCCGCGCACAGTCAATTGCCCCTGCCAATTCACTCATCGAAATCGACATCCGCAAATCGGCGATGCGAAACTCAATCTGGTCAAGGGAAACGGCAGTCGGGCGGGGGTCTTGCTGAAGATTGGTCGGGCGGGACCTTCTGAAGATTTACCGCGGCCAGTTGATGCTAAAACTGTCAACAACAATTACGATACCCCGCGCGCTTTGTGAGGTCAACGCCAACGCTGCGGGCACAGATAACGCTCGTTCATTCGGAAGCAACCTCCGGACTTCAAAGTGTTGCGTCGAGTAAGTGAATTGGTGAAACTCTACTGAACCCGGATTAGCAGGTTGTGACCCGGTGAGAGACGGATCGTGTTTGGTTTTGAACTTTAGCGCTATCCCTTATCGTAGACCGCGATGGTTTGAATACGCTTGCCCTTTGAATCCCTTCCGCTGGTAGTGACGGTGCGGGTGCGGCCATTAGCCGAAACGACGATTCGACCGGTTACCGTAATCTTCCCGCCCTTCTTAACGGTTAACGCCAACGTGCGGCTGTTTATCCGCCGGTATGAACGCATGTCCGAAGTTGGATCGCCGGTAACGGCGTAAAACTTGCCGTCAAATTTTCCAGTCCATTCGCTGTGTATCGCGTTACCATCGCCGTCAACGCCATCCACCGTGACCTTAGTCTGGTCGCCGGCGGCCTCGTAAACGACGGTGTTATTCTTCGTCGCTCCCTTACTAAACTTCGACTTTGCTTCGTTCAGCTTCCAGGTGCCCATTTGGGGGTTATCGGCCAGGGACACCACGGAGCCGGCAATAAGTAATGCCACTGCGGGTACGATTAAACGTACTTTCATATCTCCTCCTTCATTAGTAACAGTGTGATTGTTTAGCGCGGGCATTCTAGTGCGAGCGGCTGCATTAGGCAATCCGGGACGGTCAAACAATGAGTTGTCCAGAATCGAAACAGCGATCAGTTGTTTTGTGACCTGAAGCTGCTCTTTTCTGCCACGCTTTTTACTCAGGCAGAGAGCGCGCTGCAGCGATTTGCTGCAAATCTAACTCTTCGCCCGAAATTTGCATAAAAAGACGCGCGCATCTTGATGAGAGTCGCGATCTGGTCTTCATGCTGTGCCCGGCGGTGAGTCTGATTATGAAACGAAGAACGAGTTATCTTGCGGTGAGTATCGTTCTTTGTGCTCTCATCGGTGTCGCCGTGTGGGCAGTGCTTCGCTTCAAAGCGATCAGGCGACAGGCGCTTCATCAGTCGACCGGCTATCTTTCGAATTTGCCGGGCCCGAGCAGTGCTGATGCTGATTTGTGGAATCGTGCCGTGGAACAGGTGAAGGCCGATCGCGGCGAGTCCGCCGTCCAGGCGCCCGTCGAGACTCCGCCGGAGTTGCGGCACTACAGCGACAGGCATTGGTTCCTGGCTACGCAGGTCGCTGAGGTTCGGAAATACAATGTCCGATCTTGTCAGGACTTTGTGGATCTCGCGGCAATGCTTGAACGCGGCGAAATGGTTTCGGTGCCGGCGGTCACCGATACCTACATCCTTTACGGCGTCGGCGCGACCGCCGACGGGGGCGTGTTCAGCCGGTATGAAGACGATCACAGCATCGAACTCCTCAACGAAGGCCAGCTGCGCGACGAGTACAAACACCTCGACGACGCGCGCTCAAACCTGCAGACGGAAATTTCGGGTCTGCAGACTCAGTTGAGAACGCTGAAAAAACGCGACCGCAATAAACAAAGCGAGCTGCAAAAAGAAATCGCGGCGCGGCAGCAACAGCTGACATCAACGGAAGAAGATAAAGCGCAACTCGATCGATTCTATGGTCAGCCTGACAGCCGGCAGAGACTACTGAAAGACTATGAGTCGTTGCAGACGCTGGCAAGAAATTTCGCCGGACGATCTTTCAATATCGAGGAATCATCTGATCGCGAGGCGATGAAGGTTGCCATGCTCAGGTCGCTCAGGCCTGAGGCCCTGAAAATCCTGGAAGAAATCGCGAAGGAGTATCACGACAAGTTCGATCGCCCGTTACCGGTGAGTTCTCTGATCAGGCCGGAACAATATCAACATGCATTGAACCGGGTGAACCGCAACGCCGTACTCATCGACACCCCACCGCACTCAACCGGACTGGCCTTCGACATCGATTATCGCTATATGGCCGGTGCCGAACAGTCTTTCCTGATGACTGAACTTGCGCGCATGAAGGACGAGGGCCGCATCGAAGTAATTCGCGAACGCAATGCCAATTACCACGTCTTTGCCTTCATCGACGGTAAGCGCCCAAGCGACGAATTGATCGCCGCGTCGCTGGATGAAGCGCAAGCGCCCGTCAGGGAATCAAATCACGCGACGAAGAAACCAGCGAAAGAAAACAGCAATTCGAAAGAGACGAAGAACACAAAGGCGAAGTCAAAAGCGAGAAACTTAATCTCCAAGTCGAAACTGCGAAAGCGGTAGCGGGTTTGTCTTAATCATGTCAGTACCATCCGCGTGAGCGGATGGGTTGAGCTTTGATCCCACCTGCTAACGCAGGTGGTACTGACTCCACGACCTCACTACAACCAGCCGGTCAGTGGTCACGCAGGAAGTTTGTGACAGTCTCAGCGAACTGCTGTGGAATCCGATCCATCGCATTGTGTTCCTGACTTTCGAACACGACGAGAGTCCGCCTGGGCAAAGTATCCATTAACGAGTTGATTGCCTGTTTCAGTTGCGGTGAAGCGGTTTTACTGCCGGTAAGGAGCAATGTAGGCACCTCTATTGTTCTCATTCGCTTTGCATCAAAACCATATTTACTGAGTGCTCGAATTTCGCGAATCTGTATATCAATGCCGGAGACGCGACCGGGCCACGATGCCTGACGTTTCATCGCCGCGAGTTCATCCGGCGAGATCATCACGATTTCCCGCAAGAACGTCACCAACGCCTGCTCGCGATCGCCGGCGTGGATCATTTTCTCCATTCGGTCGGCAACGGCGGTGTGATCGAGATCCTGCAAAGGCGGTTCATACAGCACCAGCTTCGAAATCTTGTTCGTCACGAAAGCCGCTTCCAGAGCACACACTCCCCCAATTGAGTGGCCCAGAACAAAGACCGGGCCGGGTAGACTATTGACGACGGCCGCGACATCCTGAAATTCTTTCGTCAGAGAGTAGTTCGCGCCCGCATCACTTTCACCGTGACCACGTCGATCCATGGCACAAACTGTAAAGTGCGAAGCAAACAGCGGCAGTAAAGGTTTCCAACGGCTGCGGTCACCTATGCCTCCATGAACAATCAGGAGACTCGGGCCTTTGCCGGTACACTCAACGGCGATGCGTGTTCCATCCTTTGATCTAATGAATGAAACCTGAGATGGAGTGCCAGAAGTCCGCGAGAACGAAGTGGCCGCCAATAGCGACACGCAGCAGAGAATAAAGAGCAATCGCATGATGATGATTCAATCTTACCAAAGTTGGCGTCATCCTTGACACGGCCTGCCGATCAAGGCCCGAAGGGCCGCTATGCAATAGCCTCGACCGTCAGGTCGGGGTCGACGTTGTCAATAAAAATCATGTCAGTACCATCCGCGTGAGCAGATGGGTTGAGCGGTCGTCCCCATGTAATAAGTCCGTGCGTCACCGACGACGCCGGTTGCACAATTCGAGCGGCCGCCACGAAACGGCCCAATCGATCGCCATTTGAGTGATTTGAAAATGGCGTTGTAATCATCCGCCGCCGGCGTTTGTTTGGTTTGCGCGGACAGATTGATCAGATAGAAACAGAGAAGGACTACAGGAATTACGCGTTTGGTCATCGAACGATCCTCAACCGCAAAAATTTGCGCGCGATGATACAACATTCGCGCGCGAGTTTTGTATAAAGGTTGCGCCAGGCTATTCAATCTCACGCTTTCAGGGTGAAGACCGCTTGATACCTGCACGCGCCTATACTACTATCCCTCGCCCGCTCAAGTTTCACGTTCCGGAGGAGTTCCATGCTTGGCAGGACCATCTCGCACTATCACATTAAGTCGCAACTCGGAGAGGGCGGCATGGGAGTCGTGTACGAAGCAGAAGATACCAACCTGGGACGGCACGTCGCTTTGAAGTTCCTGACACCGGCCATGGCCGGCGACGAAAGTTTGCTGCAACGCTTCCAGCGAGAGGCGCGGGCGGCGTCATCTCTCAATCATCCGAACATCTGCACGATCCACGGGATCGAGCAATTCGAGTCGGAGCATTTCATCGTCATGGAGTTGCTCGACGGCGAGTCGCTCGCCGACCGCATTCGCCGCGGTCCCCTCGACATCGATACGATTCTGACGCTCGGTGTCCAGATCGTGGACGCCCTCGAGTCCGCACACTCCAAAGGGATCGTGCATCGCGATTTGAAACCGGCGAACATCTTCGTGACCTCGCGCGGGCAGGCAAAGATTCTCGATTTCGGCCTGGCCAAGATCGATCGTCGCCAGGGAAACGACCTTTCGTCGGAAATGGCCACGTTGCGCGCGGATGGGTTGACCTCAGCGGGCACGACGATGGGGACAATCGGTTACATGTCGCCGGAACAGGCGCGCGGAGAGATTGCCGACGCGCGCACGGACCTTTTTTCCATCGGCGCCGTCCTTTATCAGATGGCGACGGGGGTACTTCCCTTCCAGGGAGAGACATCGGCGGTCGTGTTCGACTCGATCCTCAATCGAGATCCAACGCCGGTGAATCAGGTTAATCCGTCGCTGCCGCTGGAGCTCAGCCGGATCATTGGGCAGGCGCTGGAGAAGGACCGCGACCTGCGGTATCAGAGCGCCACCGATCTGAAGACTGCGCTCAAGAGATTGAAACGGGATCTCGACTCGGGACGCCACCTGGCCGACTCGAGTGTGCTGAGGCGAGCGGCATCGACGGTTCACGAACACTCCATTGCCGTTCTCTACTTCGAGAATCTAAGCGGAATGAAAGAGGACGAGTACCTGCGCGACGGCATCACTGAGGACATCACCACGGAGCTATCGAAGATCAAGGGACTGCAAACCTTCTCCCGGGCGATGGTACTGGTCTATCGCGACAAATCGGTGACTGCCGGACAGGTCGGGAAAGAGCTTGGCGCGTCGTATGTGCTGGTCGGCAGTCTGCGCCGCGCCGGCACACGTCTGCGCATCAACGCTCAGCTCGTCGACGCCGCCACAGATTTCCCGCTGTGGTCGGAACGATACGACCGGGAGATGAAAGACGTGTTTGAGGTGCAGGATGAGATCGCTGAGAAGATCGCCGCCGCATTGCGGATCACGCTCTCGCCCCAGGAGCAGCAGGCTCTGTCCGCGAAACCGACCGAGAACCTGCAGGCCTATGATCTCTATCTGAGAGGGAGAAATTATGCCCGTCGGGTCGGACGGCAGGATTTGCAGTTTGCTCTTCAGATGTACGAGAACGCGGTCGCCCTCGATCCGGATTTTGCGCTCGCTCACGCCGGGTTGGGAAAAGTCTGCGCCGAATACTATTACCACTTCGAGCGCCAGCAGCAGTGGATAGATCGGGCCATCGCCGCGACCCAGAAGGCAAGCGCCAGGGGCCACGAGGCACCGGAGATTGAATGCGCCGAGGCGTGGGTGAATTTTGCCGACGGGCGTTACGGCGAGGCCGTCGATAAGATCCGGACGGCTTTGAGCAGGAATCCTGATCTCGACGGCGGCTACTACGTACTGGGCCGCGCCCTTTTCGCCGCCGGACGATACCAGGAAGTTTTAGACATCATGGAGGAGGCGCTCGCGCACGCCGGCGAGAACTACAACACGACCATTCCGATACACAACGCGCTCGGAGCGCTGGGCAAGAAAGATGCGCTGAACAATTACCTTCATCGCGAGATCGCGATCTACGAGGGACACGTGAAGAAGGTGCCAGAGGACGCGCGCGCACGCGTCTTGTTGGCTAATGATTACGCCATGCAGGGCCGGTTCGAAGAGGCCAAGCGTGAAGCAGATATGGCCATGGTCCTGCGTCCCGACGATACGATGATTCTATACAACGCTGCCTGTGCGTTCTGTGCGATGAACAATGCTGCCGACGCCCTCGTCGCCATCAAGAAGGCATGGGAAGCAGGTTTTCGGGATCCGATATGGACCCGCCAGGATCCCGACCTCGCGCTGCTTCACGGCGACCCCGAGTTCGAGCGACTCTACCCTGCGGCGAAGGCTTCAGCCGCGCTCGCCCCGCCCTCGAAATAAAAACCCGTCGATAATCGGCCGGACGCCCAGGAAACCCTAACGCTCGAATTAACTGAACAGGAGTATTGCGTGAAGCTTCAAGTCTCGCGAGCGAAAGACAAACCTATTTCCGATGGGTCAAAGAGTTGTTATGCCGTGCTCGCTACGAAATACTGAAAATCATCAACGGTTCTCACGCCATTATCGAGTACGGCACGGTAGATCAAATCGCTGGTGATGGTCTCGGTATTCAAGCCGCTCAATTACCAAATTCCTGCCGATTCTTTTCCCACTGAGCCTTTTCATCCGCCATGAACTGGATGAAATCGGGCGTCTGTCTAATCCGATCTAAAAAACGGTCGCGCTCAAAGAGCGGATAGTTAGGGAAGCCTGTCGCGGCAGTTTCCTTCAGCCATTTGACGGCCTCTTCGCTCTTCCCGGCTAGTGCATAGATACAAGCCGCATCATAAGTGGAGTGATGACGACTAAAGTCATTGAGCTGGATTTTAGCAATGATTCCCGGGACCCTGGCCTCAGCCTCGCGAAAATCTCCTTTCAGGGCAAAGAGCAAGGCCTGGCCCATAAAAAAGTCATAGGCATCATCAGGGGCTTTCGGCAACCGCTCGTCAATTGATTTCTGCGCCTCGTCCAAGAGGCCCTTTCGAAAGTAATACCACGGCTCCACATACGCGAATCCGCTTTCGCTCTTTCGGTGTTCGGCAAACCATGCATCGGCATCGCCGCGAAGGTAAGGCAAGATGATCTTCAGGTCTTTAAAACTCTGGCTCGTCGGATCGACCTCGAGCGCGCGCTGTAATTCTCGCGAAGCCTGATCTTCAAGCCCAATGTGTCCATACAAGGCTGCCAATTCACCGTGGCCACTGTTTGGATTGAGTTGTTTTGCCAGGAGCAGCTCACGAATTGCCGCATCGTTTTGGTAGCCTTCGTACGCGCTCCAAAGTAGCATAGCGTTGGAGAGGTGAGTTTCGGCAAGCCGTGGGCCAAGTTCCTGAGATCGCTTGATCTCGCTCCTCGCAAGGTCGGCCCACTTCGGATCTGCGGTTTCAATAAATAAGGCTGTCCAGACATACGCGAATGCTAGTTGAGCGTGGGCTAGCACATAGTTAGGATCTATCTCAATCGCCTTTTTAAGAAAGTCGATTGTAGTCTGCATCTGCGGCATCGCCTCTTTTCCATAGCCACGCTGGTCAAGACTGAAGATGCCTTTTATGTAGGACTCGTAAGCGATCGGGGATGCTGGGTAACTGCGATTCAACGCTGCTTGCTGTGTCGAATCGATGTGAAGCTGTAATCGCGTGGCGACCTGCTGGGCTACTTTGTCCTCAATAATGAAGATGTCATTGGCAGCCATATCAAAATTGTCGGCCCAAAGCGAAGCGCCGTCACTCGTCCGCAAGAGATTTACGCTGACTCGCAGACGATCGCCGGCACGCTGCACGCTTCCCTCGAGAACCGCGTCAGCATTCAGTTGGCGAGCAGCAGTTAAACTATCCGTGTCCTCTTTAAGATATTTAAGGACGGCGCTGGTTGGCCTCACAGTCAACTGGCCCGTTTGACTGATTCTTCGAATGACTGCATCGGCGATTCCCACTCCCGGATAGTTTTCGCCGGCGTCGAGTGATTTGAGCGGCAGGACAGCGAGCGATTTAATTTCCGGTTGGGCCGCCGCGGCCGGATGTTTCAGGCGCCAGCCATAAATAACAGCGCCGGTGGCTATTGCCAACAGCAGTATCCCGAGAATAGCGATCACGCCACGTTTATGGTTCTTGATCTGACTGACGACGTATTCAGCGCTCGAAGCCGGTTGCGTGTGCGTGAGGGGCGTTGCGCCTCTTGGCATCGCACTCGTCGCGTTACTTGATTGCCCACTTGATTTCGGAACTCCGTACTGTTCCGACGATGCGCTGCGTTCGATGCCTGCCTTGAGTTCCAATGACTGCTTGAGCCGCTTCAGATCGATCAGCAGATCCTTGCTCGTCTGGTAGCGCTCATCCCTGTTCTTAGTTATGGCCTTCTCGACAATCTCTTCCAGTCTCTCAGGCACCAGACGTGAGTAACGGGCAAGCGGCGGTGTTGGTTCTTTCGACAAAATCGTTGAGATGATTTCATTCGACGTGGCGGCCACAAACGGCGTGCAACCGGCAACCATTTCGTAGAGCATCACGCCCAGGCTCCAGATATCCGTGCGCTCATCGACCTCGTCGCCGCGCGCTTGTTCGGGTGACATATACGCCACAGTGCCCATCACTACGCCGGGCGCAGTATTCGCGCGCATCTGCGTTTCGGCTTCACTGTCGATTGATCCGGTCGCTACCGCTCGCGGTACTGACACTTTCGCCAGACCGAAGTCGAGCACTTTCACCAGCCCGTCATCGCGCCGAATCATGATGTTCTCTGGCTTGATGTCGCGATGGACGATGTTGACTCGATGCGCTGCTGCGAGCGCTGAAGCTATCTGGATCGCAAGGTCAAGCGCGTCATCGATCTCCAACGGAGCGCGTAACCGTTCGCGCAGCGTCTGCCCCTCGATGAATTCAGTGGCGATGAAGCGATGGCCCTCCACCTCGCCGATCTCATGAATCGTGAGAATATTCGGATGATTCAAAGCGGAGGCCGCGCGTGCTTCCCGCTCAAAGCGGTGAAGACGTTCCTGATCTTTCATAAAACCGTGCGTCAGGAATTTCAGCGCCACTTTCCGATGGAGCTTCGTGTCTTCAGCGAGATAGACTTTTCCCATCCCGCCTTCGCCAAGTAGCGAGAGAAGTCGATAGTGGGCCAGCTTCTGCCCTGATTTGAACTCTAACCCTTCCACCAACATTTCAGCCGCCGCCTGGTAAGCAGGCGCGTCCACAAAATTACCGGTTTCCTCGTGAGATTTGACCAGTGACTCGACCGCCCGGCGCAAAGGGCCATTGCCATCGCAAGCGTGATCGAGATAGGCCGCGCGCTCGTGCGGCGCCAGCGCGACTGCCGCGTGAAAGATCTCTTTGAGATTGTCCCAATACTCAGGGTTCATATCAACAAGTGTAGAGCAGAAGGGGGGCTCATACTTGTGTGCAATGGATTGAGCCGCGTAGCGGTGCAATCTTTATAGATAACGACCCGGATTGTAAAGAGTATTAGCCCTTTGGAGTGGTGTGTATCTGTCGCCCATAAATGGGCTAATCGAAATTAAGAGACGTGGGGGCTATAAACATCCGGTGCCTGCGGCATTGAGGATACTCGCGAAGGATCCGCGCTTTTCATCCAGCGCCACTCATTTGTTGGCGCAGCCAGGCGCGCGCGAAAGTCCAGTCACGCATCACGGTGCCGGGTGATACTTTCAATACCTCGGCCGTCTCTTCAATGCTCAGCCCGCCAAAGAAACGCAACTCTACAATCTCGCTTTGGCGCGAGTCCTTCTTTGCCAAGACAGTCAAAGCATCGTCGAGTGCAACGACGTTCGCGGCTTGCTCCTGCGGGGCGTTCGCGGCCTCGTCAAGGGGCAACTGAATCATTCCCCCGCCGCGTTTGGCAAATTCCCGCTGGCGAGCCTCGTCAACCAGAATGCGCCGCATCAAACGCGCGGCGATGCCGAAGAAGTGGGCGCGGTTTTCGAATCGAATCTCACTCTGATCCACCAATCGCATATACGCTTCGTTAACCAATGCTGTGGTCTGTAGCATGTGGCCGGGCCTCTCGTGCCGCATGTGCTGATGTGCCAGCCGCCGCAGTTCGTCATAGACCAGCGGCATCAGCTTGTCGAGTGCTGTCTGATCGCCGCTACTCCAATCTTTCAGGAGCTTCGTTACCTGGTGTGGCGCAGCTTCCATTTTAGAGGTTCTCACCCAAATTCGCGCATTAGTAGGTAGAGCAAAGAATAGCAGGACTCGCAGCGAGCGCGCCAGACGGGGCCGAGCGCGCATGCACGCGACCACTACGGCCACCGATTGATCACGAAGGAGGAAGAGATGAGGTTCACCAAATCGCAAATTCGTAAGTTGAGCGGCGAAACATCCGTCGCGAAGGGGGATGACATGAACTGGCTGAAGATGGCGGGCCAAAACGGGATCGGGATATTGAAAACAATCCACAACATCACGGGCGTGAGGGTTGCTGCCTTGTTGGTGCTGGTGGTTGGATTCAGCGTGAGCGCGATGGCATCGTGCGGTGATTCGCTCAGCGCAATAGCGGCAGCTGCGGCTTCCATCCGAAGCCAATCGCAGGTGTCACAATCGTCCGTGCAAAACGGGGCTGCCGCCGCAAGTGATAATGCGGTCAACACGTCCATCGTCGGACTTTGGCATATTCGCTTCCAAGTTGGAGGTCAGACCATCCAGGAAGCGTTCCAGCTCTGGAATGCCGGCGGGACCGAGGTCCATAACCCAAACGTCGATCCAAGGGGAGGAAATATCTGCCTCGGGGTCTGGAAGGAGGAGGCGCCACGGACTTTCAAGCTCACTCACCGAGTATGGTCGTACGATGTGAGCGGAAATTTCCTGGGAACCATCCACTTGACCGAAACGCTTGTCCTTGGCGATAACGGCAACACCCACAGCGGTTCCTTCACGCTGGATTTCTATGATCCGGCCGACAACTTCCTCTTTGAAGTTCCGGGAACCGTAGTCGGAGAGCGCATTTCCGTCAACTGAACCTTGAGACTGCGCGGGGCGACAACTCGCCCCGCGCAAGTTTACCCCTTTACTTGCAAGAGCGGCGCATTTTTACAGGATAAGAACCGATCAGCGCCATGATTTGAAGGATCATGATGATTGGATCGCAAACATGAGGAACTATTACCAGATCTTTCAAAAGGAAGACGGACCTACTCGAAGCAATGCAGCCTACGGATGGATTCGGGCTAAGGCCTGAGGGAAAGAGAACAATTCGAGGCTCAGTCGGCTTCCTCACCTTCACAATGGCAACTTTATTTACGCCACTGCAAGCAAGATAAGCATGAATCACAAGAGCTAACTGTTGTCAGCGTCTGCTGATGTTGTCAGGCTACACCACTTGCCGCAATAGCTGCGGACGTTCGGAATGAATCTTTAACACCAGCTCGCCAAAAAGTGCGTTCGCCCAAGCGAACCAGGAGCGCGTGAACTTCCGAGGGTCATTCCGATCAAATGCTTCATGCATGAAGCCCGTTCCCGCATGGGTTGTCTTGAGCATCCGGAGGCAGGAAAGAATTTCTCGGTCGTTGCGGCTGGTTAGCGCGCGCATAATGATTCCGAGGGGCCAGATCATATTCAGTCCGACGTGCGGTCCGCCCATGCCTTCGCCCGCGCGGCCGCGAAAGAAGTACGGATTGTCCTCGCTCAGCACGAATGCTCGCGTATTCAGGTAGGTGACGTCGTCAGGCGCGCAACAGCCGAAGTAAGGAAGCGACAGAAGACTCGGCGCGTTAGCATCGTCCATGAAAAGCTGGTTTCCGAAACCGTCAACTTCATAGGCATAAATTAAATTGTGCTTCGCGTGACGTGCTTTGCCATAGGTGTCAATTGCCTCTCTTACTTCGTGCCCCAGCTCCTGACATTCGCGCGCGAATCGCTTGTCTGAAAGTTCCACCGAGAAGATCTCCGCGATCTGACCTAACGCAACCACCGCGAAGAAATTCGAGGGGATCAGAAAGGGATACATGCAGGCATCATCCGACGGCCGAAAACCCGAGTGAATCAGCCCCACACTTTTGGTCGGGTTGCCATGCCCTTCGAACGGCGCCGTGTCGATCGGGTTGTCAGTGGTCCTTCTAAAAGAGTAGGGACCAGCGTCTTTCTTTCGCTGCTGCTCGCGAAACGTTTGTACGATCAGCTTGCTCGCTTGACGCCAGTCAGCATGAAAACAAGAAGTGTCACCGGTTATTTTCCAGTAAGCATGTGCTAGTCGCACCGGATAGCAAAGCGAGTCGATTTCCCACTTGCGCTCACACACCTCTGCCCGGATCGTTGGCTGGTCGTGCTCGCCCCACGGGCAGGCTTTCGCGCCGAAGTCGAAGGAATTTGCGTAGGGGTCAATCAGAATACAGCGCGTCTGGCGATTGATGACTCCGGCAAGCATTTGTTTCAGCTTCTTATCTTCACCCGCGACCGGAAGATAAGGCATGACTTGCGCAGTTGAGTCCCGCAACCACATCGCGTTTATGTCCCCGGTGATCACATAGGTATCGGGTCGACCATCGTGCGTGCCGAAAGTGACGGTCGTATCGAGCGTGTTCGGAAAACAGTTCTCAAACAGCCAGGCGAGCTCCGGATCAGCAATCCCCTTTTTTACGTCGCTGATCTTCGCTTCGACCGCATCACTTACGAACTTTCGTTGTCCGGCTGCAGGACGCTTACTCACAAATTCACGGCCGGCAGTAGTGAGTGCCCGGCTGAGACTACTGTCGCCGCCTAACGCAACGCCAACTGCGGCATAACCCAAACCCTTGATTACCGTCCGGCGTTTGTACCTCTCTGATGTCTCGTCCAAGTCCCTGACCCTCCACGTATTTAGTTGTGGTAAAGTTCTCATCCATGAAAATAGATCGTCGTGGTTTCCTGGCAGCATCGTCTTCGGCGCTGGTGATGGCAAAGACCCAATTAGCGCCGGCTGAACCTGTTAAAGCTTCTGAACCTTCAGCGCCGCTTTCGATCGCGGAAAGAATCGCAGGTAGAGAGGTAGCAGTCTACACCACCGCTGACAACAGTGATTACCGCCTGGCTGCTACTGAGAGCGTGGCCTTCAAGCCCCTGGGCCAGCCGTTGGAAACTCAGATATGCGTATTCGTCGATCCCGCCCGTAGATTTCAGACGATGCTGGGCATCGGCGGCGCTCTTACTGATGCCGCCGCTGAGACCTTTGCAAAATTGCCTGCGGCTAAACAACAGGAAATTCTAAAAGCCTATTTTGATGTTAAGAGCGGCATTGGTTACACCCTCGCCAGAACCAATATCCATAGCTGCGATTTCTCGAGCGCCAGTTACACCTATGTAAATGAAGGCGACAAAGAGTTGCAGTCCTTCAACGTCGGTCACGACCGGCAATTTCGGATTCCCTTTATCAAGCGAGCGCAGGAGGCGGCCGGCGGCAAACTAAACATCTTCGGCAGCCCCTGGAGTCCGCCGGCTTTTATGAAGGACAACAACAACATGCTTCATGGCGGAAAATTGAAGCCGGAGTTTTATCAATCCTGGGCCAACTACTACACAAAGTTCATTAAGGCCTATCAACAGGAGGGTATACCCATCTGGGGCATCACGATTCAAAACGAACCGATGGCCACGCAAACGTGGGAGTCGTGCATTTATTCAGCCGAGGAAGAAAGAGACTTTTTGAAAAACCATCTCGGCCCGACGATGAAGAGAGCTGGCTTGGGAGACAAAAAAATAATTGCCTGGGATCACAACCGCGACCTCATCTACCAAAGAGCCAGCACCATTTTGAGTGACCCCAAAGCAGCGCAATATGCCTGGGGTATTGGTTTTCATTGGTACGAGCCCTGGAGCGGCGGCGAACCAATGTTTGATAACGTTAAGCTCGTGCGCGAGTCCTTTCCGGAGAAAAACCTTATTTTCACTGAAGGTTGCTCCGACTCCTTCAAGGCTGAAAGGCTCAAAGATTGGAAACTAGGCGAGCTGTATGGCCGTTCCATGATCAATGACTTCAACAACGGTGCTGTGGGCTGGACGGATTGGAACATTCTGCTCGATGAAATGGGCGGACCAAATCACGTAAAGAATTTCTGCTTCGCCCCGGTGCACGCCGATACAAAAACGGGTGAGCTGATCTATACAAACTCGTATCATTACATTGGACACTTTTCAAAGTTCATCCGCCCCGGCGCGAAGCGGATCGGCTGTTCACCCAGCAGAAGCCAACTGCTTTCCACTGCCTTTATCAATCCTGACGGCAAAATATCTGTGGTGGTAATGAACCATAGTGATAAGAAGATTTCTTATTATCTTTGGGTCGACGGCCAGGCCGCCGCAGTCAGTAGCTTGCCGCATTCTATTCAGACACTTCTGTTCTGATTCGGCGGAGCGCAGCACTTGAAAAAATCGCTACTGCTAATGATCCTCGTTCTGTTGCTGGTCGCCTTCGGTTGGTTTCCGGGCCGGGCGCAGATGCAGCCACCAGCGCAAACACAGGGAGATATCGGCCTGCCCGATTTCTCTGGCTTCAGTCTGATCGATAGTTTCGCCAGGCTGCCCGCAGAGCGAACCAGTCTAAGCACGCTCTGTGATGTCCGGCGCGCTTCTATCAATGAAATTTCAGGCAACATCGCGGGCGCGCTACAGCTTGCAGACGAATCGGCCGATCCGGCCGTTGCTGCGCGGCTTCACAATGCAATGGGCGTTGTCTACCTTTACAAAGGCGATGTCACCAACGCGATCCCTCAGTTCGAAGAGAGCGTCCGCATCGCGCATCAGCATTCGACCGAAGACTCGAGGTTTGCGGCCATGGAAAGCCTCGAGCTTGCGGCGCTCGGGATCGCTCAAATGCGCCGGGGTGAGGTTGAGAATTGCGCGACTCGTCACACCGCAGACATGTGCATCTTTCCGCTTTCGGTTGCTGCCCGTCACACTCTGCGGTCAGGCTCGGAACGGGCGATTGAGTATTTCCAGCGCTATCTCGAACGCGAACCGTCGAGCCTGGAGATACGGTGGCTCCTCAACATTGCCTATCAGACGCTCGGCGAATATCCGGACAAGGTTCCGAAAGCTTACCTGATCCCGCCTTCGGCTTTCGCGTCAAAGGAAAACACAGGCCGCTTCGTCGATGTCGCCCCTTCGCTCGGCCTCGACACTATGGGCGACGCTGGGGGCTCAATCGTCGACGACTTCGACAACGACGGCTTTCTCGACATTGTCGAGACCAGTTTCGATCCGTGTCAGGCGATGCGAGCCTTCCACAACAACGGCGATGGTACGTTCTCGGATGTCTCTGAGCGCTCGCATCTCGCGGAACAGCTCGGGGGAATCAATATCGTCCAAACTGACTTTAACAACGATGGTTGGCTCGACATCTATGTGATGCGCGGCGGATGGGAATGGCCGATGCGTAACTCGCTTTTGCGCAACAACGGCGACGGCACCTTCACTGACGTGACCCTCGAGAGCGGCCTTCTGAGTGTGGACCACCCTACTCATTCCGCCGGCTGGGCTGATTACGACAATGATGGCTGGGTCGATCTCTACGTCGGACACGAGCACACACCAAGCCAGCTTTTCCGCAACAAAGGTGACGGTACGTTTGAGGACGTTTCGGCAAAGGCGGGCGTAAACCGCGTCGCGTTCACCAAAGGAGTCGCCTGGGGAGATTATGATGGCGACGGCTACCCGGACCTCTACGTCTCGAACTATGGAGAGGACAACTTCCTCTATCACAACCGCGGCGATGGCACGTTTGAGGAAGTCGCGACCAGACTCGGCGTCGAGAAACCGAAGTGGAGCTTCCCAACCTGGTTCTGGGATTACGATAACGACGGCCGTCTCGACCTGTTTGTCGCCAGCTACTACTTTGCCGGAGGCGAGTGGGTGCGACCTTACCTCGCACTGCCAAGGCAGGGAGATTCCATGAAGCTGTATCGCAACACCGGCAATGGGACCTTTGTCGATGTCACACATGAGACCGGTCTCGACCGGTCAGTTGCGGCGATGGGAGCGAATTTCGGAGACGTGGACAACGATGGGTTTCTCGACTTCTATCTCGGCACCGGCGCGCCAACTTATACGGCCTTGATGCCGAATCTTCTCTACCGTAATCACGAGGGAAAATATTTCGTCGACATCAGCTCTTCTAGTGGAACCGGACACCTACAGAAAGGGCACGGAGTCTCCTTCGCTGACCTCGACAACGACGGCAATGAAGATCTATTCGAAAACCTGGGCGGCGCGGTTCCGGGCGACAAGTACAACAGCGTGCTGTTCATGAACCCCGGACACTCGAACCGTTGGATCTCTATCAAGCTGGTCGGCGTCAAGAGCAACAGGGCGGCGATTGGAGCAAAGATCAAGGTGACGCTCGCGGGCGTTGGGGCAGAGAGCGCGATTCGGTATCGCGAGGTCTCCAGTGGCGGCTCGTTCGGCTCGTCACCGCTGATGCAACACATCGGTATTGGGAAAGCCACAGCCATCGCTTCCGTCGAAGTGACGTGGCCCGCCAGCCGATCACGACAAGTGTTCAAGGACATCGCCCCGAATCAGTTCATCGAAATTAAAGAATTTGAGAAAACCTATACCAGGCGGGGTGTTCGGCCAGTCACCTTCAAACGGCCTGCTATCAACGACCCGCGTATGCCTCACCGCCACCCGAAGGAAAGGAGTAGTTGGACAAGATAAGGAGTAGGTGAAACTCTGGAAACATCATATTACGGAAAACGAAAATTGCGCGCAGTGCTCTTCTTAACGCCGGCAAACTCTTTCTGCTCAATCGAACCTTTGCCTTCTTTGATCGTCACAATCTGATTCACGCCGACACCTTTCACGGTATCGACAACCCCGCTGGGCCAGCGTACTTCGATTGTGTCGATTGTAGTCCGCTTCTCGATGCCAAAATGGAGCCTCAGATCATTCTGCGAGAGGTAACTGCCGCCGCTGCGCACCTCGTCTACTTGTATCAGACCGCCGGAGACGACTTTCACGCGCGCACCGATGCCGTCCCGATTACTCTTCACGCCGATCGTTTTCACGAGTACCGAGTTATTCCGGTTACCACCGTCATTGCGCAATAGTTGCGGAGACGCGTCCAGATCGTTGACGATAACGTCAATGTCACCATCGTTGTCGATATCACCAAAGGCGGTTCCGCGGCTTGCTCGTTCTTCCTGGAGAGCGCTGCCGCACTGCATCCCGACCTCCGAAAAGGTTCCATCGCGGTTGTTTCTGTGCAACAACTTGCGCTGGCGATAGTGATCTCTCTGGGGGTAGGCGTGTCCATTGGCAACGAATAGATCGATCCAGCCGTCGTTGTCGTAATCGAAAAACTTAGTTCCCCACCCCACGTAAGAAAGACTCGCCTGGGCCACAGCGGCATTGTAGGAAACGTCGGTGAAAGAATTTTGAGCGACGTTGCGGTAAAGCACATTGTATTCATCGTCAAAGTTGGTAATGAATACATCGAGCCTTCCATCGTGATCATAGTCACCTACCGTGACGCCCATACACCCCTGCTCGGCGCCATTTCCGTTGACTGCGAGGCCGGATTCGAATCCGATCTCGCTAAACGTGCCATTCCCGTTGTTATGGTAGAGATAATTCGGTGTCGAGTCGTTGGCGACGAAAACATCTATGCGGCCGTCCCCATCAAAGTCACTGGCGACGACGTCCAGTCCGTAGTAGCCGATAGAGTCGGCAACACCGGCCTTCTTCGAGACGTCGGAAAACGTCCCGTCGCCGTTATTATGGTAGAGCGTGTCACCCGCTCCAGGCAGCCCCCTGGGACCACACTGCACCGGAATGCCCTTGAACTGGCATGTCGGGCCCTCGCCGAACGCGGGTAGATGATTGATATCAAAGCCAACGTAATTCGTTACGAACAGATCGAGCTTGCCGTCATTATCGTAATCCAGGAATGCGGCCCCGGTGGACCATCGTGCGTCGCCCACGCCGGCTTTCGAAGTCACGTCTGTAAAAGTACCGTTGCCGTTATTTCTTAAAAGATGGTTGGGACCCAGGCAGGTCACATAAAGGTCGTCGAAGCCGTCGTTATTGTAGTCGCCCACCGCCACGCCCATACCCCACCCGATGTCGGTCACTCCTGCTTTGTCAGTGACATCGGTAAACGTTCCGTCGCCGTTGTTGTGATAGAGGGCGCTCCTGGTTCGCTTGTTCGCTTTGAGTAGTTCCACCGTCAGCGAGTTAACCAGGAAAATGTCCAGGTAGCCGTCGTTGTCATAATCAAAGAGCGCTACTCCTCCACTCATCGACTCGACGATATATTTCTTTTCTGGTGACGAAACATGTTTGAAGCTGATGCCGGCCGGGACCGTGATATCGACGAACTGAATTGCATCCAACTGGCCATAGATCATTTTGGAAGGCCCAATCATCAGCAGAGCGACTAGTGCGCTGATTAATAACCTCTCTTGCCCGGACTGCATACAGGAACCTCTGAATGAGTATTTTCGACGCGTAGCGTCGGCATGAATTTAGCCCGGCCTTTCAAGGCCGGGAAGAGTGAACAAAAACAGGCCGCGTCGCGTAGCGACGCATGAAACAAGAGCCGTATTCAATCGTCGCTACGCGACGACGGGGACCGCCCTGATCTGAACCCGGCGTTAAAACACCGGGCTAAACTCATGCCGACGCTACGCGTCGAGGACACTTGATCAGATCTTCCCATGCTTTGACTACTGATCCTTCGGGCCCGGCGCGGTTTTTCTGAGCTGATTCAACATCTCAATAAGAATGTGGAGCTGGGGCGAATCGCCGGTGACTTTGGCCATCCGCTGAATTGCCTGGTCAGCGAGTTCGGTCTTCCCCTGCTTGATCAGAGACGAAGCGAGCGCGTAATAAAGGTCAACGTTGGTCGATTCGGAAGTGGTTACGTCAGCCAGAAGTTCGGAAGCCCTGGGATAATCTGAGATTTTGAAGTAGCTCAATCCTAACAGCCAACGGGCACGAATATTTTCTGGATGAGCCTTTACTTCTGTTTCCAAAGGCGGCACGGCGTCCTTGTAGGATTCTGTCCGAAAGTATGCCAGGCCCAGGTTGTAATCGACGTCCTGCTGCTGTGGGTTCCAGTTCGCCGCCAGACGAAACTGTTCCGCCGCCGCACGGAAGTCTCCGCGATCCGCTCGCAGCAATCCGATACTGCTGTGAACCGCACCGAGCAGCTTCGCATAATAAGCTTCGGCCCTCTCTAACTCTCGTATCGCATTTTCGTCAAGCACGTTCGACGAAGATGTCGTGCTGTTGACTGAACCCGTCGCCGGCAGCTTCTCGTCTTCCGGCAATTGAGACGTGCCCATGGTCGATGGGCCGGTGTTGAGCGTTTGGGCCATCTTAAAGGCTTCGGCCTTGAGTTGCGACGCCAAACGCAACTCTTTTTGTCCTGCTTCCACCTGGCCGAGTTTGAGCAAAGACTGTGCGAGCCGATAGTGGGCAGTCGTCACCTGGAATTTGTTGTGGGCCAGATCCGGATTCAGGGCGATGGACTTCCTGAGTGCCTCAATAGCCTGATCATGCTTCTCTAACTCCTGATAAGCCTGGCCGAGCTGAAAATACGGATCGGGGTTGTCGGCCTGGACTCGGGAGGCGTTCTTCAGAAAGGCGATCGCGAGCTCCCACTTTCTTTGAAAGATATAAACGATGCCGAGATAGTAGTTGGCAAAGTACTCGTCCGGGTTTGTGAGCAACTCGGTCTTGAATTCTCGCTCCGCGTCAGCCAGGCGAGAGACGCCTTCATTCATCAGGTAGGCGAGCGCCAGGTTGTCGTGGACGCGCGGCAAACTGGGATTGAGCGCGATCGCTTTCTTGAACTCATCTATTGCCTCAGGCAAACGGCCCGCCACCCTTAATGCCCGGCCGATTACGACATGAAGCTCAGGCCGGTCGCCGAGGTGCTGAAGCATCGAATCAAAGACCTGCCTTGCATCAGTAAACTGGCGCTGCTGCAGGTACGCGATCGCCAACGTGAAACTGGTGTCGAAGTCATCCGAACCGAAATCCAGCGCCGCTTTAAGTTCAGCGGCAGCCTTTTCGTATTCGCGAAGGGAGAAATACGTCTTACCCAGCATGCTATGCGCGCTGGAATTTTGGGCATTGAGGGCGATCGCCTTCTGTAGCGGTTGAAGGGCTTTATCGAAAAGCCCTGCCTCGTAGTAAGTGAGTGCGAGGTCTAATAGGGTCTGCTCGGAGGTGGGTTGATAGAGAGCGGCGGCCTCGAAAGCTGCGATTGCCTGTTTATGTTTCTGCCTCGCTGAGTAGATTCTTCCCACCGCGCGGTACCCTTCGGCCAGGATTGCCGTGTATTCGGTTTCCGCGGCAACCGGATTGCCGGCGCGGGCTAGCGCTTCCGCAGACTCATAATGTTGCAGGAGCCGATCTTGCGGCGATTGGAAGACAAGAGGTAATAGTAAAAGCGATAGAAATCTCGAACCTATATTCATCGCTTGTTCTCTAAATCCGGAACTCTGTCTTATTCCAGAGGGTTTCTTTCACAACTAAAGTAATTCGAGCTCCTCGGCTGATTATCGAGCGAGTGTGAGCTTGCCACGCAGTTCAATCTGCTCGGACGAGCGGCCCACGAGCACATTGAAATCGCCGGGCTCCGCCCTCCATTGTTTTGCGTTAATGTCATAATAAGACAGCGCGCGGCGGTCGAGGATGATCGATACCCTCCTTGTCTCGCCGGGACGAAGGCTTACTTTCACAAATCCCTTCAACTCCTTCTCCGGCCGCGGGACTTTCGTTTGCATGGCGCCCACATACACCTGGGCCACATCCGCTCCCTCGCGTGTCCCTGTATTCTTGACGTCGAATGAAATCTCATAGCGCGGACCTGACTCGTTTTCCGACACCGGCTTGATCGCCAGGTTGCTGTACGTGAAGGTTGTGTACGAGAGTCCAAACCCGAATGGGAACAGTGGCCTCGTGCGATTGTGCTCGTAACCACGATAGCCCACGAATACTCCTTCTTTATAGACGACGCGTTTCGTCCCCGCCTCAGGATAGTAGCTGTCATGGACCGGGTTATCTTCCCAGCGGCGTTCGAAGGTAACCGGCAAGCGACCGGAAGGGTTCACATCCCCGAACAGAATTTCGGCCAGCGCTGTGCCGCCCTCCTGGCCCGGATACCATGCCTGGACCAGCGCCGGAACGCGTTCAATCCAGGGGTTCATGTCCACGCTGCCGCCTGATGTCATGACAACGATCGTGTTCTTGTTGGTCGCGGCCATTTCCCGGATCAACTCGTCTTGTCCCAGCGGCAGGCGAAAAGTCCTGTCCGCACTCTCAGCTTCTGATTCGGCGTCAAAACCTGCAGCCACCATCACCACGTCGGCGCTCGCGGCAAGCTTTTTGGCGTTGGCGGTAACAAATTGTTCCGCGCGGACAATTCCCATCCTCAGGCGGACGGCCCGTCTGTACGCCCGTCCCTGTTGCTCGAGGACAATCTTGTGGGCCCCGGGCTCGAGGCGAAGCGTCCGATAGTCCGAGAGCGCGGTAAGTGTGGTCCAATTGTCGAGGACGAGTTTGTCATCAATGTAAAGACGATAAGAGCCGCCGACTTCTCTTGTTGTTTGCACGAAGATGTCGTAGGAGCCTGAATCCTGCGGAGTGTAGTAACCGGTCCAACGTGACGAAAGCGTCTGCTCCGGAAACAGCAAACGCGCCGCCGTCCCGAAGTCAATGTGCTCTTCAGTACGTGTAATCAACGGAGTTCCTCTCAGTTCAAAGTTGTCAAAGTATTCCGCTTTCAGTCCCGGCTTGCCATCAGTCTGAGATGTAGTGAAATTGGTCGCGTTTGCCAGATCGCTGTAAGTGAGCAAGCCACGGTCGTAATACACGTGAAACTGATTGCCAGGATCCTTGCCCGCATAGTTTGCCAGGCCCTCCAAATAACTGATGGCTGCGAATGGCTGCACTTCGGCGCTGCCACCTCCGACGGGCACTGCCGGAAAGGCATCAGGGCCAACAATCAGGATGGACTTGATCTTCTTCTTACTCAGCGGCAGCAGCCCACCGTCATTCTTCAGCAGCGTGATGCCCTCACGCGCGGTGTTGAGCGCTACCTGGCGACCTTGCAGATTATATCGAGGAATAGACAACCCGGTCTGATCACGATCGAGCCAGCCAAACCGCAAAACCGCACGGCCGTTTTTAGGATGCGACGTACTTTGTCGTCAATAGTGGCCACCGAAACTTTGCCCTGTTCAATCGCAGGCTTGAGCGTCTGAGGGTTCATGTGCAGGCCCGAAGGCATCTCGAGGTCCTGACCAGCGTTTGTCGCCTCGATGCCGTCATAGGTCGCGGACCAGTCCGACATGATCAGGCCGTCGAATCCCCATTCCTTTTTCACCACGTCGGTGAGCAGGTATTTGTTCTGCGACATGTGCTGGCCGTTGGTCAGGTTGTACGAGTCCATGA